>Ga0209706_10000408_pt1 | contig 24367 bp, 20 predicted proteins | sample PPLLaktember2015_6_FD_187263 | JGI IMG/M metagenome (GOLD analysis project Ga0209706, IMG submission 187263) | Freshwater sediment microbial communities from Prairie Pothole Lake near Jamestown, North Dakota, USA - PPLs Lake P8 Core (1) Depth... | ecosystem: Environmental > Aquatic > Freshwater...
GCTTCAGCCAGGCGCGCAGGCCTTCCAGAAAGTCGCGGTCGTCGGGGGAGAGCTCGAGATCCACGGGGCGTCGGGGCAGGGTACCCCGGCCGCGCGCGCGGGGGCTACTCCTCGAGCCGTCCGACGAGCAGGCCCACGCAGTAGGCGCCGTCCCAGACCCAGCGCACGCCGTCCTCCGGGGCTCGCAGCAGGCAGTCGACCTCGGCGGGCGGGATCAGGCCCTCGAGATCGGGGTGAACCGGCGCCGCCGGCGGCGCCGAGATCAGCAGCGTGAGCGTGAAGAGCCAGGCGAAGCGGCGAAGCATGGTCGGTCCCTCCACGCCGGATCTTCGTGGGCAGCCGGCTTTCCCGCAGTGAAGGGCTTCACAGCCTCAGGGTGCGGGCTCGACGACCACGGTGGTGCGGTCGAGGCCGGTGTTCCCATTCTTCGGATCGTGGGCCCAGACGACGATCTCGTGGGCGCCGGGCTCCGCGATCGGCACCTCGCCGGCAAACTGGCTGGCCTCGCCCGCGAAGGCCAGGGGGGTCTCTCCGATCCGCGCGCCGTCGCGGAGTACGATCGCGCGTACCTCGAGGCCGTTCGCGTCCCAGAGCCCGCCGGGCTCGATCGGGCAGCCGCACATCATCGTCACGTTCGCGCGCACCGCGACGCTCGTCGCGCCGGCCCGCCGCTGGTGGGCGGGCGGATCCAGCACGTCCACCACGAGCCCCGGCAGCTCGATCAGCCAGCCGTCGCCCCCGCTCACGTGCCGGCCGGGCACCACCCACATCGTCGACGTCGCGCGCGCCGCCGCCTGCCGCTGCGCGAGCGGCCCGAAGACCTCCACCTCCACGCGCCGCGGGGCCTCGAGCTCCAGGGTGGTGCGGAACGCGGCGGCCGAGGGATCCGACACCGCATCGTGATGGCGATGCAGATCCTTCATGATGCGGTTGGTGTCTCCGGTCGTGCCCGCGGTCACGCCGCGCGCCAGCAGCTCGCCGCTGTCGGCGTCTCGCAGCACCACCTGGACGCCGCCCATCGAGGTGCCGACGAACTTGGCGCCCTTGCTGAGCACGCGGACCTCGATCCGCGTCGGCTCGGCCCGGGCTGCCGGAGCCGCGAGCAGCGCCGCGAGCGCGGCGGCAGCGAGGCTCAGCGGCGCCATACGCGCTTCTCCTGGCTGCCGAACATCTTCGAGAGCTCGACCCGCTCGGGCACGATCCGCACCGCCACGTAGTTCGGGTCCGTCGGGCCGCCCGGCCAGAAGGCGGAGAGGTCGTAGTCGAGCACGTCCCACACCCGGCGCTTCGTGGCCTCGTCGCTGCAGAGCTCCGCGCGGCCGCGCACCAGGACGTGCACGAAGTCCGGGGGCGAGACCTGGTACTGGACGTCCACCGCGGGGTTCGCGCGGAGCTGGCGCGCCTTCGGAGAGCCGGGAGCCGTTGCGAACCACAGCACCTCCCCGTCCCAGGTGGGATGCACCAGCCGCACCCGCGCCGCGCCGTCCTCGACGCTCGCGAGCGCGCACCAGACAGCCTTGCGCGACGCCTGGTCCACCTGCTCGAAGAACTTCGCCTTCTCCGCCTCGCTCACAGCGGTCATGCACACCTCCTGCGCGTCCTCAGGGCCGAGGGTAGCGGCGCGCGGGAGGAGTCCGCTTCAGTTTTCCGCCGCCTGCGGCCGATGTAGCGCCGGGGCCCGCTCGGCCCGCGGAGGTTCCTCGTCATGTCGCGCTTCCTGTCCCTCGCCCTGGCCGGTCTGCTGTCTCTCGCCGGCTCCGCCGCTTCGGCGGTCGACCTCACCGGCAGCTACTCGGGCAAGCTCAATTGCACGGGCCTCGATGGCTCGGGTAATCCGGTCAAGGAGAAGAACAAGGCCAGCGTGATCGACGTCGTGCAGACGGGACCGGACGTCTTCGTGACCCTCGACGGGCTGCCGTTCGACGGGGTCGTGCTGAACGAGTCCGGGAAGGAGGATAAGGAAGGCACCGCCACGCTGTCGGCCTGCGACAACGACGGCGATCCGCAGGCCCGGAAGGAGTCCCTTCACGTCGACGCCAAGGTCGCGCCCGGCTCGGGCAAGACGACGCTGAAGGTCACCGGCGTGCGCGGCACCGGCGGCGGCTTCCTGTGCACGGGCACCTACAAGCGCACCACCGACGAGCTGCCCGCCCCCGGCGCCTGCCCGGTCTTCTACACCTGCGTCTGCAGCGGCACGGGCGGCGGCGCGGGCGCCTGCGGCAACGGCGGCATCGGCGGCGACCCGGGCAACGTGCACCAGGACATCTCCCAGGCGGACCTCGACAGCGGCTACGTGAACGGCAACGACACCGGCTGGGTGTGCGTGGCGCAGTAGGGCTCGCGCCGTGCGGCGCGCCGCGTCGGCGTTGCTCGCTGCCCCTGCAAGCGCACGAGCCGCCGCGGCTAGAACTCCCGCGTCTCCCCGATCCGGAACACCCACCCCTGCTCCGCGCGCAGGCCGGCCGCTCCGAGCGCGGCCTGGAAGCGGCGCGGAGGCTCGCCGAGGGGCTCGTCGGTGAGGTCGTAGGTGCCCCAGTGGATGCCGAGCGCGCGCTGCGCTCGGAGATCCCGGGCGGCGAGGGCCGCTTCCTCGGGGTTCAGGTGGACCGGCTGCATCATGCGCGCGGGCTCGTAGGCGCCGATCGGCAGCAGCGCCAGGTCGAAGGGGCCGAGCTGCCGGCCGATCTCGGCAAAGGTCGGGAACGTTCCGGTGTCGCCGGAGAAGTACACGCGCCGGTCGCTGCCGAGCACCGCCCAGGACGACCAGAGGGCGGCGTTCTCGTCGAACATGCCGCGCGCGCTCCAGTGCTGGGACGGCAGGCAGCGCACCTCCACGCCGCCCACGCGCGCGCTCTGGCCCCAGTCGAGCTCGGTGACGTCGTCGATGCCCTCGTCTCGGAGCGTGGCCGCGTTCCCGAGCGGCACGAAGAAGCGGATCTCGGGCTGCAGGCGATGGAGCTCGGCGAGCGCGGGAAGGTCGAGGTGGTCGTAGTGGTTGTGGGAGATCAGCACGAAGTCGAGGGGCGGCAGCTCGCGCAGCGCCAGCGCCGGGGCCACCAGGCGGCGCGCGCCGATCCGGCCGCCGGGGCCCGCGTGACCCGACCAGGCGGGATCGGTGAGGTAGCGGACGCCGTCCTGGCGCACGAGCGCCGTCGCGTGCCCGATCCAGGTCACCGTGGCCACCGAGTGGTGGTCGAGCTCCGCCCGCGCGTCCGGCACCCGCGCCGGAGCTCCCTCGGCGTTGCGCAGGAAGCCCAGCACGCGGCGCGCGAAGAACGGGAGCGTGACGGATACGGGCACGTCGGCGCGCGGGCCGTCGAAGTTCTGGTAGCGACCCGCGGCGTCGCGCGGAGCGGGCCCGAGTCCGGCCTGCCCGTGCGCCGCTCCGGCCGCCAGCGCGAGAGCGAGGCCGACCAGCGCCGGCTTCACGAAGCCGCTCCGCGCCGGCGCAGCGCGATCAGGGCGGGTAGCACCAGCAAGGTGCTGGCGAGCATCAACGACATGCCCGCCGCCAGCAGCACGCCGAGGCTCGCGATGCCGCGGTGCCCGGAGAGCGCGAGGTTCGAGAAGCTCGTCAGCGTGGTGAGCGCGCTGAAGAAGATGGCGCGGGCCGTGGTGCTGTCGGACAGGAGGTTCGCCTCCCCTTCGTGCAGCCGGGCGTGCTCCACCAGGTGGATGCCGCTGTCGACGCCCATGCCGAGCAGCAGCGGCAGCACGATCACGTTGGCGAAGTTGAACGGCATGTCCACCAGCACCATGCCGGCGACCGTGGCGGCCCCCGCGAGCGCCAGGGGCGCCAGCACGAGCGCCACGTCGAGCGGCCGCCGCCAGAGCAAGAGCAGCAGCCCGGCGATGGCGCCGAGGGCCAGCAGTGACGCCTCGCGCAGCGAGCGCGCCGTGGCGCGGCCGAACTCGACGATGTTGACGGGCAGGCCGCCGGCGACGGGCTCCACGCCCCGCACCGCGGCGACGAAGCGCGCCAGAGCGCGGTCGTCGCTCAGGTCCTCGCGCGGGAACACCTGCACGCGCGCGCTGCCGTCCTCCGCGACCATGCGCTCGCGCAGCTCGCGAGGCAGGTCCTCGAGGCCGACGGGCTCCGGCTCCAGCAGGCGGCGGAGCTGCTCGAGCCGTTGGGGCAGCCGGCCGAGCAGCAGCCCCTCGAAGCGCGCCAGCGCCTCCGAGGAGTCGGGCGCCTGCTCGAGGCGCGCGAGCAGCGGCAGCAGCTCGCTGCGCAGCAGCGCGGCGCTGCGCGCGAGGGCGGTCTGCGAGGTGCGCACCCACTCGACGTCCACCGCGGCCGCGAGCCCGCGCAGGGACGCGATCTTCTCGTCCCGGCTCGGCGCGACCGGCGCCGCGGCCACGGGCGGCGCTTCGAGCAGCAGCGCGGCGTCGGCGAGGATCTCGCGCTTCTCCTCCTGGTCGGCGGGTACGAAGTCGCGCAAGGTGGAGACGCGCTCCACCTCCGCCAGCCGGGCCAGCTTCGCCGCGGCGTCCTCCGCGGCGGCGAGCGAGGGCTCGAGCACGTCGATGTACCAGGGCGAGGTCTGGCTGTCGGCGAGCAGGTCGTCGAAGGCCTGGACCGACTCGGTGTCCGGATCGCGCATCTCGACCACGTTGCTGTCGAAGCGCACGCGCGGCGCGAGCGCGGCGCTGGCCAGCGCCACCAACAAGGCCGCTGCCGCCACGCTCCCCGCGCGGCGCTCGATGAGCCTTCCGACGCGACCGCTCGCGCGGCTCGGTAGCGCGGGCAGAGACTCCACGTGGCACCAGCTTCCGAGCAGCGCCGGCAGGAAGGTGAGCGTGAGTGCGAGGATCACCAGCATGCCGACCGCCGAGATCAGGCCGAGCTCGCCCACGCCCCGATAGTCGGTCGGCACGAAGGCGAGGAAGCCGATCGCCGTGGTGCCCGTGCAGAGCAGCAGCGCCTCGCCGACCTCGATCGCGGCGGCCTCGATGGCGGGCGCGTGGGCGCGCCCCGCGCGCCGCTCCTCCACGTAGTGCAGGACCAGGTGGATGGCGTAGTCCACCCCGAGGCCGATGAACATCACCGCGAACGCGATCGACACCAGGTTCAGCGAGCCCACCGCGAGCGCAGCGAAGCCGGCGGTGAGGGCGAGGCCCACGAGCAGGGTCGACGCCGCGGCGATCACCAGCGGCAGCGAGCGGAAGGCGGCAAAGAGCAGCGCCAGGACGATCGCGAAGGAGGCCACGCCCGACAGTCCGACGTCCCAGACCAGCCCGAGCATCTCCTCGTGGTTCAGCGCGGGATAGCCGGTGATGCGGACGCGCATGGCGCGCTCGGGACCCAGCCCGAGGGCGCGGGCGTCGGCCCGGATCGCGTCGATCGCCGGCCCCGCCGCCAGCAGCCGCTCGAAGTCGAGCACCGGCTGGGCGACGATCACGGCGCGCTTCGACGGGTCGAAGGACGTGCCGGAGAGCAGCGCGCCGTCCCAGGAGACGAACAGCGGGCGCTCCGCATACACCAGGGACGCCGCGCGGCTGAGCTGGTCGAGGACGCCCGAGAGCTGGGCGGCCGCCTCCGGGTCGGAGGCCGCGGCCTCGATGCCGACGGTCAGCACGCGTCCGAGGGTCCGCAGGTCCGGCGCGGCCGAGAGCTCGGCGAGGATGGGCTGCATGCGGGCGAGCTGCTCGCTGAACTCCTCGAGCTCGGGGACGCTCCGGTAGAGCAGCGCGTTGCGCTCGAAGAACGGGCCGGTGCCGGGGACGTAGACGTCGGTGAAGCGATCCGTGCGCGCGCGCAGCCGCTCGGCCAGCAGCGTCGCGGCGTCGCGCGCCTGCTCGCCGGACTCCGCGTCGACCACCACCAGCAGAGCGTTGTTCAGCACCGGGAAGTGACGGGCGAACTCGCGGTCGCGCTGCTGGAAGGGCAGGTCGGGGTCGAGCAGGGCCTGGGGGTCCGCGTTGACGCCGAGCCGCAGGGCGGCGCAGACGAGGGCGACGGCCGCGAGGGCGAGGGTGCCGATCACCACGCTCCGCGGCCGCCGGCCGGCGGCGAGCACGAAGCTCGCCACCGCTTCGCCGACCCTCTCTCCGCGCGTGGACGCCACGCAGGTTCGATAGCAGGGAGGCGCAGCGCGGTCAGCTTCCTGCGGGGGCTCCGGGTCCAGAAGGCTACGGAGGCGCGGGAAGGGCCTCGAAGCGCGCAGCCTGGGGGAAGCCCGCCGTCTCGCGCGGCGGCTCGCCCGCGGCGAGCAGCAGCGCCTCGACGCCCGGAGCCGCTTCCGCGAGCGCCAGGCCCGGCTCCGCGCCGAGCACGACGAGGGCGGTGCTCCAGGCCTCGCCGTCGGTCGCCGTCGGGGCCACCACGACGGCGACGCGCTCCTGCGTCACGGGCCGGCCGCTGCGCGGGTCGAGGATGTGGCCCGCGCGCAGGCCGGCGATCTCGTCGCCGGCGCCGAAGCTGCTGGAGACCGAGAGCGTCTGGTCGCGCAGCGCGATCACACCGGCGTAGCCGCCGCCCGGCCCCCGCACCAGCAGCCGCCAGCGCTCCGCGCCCGGCGGTGCGCCGAGGGCGACCACGCTGCTCTCGCCGAAGGAGAGCAACGCGTCGCGGACCCCCGCGCGCGCGAGCGTCTCGGCGAGCCGGTCGAGGGCGAACCCCTTTCCGATGCCGCCGAGCTCGAGGACCGTGCCGGGGGCGAGCCGCACCTCGTCGCCGCGCAGCTCGAGCCGCCGGCCGTCGACTCGCGCGCGGGCCGCGGCCAGCTCCGCCCCCCCCGGGAGTCGCCCGCTCCGCGCCGCCTCCTTCCACAGCGCGACCAGCGGCCCCACCGTGACGTCGAAGGCGCCCGCCGTGCGCGCGCCGAGCTCGAGGGACTCGCGCAGGATCCGCGCGAGCGCGGGCGGGACCCGCGCGAAGTCGCCTCCCGCGCCGGCGTTCAGCTTCGAGAGAGCGCTCTCCGGGTCGTAGCTCGAGAGCACGGCCTCGAGGGCGGCGGCCTCCGCGTAGAGCGCCTCCAGCAGCGCGCGGCCCTCGGGCTCGCTGCGCGCGACGAGCGAGATCTCGAGGACGGTCCCCATCGCGTAGCGGCCGTCGCTCACCGGGACGGACGCAGCCTGGGGCGCGGGCGGCGCCGGCGCGCAGGCGGCGAGCGCCGCCAGGGCGGCCGACAGCGCGGCCCTCAGTCGTCGTCCTCGCCGTCGTCCCCGGCGCCTGCGTAGTTCTGCCCGCTTCCGCGGAACACCGTCCAGACCGAGAGCCCCACCAGCAGCGCCAGGCTTCCCTGGAGCAGCAGGAAGCCGGCGACCTTCAGCGCGGCGAAGGCCGGGTGGCCGAAGCGCACCAGCCAGCCCGCGCCCTCGTCGAGCCCCGCCGAGAGGAACGGCACGGCGATCAGCCAGGCCTTGGCCCGGTCGGCGAGCGGGACGAACAGCATCAGGTGCGTCAGCACCAGCAGCAGCATGCCCATCGCGAACAGATGGAAGTGCGAGACCTCGAGCATGCCCTGGTAGGTGCGCGGCTGCAGGAAGCGCTCCTCGTCGCCGCGGTAGTACTCGACGACGGAGCTCGGAGAGAGCCCCATCTTCTCGAAGTAGAGCAGCGCGTTCGTCAGCCACAGGGCCGCCACGTAGAGCGCGTAGAGCAGCACGATCACCTGCAGCAGGCGGTTGCGGTTCCACTCGCCCGTCACGACGAAGCGCATGTCAGGGAGCCTCCTGCGGCGGGGCGGCCAGGACCTGGTAGAGCGCGAGCGCGCGCCGCACGCCCGCCGTCACCGCCCGCGAGGAGAGCGTCGAGCCCGCGACGCCGTGGATCTCGCCTTCGAGCCGCAGGCGCTCGTCGAGGGCGCGGCCCTCGAACTGGCGGAACCAGCGTTCCGAGGGCAGGTACTCCTGGGGCTCGTAGAAGGCGAGCACGCGGATCGAGCGCACGCGGCCCTCCGGCGAGATCACCACCAGGAAGGCCTCGGGCTGGGTGCGCACGGTGTGGATCTCGATCACCGCGTGACCCAGCAGCGTGTCGCCCCGATAGGCGGTGTAGAGGGTCACCAGCCGCGACGGCAGCTCCGCCCGGGCGAGCTCCTGCACCCTGGCCGCGCGCGCCTCGTCGAGCAGCTCGCTGCGCTTCTCGACGCGCTCGGCGTCCGGAAAGGCGAGCTCGAGCGCCTCCTTCTGGCTGTAGAAGACCTTTGCGCCCGCGGGCGCCGCAGTCGCGAGGCAGAGCAGCGCTGCAGCGACGATGCTAGAACGCAAATCCCATGCCGAAGGAGAGCTCGTCCGGACGCTCGCCCTCGCGGGGGTCGAAATTCCGGTACTCGAGCTTGAGGGCCACGTTCGGGTGCGGCTTGAACTGGATGCCCGGCGTGAACACCCAGTAGGAGTTGCGCCGGTTCTGCTCGTAGCCCGACGGCACCTCGTACTGCGTGTCGACGTACTCGACGCGCAGGAAGGGCGACAGCGAGCGCTCGAAGCTGTCGAACAGGTCGGGCCACACGTCGTAGGCGATCTCCAGGTAGCCGCCCAGCATCTTTTCGGCGATCGGCCGGTTGCGCGCGCGGCCGAGCGCCAGGTTCAGGTCGCGGGCGTCCGAGAGCTGGTTGTAGGCGAAGAGCGCCCGGGCCTGCCACTGCTCGTAGCGCCACTGGATGTGGCCTTCCACCACCGCCAGGGCGGCGTCCGGGATGTCGATGGAGCCGAGCTCCTGGTCCTGGCCGGAGTCCCCGTAGTAGAAGGAGCCGCCGACCAGCCACTCCGGGGTGGGGGTCCAGTCGAGCCGGCCCACGAAGGCGACGTCCTCGGCCAGGGCGCGGTTCGCGTTCTGGCGGCCGTCGCGGATGCCGCCGTCGCTGAAGCCGCGGGCGTTGAAGCCGTTCACCACGTAGGCGCGGTAATGGAGGTTCTCGCCGAGGTCGCCGAACAGGCCGGCTCCCATCTCGCTCCAAGTGCTCGGGATGATGCGCGTCTCGGTCTCGGGCCGCGACACGCCGTAGTAGAAGGGCGGCTCGTGAACCTCGTTGAGGAAGCCCATCGGCAGCAGCACCACGCCGGCGCGCGCGTTGACCCAGTCCCGGAAGAAGAAGTCGAGGGCCGCGAACTCGACCCGCACCTCGCCGGAGCCGGCGCTCTCGGTGCCTTCGCCGATGAAGGCGTGCTCGAACTCGATCTCCGAGTTGAAGACGATGTTGTCGGTGAACTTGTAGCCGAGGTAGAGCACCAGGCGCAGGGCGTCGGCGCGGTCGAGCTGCTGGTCGGAGATCGAGACGCCGTCGACGCTGTCGCTCCCGGAGCCCGAGTCGCCGATGAAGTTGCGGTAGAACCACTCGCCGTAGCCGCCGATCGAGAGGCCGCGGTCGCTGCCGTAGACCTTCGACGCCGCCGGGCCGAAGCCGTAGGCGGCCTTCAGCTCCTTCTCCTCGGGCACCGCCACCTGGTCGCGCACGCGGGCGAGCTCGTCCGTCAGCAGGTCGAGCTTGCGCTCCAGGTCTTCGATGCGGTCGTCGCGGGAGCGGAGCGCGTCGGCTTCGCCGGCGGGCTGGGCCCCGGCGGGCGCGGCGACGGGCAGGCAGATCACGAGTCCGAGGAGGAGGATGCGGAGAGACACGGCCCGGGCTCCGAGCTCGGGAGCTGCGCTCTGGCGAGCGCCTCCCGTGCGGACTGGGCTCGGGGCGCGCGGCCTCTGGCCTCGGGGTGGGTGGGCGACCCCAGCAAGGGGATCACGTGGGTGCGCTTGCAGCGCCGGCACTTCAGCTCGACGCCGCCGGCGACGAGGCGCGCGAGCAGGTTGCCGCAGAGGCAGCGGCAATCGTCGTCGGCGAGCGCCTGGCTGGCGGTGGCGGGCAAGGGCGCGAACTCCAAAGAAATTGAAATTGCATTTCAATTTCGTGCCGCAGCCTAGTCGACCCGCGCCCTCGATGTCAAGCGCCCGAAAAATTTGAGATCGCGTTCGCAATCTCTACTTACCGCGGGATAAGGTAATCACCGGAATGCGCCGGGCCCGGCCCGTCCCTAGCGTGCCCGGCACGAGGTGATCGATGCGTTTCGCCCCCCTTTCTGCCCTCTCCGTCCTCGCTCTGTCCGCGGCCCTCGCGGCGCCGGGCGGGGCCGCCAGCCCCGAGGTCCGTTGCCAGAAGGCCGCGGTCCAGGCCCTCTCGGCGTGCGTATCGAAGGTGAGCGCGGCTGCGCTGGCGTGCTTCAAGAAGAGCGGCGCGGCGTGTGCGGAGACGGACAAGAAGGTCGCCTCGGCGCTCGCCGGGGTCGGGAAGTCCATCGAGAAGAAGTGCGCCGACGCGGGCGCGGTCGCGGCGGCGGGCTACGCGCCGCTCACGCCCGCCGAGCTCGGGGCGCGACTCCAGGAGGCCTGCGCCCGCGAGGTGGACGACACCTCGGCGCGCGTCTTCGGCGGGCCCGACGGCCCGCTGCTCGCGGGCGCCAGCCCCGCCGACCGCAAGTGCCTGCTCGCCGCCGGCAAGGAGGGCGGCAAGCTGCTCGCCCAGTCGATCGGCGCGGCGGGCCGCTGCGCGGGGAAGGCCTGCGAGGCGGCGGACCTCGACGAGATCGCCGAGCGACGCGCGGCGCTCGAGGCGAAGGCCGCCGAGAAGGTCGGCAGGAAGTGCACGGACCTGGCGGGCCTCGTGGGGCTCGACCCGGCGGCCCTCGCGCGCGAGGCCGGCGAGCGGGTGGAGGGGGCGACCGCCTCGCCCTGCGACCCGATCGACGAGGCGCACTGCCTGTTCCCGTTCAGCAACGACTACTTCAGCGTCGGCGACGTCACCTCGCCGAGCGGCCGCCGCATCCACTTCGCGCGCGAGGCGCTGCCGGCCAACGTCGGCGAGGTCCACGTCGATCCTTCGCGCTGGAACGTCGTCGACGGCTTCAGCGTCGGGCCGACCCTGCTGTTCCACGATCAGCAGCTCGACCTCGCGCAATCCGGCGCCACGCCGATCACGGACATCGCGGCCTCGCTCGATCCCTCGGCCGGCGTGCAGATCCTCGACGCCGAGACCGGCGCCCAGCAGCTCCTCTGGGTCGAGCGCGACGCCCAGGGCACCGGGATCGCCGAGCGGGCGCTGATCGGCCGGGTCGGCGCGAATCTCGAGAACGGGCGCCGTTACCTGGTGGTGGTGCAGGGCGCCCGGGACGGCGCCGGGAGCCTGCTTCCCTCGAGCGCGGCGTTCGCCGCCTACCGCGACCGCACCCCGAGCCCGCAGCTCCCGATCGAGGCGCGGCGCCCGCACATGGAGCGGATCTTCGGAGAGCTCGAGGGCTTCGGCATCGAGCGCGAGGGCCTCTACCTGGCGTGGGACTTCACCACCCAGAGCACCGAGAGCAGCTCGGCGAAGCTGCTGCGGATGCGCGACGACGCGTTCGACGACGTGATCGGCGATCAGGCGCCGACCTTCAGCGTCGTCACGGTGACGGAGGCGCCGAACGCCGGCGGCGGGATCTTCCGGCGCGTCGAGGGAACCGTGCAGGTGCCCCTCTATCTCACCAACGGGGGCGCCGTCGGCTCCGAGCTGCGCCTCGGCCCCGACGGGCTGCCGGTGAACCAGGGCGACTTCTTCGCGGCCAACTTCCTCTGCATGATCCCCGAGTCGGCGACCACCGCCGGCGCGCCTCCCGCGATCCCGGCGCGCGCTTCGCTCTACGGCCACGGCCTGCTCGGAGACCGGGGCGAGACCGGCGCGAGCCACGTGCGCGGCTTCGCAAACGCGCACAACTTCGTGATGTGCGGGACGGACTGGACCGGCTTCTCGGAGGCGGACTTCGGCACGGTCGCGGCGACCCTCACGGACTTCTCGGTCTTCCCGAGGTTCATCGAGCGGCAGCTCCAGGGCGTGCTCAACTTCATGGTGGTGGGCCGTGCGCTGCTGCACCCGGACGGCTTCGCCAGCCATCCCGCCTTCCAGCTCGACGGCCAGTCGCTGATCGACCCGAGCGGGCTCTTCTACGACGGGAACAGCCAGGGGGGCATTCTGGGCGGCGTGCTCGCGGCCTTCGCCCAGGACATCGAGCGCTTCGTGCTGGGCGTGCCGGGCATCAACTACAGCACGCTGCTCGACCGCAGCACCGACTTCGAGCAGTTCAACGAGCTGCTCACGGGGTCGTATCCGAGCCGCCTCGACCGCGCCCTGCTGATCGCCGTCGGCCAGCTGCTCTGGGACCAGACCGACCCGAACGGCCACGTCCGGCACACGACGGCGGATCCCTATCCCAACACGCCGCCGAAGAAGATCCTCTACCAGGTCGCGTTCGGGGATCACCAGGTCGCGCCGGTCACCGTCGAGATCGCCGCGCGCAGCAACGGGGCGCACATCCACACGCCGGTCGTCGACCCGGGGAAGGTGCTGCCCGAGGTCGACCCCTACTACGGCATCCCGGCGATCCCGGCCTACCCGTTCGACGGCTCGGCGGTGGTGATCTGGGACAGCTGGAACCCGGCGCCGCCGATCGAGAACGTGCCGCCGCCCGAGATCCTGCCGACGGACGAGGGCTGGGGCGATCTCTCGCCCTGCGCGCAGAACTGGGACTCGGACCCCCACGAGTGCCCGCGCCGCGCGCCCGAGGCGCGGCTCCAGAAGTCGGAGTTTCTGCGCAACGGCGGCGCGGTGGTCGACACCTGCGGCGGGCTGGCCTGCCAGGCGCCGACGTTCTGATCGCAGGAGGCCGCTCCCTTCGAGTATCCTGCCCAGGAGGAGAAGTCCCGTGGCTCGTCGCGCAACCGCCGTCCTCGTGCTCGTCGTCCTGCTCGCCCTCTCAGCCTTCGCCGCTCCGGCCCGCGCCGGGAAGATCAAGGTCGGGGTGGCGTCCCGCTCGGTGCTGCCGCTCGTCGCCGGCAGCTACGACTACCTGGCGCCGGGCTTCCCGCCGCGCAGCGATCCCTTCGACCTCGGCATCCCGGTGCCGGCGTGGGACGACGGCCGCATCGCGGTGGGGAACGGCGCGAGCGAGTCCTACTGGGTCCACGACGACGTGCGCGTGACGGCCCTGGCGCTCCAGAAGAAGCGCAAGGAGATCGTCGTCATCGTGTCGACGGATCTCTACATGGTGTTCCGCCTCGACGCCGACCAGATCCGCGCCAAGGCGGCCGTGCTGCTCGGCGAAAAGCTCGCCAAGCGGACGCGCATCCTCGTCACCGCCACCCACAACCACCACGGGCCGGACACCGCCTTCGACGTCAATCACGACTGGTACGAGCACATGACGGACCAGGTGGCGGCGGCCGTCGCCGAGGCGGTCGACAACCGGCGCCCGGCGACGATCCGGGTGGCCTCGGGCGAGCACTACTTCGGTGCGAAGGACGGCACCGATCCGAAGATCTTCGACCCGCGGCTGAACGTGCTCCAGGCCGTCGGCAAGAAAGACGCGGTGATCGCCACGATGGTGCAGTGGAACAATCACCCCGAGGTCACGCTCGGGTGGTCGCCGCCGGCGGAGGCGATCGCCGACGACTGCGTCGTGCTCGGCCTCGAGGGCGAGGACTGCGAGGCCGAGGGCCGCTACTTCACCTCCGACTTCCCGGGCGTGCTGCGCGACGTGCTGAAGGAGACCTACGGAGGCGAGGTCCTCTACCTGAACGGCGCCCTCGGCGTGATCGTCGGCCCGGGCGGGACGCAGGTCTGGGAGGTCACCCCCCAGCATCCGCTCGGCAACCAGATGGTGGCGCCGGTCGGCGCGGAGGCTCCCGGGGGCGGCACCGACTACACCCAGGAGAACTTCCGCCGCACCGCCGTCATCGGCGAGCAGCTCGCCGCGGCCGTGGTGCGGCTGCTCGGCGCCCCCGAGACCGAGACCGTGAAGAAGCCCACCCTCTCGTACGCCGTCCAGCCCTTCTTCACCCGCCTCAGCAACATCGGCTTCCGCGTGCTGCTGGTGGTGGATCCGGTGAGCGGGCGCAGCCAGCTCGGCCACAACCCGGCCACGCTGTACACCTGCCCCGCCCTCGGCCCGAAGACCGACGGCACCTGCACGTCGGACCTCGGCGCGACCGTCGACGACGACCTGGTGGGCGTCACCTATCGGGTCGGCGACCACCTGAAGACCGCGGTCGAGTACGTGCGCCTCGGGCCGGTGGGCATGATGTTCCTCACCGGCGAGGTGGCCGGAGAGCTCGTGATCGGCCTGCCTTCGGCGTTCCGCACCTCGCCCGAGAACTGGTACGACGAGACGCCCGGCATCCATACCTTCGGCGCGGACTACACCACTCCGGGTTACGTGCTCGCGCACATGAGCGATCCTTACAAGTGGACGATCGGCCTGGGGAGCGACCAGCTCGGCTACCACGTGCCGATCTCGAACTTCCGCGCGCTCTGCGTGGCCGACGAGCTCGGCACGCCGGGCGTCTGCGACGAGCTCTACCAGACCGGCAAGATCGAGTACCCCGACTCCGTCGCGGGCGAGACGTGCAAGGGCCTCGTCGAGGGGACGCTCCCGTACCCGGGCTTCCTCGTGGTGGCGAGCTGCACGTACGGGCAGGCGCTCGGCGAGGCCGACGGCCACTACGAAGAGACGAACTCCGCGGGCTGGGACCTCGCGGCCGACCTGCTCGACGCCGTCGCGGCGGTCACCGAGGTCGACGTCGCCGACGAGGTGAACCCGGCCTTCCCGGGCTGGTGGCCGGGCTTCCTCCCGCCGGGCGACCTCCCGTAGACGCCGCGCCCCGCTTCGCGAGGCTCGCCCTCGGCGCCGCGCTCGCCGCGGTCGTCGCCGGCGCCGCCGTCGGCGCGGCGCGGCGCGCCGAGGCGCACGGCAGCCACGGCAAGCTCGTGCGCGGCGTGGTCACCTACCAGCGATTCTGCGCGCGCTGTCACGGCGCCTCCGGCCGCGGCGACGGACCGCGCGCCGCGGAGCAGCTCCTGCGGCCCGTGGATCTCACGCGGCTCGCGGCGCTCCACGGCGAGTTCGACCGCCGCCGCGTCGCCGCTTCGATCGACGGCGAGAGCCGCGCCACGGCCCACGGCGAGGCCGAGCTTCCGGTGTGGGGCGACGCGACCCTGCGCGTCCCCGCCGGCGAAGCCCCGCTCCCCGCCCCACTCGACGAGCTGCTCGACTACCTCGAGCACCTGCAGAGCAGGGACGGTCTTAAGTAGTTAAGTAACTGTTCCCGCGGGTGGAATTACTTAACTTCTTAAGACCGTCCCCGCTGCGGACTCGGCGGCTTCGACGGTCTGGGCGATGAGCGTCGCGATGGTCATCGGGCCGACGCCACCCGGGACCGGGGTGTAGGCGGAGCAGCGCGGGATGGCGGCGGAGAGCTCGACGTCGCCGACGCCCGGCGGGTGGTAGCCGGCGTCGACGACGACGGCGCCGGGCTTGATCCAGGCGCCGCGCACGAACTCGGGCCGGCCCACCGCCGCGACGACGAGATCCGCCTGCGCCACGAGCTCGGGCAGGCCGCGCGTCTTCGAGTGGCAGATCGTCACGGTGGCGTCGCGGTTCACGAGCATCGCGGCCATCGGCTTGCCGAGGATCGGGCTGCGGCCGAGCACCACCGCGTGCAGGCCGGCGAGGGCGATGTCGTAGTGGTCGAGCAGCCGGAGGATGCCGGCGGGGGTCGCGGAGCCGAAGGCGCGCTCGCCCATCGCCATGCGGCCGAAGCCCGCGGAGGTCACGCCGTCGACGTCCTTTTCGAGGGCGATGCGGTCGAAGCAGGCGCGCTCGTCGATCTGCTTCGGCACGGGGTGTTGCAGCAGGATGCCGCGCACGTCGGGGTCGGCGTTCAGCGCGTCGATGGCGACGAGCAGCTCCGCCGTCGTCGTCGCGGCCGGGAGCGCCACGCGCCGCGAGTCCATGCCGACGCGGCGGCAGGCGTTGCCCTTCATCTTCACGTAGGTCGCCGACGCCGGATCGTCTCCCACCAGGATCGTGGCGAGGATCGGCGTGCGCCCGTCCGCCGCGCGCAGCTTGTCCACCCGCGTCACCAGCTCGCCCTCGAGCTGGCGCGCAAGGGCCTTCCCGTCGAGGACCCGAGGCTCTCCCATCGCTACCCTGACGCCTCCCGGAGCGATGCTCCCACAGCGGGTCTCGATGCGCACGCTGCACCTCTTGCGCCACGCGAAGTCGGACTGGGACGACGCCAACCTCGGCGACGCCGAGCGTCCGCTGGCGCCGCGCGGCCGGCGCGCCGCGAAGCGCATGGGGGCGCACCTCGCGGAGGTCGGGCCGATCCCGGATCTGGTGCTCTGCTCGACCGCGCGGCGCGCGGTCGATACCTGGACGCTCGCCGCCGCGGAGCTCGGCGCCGAGCCGGAGCTGGCGCTCGACGAAGGGCTCTACCTGGCGCCGCCGGCGCTCATCCTCGCGCGCGTACGTCGCGTCCCCGACCGCGTGCACACGCTGCTCGTGGTGGGCCACAACCCGGGCTTCCAGGAGCTCGCCGTGCACCTCGCCGGCGGTCCGCGCAGCGCGGCCGCCGAGCGGATCGGGAAATTTCCGACGGCCGCCCTCGCGACCTTCACCCTGGCGCACGGCGGATGGCGCGAGCTCGCGCCCGAGGCGCTGCGCCTCGCGGCCTTCGTGCGCCCCGCCGAGCTCGACTGACAGCTTGCGCTGACAGGTGCGTCGTCTCCGCATCCCCGCGGGGTTCACGAAAACGTCGCACGCGGGGCCCCTCCGCGCGTTGCTACCCTCTGCTCGAAACCCACCCGTCACCGCCGCGACGGCGCAGCGTGCCATGAACGACGAAGAGCGCGACACCGCTCCGCCCGCGACGCTCCGCCCGGCGGAGGGCCGCGAAGTCGAGCTGAAGCTCGAGGCGCCGGCCGGGGACCTCGGGGTGCTGAAGCACCACCCGCTCGTGCGCGAGCTGGAACGTGGCCGACCCCTGCTGCAGCGCCTCCACACCATCTACTACGACACGGCCGACCACGACTTCGCCCGCGAGCGCCTGGCCCTGCGCGTGCGGCAGAGCGGGGCTCACTACGTGCAGACGCTGAAGGGCGAGGGCTCGGCGCTGGGCGGCCTGTTCGTGCGCGGCGAGTGGGAGGCGCCCCTCGAGGGCCCCGAGCCGGACGTCGAGCGCGTGCCGTCTCCGGCGGCGCGTGCGCTCGCGCGGGAGGCCAGCGCGGGCAAGCCCCTCCAGCCGGTCTTCGAGACCGAGTTCGTGCGCAGCCGCCACCGCCTGCAGCGCGGCGACACCGAGCTGTTCCTCGACATCGACGAGGGCGAGGTCCGCGCGCGGGGCCGCAGTCGACCGATCCGCGAGATCGAGCTCGAGCTGGTGCGCGGCGACCCCGGCTTGCTCCACGGCATCGCCCTCGAGCTGCACGAGGCGCTGCCGCTGCGCCCCTCGACGACGAGCAAGGCGGAGCGCGGCTACGCCCTCGCGAACGGGACGCAGCCCACGCCGCGGAAGGCGCCGCGCATCGCGCTGGCGCCTGCGGCGAGCCTGGAGGATGCGCTGTGCGCGGTGCTGGCGGCCTGCCTCGGCCAGGTGCTCGACAACCTCGAGCCGGCGCGCGACGGCGCCGACCCCGAAGGCGTGCACCAGCTCCGCGTCGGCCTGCGCCGCACGCGCGCGGCGCTGGCGCTGTTTCGCGACGAGCTGCCGCGCGACCAGACGCGGCCCTTCCGCGAGGAGCTGCGCTGGCTCGCCGGCGAGCTGGGCCCCGCCCGCGACCTGGACGTGTTCCTCGCCGAGATCCTGGAGCCGCTCGCCGAGCGCTTCGCGGACGATCCGAGCCTGAAGCGGCTGCGCGACGCCGCGCGCGAGCTGCGCGAAGCCGGCTACGCCCGGGCGCGGGCCGCGATCGACGCGCCGCGCACCGGCGCCCTCGCCCTCGCCCTCGGCGGCTGGCTGACGGCGCGCGCCTGGCGCGCGGGCGCGGCCGAGGAAGCGCTCGCCGCGCTGGACTCACCCGCCCGCGAGCGCGGCGCCGAGCTGCTCGAGCGGCGGCTGAAGAAAGCCCGCAAGCTCGGGCGCGGCCTCGCGAAGCGCAGCGCCGAGGAGCGGCATCGCCTGCGCATCGAGCTGAAGAAGCTGCGTTACGCCGGCGAGTTCCTGGGGAGTCTCTACCCCGAGGCGCCCACCCGCCGCAGCCTCCAGCGGCTCGCGGAGCTGCAGGACACGCTCGGCGCCCTGAACGACGTCGCGATGGCCGAGCGCTGGCTCCACACCCTCGCCGACCACCTGGGCCCCGAGTGGAACGCGCGGCACGAGCGGGCGGCCGGCTTCGTGACGGGCTGGACGTCCCAGGAGGCCGAGCGGCGCCTCGCCCGGCTGACGCGCCAGTGGAAGGCGTTCCGCCGCGCCCGGCCCTTCTGGCGCGGCTGAGGCGTCGCCGTCGTGTCACACGAAGTTCACGGATCGCCGCAGTCCGCCGATGGACCGAGCCGTATGATGGGAAGCTCCGCACCATGACGACCGCCGCGCGCATCCAGACCCCCGCTCCCGAGCTGCGGCCCGAGGAGCGCTACCTGAACCGCGAGCTCTCCTGGCTCGACTTCGACCGGCGCGTGCTGGCCCTCGCCGAGGACTCGCGCCAGCCGCTGCTCGAGCGCATCAAGTTCCTGGCGATCACCAGCCGCAACCTCGACGAGTTCTTCCAGGTGCGCGTCGCCGGCCTGCACGCTCAGCGCGAGGCGCCGGTGCCGGTGACCTCGCCCGACGGCCGCACTCCCGAGCAGCAGCTCCGCGAGATCCGCACGCGAGCGCTCGCGCTGACCCGCGCCGCCCAGGACGTCTTCGCCAAGCAGATCGCGCCGGCGCTCGCAGAGGCGGGCATCCAGATCGCCTCCTGGAGCAGCCTCGGCGGCGGCGACCGCGACCGCCTCGGCGCCGAGTTCGAGGCGCGCATCTTCCCCGTGCTGACGCCGCTCGCCGTCGATCCCGCCCATCCGTTCCCCTACGTCTCGAACCTCTCCTTCAACGTGGCGGTGCTGGCCCGCGACCCGGACGACGGCAGCGTGCGCTTCGCGCGCATCAAGGTGCCGTCGCTGCTCGACCGCTTCCTGGCGCTGCCGGGCGATCGCTGGGTGCCGGTCGAGCAGGTGATCGGCGCGCACCTCGAGCATCTGTTCCCCGGCATGGAGATCCTCTCCTGGAGCCCGTTCCGGGTGACGCGCGACGCGGACCTCGACCTCGAAGAAGACGAGGCGGAGGACCTGCTCGCGGCGATCGAGTCGGGGCTGCAGCGGCGCCGGCGCCTCTCGGACGCGGTGCGCCTCGAGATCGACCGCTCCATGTCCGAGCGGGCGCTCGATCTGCTGCTCGAGGAGCTGGAGCTCGGCCCCGACGACGTCTACGTGAGCGACGCGCTGCTCGACCTCGGCTCGCTCTGGGAGCTCTACACGCGCGTCGGGCGCCCCGAGCTGCGCGACGAGCCCTGGGTGCCCCAGCCGGCGCCGCGCGTGGCGAAGGCCGAGCCCGGCCGGCGCATCGACTTCTTCGCGCTGCTGCGCGAGCGCGACGTGCTGGTCCACTTCCCCTACGACTCCTTCGAGACCTCGGTGCAGGAGTTCCTCGCCCAGGCGGCCGACGACCCCCACGTGCTCGCCATCAAGCACACGCTCTACCGCAGCTCGGGGCCCGAGAACCCGATCGGCCGCACGCTGATCCGCGCCGCCCAGAACGGCAAGCAGGTGGTGACGCTGGTCGAGCTGAAGGCGCGCTTCGACGAGGAGACGAACATCGAGTGGGCGCGCACGCTGGAGCAGGCGGGCGTGCACGTGGTGTACGGGCTGGTCGGCCTGAAGACCCACGCCAAGGTGATGCTCGTGGTGCGCAGCGAGCCCGACGGCATCCGGCGCTACTGCCACGTCGGCACCGGCAACTACCATCCGCTGACGGCGCGGCTCTACGAGGACCTGGGCGTGTTCTCAGCGAACGAGGAGCTGGGCGCCGACCTCGGCGACCTGTTCAACCACCTGACGGGCTTCGGCCGCCAGCAGCCCTACCGGAAGATCCTGGTGGCTCCGGAGGCCTTACGCCCGGCGCTGCTCGGCCGCATCCGCGAGGAGATGGAGGCGCCCGACGGTCGCCTCGTCATCAAGGTGAACAACCTGTCCGACCCGGCGCTGATCGACGCGTTCTACGCGGCGTCCCAGGCCGGCGTCGAGATCGACCTGATCGTGCGCGGCATCTGCTGCCTGCGCCCCGGCGTGCCCGGCCTCTCCGAACGCATCCGCGTGCGCTCGATCCTGGGGCGCTTCCTCGAGCACTCGCGCGTCTTCCGCTTCGGCAGCGAGACCCGCGGGCCCCGCTACTTCATCGGCTCGGCGGACCTGATGCCCCGCAACCTCGACAAGCGCGTGGAGCTGGCGGTGCCGATCGAGGAGCCCGCCCTGGCCGGGCGCATCGAGGAGATGCTGCAGCTCCTGCTCGCCGACGACGGGGCGTGGTCGCTGGACGGCGAGGGCGGCTGGTCGCGGCCGTCGGCCGGCGGCGAGCGGGAGGCCCAGCGCATCTTCCGGGAGCGGGCCCGGGCGAAGCCCGCGGCGGAGTGAGACCCGGCGTTGTGTTAGTCTGGCAATGCCGCCTCTCCGAGGGGGCTGCACTCCGAGGGTCGCGCCTTCCCCCGGCGTTCTCTCGAACGTTCCTCCGCGGGAGTGGCCTCGGGTGAAGATCTACCTGATCCGCAACGCACGGGCCGTCCCGCGCGCCGAGTGGGGGGGCGAGGAGCTGCTGCGCCCGCTCTCGGAGCGCGGCGAGGCCGAGGCCCGGGCGATCGCCGAGCGCCTGGCCGGGCTCGGGATCACGCGCATCGTCGCGGCGCCGGAGCTGCGCTGCCAGCAGACCGTCGAGCTGCTGGCGCGCGGGCGCCGCTCGGTGCACGTCGACGAGCGGCTCGCCTCCGGCTCGGAGGTGGAGAAGTCCCTCGAGGTGCTGCCGAGCTTCGACGACGGGCCGGTCGTCCTCTGCACCCATGCCGACACGATCCTCGGCATGCTGCGCTTCTTCGAGCTCGGCGAGGCGGAGCTGCGCGACGGCCGGCTGCCCTGCCGCAAGGGCTCGATCTGGGTGCTCCAGGGCTTCGGCCGCACGCCGACCAGCGCGAGCTACCTGGAGCCCGAGACGCGCCAGAAGAGCGGGAAGGTGCGCTTCCCCGAGGCGGCGGAGCCCGCGACGCTGCGCGCCGCGACCCTCGACCTCGGCAGCACCTCCTTCAATCTGCTGATCTCCGACGCCACCCCGAGCGGCGAGATCCGCCCCGTGGTGCAGGAGAAGGTGATGCTGCGCCTCGGCGCGGTGATCGCCACGAACGCGTCGATCCCCGAGGACGTCTCCGAGCGCGCCGCCGAGGTGGGGCGCGCGCTCTGCGAGGTCGCGCGCCGCGAGAAGGTGGAGCTGCTGCTTCCGGTAGGGACCGCGGCGCTGCGCGAGGCGCGGAACGGGGCCGAGGTGGCGCGCCGCATCGGGAGCGCGATCGGCACGCCGGTGCGCGTCCTCTCCGGCGAGGAGGAGGCGCGCGCCATCTTCCGCGCGCTGCGGGCGCGCGTGGGCCTCGGCGCGGGGCGCGCGCTGTGCCTCGACCTCGGGGGCGGCAGCCTCGAGCTGGCGCTCGGCAGCGAAGCGCGCGGCGTGGAGTGGGCGACGACGCTTCCGCTCGGCGTGGTGCGGCTCCACGGCCGGCACGTGAAGAGCGACCCGATGACCCCCCGCGAGGTGCGCGCCCTCGACGAGCGCGTGCGCTCGCTCCTGGCGCCGCACCTCGAGGAGATCGCGCGCCGCCGCCCGGTGCTCGCATTGGCGGCGGGCGGCACCGCGCGCGCCCTGGCGCGGCTCCGGGCCGAGGGCCGCCGCGCGGCGCGGCTCAGCGGCCCGCTGCCCCTGCCGGCCGACGACCTCGCCGAGCTGCGCGAGCGTCTGGTGGCTTCCACTCACCGCGAGCGACTGCGCATGCGCGGCGTGCGCCGCGGCCGCGCGGACCTGCTCCCCACCGGCGCCTTGGTGCTTTCAACTGTCGCCGATGCGCTCGGCCTCGAGGGTTTCACCGTGAGCGACTGGGGTCTTCGCGAGGGCGTCATCCTCGAGGCCCTCGCCTCCGGCAAGCGCCGCGCCTAGCGGCGCCATCTTCCTCAAGCTCCACCCGACTCCCACAGAAGCACAAGGCGCCGCGACCGCGAGGCGCGGGAGGGGGGTGAGATGCTCGGGGTTCTTCGCAGGTTCGGGTTCGGGGTGGCGGCGGTCGCGGCGGCGGGTCTCTTCGCCAGCGCGGCGACGGCCGAGCCCTTCGGCATCGAGTACACGATCGACCGCAACGTCTTCAAGAAGACCGCGCGCGCCGACCAGGTGATCACGTTCGACGTCTTCAGCGACTCCGCCTGCACCGCGGCGGTCGAGACGGAGACGCTCTTTGCCGCGGACTCGACGCTGGTGATCGACGAGGTGAAGCGCCTCAAGGTGAAGGGCGATCCCACCAAGCACGCGGCGATCGCCGTGCTGCGCAGGGTGCTGGACCTCACCTCGCCCGAGGCGCCGCTCTACCTGCGCGTGACCGGCGACCCGATCCTGGCGGCCGGCGGCGAGTGCCAGGTGCAGATGGGCGCGGTGATGGGGCCGGTGGGTCCGGAGGGTCCGCAGGGTGCCCAGGGCGATCCGGGCCCGACCGGCCCGCAGGGCCCGACCGGGCCGCAGGGTCCGGCCGGCGCGACGGGCGCGACCGGGCCGCAGGGCCCGACCGGCGCCACCGGCGCGATCGCGAGCTTCGACTGTCCGTTCGGCCAGGTGCTGACGGGCGGCGGCGCTCCGATCTGCTCGTCGCCGAACGCCTACGCCCCGAACGGTCCCCAGACGAACGTGGCCGTCGCCACGGCGACGGTCGGCTGGACGCAGTGCTACAGCGGCACCTATGCGGAGAACACGCCCACCGTCGCGTCGATCCTCGCGGCCTGCAACAAGTCGAAGCTGATGATGACCTGCCGGCCGGTGGGCGACGCCAACTTCACGCTGCTCGCGGCCGCGCCCCGCACGGACGTGATCTTCGATACGGGCACGGGCAACACTCCGCACAACGCCAACGGCAGCGGCTGGTACTTCAACAACAGCTGGTCGTGGGGCTTCGCCCTCGAGGGCGACACGATCAGTCGGAACTCGTGCGACACCAACAACACGAATCCGACCCTTCGCATGTGCTGGCACACGGGCGGCGGCAACATGAACTCCGGCTGGCGCTGCGGGAGCACGACCGGGATCTTCGGCGGAACCCACCAGCGCGAGATCTACCACCGCGACTAGCCGTGCGGCCTGCGGGCCGCGCCGGGGCGCTGTAGCCTCCGGATCCGCTCGGACGAGCTCCGGGCGGGTCCGGAGGTGAGCGATACGCATGGCGCGGACCCGGCGCGCGGTGAGCGCGCTTCTCGCGGCCCAGGTCGCGCTCGGCGCGGCGGGCTGCGCGCGCGAGGCCGGTCCGTCCTTCGACCCCGCCCCGCCCTGCGGCGAGCTCGCGCTGGCCGGCGCGCCGCAGAAGCGCAGCGTGGTGCTGGTCGTGAACGACACCATGCGCCGCGACCGCGTCGGGGTCTACGGCGGCCCGGCCCGCACGCCCGCCTTCGACCGCTTCGCCGCCGAGGGCCTGCTCTTCGAGCGGGCCTGGTCCCAGGCGCCCTGGACCAAGCCCTCGATCGCCACGCTCTTCACGGGCCTCTACCCGTCGCAGCACCGCGTGCTGTCGCATCCCAGCGAGCCGGGCGGCGCGGGCCAGAGCGACGCGCTGCCGCGCGGCCTCACCACGCTGGCGGAAGTGCTCGCGGCCGCCGGCTACGAGACCGCCGGCTTCGTCGCCAACCCGTGGCTGCGCGAGGAGCTGGGCTTCGCGCAGGGCTTCGAGACCTGGGACGACGAGGCCGCGGGCAACGACGCGCCCGGCGAGGGCCTGGTGCGCGCGGCGCTGGCCTGGCTGGGCGCCCGCCGCGGCGAGCGCCCGTTCTTCCTCTACCTGCACACGATGGACAGCCACGCGCCCTACCCGCCGCTCACCGAGGAGACCCTCGCCGCCCGCGAGGCGGAGCTCGCCGCCGACACCCGGCCCCTCGCCGAAGGAGCGAAGGCCGTGATCCGCATCGCCACGCGCCTGCCGGACGGACGCCACGTGTCGGAGCTCGGCGTACCGCCCTCGATCGCGCTGCTGGCGATGGCCTACGACGGCGGCCTCGCGCAGTTCGACGCCGCCCTCGGCCAGCTCCTCGCGGGCCTGGCGCAGCGCCCCGACGCGGGGGAGCTGGCGATCGTGGTGACATCCGACCACGGCGAGGCGCTCTTCGAGCGCGGCTGGGCCAGCCACGGTCACGGCCTCTTCGACGACGAGATCGCAGTCCCGTTCGCGGCGCACCTGCCCGGGGTCTCGGGGCCCGCGCGCGTCGCGTGCCCGGTGGGGCTCGTCGACGTGATGGCCTCCCTCTGCGTCTACCTCGGCCTCGACTGCCCGGCCCACGACTTCGGCACGCCCTTCCTCGCCGCGCCGGAGCCGAAGCC
>Ga0209706_10000410_pt1 | contig 24322 bp, 22 predicted proteins | sample PPLLaktember2015_6_FD_187263 | JGI IMG/M metagenome (GOLD analysis project Ga0209706, IMG submission 187263) | Freshwater sediment microbial communities from Prairie Pothole Lake near Jamestown, North Dakota, USA - PPLs Lake P8 Core (1) Depth... | ecosystem: Environmental > Aquatic > Freshwater...
TCCCTCTGATCCGAAAAATGCAACTGCATGTTTACCGTCAACCGCAACGGTTGTGTTAGCATGGGTTGATTTCGGATGCCGTTTCATTTTCGGCACCCCGGTATATGGAGTTTTTTCCCAGATGATTTTTCCTGTTTTTTTATTTATGCAATAGACCTTCCATGCATGAACGGAGGTATCATTTACAGGAGTGACATCGCCGTATTGTCCGGGTCTGAATCCGGCTTTATCAGATTCGCTTATTGCTGTTGTAATGAATAATTTATCGCCCCAGATAGCAGGACTGGAAATACCCATGCCCGGAATCGCGATCTTCCATCTGATGTTTATCATTTTCTGAACATCAAATTCTGAGGGCAGATCAACATCATCAAGAACACCTGTTGCATTGTAGCCGCGATATCCCGGCCATTGTCTTTCGGGTTTTAACTGAGCGGATGAGTATGATACACTGAGGAAACTGATGATTGTTATTAAAAAAAGATATCGATTATTCATAAACGGTACTTGTTAATTTCTTTGAATAAACCGGTAAACCAAACAGATAAAAAAGGAGAACAGAAAGAAATCGTCTTGTAATCAAACGACCAGGTTCAGGTACAGCCTGCAGGTTCGCTGTACATTTCCAGATATTTATGATTAACACTGGCTCAGTCCGAGATTAAGTACAGGTTTTCTGGAGAGATTAAGAGAATCAAAAATAACAAGTGCTGCACCGAGTGCAGTCGCATTATTTATTTCAGATGTATAAACATGTTTCATTGGGTAAGAATCGGAAATCAGTCTGAGGAATAGCTTATTTTTCGAGAATCCTCCGGTAATGTAAATATTTTCAATGTCGTCTTCTTCAGACATTATAAGTTTGATGGATTCAACTGCAAGTTCAGTCAGTTCTACCATCAGCTGGTGATAACCTTCCTCATATGATTTGAAAACAAAGAAGTCATACTTGTCTTTAAGATCTCTCGAATAAGGCAACATATCGAAGAAAAACCTGTTTTCCACACTCCGCTTCCTGCAGGTTTCAATCAACTTAAAATCCGGTTTCACACTTTTATAGTGATCGGGCTGAGTAGCAAAATGTTCATTTAGCATATTTACTGCTGACTCATGAATATGTCCCAGAAATAACCTTGACGATTTGACAGGTTGTTTTGTAATGCTCATATAACACAAACAATCGTGATCAAGCTGTTCGGCCGTCAGTATTTCGGTGTTGAACGGATTCATGTTAATACACCATGTTCCGGTTGATATGAGGAGAAATTTTCCTTTACTGCCCGTAAAGTATGGTGCAAGTGATGATGAACTGTCGTGTATGCCGATGCCAACCTGCAGTTTCCTGCCTTCGATCTCAACTTCATTAAGTGTGCCGACATCCACCGGATCAGGAAGTAAAAGTCCTTCCTCAGTTACCCAGTGGTGATAATTCATTTCATCGAAATCCCATAATGCTGTATGGCATCCGATTGATGTATGTTCAGAGTCAGCTTTACCTGTAAGCAGATGCGACAAATACTGCGGAAAATGGAGAATGTGTTTCACTTTTAAGAAAACATCAGGCTTTACATATTTCAGCCAGAGAGCCTGCATCCCCGAATTGAGCATACCGAGAGCCGGGGAAGCTGTTCTCCTGCAGAATTCATCCTGTCCCCCATGTTTTTTGTAAACCTTCTCCGGAATCCTGTCATCTATGGGTTTCAGATAATTATATATAGGTGTCAGTCTGTGTCCTTCAGCATCAAGATAAGCAAGTGTTGCGCCATAAGTTGCGAAGTTTACTGCTGTAAGATCATACTTATCTGAACGAATCAGTCTGGATATTGATTCCTTTATCCACCTCTCGATATGTTCAATATCATCACACTCAAATCCGTCGTCATCCCTGGTTTCGTCAAATTTCTCCTCTATTTCCGAAACAGGTTTCAGATCGTAATTAAAAAGTATGATCTTCTTATTGGTTTTACCGATATCATATACTGCTATGACCTTTTCTTTCATATATGGTTGAAAATGTGTATATTATAAGCGCAGACACAATACATTGCATCTGTACAAATTTAATACAGTAAATTATCTTTTGCTCAAAACCTCCTTCTCATATTTGAGTATATCGTCGATATATTCCTGTCCGACAGGCACATTGTTTTTCATGCAATAATAATCCCAGACAGCACCGAATGGTTTTGTTTTCATTAATTCCAGTAATGAGAGCCTTTCAAAGTTCTTACCCTGGTTCTCAAATTTGAGCAATGTATCGTAAGGCTCAAGCAGGGCAAAAAGAAATGCCATTTGAGCGGATCTTGTTCCAATTACGTATGCGCCGATTCTGTTCAGGCTGGCATCGAAGAAATCGAGACCAACATTTACCCTGTCAAGTGCTTTTGCACGGATAATTTCCTGTGTGATCAGCAGGAGTTCGTCGTTGAATGTGAGGACATGATCACTGTCCCAGCGAACACCCCTGGTAAGATGAAGCAGCAGTTCGTCGACATACAGGAGGATCGATGAGATTTTATCTCCTACCAGTTCAGTGGGGTGAAAATGACCGTTATCGAGGGTAATCATCGTATTGTTCTTAATAGCGTAACCAAGGTAGAAATCGTGAGAACCTACGACCATTGATTCAGATCCGATCCCGAACAGTTTGCTCTCAACCGAGTCCTTCAGGTATTTCTTCGGATACTTTACGGCAAAGATCTCATCGAGTGATTTTTTGAGAAGTTTCCTGAGGGTAAACCTGTCAACGGGTGTATCTTTCGATCCGTCAGGGATCCATATGTTATGTACTGTTGGAGTACCCAGCTGTTTGCCCATTTCCGCACCAATGGCACGGCAACGTTTTGTATGTTCAATCCAGAATTTTCTTATTTTCGGATCTTTGCTCGACAGTGTAAATCCATCATCAGCCAGCGGGTGCGAAAAACATGTACAATTAAAGTCAAGACCGATCTTTCTTTTCTTTGCCCAGTTTATCCATCCCTGGTAATGCTTAGCCTCAATTTTATCACGATCGACGAACTTTCCTCCGAATTCCCCATATGAAGCATGGAGGTTCAGTCTTTGTTTGCCGGGGACGAGAGACAAAACCTTATCGAGGTCGGACCGCATCTGTTCTATTGTTCTGGCTTTTCCGGGGAAGTTTCCGGTAGCCTGGATGCCGCCGCCGCCAAGTTCGGCACCTTCTTTTTCAAATCCGCCTACATCATCGGTTTGCCAGCAGTGCAGGCTGATTACAACCTTGTCCATATCGGCAAGTACCTTTTTGGTATCGACCCCGATCTCTGCATACTGAGCTTTTGCCAGCTGATATGCTTTTTCGATTGCTTCTTTTTTCATGGGAATAGTTATTATAATTTTAAAATGATTTCATTGGGGTGTCCGGCGTCCGGCTGTCAATATCCGAAAGCCGCTAATCGTAAGCCGCAAACCGCACACCGGTCATTCCATATAGAACACCTGTTCCAGTGGCACAGTCACCGGCGAGTTATCCGGATTTGTTTCCATGATATCGGCCATATATTTCCACCATTTCTGTACTATTTCAGTCGTACCCAGATCCTGGGATGAACTCTCTCCTGATTGCTCCTGGTATGCAAAAAGGATATTTGTCTCTTCATCAAGGAATATTGAATAGTTGCCGATACCTTCATCTTTAAGCATTTTCACAAGTTCGGGCCAGATCTCACTGTGTCTTTTCCTGTATTCTTCCTTAAAGCCCGGGTTTAATTTCATTTTGAATCCGAATCTTTTTTGCATATCTGATTTATTTAGCCGAGTTTAACAATGAATGTAGAAAGAATAAGCACTATTATACCTATAATAAGAACCACGATAGTTTTTGGTTTAACACCTTTCCACTCCCTGAGAATGATTCCCCAGATATTGCTTATGGCAATATTCAGGGCCATCAGGATACTCCAGCCAAAAACTGCCATACCGGCAGGAAGTTTGCTCGAACCCATCCCGAAAAAGTGGAACTGAAGGAACCATAACAAGCCGGCAAGAAATGTAAAGAACAGGTTGTTAGCCAGAATATTTCCGGATACGGTGTAGTAGTCTTTATAAGTTTTATTCCTGATGTTCAGAAAACCGCAATACACCAGGTTGGTAATAAATCCTCCGAGGAGAATGAAGATCAATGAAGGATTCTTCTGGAACAACGGATTTGCCCCATGCTGTAAACATATGTTTTCAATCGGTTTTCCTGCTTCAAATCCGAAATTAAAGCAGGCGCTCATGATCCCGGCAAAGATTGCAATAAGGATCCCTTTTTTCAGTGCGAATTCCTTGACTGCAGCTTTTTTCTCCTCTTCCGACATCTCTTTGCTTTTAAGGGATCCGGCGTAACCTATGATTGTTATGCCTGCCACAGTTATAGCAACACCGATCACCGTAAGAATTCCTCCCCTTGTTGCGAAAAGGCTATCCCCTGCAATTACCGGAGGCAGAAGAGTTCCGAATGCAGCACAAAGGCCCAGTGCTATGCTCTGTCCAAGAGCAACTCCGAGATACCGGAGACTCAAACCGAATGTAAGTCCGCCAAATCCCCACAACATCCCGAAAAAGGCAGCCATAAATTTTGCTGAGGCCGGAGATTCTTTGATAATGGGAATAAGTTCTCCTGAGGGAATAAAAATAAATGCGAAGATCCATGGTATTATTATCCAGGCAAAGAATCCCTGGACAATCCAGTAGGACTCCCATGCCCATGTTTTTACTTTCTTGAAAGGTACATAAAAGCTTGCAGCGCCTATACTGCCAAGAGCAATTAATAATATACCGCCAATTGGATCCATTTCTGATTAATTTATTACCGATCCGCAATTTAAAAACTTTCGATCAGGAATTAATTATTTATTGTGTATTTTTATTTAAGCATTTTTTATAATCTTGAACTTTATTAAAATTACCTGATTCATCATGAAACCACTAAAGCTTTTATCACTGTTTATTTTAATTTCCGGTAGTGTTTGTGCCCAGAACCTCATGGTAAAGGACCTTACCTGTGAGCATAAGATCAATCCCACAGGCATCGATATCATACAGCCACGACTATCATGGAAAATAGCCGGAAGCGGGAATAATATATTACAAACCGCATATTCTGTGAGGGTTGCGACAGATCCTAAGTTTTCGTCATCGAAGATTATCTGGGAATCCGGAAAAGTGGCTTCTGATGAATCTTCATTGCAGATCTATAGAGGGCCAGCTCTCAAATCCTCTCAGAGATATTTCTGGCAGGTAAAAGTGTGGGACAATAATGGCAGATCAACAAAATGGAGCGAGACGGCATTCTGGGAAATGGGATTGCTCTCTCCTTCGGAATGGAAAGCCAGGTGGATTGAACTCGAAGATGATACAAACCGGTATTCGCCATCCCCGCATTTCAGGAAGGAATTCACGGTAAGCAAACCGGTTGCCAGAGCAACTGCTTATGTGACCGCTCATGGTTTATATGACCTGAGTGTGAATGGTAAAAGAGTTGGAGACCAGGTCATGACACCCGGATGGACCACTTATGGCAAACGGATTCAATACCAGGTATATGATGTTACTGATCAGATAGTTAAAGGAGAAAATGCTGTTGGTGCATTTCTGGGTGATGGCTGGTATCGCGGTACACTGGCATGGGGAAATAACTGGGCAATTTACGGGAAAAGACTTGGGCTATTGATGCAACTGAGGATCATTCATACAGATGGCACCGAAACCCTTATTTTAACCGATGAATCGTGGAAAGGTCATAACGACCCGGCTATCAGAATGAATGATATATATAACGGGTATACCTATGATGCAACAAAGCGCCTTACCGGATGGAGCCAGCCCGATTATGATGACAGCGGCTGGAAAAAAGTAAGAATCGGAAACTACAGGGACAACCTTGTCGCATCTGAAGGTTCACCCATTCGCAAAATTGAAGAGATCAAACCTGTAAAGGTCTTCCGCTCTCCAAAAGGGAGCCTGCTAGTTGATATGGGACAAAATATGGTCGGCTGGATCCGGTTGAAAGCCTCCGGCCCCAGAGGTACTGTTATAAAAGTCCGGCATGCCGAGGTTCTTGATAAATTCGGGGAGTTCTATACCGAAAACCTGAGAGCTGCAAAGGTTCAGCTTACACTTACCCTTGCCGGCACCGGAGAAGAAATATTGGAGCCCCGTTTTACATTTATGGGATTCAGGTATCTGGAGGTTACCGGCTTCCCCGGCACACTGACAACAGACAACATCACCGGGATTGTGGTTCATTCCGATATGCAGAAGTCGGGAACTTACGAAAGCTCCAATCCTTTGCTGAATCAGCTTCAGCATAATATAGTATGGGGACAGAAAGGTAATTTCCTTGATGTACCGACTGACTGTCCGCAAAGGGACGAGCGACTCGGGTGGACAGGCGATGCGCAGGCATTTTGCAGGACTGCAGCATTCAACTATAATGTTGCACCATTCTTCACCAAATGGCTGAAGGATGTGGCACTTGACCAGAAACCAGGTGGTGAGGTTCCCGATGTTATTCCGGATGTTCTTAACAAACAGGATGCAACAACGGCACAGCCATCAGCAGGATGGGGTGACGTTGCAGTCATAACTCCCTGGACAATGTACACAGTCTATGGTGATAAGCAACTTCTCGAAAATCAGTATCCGAGCATGAAGAAGTGGGTTGAATATATAAGGAAAAAAGCGGGTGACACATATTTGTGGAAGGGAGGAAGCAAATATGGCGACTGGCTGTTCTATCATCCGCCGGTGAACAGTCATACGGCAGCAGACGGATATACAGAGCCTGACTTCATTGCAACGGCATATTTTGCATACTCAACCAGCCTGCTGGCCGAAGCTGCCAGGGTGCTTGGCAAAACTGATGATGTTAAAACCTATACTGATCTGTACAATAAAATAAAGGAGGTGTTTATCAGGGAGTATGTAACGCCGGCAGGCAGGGTCGGGACCTGTTCTCAGACCTCCTATATCCTTGCACTGAAATTCGGACTGCTTCCTGATGGACTCAGGGATGAAGCAGCAGCCTTTCTTGTGAACGACATAAGGAGTCGCAGAAACCATCTCTCAACAGGATTTCTCGGTACTATTTATATATGTCATGAACTTACGCGTGCCGGTTATACTGATGTTGCCTATGATCTGTTGCTGCAGGAAACCTATCCCTCATGGCTCTATCCGGTAAAAATGGGTGCAACTACAATATGGGAAAGATGGGATGGCCAGAAAACCGACAGTACATTCCAGGATGCGGGTATGAACTCCTTTAATCACTATGCATATGGTGCAATTGGTGACTGGATGTACAGGGTATCTGCCGGACTGGAAACCAGAGATCCGGGGTACAGGCATCTTCTGCTCCGGCCACACCCGACAAAAAAGCTGGAGTATTCAAAGGCAACATATGAGGGTCCGTACGGAACCATTGCCTCAGGCTGGGAAAGAAAAGACGGAAAAATTATTGTGAATGTAAAAATCCCGGCTAATTCCGATGCAACAATTATCCTGCCTGTAAATGATCCGGCAAAGATCAGGCAGAATGGTTTGCCTCTGCCTGATGTAAAGGATGATATTATTATTGCTGAAGAAACAAATGAAAGCATAAATATTGGTCTTGTAAGAGGATCCGGAGAATATACTTTTGAATTTGACGAACAGAACTAAGAGGCAGGTTTTTCATCCGGATGAATTTCATTGAAAACCATTTGGGCGAGTTTGCAGCTCTCCTGACGGCACTTTTCTGGACCATAAGCGCCCTTGCCTTTGAATCGGCAAGCCGGAGGCTGGGATCTCTGACAGTTAATATTCTGAGGCTCTTTATCGGATTTATATTCCTCACAATTCTGATCTATTTGCGGAGAAAAATGCTGTTTCCGCTGGATGCCAGTCCTGAAAACTGGTTCTGGTTGTCTTTATCAGGACTGGTTGGTTTTGTCTTTGGTGATTATTTTCTGTTCAAATCATACACTGTTATAGGATCGAGGTTTTCGATGCTGATCATGACACTGGTTCCTCCCATGACTGCTTTGTTCGGCTGGATAATTATCGGAGAGCGTCTCACACTTCTGAATTTTCTGGGAATGACCCTTACATTCACAGGCATTGCTCTCGCAATCTTTTCACGGAACGGCGGGGATGAAAAGCTCACCCTTAAGCTTGCTCCCATTGGTATACTATATGCACTGGGAGGTGCTCTCGGGCAGGCACTTGGATTGGTACTGAGCAAGTTCGGAATGAAAGATTACGATCCCTTTTCTGCAACGCAGATAAGGATAATAGCCGGTATTGCAGGGTTTGCCCTGGTCGTTACCGTTTTGAAGCGATGGAAAAGAGTCAGGGATGCTGCCCGTGATACCACAGGAATGAAAACACTTTCACTGGGCGCCTTCTTTGGTCCGTTTCTTGGGGTTTCATTTTCACTGATAGCCGTGAAATATACCAAAACAGGTATAGCCTCGACAATCATGGCAGTTGTTCCGGTGTTCATCCTGATCCCTGCTATATTTTTATACAAACAAAAGGTAACCCTGCCGGAAATAGCAGGATCAGTAATAAGTGTTTGCGGGGTTGCACTTTTCTTTCTATAGTCATTAAGATGAGTCCCGAAGAATTAAGAGGTAGAATACCGTTGAATGAGTTGATTTACTCAGCCTCAAGGTCTGGCGGACCGGGCGGTCAGAATGTCAACAAGGTCAATACAAAGGTGGAATTGCGGTTTCAAGTCAGGAACTCTGCATACCTGTCGGAAAATGAAAAAGAAAAGATACTTACTGTTCTGAAGAACAGGATAAACTCCGATGGTGAATTGTTAATTGTTTCACAATCAGAGAGATCCCAGCTGATGAACAGAAAGAAAGTTGATGAAAAATTTTTTAAGCTTCTTGCTTCTGCACTTACTGAGAAGCCGGAAAGAAAAGCAACAACTCCATCGGGAGCGTCAAAAAAGGAACGGCTTCAAAGTAAAAAGATCCGGGCTAAAATTAAAAAACTCCGAAAAGATACAGGGTTTGAGGATGAATAAAAAATCAACGTTTAATAAAACGTTTAATAAAACGTTTAATAAAACGGCTTATAATACGTTGTAGATTCCATATTCAGCCGTTATGCCGTTATAATGTTGAGTCGTCAGGCCATATCATCACACTTCCTTAAGCTTCCACTTTCCTCTCCTGAAGACCAGCCAGGCAATAACAGTTAACACCGATTCCGCAATCACAATCGCTATAAACACACCCTGCTCATTCATCCCCGCAGTAATGGCAAGTAACCATGCCAGCGGGATCTCAAGTAGCCAGTATGCGAAAAAGTTTATCTTAAGAGGCGTGGCGGTATCACCTGCACCATTGAATGAATTAACGAGTACCATGCCGAATCCATAGGCAATGAATCCGATGCTGACTATACGTAAGCATTCAATACCCGGTACAAGTACCCCGGGGTCCTTAATGAACATTCTGATGAATGGTGCAGGAAATGCAACGAGCACGAGACCGATTGCACCTAGAAGGATCATATTGACCCAGCCTGTGATTATTACTGCACGCTCAGCCCGTTCAGGCTTTTTCGCCCCCAGGTTCTGCCCGACAAGTGTTGAGGCAGCATTGCTTATTCCCCAGGATGGCAGCATTACAAAGCCGATAATCCGCATTGCAATTGTATATCCGGCAACTATTTCACTACCGAAGACTGAAATAATTCTCACAAGCGCTATCCAGCTTGATGTCCCGATAAGGTTTTGGCCGATGGTACCGAATGACAATTTAATCAGTCGTGCGATGATTCTGAAATTAATCCCGATATGTTTAACGGAAAGTTGTATCCGTTTTTTTCCAAAGAAAAGCAGATAAAACTGAAAGAGCACAGCAATGCCCCTTCCGGTGGTTGTGGCGACTGCTGCACCTGCCACACCCATTTCCGGAAAAGGGCCCAATCCAAAGATCAGGCACGGATCAAGAATAATATTGATGATATTTCCGGCCCAGAGAACTCTCATTGCAATTACTGCATCACCGGCACTTCGAAAGATGGCATTAATGATGAAGAGCAACATTATTACAATATTTCCGCCCATCATGATCCTTGTGTATCCCGACATTTGGGTCACAATTTCATGTGATGCACCCATTACTTTGAGAAGTTCCCCGGAATAGATTGTTCCCGGAACAGCGATCAGGATTGAAACACTGATCCCTGCAAGGATCGCCTGGAACGCGGTTTCGGCAGCTTTGTCGGGATTCTTTTCACCGATCCTTCGCGACACCATGGATGTGGTTGCTGTAGCAAGTCCAAGCGATATTGCATAAACAATCGTGATCAGCGATTCAGTCAGACCTACAGTAGCAATCGCATTTGCTCCGAGTTTCGAGACAAAAAAAATGTCGATGATTACGAAGACTGACTCCATTATCATTTCAAGTACTGCCGGGATTGACAACAACAGTATTACGCGGCTCATCCTGCCTTCTGTGAAATCCTGTTCCGTCCCTGCGACAGCTTCACTGACATCTTTCAAAAATGATTTTAATTTCCGGTTCATAATATTACGAATGACCTCTCATCAGGATAATAATTTTCATCCGATTACGGAAGGCATAAAAGTATTTCAATTTTTTTATGTCAGATGCGGATCTGGCATCATTATTGTAAAACAGCACATTTGATATAGAAATAGAAATACAGAAGCTGGCAAATAAATGTCAGACGGAGAAAAAAAGTTTAGAAAAAATGGATTACAAAAAAAACAGACAAAATACTACCGGAGGGTATAGCAGAACAGAAATTCATTCCAAACGGTGTAATTTGCTTATTAATAAAGAGATACATGATTTAGAAACTTTGCAGGAAGAATCATGTGTTAATAAAATGATAATTGTGTTAATATTTCTGATGCTCAAGTGATACAATGTATTTACAGAATATATATTTTCGCACCAATTAAAAATTTAGTATTAACATTAATTTAAAACCAAACTATCTTAAAAAACAAACGATGAAGACTTTCATCGACCGTTATGAACGCTAACAATAATGAGGCTACGGCACTCCATGGTGAGAGCCGCCTCGTGGGTAGTTCTTCTGATGAAGAGCCTGGCGCGAAAACCATGATTTTTTCGCAAAACGAGATCCCAATTCAGTTAGTTAGCAACCGAAGTTCGGAGTTCATACGCCGCTACTTCCCCCTAACAACTATCGATTCCTGGAATGATTGGAAATGGCAAATGAGAAATGCTTTCACAAGCATTGACGAGCTAAAGAAAATCATGAAATTATCCGAAAAGGAGATTATGGCTATTAATAATCTAAAAGGCCGTCTTCCCATGAGGATAACTCCGTATTTTGCATCATTGATCTGGACCACCGGTTATTCACACCCTCTGCGGAGAAATGTGGTACCGGTTGTTGAAGAGTTGTTACAGCAGAGCACCGAGCAGTCAGATCCCCTTCATGAGAAATCATTTTCTCCTGTCAAAGGGATCGTGCACAGATACCCTGACAGGGTACTGTTCACTGTTACTCAGGTTTGTTCAAATTATTGCAGATACTGCACACGATCCCACTCTGTGGGTAAACTTGACAAGCTTGGAAGACAGGACTACGAGAAAGCATTCAGTTACATTGCTGCTCACAAGGAAGTGAGAGACGTGCTCATAAGCGGTGGTGATCCACTCACACTTTCCGATGAAACGCTCGATTATATCCTTTATAATATAAGGAAAATTGAGCATGTGGAGATAGTCCGTATCGGTACCAGGATCCCTGTCGTTATGCCGATGAGGATAACCGACAATCTTATCAGGATCCTGAGGAAATATCATCCTCTTTTTATCAGCCTTCATTTTTCTCATCCTGATGAGATAACTGAAGAATGTGCAGATGCATGCATTAAGCTGGCTGATAACGGATTCCCTCTGGGAAGTCAGACCGTTCTGCTGAAGGGGATAAATGATTCAGTGCCTGTAATGAAGCAGCTGATGCACAAGCTGCTGAAGATCAGGGTCAGACCATACTATTTATATCAGTGTGACCTTATTCCCGGATCCAGTCATTTCCGGACAACCGTGAAAAAAGGTCTTGAAATAATAAAAGGATTACGTGGTTTCACAAGTGGTTACGCTATACCGACATTTGTTGTTGACGCTCCCGGCGGCGGAGGAAAAATCCCCCTGCTTCCGAATTATGTTGTTGAACACAATGCCGAAAAAATAGTTCTGCGAAACTACAAGGGCGTTTTGTGCGAATACCCTGAAAAATAAAGCTTAATGAAAGTTGGGTTGACTTATGACCTGCGGTCGTGGTACCTTGACCGCGGGTATTCTATGGAGGATACTGCAGAATTTGATAAACAGGAAACCGTTGATGCTATTGACGGGGCTCTGAAGAAGATGGGATTTGAAACAGAATCTATCGGCAACTGCTTTCAGCTGATCGGGGCACTCAGTGCAGGCAAAAAATGGGACCTGGTTTTCAACATAGCTGAAGGTCTTTACGGAGACGGAAGGGAGTCAGTAGTGCCTGCAATACTCGATCAGTACAGGATTCCATATGTCTTCAGCGGTCCTGTGATCCTTGGTGTTTCACTTAATAAGTATCTCACCAGGCTGATTGTCGCAGCGGCAGGGGTCCCGGTCAGCCCCGGAATGCTTATATCAACTCCTGAAGATATTAAAAACTGCAATCTGGAATATCCCCTGTTCATTAAACCTGTATCGGAGGGTACCGGAAAAGGTATTACCGAAAAGAATCTGCTAAAATCACCGTCTGAACTTAAAGAGGTTGCTGAATACTTACTCTCAAGATTCAGCCAGCCTGCTCTCGTTGAGGAATACCTGCCGGGAAGGGAATTTACGGTTGGTGTTATAGGTTCCGGTGATGATTCAATTGCAATCGGCGGAATGGAGATTGAATGTAAAAACAATTATCCCTACTCTGTTGAATACAAGGAGAACTATGAAGAGTTCTGCAAATATATTCCGATGGCAAAAGAATTTACCGAAGAATGCAGGACGGTTGCACTGAAAGTATGGAAAGCACTCGGAGGCGTTGATGCAGGAAGAGTGGATGTAAAAGCTGACAGGAACGGCAGGATATGCTTCATGGAGGTCAATCCGCTTGCAGGCCTGCATCCGATACATTCCGATCTGCCAATTCTTTCCCGGATGATCAGCATTGATTACCAGATGCTTATCGAAATGATAATGAAGTCAACCCTTAAACGTCATCATTTAGCATAATGAGTAGCAACAGATGCTGCATACTTTATAATCAACCGCACGAAAATGCACTGCCGGATGAGCTTGATGTTCTCGATCAGGTGGAGTTTGTGGAAAAGAACCTGAATGAGATAGGTGTTGATACTTACCGGAAAGGAATCACAGAAAATTTCATGAAGGAGGTACCTGACCTTGTCACTGAAAAGCCTGATTTTGTATTTAACCTTGTTGAGTCTATTACAAATAAGGGTGAATTATGTTACTTCATCCCTGCACTTCTAAATGTTTATTCTATTCCATACACGGGCAATCCGGTGGAAGCCATGTTCATTACAACCAGCAAAGGGCTTACCTGTAAAACACTGACAGGAGCAGGAATTACGGGTCCCGGGTATTACTCTCCATCACAATACGGACAGCTTACCGAAGGGAAGCAGTATATCATCAAGCCTGTATGGGAAGACGGATCAATGGGAATAACCGGTAAATCGGTCTTTACCTTCACACCTGATTATATAAAGAAGCTTGAACAATATGATGATACCCACTGGCTTATCCAGGATTACATCGAGGGCAGGGAATTTAACATCAGTATTCTGAAGGGAGAAAACGGTCCGGAAGTGATGCCTCCCGCTGAGATGGTTTTTCATAATCACTGGGACGATAAGCCAAAAATCGTTGATTTCAGAGCCAAATGGGAAGAGGGAACATTTGAGTATGAGAATACTATAAGAGAGTTTCCCGGGAAAAAATTAAACCCGGTTCTCAACGAAAGAATTATCGAAAGTGCTTTGAAATGCTGGCATGTGTTTGGACTTAAGGGATATGCAAGAGCCGATATGCGTATTGATAAAAATGATATTCCGTATGTCATTGAAGTGAATGCGAATCCCTGCATGTCTCCTGACAGCGGACTTGTAGCAGCAACTGAGGCAGCAGGTCTGCCTTTTACAGTTGTTCTGCAACGGATACTTACCGACCTGAATAATTAGTTTATGACAACAATATCTGAAGGTATCGGTCAGGAAGATCTGGGCCGCCTTGAAGAGATACTCAGATCAACGGGATTTTTTTATGATTTTGAGATCCGCACAGCTCTTGAGATAGCTGAAGCAACAATTGAGGAGGGTATGGAAAAGAGCGGATACTACTGGCTGAAGATCGCAGACGGTAAAAAAATTATTGCATTTGCAAATTACGGGAAGAATGCATTTTCCACTCACTCATGGGATCTGTACTGGATCGCTGTTCACCAGGATTCAAGGAACTTGAAGCTTGGCTCAGTGCTTATGAAAGCTATTGAGGATAATGTCAGAAATGCCGGTGGAAAAATACTCTGGATCGAAACTTCCGGACGGCCGCTATATGCATCGACCGAAGGATTCTATAGACGCAACGGGTATGAATTGCAGGCAAGTCTGAAAGATTTCTACGGACCCGGTGATCCCAAGCAGATTTATGCAAAAGTGCTGCAGTAGACGTTACACCGGTTCACTTTCTAAATTATTTCAGCAGGTTAGCATTATAATATTGAGGTTGTCCGGTAACCTCCTCTCCCAGCCATTCAGGCTTATCAAATTGTTCTGATTCTGAGAACAGCTCCAGTTCAGCAATTGTAAGGCCTTCGTTTGCGCCATGAAAAATATCCACTTCAAAAAGATGCTCGCCAAAGGGGACCAGGTATCTTGTTTTTTCGATCTTACCCGGCAAAGAGATCTTCATCATCTCCAGGGCATCCGCTACCGGAATGGAAATTTCCCATTCACTTCGGCGAATTGAATTTTCCCCGGCTTTCGATTTAATTGATATAAAGGCTTTATCATCCGCAATTCTCAGCCGGACAGATTTATCATTGTCAATGGCCAGATATGTCTGGAGTATCTTTATCTCCTTCTTAGCCAGGTGTCTGAATTCACTCCTGACCAGGAATTTTCGCTCAATCTCTTTACCCATAATCAATCGTTAATAAAATGCCTCCAAATTTCGATAATTTTCGTCATATATATTGAACTAATGGAGAATATAAGTGAGACCACAAAGAAAACGCAAAGGACGCAAAGTTATATCACAAATTCCAGACACTTTACGATCTTTGCGAAGTTACCAGGCAAACTTTACGGTTAATCTTTTTTAGAAATTCTGAAGAGCTTATATTTGAGGTATGGATGTAAGAATTGAACCAAGCTGGAAGTCAAAGCTCAACGAGGAATTCGAAAAGGAGTATTTTATAAAGCTTTCCGGATTTGTACGGAAGGAGTATAAGACATACACAATTTATCCTCCGGGAAAACTGATCTTCAATGCATTTGATCTTTGCCCCTTTGACAAGGTAAAGGCTGTCATTCTCGGACAAGATCCTTATCATGGTCCGGGACAGGCACATGGGCTCTGCTTCTCGGTCAGGGAAGGCGTTGAGTTTCCTCCCAGCCTGATAAATATCTTTAAAGAGATTGAATCGGATCTTGGTATTAAACCATTGCCTGCAGGCAATCTTGAGAGGTGGGCATCACAGGGAGTTCTTCTTTTAAATGCAACACTTTCAGTAAGGGAACATATGGCCGGTTCACACCAGGGCAAAGGCTGGGAACAGTTTACAGATTCTGTAATCAGGATACTGAACAGGGATAAGAGTAACCTGGTTTTCTTCCTGTGGGGAGCATATGCACAAAAGAAGGGAGAGTCTATTGACAGGGAAAAGCATCTTGTCCTTGAATCTGTCCACCCCTCTCCTCTATCAGCTTCACGTGGATTTTTCGGGAACAAACACTTCAGCAGATGTAATGCTTATCTGGTAGAAAAAGGTATTGAGCCGATTAACTGGAGATAGCCTTCAACCCTTTAGTTATTGTTGCGACCAGCTCCTCCGTTTCCTCAAAACCTGCTGATAATCTTATCATTCCGGGCTCGGGATACTTCTCCGGCCAAACCGGCTCAACCGGCAGCAGGATCGTATGAGGATCGCCAAGGGTTGGCCTCAGCTTAATTTTGTCCGAGACTACCTTTATGAACTTGTCACGTCTCTTTCTTTTTTCGGACGGCGATTTACCATTGAAATCGAAAGTAACAATTCCTCCGAATCCCTTTTTCCCAAAGAGTTTGCAAGCTTCTTCATGGCTCGGGTGTTCCTTTAAACCGGGATACCACACTTTTCTTATCATCTTTGAAAGCTTAAGTATCCCTGCAACCTGAGCCGCATTCCGGCATTGCCGTTCAAACCGTAACTTAAAGGTCTGTATCTGAGTCTGAAAACGGTACGCATCATCAGCGGAAAGCATATGGCCCATATACTTCCTGTATTCGAGGGCTGATTTCATAAGTGCCGGATCATTTCCGCATAAAACTCCCCCGGTGAGATTGCCATGTCCGGAAAGATACTTGGTAGCGCTGTGAACAACAATATCGGCACCATTTTTCACCGGCTTCCAGAGGAAGGGGGTTGCAAATGTATTATCGATAATGATCCTTGATTTATATTTTTTTGCGATCCTGATAATTTCCATTACATCAGGAACAACCAGCATTGGATTGGATATTATCTCGAGGTATATCAGCTGTGGCTTCAGGGTCCCCATGAGGGATTCAAATTCAACCAGGTCATACTTTTCCCTGACAGCGGCAAAACTGTGAATATCAAGGCCTCTACGCTTTTTTAGAATTGATTCGGCATATGAAAGTGTACCACCGTATATCTCGCTGAAAAAAAGCCAGGGACGAGAACTTTTTCCCTCCTGGAATATTGAGAGTGCTGTATCAATTGCCGACATGCCTGACTGGGTAAGAAGTGCCCATTTTGTTCCTTCAAGCTTCATCACCTCCTCTTCTGCGGCAACAACGGTTGGATTACGGTATCGGGAATAGATATAATAATCCGGCACCCTTTCGGGATCAGTTTCCTTTCTGAATGCTTCGGCAGCAATCCCGGCACTATAAAGTTCAAATCCCGCATCCCTGTAAACGGGTATGCGGGAACTGTTAATATCCTTTTTCTTCATTCTGTTGCCGGAATTATTTAGGGGGCAGTGGTTCTTCGGGAATGACATTACTGATCGTGAGCACCTTATTAGTCATATTGGAGATATAAACTTCATAGGTAACTCTCATCTGTCCTATATACTGCATGTATGTGCTGTTTACGGCACCTGTGGAAAATTTTTCACCATTGATCTTAACAGTAATTTCGGCTTTGGGGAAAGCGATTTTAACACGTTGATATCCTGAGACTTCACCCGGATTTATATTACCAAGTTTTTTGATATTCCCGGTTGTATCCCGGACACCTGCAGTGTTAATAACCACTTCAGAGTATATCTCAGTGCCCTGTTGATTTCTGACTCTCACATCAGTAGGACCTTCAGGTTCAAACTTCGTTTTTTTACACGCGGTAACCGCAACGATTATCAGCAGAAGGGAAAGATATTTTTTCATTAAAAGGTCGGATTAGTTGAACTTGTAATTACCTGACCTGAAAAATAATAAATAAGTTGCAAGTGGTTAAATTATTTCCAGGCTGTTTTCAGGTACCCAGCCTATATTCCCGTCTGAAAGCCTTATTTCGAGCCACTCTCCTACTTCATCCTCAACTGATACTTTAGTCCCCTCATGAAGCACAAATAAGTCAGTTCCACTAATGTCGGGTGAGCTCTTTCCATTAACTACAGGACTGAAAATAATCGCGTTTTTATTATCGTATACCAGGGTTTTGTTCCTGAAAGTCAGCGCCAGTGAGACGAGTGATACAATCAGCAGCAGGATGGCCAGCCAGAAGCCCATAACCTTCAGTTTATACCTGGAAGTATAAAAATAGATTGAAAGGAATATAAGGCAAAGTATAAAGGTTGTCAGGCTGAGCCTTGCCCAGCTGTTAGTTGACATTACCAGTGCCAGAAAATTATACCACCTGACGAAAAAAAGCTCCGGTATTTCCTCAAACCTGTCAACAACAAGAGTGCGGGCTATCTGAAGATTATAGTTTATGTCCTCATCGGCAGGCTTGCGAAGATATGCCCGTTCATAAAACAGAATTGCTTCGGGAATATTGTTCAGCTTAAAATACGCATTACCTATATTATATTCGAGTTCAGGTGACCGGTAACCGGTGTTATAAATTTCAATCCATATTTCAAGTGCCTTTTCAAAATCACCGGCAGTAAATGACCCGGTTCCCCTTATGAACTTCTCACTTACCGTTTCCTGTGAAATTGCAGAGACCGGCAGAAAGGAAAGCAGGATCAGCAATAATATGTTTCTTATTTTTCTTTCCATTTCTTAGCCTCGTGAGTTTTCTACCGCGCTTATAAACCGGGAAGTTCCTTCATAGATGTCAGTTGCTTCCGTTCCTGATGCGGATGGTGCATACCTCGCATATTCGCATTTGTCAAGAATATCAGTCAGGCTCCGGATCTTCTCTTCATCAACACCGGCATCCTGCAGAGCTATTACTGCATTATTTCTTGTGAGATCTGAAACGGGGATATTCAGCTTGTCGCTCAGATAACCCCAGATTGCCTTGAGATTCTCTTCATAGAACCTGTCAGTTTCTCCATTCTTAAGACATACTGAGGCTTCACGAAGCCGCTTTGCAGCTATCTTTCCCGCCTTACGGTTTTTGACAGCCGAAATATCGGCATTACGCCGTATATGTTCCCTTCTGACAAACAGTGTGGCAAAAAAAGCAAGAAGAACAATCACATAGCCGCTGTAAAATGTTTGCCTTGTAACTATGAGATTCGTGGATTTTGATAGTTTTCCTGGTTCAGTCTTAATAAACCGGATATCCTTTCCCACATATTTGACATCTTCTTTTGAGACACCTCCGTAGACAGTTATCCCGCTCCCCTGCTCATTACCTTTTCTTGCATAAAAATGTTGTTCAGTAGTTTTCAATCGTTCATATTTTCCTGATGATGTATTGAAATAAGAGTATGTCAGCGGGGGAATTGTAAAATCCCCGTAATGGCGTGGTATCAGAAGATATTCGAAAACCTTCTGTCCTGATGTTCCGCCGGATGAATTCTTTAGTTCATCAATAATTTTCGGATCATACACTTCAATATCAGGAGGAAGTTTAATTTTCGGGGCTTCGGCCAGCTTGAGGTTACCGCTTCCTGAAATTGCAATCTTCAGGCTTACCGCATCGTTCACATTGACGGTGTCTTTATTGATAACTGCCTTAATATTCACCTTACCGACAATGCCTGAAAAATCATCCGGTTTGGTTCCGGGTAAAGGCTTCACATTAATTTTTACAGCCTTGCTCACAACAGCCTGCGGAATTGTCTGGTAATTTGAAAAGAAATCACCGAAGAACGGATCTGATCTTCCGGTTTTTTGCTGTACAAGAACTGTCAATTGTACAGGATCAATTGTGATCTCGCCTGTTACCTGGGGATAGAGAAGGAATTGTTGTAAAACACCTGTACCATAAACTGTTCCGTTTATATTCTCCTGGCGAAGTGAATTCAAAGACGGAGTTTCGAGATCAGTTTTAAGAAATCCCGTAAAGGAAGGATATTTAATTTCGTTGATCCCTGAAAGGTTCACACGGGTAAAAAGCTTGACTGTTGCGACAAGATGTTCGCCAATATAAAGCTCTCTGCGGTTAAGAGAAACATCAAGGTATATCTGGCCTCTTGGAGCTTCCGTTGGCTTGGTATTGCCACCGGGTTGTGCAGCCGGTTGTGGAGCATTGTCGCCAACCACTGTGATGCGGAGGGAATCGGAATAATAAGTCTTGCCTTTTATTGTGAACGCTGCCGGAGAAATGACAAAGGTGCCTTCATTAAGTGCCTGGAGATAATATAAATAGGAATATGAAGTCTCATGCGTCATTCTACCGTTGATGATCTCTGTGCTGGAGTTGTATGATGTATGCGGGCCCATCAGTTTGTAGAATCCTTCGAAAGATGGCGCCTCAAATTCACCACCTCCCGAGTTCACTGTCCATTGAACACTGAACTGCTCTCCGGCTTCAACAACAGACGGAAATTCAGCCTGAACAGTAATTTCCTGTGCCTGCAGGAATAACGGCAGGAGAAAAAATAAAATATACAATATCGCTCGCCTCATTTCTTCTAACCCTTCTTACCAGTTCTTTAATGTCCTGACATTTTCTTTTTTTGCTTTTGCAAGTTTAACTTTTTCCTGAACCTCTTTCTCGTCATTGGCAAGAGCATTCAATATCCTTTCAGCATCCTCCTTTGAAATTGCCTGCTGATCCTGCTGCTGTTGCGGTTGCTTCTGATCATCCTGATTCTGGTTATCCTGGCTCTGGTCACTTTTGTCCTTGTTATCCTTATTCTGATTTTTTTGTTGCTGTTGTTGTTGTTGCTGTTGCTGTTGCAGCAGATCCTGTGCATATGCAAGGTTGTATTTTGCTTCCAGGTTTTCCGGATCGAGCTTCAGGGATCCTTTATAGGCGTCAATGCTCTCCTTAATCTTTTTTGACATAAGCAGGGAGTTCCCAAGGTTATAAAGACTGGCCGACTTTTTTTTCACATCGTCGTTCATGTTATAGTTTTCAACGAATTGTTTGCCGGCATCCTCATATTTTTTTTGTTTGTAAAGCGCATCACCTGTGTTGAATACGGCATCAGGAAAGGCATCATTCTTATCAATGGCTCTCCTGTAGGATATTTCAGACTCTGAAAATTTATCCTTCCCGTATTCCCTGTTTCCCTGTCTGACATATTTTCTTTCAACCTGTGAATTTGCTGATAAGGTCAATGTCAGCAGAAAGCCGGTTATGACCACCGATTGTCCTGAAGTTTTAAAGCTATATTTTTTTATTCTGAACATAAGCTGTGTAAAAATATTATATCCTGTACTTAAATAACTTAATATTTGACAATTTTCTATTCTTCCTGTCCATAATTAAGAATTCAACAATAAGTAAAACGAGGGCGAATACAGCAAATATCTGGAACTGATCATTATACTCGGTGTACATTGTGCTTTCCAGATCCTCCTTTTTCATCTTCCTGATCTGGCCGAAGATCTCATCGAGGCCGATATTTGTATTGCTTGCCCGCACATAGTTCCCTGATGCGCTCACTGCAATCTTCTTGAGGATATCTTCATCGAGCTTCGTAATGACTGTATTACCATCCGGATCTTTCAGATAATCCCTTCTTCCGTTAACCATGACAGGAACAGGAACTCCCTCAGCAGATCCTATTCCGATAGTATGGATTACGATACCGGCTTTTGATGCTTCTCCGGCTGCTGAAACCGGATCGTCCTCGTGATTCTCTCCGTCGGTGATGATGATCATTGCTTTGCTTTTACCCTCACCCGGGCTGAATGATCTAATTCCCAGTTCAATAGCAGATCCGATTGCGGTACCCTGCTTTGGAACCATATCGGGATTAATTGCCGACAGGAACATTTTTGCGGAGACATAATCGCTGGTTATCGGTATCTGGGTATAAGCATCGCCTGCGAAAACTACCAGTCCGATCTTATCATTGTCCAGGTTGTCAATGAGCCTGGTAAGCGCCTGTTTTGCCCTTGTGAGCCTGTCAGGCTGAATATCCTCAGCAAGCATTGAATTGCTTACATCAAGAGCAATTATAACCTCAATCCCCTGCTTCTTTACCTCCTCAAGCTTTGATCCGAATTGCGGACGGGCCAGGATTATTATGACAAACGAGATAGCGAGCAGTTGCAGGAAAAACTTGATATTGGGTCTGATACCTGAAAACTCAGGCATCAGCTTTCTTACAAATTCCTGGCTGCCCAGCTTTTTCAACGATCTTTTCTTCCTGGCTTCGTTCAGTATCCATAATACAACCATTACCGGGAGCAGAAGCAACAGGTACAGAAAATCGGGATTTGCGAATCTGAACAATTGCATATTATTCCGTTTTAGGTTATATTTCTGTAAATTGTTACCCGTGTAAGGATTTCGAGGGCAAGCAGTATAAAAACAATGATTGAGGGAATCAGGAATTTTTCCTCACTTCTTGTGAATTGTCTCACATCAATTTTCGATTTTTCAAGCTTATCAATTTCCGCATAAACCTGGACAAGTTTGTCATTATCTGTAGCTCTGAAGTATGTACCTCCTGTTTTCCCCGAGATCTCCTTCAGGATATCTTCATCAATCTCAACCGGCATGCTCTGGTATTGCAAACCGAAGGGAGTCTGCACCGGGTATGGTGCCGAGCCCCGGGTGCCGACGCCAATCGTATAAACCCTTATACCGTATGTTTTTGCAATATCCGCGGCCGTGGCAGGTGCAATATCGCCCCTGTTATTCACCCCATCCGTCAAAAGAATTATTACCTTACTTTTAGCATCAGAATCTTTAATCCTGCTTATAGCTGTTGCCAGTCCGTTGCCAATTGCAGTACCGTCCTCGATCATGCCGCTCTCGATCTCACGCATAAGGTTGATGAGCACTGCATGATCAGTAGTCAGAGGACACTGGGTAAAACTTTCCCCGCTGAAAACAACAAGCCCGATGCGGTCATAGGGTCGGCCTGAAATGAATTCCGTCGCCACATTTTTTGATGCCTCAAGCCTGTCGGGTCTGAAATCCCTCGCAAGCATACTTCCGGAAATATCGAGAGTTAGTATAATATCAATACCTTCAGTCGTGACATCCTGAAACTTATCAGTTTTCTGAGGTCGTGCAAGTACGATGATAAGCAAAGTTATTGCAATTGCCTGCAGGGCGAATAAAATATGGCGGAGATAATTCCGGAACGTTGTTCCTGCTTTATTAAATACCTCTAAGTCAGGCATTTTAAGAGAAGCAGAAGTTCTCTGCTGTCTGATGATGTAGTACGCGATTATTGCCGGCACCAGTAACAGAAGCCAGAGAAAAGATGGATTTGCAAATATTATTCCTGTCATGCCTGCACCTCCTTTTCAGCATTGGGAGAGGCCGGTTCAGTCACCTCATCTCTGACCCGTGTTATATCGACAAACTCCCATGATTGTTCAAAATGAAGCTCATTTTCCGAAGGGTCAGGTTTGTATTTGGCGAACTTGACAAGATCGGAACCATTAAGTATTGTTTTAAGATTCCGGTACGTTTCGTCTTTTTTAAAACCTGATTTTACAAGTTCATCAAGTGTTTCGGAAGTTGTAAGCTCAAGTGAATAAACACCATACCTGTTTTCAAGGTACTGCCTCAATATTTCCGTGAGGCGAGTGTAGTACAGTTTCACTTCCCCTTTTTGCCAGAGTTTCTGTTCCCGTAATTTCTCAAGATCCCGGAAGGCAATAACATGAGCAGGATCAGGATTTTTAGCAGGGGCAACCTCTTCTTTCTTTCTGAATAGTTTCCTGATCAGGCGGCTGATACCCCAGACAATTGAGACCGCCAGTATAACGATCAGTACCCATGGAAGAATCTCACCGATCGTAAGCGGAGCCCTGTAGGGTTCAATAATATCGAAAATTGCAGCAGCTGTATCAGCGGGTGCAATCTTCACTCTGATGACCTCAAGTAATGAATAATCAGAATAAAACCTTTTGAGCCCGTTTTCAGCCGGCATTTCGGCATAAACCGGAGGTACCTGGTAAAAACCTGAATCAAAAGATGTTACAAGATATTTATTTATAACTCTCAGCCTTTTGCCGGCAGATAAAGTATCAACAGAAGGTCCTGATATTATTTCAATATTCCTGAAAAGAGTATCCTTAAGCGGAATAATTTTCAGATTCAGATCCGCAGGCTGATCTACAGTAATTGTAAAATTTACCTGATCACCTATAAATATCCTTGAAGTATCAAATGCGGCAGTAACTGCAACATCCTGTCCACTTATGGAGGTGAATGATACAAAAAATGATGATACTAAAAACAGGAACCGCGTCATATTCACCTGCGTTCGAACAAATTAATCAGTGGTTTGACATAATCTTCGCCGGTGCTTAACCAGGCAGTATCGACACCACATTTTTTAAATACATTACTGATATTTCTGGAATGGTCTTCCCACCATTGCCTGTAAACCTTCCGTGATGACTTCAGAGAAGTATCGATCCACTTTTCCTCACCTGTTTCCGAGTCCGAAACCTTTATCAACCCTATATCCGGTAATGATGTCTCCGCCGGGTCAAAAACCTTGATGGCAGCTATATCGTGCTTGTTTGATGCA
>Ga0209706_10000411_pt1 | contig 24296 bp, 18 predicted proteins | sample PPLLaktember2015_6_FD_187263 | JGI IMG/M metagenome (GOLD analysis project Ga0209706, IMG submission 187263) | Freshwater sediment microbial communities from Prairie Pothole Lake near Jamestown, North Dakota, USA - PPLs Lake P8 Core (1) Depth... | ecosystem: Environmental > Aquatic > Freshwater...
CCGCGGCCCCGCCTTCGAGGGCGGGCAGGAGCGCCGCCGCGGCGGCCGTCCCGCCGGCGATCGCCGCCAGCCGGCCCAGGAACTCGCGGCGGTCCATCCCGCCGCTCACGTACCGGCCGTAAAGGTCCTTGATCTCGGAGCTCATGTTCTTCCTCCCTCTCTGTGTCGGTTTTCCCGGAATGGTTCCATCGTAGTCGCCGTCCGCGACCCTGTCAAGAAACCGGGGGATCCGGGGACACGTACCCAAGGTACATGTCCCCGCCGGGACTGGCGGCCCGAACCCGGTTCGGTTATAGTGGAGGCATGATCGATCCGGCCAGAGGGAAGGGCGGCTTCGCCGCCGACGCCGAGGCCATCTGGCGGGCCGCCCTCGCGGCGGTCGATCCCTGGACACTCATCCACGAGAGCGTCGAACGGCAGGGCGACGTCATCCGCGTCCGGGACAAGGAAATAGACCTTTCGGCCTTTGATCGCGTCTTTGTCATTTCCTTCGGCAAGGCCGCCGCGGCCATGGGCGAAGCGCTCGTTTCCATCATCGACGAGCGGTTGACCTCCGGTCTCGTGGTCGTGCCCTGGCCCGTCGGCAAAGAGAGCTCCCGGCTCGAGTATCTCGAGGCCTCCCACCCCATCCCGGACGCGCGGAGCGTCGAGGCGGCGCGGCGGGCGGTCGAGATCGCGGCCCAGGCCGGCGAAAAGGACCTCCTTCTCGTCTGCATCTCAGGGGGCGGCTCCGCCCTCCTGACGCTCCCGGCCGACGGCATCACCCTCGACAAGAAACGCCGGATCACGGAGGACCTCCTCCGCGCCGGGGCGACCATCCAGGAGCTCAACGTCGTCCGCAAGCATCTGTCGGGGATCAAGGGCGGGCAGCTGGCCCGCGCCGCCTTCCCGGCGACCGTCGTCAGCCTCGTCGTGTCCGACGTCGTCGGCGACGACCTGGGCACGATCGCCTCGGGCCCGGCTTACTGGGACGCCTCGACGTTCGCCGACGCCAGGGCCATCCTCGAATGCTACGGGCTCTGGGACGGCGTCCCGGCCATGGTCCGGGCCCGCATCGAGGACGGGGAGAGCGGCCGGGTCCCGGAAACGCTCAAGGAAGGGGACCCGGTCTTCGAGCGCGTTTCGGCCTTCATCATCGGCGACAACATGACCGCCCTGCGGGCCGCCAAGCACGAGGCCGAGAAGCTCGGCTTCGAGCCCATCTTCCTGTCCTCGGCGGACGGCGGCGAGGCCCGGCGCGCGGCCGCCGGCTACTCCGCGTTCCTGGCCGAGCTGGCCTGCTCCGCCTCGAATCTGCCGCGGCCGCTCTGCCTCCTGGCCGGAGGCGAGCTCACGGTCACGGTCAAGGGCCGGGGCCGGGGAGGCCGCAACACGGAATTCGTCCTGGCCTCGATCGTCGACATGGAAAAAGCCGAGGTCGCCGGGCTCGACTGGCTCATCCTGAGCATCGGCACCGACGGCATCGACGGCCCGACCGACGCGGCCGGCGCCTGGGCCGACCCGCGGACGATCCGCACGGCCCACGCCCTCGGGCTCAATCCCGCCGACTACCTCGGCGACAACGACGCCTACGGCTTCTTCAAGCAGACGGGAAACCTGATCATGACCGGGCCGACCGGCACGAACGTCATGGACCTCCGGGTCTTCCTGCTCCGCGGCGCCTGATCCCTACTTGTACACGCCGGCCAGGTCCCACTTGGCGATCGTGTCGAGGACGAGCTCGGCGACACGCTCGTTGACCTTGCGGAAATACTCCTTTGCCTGCGCTGCATCGAACGTCGGATAGCCCTGGCCCTTCTCGTAGAGGAGGATCGTCGAGGCCACGGGAACGGTCATGTAGGCCCCGGCCGGCGGGTTGGGCGCGGCCATCTCCGGCTTGTAGCGCTCCGGGTGGATGTGCGCGGGCAGGAACGCCTGGACGTAGGCCGTCTCGTTGTTGCCGGCGTGGCCGCCGTTCTGCTTGAAGACGGACTTGGTGATGTCGTCGGCCAGGGTCCACCAATTGACGACGAGCGCCCGGACCCGGCGGGCGTTGGCGACGCGCGTCGCAGCGGCGTTGAGCGCCGCGGTGTTGCCGCCGTGCCCGTTGAGGACGATGATGTTCTTGAAGCCGTTCGAGGCCAACCCGTCGAGGACGGCCTCGGCGAAGGGCCCGTAGGTCTCCGGCGCTATCGAGACCGCGCCGGGGTAGGCCTTCATGGCCTCGGTCACGCCGTAGTTCAGGACGGGCGCGATCAGGGCGTCGACGCGCGCCGCGATGTCCCTGGCCATGGCCTCGGGCGCAAGGCTGTCGGTGCCGTTGGGGATGACGCCGTGCGGTTCGAGCGAGCCGAAGGGGACGAGAACGGTATCGATCTTCGCGGGAACGAGCTCGCCGAACTCCTGCCAGCACAGCAGGGCCATCTCCCGCGTCGACGGCTGACCGGCGGTCGCCCGGGCCGCGCCCTGCGGAGCCGGGGCCGTCCGGGCCGGGGCCAGTCCAGAGAGCAGGCCGATCGCGATCAGGATCCCGAGGTGTCTTTTCATGTCGCGCCTCCTCGACCTCATGTTAAGGCAACCGCGATTATTTTGCTTGATTTTCATTTCGGCCTTTGGATAGAATGATATCGGCTCTCTTTCGCCGGCTGGAGAGGGCTCCCTCAAAATTTCCAATCATCACCCCCCTTTTGCTGACCTCAGCCGGCACTTCTCCTCAGGCTTCTCTCCCCCCCGCGATTGTGCTATCATACGGAAAACCTCGGATCGCGGAGTCCCTGATGGGCAAGGTCGACTGGAAGAAAGAGCTGGCCAACCACTTCGAGAACGTCCGGGTCATCGAGCTGTGCCAGGCCGAGACCGTGGCCCAGTTCGATCAGTTCTGCGAGTTCATCGCCGAGCCCGCGTTCGAGGCCCTGACCGAGGAGCTGGACCAGTACCGGATCCGCTCCGAGCAGGTGAAGACCAAGGGCCGGAGCATCCGGTTCGCCATCTGCTTCCCCGGCCTCAAGGAAGAGCAGTTGCACTACCGCATCGCCCTGCCCAAGAACTCCGTCGAGCTCCGGTTGAAGCTCCAGATCAAGGCCCGGAGAACCCCCAAGGCCGAGTATCAGACGACGGACGAGGACTTCATGCCCGGGCTGTTCCCCTTCAAGGTGCTGCGGATGGACAAGGACGAGGTCGTCGCCGACGTCGTCAAGCACTTCACCAGCTTCTGCTACGCGGCGCTGACCTCGCCGGACTGAGGCGCGGCTACTTCTTCCGTTCCTTCTTCGCGGCTTCCTTGGCGGCCTTTTTCTCGGCCTTCGCCTTGGCTTTCGCTTCGGCCGCGGGATCGACCCACTTGCCGGGCTTCCAGATCCAGCGGCTGCCGAGCTGCTCCCACGTCCCGGGCGTCCAGACCCTGTCCTTCTTGCCGACGACCCAGCGGCCGTCGACCCATTCGTAATTGATTCCGGCCCACTTCCAGTAGCCGGGGAGCCAAACATAAGCGGCGCCCGGCTGGAGCGTGGGCGTTTCGGTCCGGAGCGGGGGAGGGGGAACCCGGGGATCCTCGCCGGCCAGGCCTGACGCCGCCGCGAGGAAAAGAGCGGCCAAGACGGCCCAGACAGTCTTCCTCATGGCTTCCTCCGCACGTTTAGTCGGCGGAGGCGGCCGAAAGTCACTTCTTCGAGTTGATGACCTCGAGGACCTTCAGCAGATAGTCGTAGCCGGGGCGGTCCATGGTGTTCTGGCCGAGGTACTTGAACTGGAGGACGCCCTCGGCGTCGATGATGTAGACGCCGGGGATGTTCTGGTCGACCTTGCTGCCGCTCCATTCGTTGCGGAAGAGGTCGAGCTTCCTGGAGAGCGTCCGCTCGCCGTCGACGAGGATCGGGAAGGGGGCCAGGATCGCGCCCTTCTCGAGCGAAAAGTCGGCGGGATAGAGCATCCGGGAGCGCTCCATGCGGGCTTTCCCCCGCTCGTCGAGCTTCGACGGGTCGGCCGGGTTCTTGTTGGCCCGGATGGTCTCGAGCTGTCCCGGCAGGGCCTCGAGCCAGGCCTTGACGACGTCGTGGGCATAGGGGAAGACGACCAGGATCTCGAGGTTGTACTTTTCCCGGATCTTCTGGGCCTTCTCGAGCTCGGCCAGCTCGACGTAGCGGTAGTTGCAGATCGTGCACCAGTAGTTCTCGGCGGCGTAGCCGCGGGGGAAGAGGATGAGGACGTTCTTGCCCCTGAGGGACGACAGCGTCAGCGTCCCGCCCTGGTAGACGGGCAGGGTGAAGTCGGCCATGGGCTGGCCGACGATGGCCGGTTGGGGCCGAGCCTCGGCCGGCGCCTGCGGCTTGGCCTGCGGGGTTGGCTGCTGGGCCAGACTGAATCTCGCGCCGGCCGGCCTGGGCTTTGTCACGTACTGGCCTGCGGCCTGGCCCTGTAAAAGAACGATCATCGCGGCGACGGCCAGGACGGTCAGGACGCCGACGAGGATAGCGGCTTTCTTTTTGTTGATCATGGGCGGGTCACCTCCAAGGAGATGCCTCCATTAAAGTCGACCCGCTCCCCCGAGTCAAGCACAATGGGGTCGGACCTCAGCAATACGAATAAAATCAATCTGATAGGCCCGATTTTCGGCCTGTTTAAGGCTTATAACGGGCGTTTTTAGGGGCAAAAACGCGAACTTGAGCCCGGGGCGTCCGAAGCGCGATGTCCCCGAGACCTAGAACCGAATGCGGATCCCCACCCTAAGGCTGAAACCGCTGAGATCGATCTTCGGTTCGCGGAAGGTGGCTTCGACGTCGTCGACAGGAGGGGTCTCCTCGACCGTGAACAGGCTGAAAGTGAAATCGGGGTCGGTTGTTGTGGCGATGTAGAGCTTCCCGTCGGTGGTGTCCGAGCTTCCGCCGCTGTCGTTCATGATCCCGGTGACTTCCTCGAAGTTCTTGAGTTTGGCATACCGGCCCGCGGCCTCAACGAAGAAGCCCATCTTCGGCGAGAACAGGTATTCGAATCCGAGGCTCCCATGGAAGCCCAGGTTGGACGAGCCCGCTGTCAGGCTGGCGACGGACATTTCTGACCAGTTTATTGGGGAGAACTGGATCAACTGGGTGGCGTCGAGCTTGAGACCGGCGTAATAGGTCCCGCCGAGGTCCGCGGTCAGGTTGACCTGGCCGGCGACGGGGACGGTGAAGAACAACCCCAAGCGGATGGGGATGGCCGACACCGTCGGCTGGGCCGCGACCTCGAGCTGGTTCTCCCCATCAGTGAGGGTCGCTGTCGACGTTTTTGTGTTGCGCATATAACCGGCGCCTACGCCCACCCCGATAGTCGGCGTGATCTGGTAGATAAGGTCGGCCCCGAAATCGTACCCGCCGTGCAGGGGCTTGTAGCCACCCGTCAAGGTCCCAACTCCCAGGGCCGCGTAGAGGTCGAGGATCTCGAAGAAACCGTCGGAGCCCTCGTTGATGTCCCCGGCCAGGATGTGGCTGTAGCCGCCGTAGAGCTTGAGGCTGAGCCGCGAGAACTTTTGGGTTTCGAAGATCCCGGTCTGCGCGGCCGGTGCGGGGAAGGCGTCCCGGTCAAAGCGAAATTCGAGCTTTGCCGGCGCGGTCTTCCCGCTATCGCCATCCGGCGTTTCGGCGGCCAGCGCCGAGGGCCAGGCGATCAGGCACACGGCCGCGATAGCCATAATGAGAGCTGCTGATGGTTTGATACGAGAATTCATAGTTGACCTCCGGATTAGATGCCTACGCCCCTTTTAGTCGGTCAACCTGTCCATTAATGGGGTCGGACCTCAGCAATACGAATAAAATCAATCAGATAGGCCCGATTTCAGGCCCGCTCAGGCCTTATCTCGGGCGTTTTTGGGGGCAAAAACGCGTTTCTCAGCCCTTGATCCGGAATTCCTTGAACTGCGTGCCGCGGAACTTGTCCATTAGGAAGAGCCGGTCGCCGAAGATGAAGACCCCGTCGACGAAAGAATCGAGCGGGATCGAGCCGAGCAGCGCGCCGTCGGCGTCGAAGATCTCCAGCTTGTATGCATCGGTCGTCCGGAGCTCCGTGCCATCGCCCGCGACCTTGTAGCCGATCGTCCGCCCGCCGCTCCCGTCCATGGTCATGCTGACCTGGGTGCTGACCTGCTCCTCCTTCTCGAGCTGGCGCGTCATCGTCACGACCCAGATCCGGCCCTTTCCGTCGACCGCGACGCCGCTGGCGCAGCGGTTCAGCTGGGGCCCCCGGATGGTCATGCCCCCGCCCTCCCGCTTGATCTCGCCCTTGTCCTTGATCTCCATGGAGTAGGGCAGCTCGCGGTCGGCGCGCCAGAGGAGCCGGCCGTCCGCGGCGTACTTCTCGATCTTGTTCTGGACTGAGAAGACGAGGTAGGCCTGACCGGCCGCGTCGACCGTCATGATGACCTCGTTCCCGCTGGTGTTCAGGAGCTCGCTCTTGAAATCGTGCGGCTCGCCGAACTCTCGCAGGGGCTTCCCTTCGAGGTCGAGGACCTTGACCAGCTTTGGCAGGGCCTCCGGCTTGTCCATATCGCGGTTCATGATGAAGCGCATCCTCGGCGCACCGGTCACGAGCTCGCCCCCCTGGCCCAGGAAGACCGGTCCGGCGCCCTGCTCGAGGCCCTTGATCGTCTTGTGGTCCTTGCCGTCCGGGGTCAGGACCTGGATGCGCTGATTGTTGGGATCGGTGACATAGAGGAACCCCTTGTCGTCGAGCGCGAGCCAGGCCGGATAGTAGAATTCCCCCGGCCCCTGGCCCTGGCGCCCGTAGGTGGCCAGGTATTTCCCGTCGGGCCCGAACTTCTGGACGCGGTGGTTGCCCGAATCGAGAACATAGAGGTTGCCGGCTCCGTCGAGGGCGACCATCGCCGGCATGTAAAAGGCCACATTCTCGTCGGCCGTATCGACGTCACCGAGCGTCCGGACGGGCTCGAGCGCGACCTTGGGGGTCTTGCCCCAAGCGCCGGACCCCGAGTTATGGACGACCTTGACGCCGTCGACGGTCTCGATCTTCTGGCCGGCGACGGCGAGCGTCGAGGCCAGGATGAAAAGGGCCAAAACCAGAGCGATCCTCGTTTTCATGCATTGTTCTCCTTGTCTGGTTAACCGATTATAGGCCGAAACCGTTGCCTCCCCAAACGCGCCCCGGCCGGATCGTTGATTGACGCCGGGGAATCCCTTATAGTGTCGGCGAACGCGCAACACAGGGAGGAGAGCATGGACGACCGAGAGACGCTCGAGCTCTTGCAGTCTATGGTCAGGGCTCAAAGCCACCCCGCCGTCCCCAGACAGGAAGAGGGCGTGGCCCTCGCCCTTCAGGCCTACCTCCGACGCCACGGCATCCCGAGCGAGCTCATCGAGGTCCGCGAGGGACGGCCGAACCTGATCGCGACGCTCAAGGGGAAGAACTCCGGACAGCATCTTCTCCTTTGCGGCCACACGGACACTGTCCCCCCTAGCGCCGGGTCCTCCGCCGACTTCTTCTCCGCCGCGGTCGAGAACGGCCGGATCTTCGGGCGGGGGACCGTAGACATGAAAGGCGCGATCGCCGCCATGGCCGCCGCTCTCGTCGATATCCATGAGTCGGGCGGCCTTGACTCCGGCCGCGTCACGCTGGCCGCGGTCATCGACGAGGAGCTGGAGAGCCTCGGCGCCGAAGCCCTGATCACGAGCGGCTTCAAGTCCGACGGCGCCATCGTCGGCGAGCCGACCGCGAACCGCGTCGCCATCGGCCACAAGGGCCTCGAATGGCTCGAGGCCAGGTTCTACGGCAAAGCCGTCCACGGCAGCGTCCGCGAGGAAGGCATCGACGCCATCGCCGCGGCGGCCCATTTCATCTCCCTCATCGAGCATAAGCTCATCCCCGCGTTCGAGCGGCGCCCCGACCCGGTCCTCGGACTTTCCGCGGTCAACATCGGGACGATCCACGGCGGACAACAGCCGTGCTTTGTCGCCGCCGACTGCCGGGTCCAGATCGACCGGCGCTGGGTGACGAACGAGACGATCGAGCAGGTCTTCAGCGGCCTCGAGGAGCTTCTCGCCGAGGTCCGCGCCGCCCGCCCGGGGCTCAGGACCGAATTGGTGAGGATGCCCGAAGGCATGGCCATCATGCTCCACGGCCCGCTCGTCATCGACCGGGACCACCCCCTCGTCCGCGCGTCCCTGGGCGCCTTCGAAGATCTCGGCCGGACCGCCCCGCCGACGAGCGTCTGCCCGGCCTGGACCGACGGCGCCCTCCTGTCGCGCGAGGCCGGCATCCCGACCCTCGTCTGGGGCCCGGGGGAGCTCAAGCTAGCCCATTCGGCGGAGGAGAGCGTCCCCGTCGACGACATCTTCCTCGCGGCCCGCCTCTATGCGGCCGCGGCCCGCCGCTTCACGGCGCCGTCGTCCTAGCCTCGCTCATCCGCCTCGGCCCCTTCTGACGCTGTGGTGCCCTTGACACCGGGAACGAGAAGCCCTATTCTCTCTATCAAAGGCTCCGAATAGGAGCAGTAACCATGGACGGAAGGGGAACATAATGAAAAAGGGTCTTTTGGTCTGCGCATCGGTCCTAGTCCTGACGGCTCTGGTCGCGGCGCCCGCCGTGGCCGCCACCACGTTCGATTTCGGGGTCAAGGCCGGCGCGTCGTTCTTCAAGAACGACTGGAGCGACAATGACGGCTCGGAAAAGACGCTGATCAGGCCGACGTTCGGCGCCTTCGCCCTCGTCAATCTCACGCCCATGTTCGCCATCCAGCCCGAACTCAATTACCTGACCACGGGCTCGTGGTGGGATGATCTGGGCGGCAAGTTCGTCGAGACCTACGGCTATCTCCATATTCCCGTCCTCGTCAGGGCCCGGCTCATGCGCGAGGGCCCGTTCGTCCCGGTCGTGTTCGCGGGCCCGGCGCTCGGCATCCTCCTGAGCGCCAAGTGGGAAGGCGACGATGTCAAGGACCTCTTCAAGACCACCGACTTCGGAGTGGACGTCGGAGTGGGCGGGGAGATCGCGTTCAACCCGATGAAGCTCCTCCTCGACTTCCGCTACTACATGGGCCTGACCGACGTCTATGAAGATACGAAATTCAGCATGAAGAACAGGGGCTTCATCCTCACGGCGGGCCTCATCTTCTGAATCAGAGGCTCCAGCCCGGGCGATAGGGCCGGCGGATGAGCGCCTCGGCCTCCGGGGCGTTCGTCACCCGGAGGTTCGCCGCGTCCCAGGCGATCCGCGTGTCCAGGCGCTTGGCCACGTTGCCGAGGAGACAGATCTCGGTCAGCGGCCCCGAATACTCGAAGGCCGCCCCGGCTTTCGTCCCGGCCTTGCAGGCGCGCGCCCAATCCCGCTCGTGGGAGCCTTCGACCCGGCCGATCGATCGTTCGGGCCGCACGGCCTCCTGCATCAGCTTCTCGGGGATGAGCCGGGGCCCGTCGCCGTAGACGCCGCACATGATCTTGCCCTTCGCGCCCTTGAAGACGAGCCCGCCCTCGTCGGGCATCTTCCGGCCGTCCTCGAGCTCTTCGGGCCGCGGCGCGCGCGTTCCCTCGTACCAGGTGAGCTTGACCGGCGGCCGGCCCCCCCGGGCCGGAAAGCGATAGGTGACGATGGCCGTCAGGGGATGGGTCTCGGCGTTGAGGCCGCAGCACGTGGCTTCGACCGTCTCCGGCGCGTCGAGCTCGAGCGCCCAGACCGCCGCGTCGAGCGTGTGCGCACCGCGGTCGCCCATCATGCCTACGCCGAAGTCCCACCAGCACCGCCAGACGAGCGGGTGATAGGCCTGATGATAGGGCCGGAAGGGCGCCGGGCCGATCCAGAGGTCCCAGTCGAGCCCGGCCGGCGGGGCCGGCGTGTCGGCCGGCCGCTCGCCCCATTTCGAGCTCCAGTAGGCGTGGCCCCACGGATAATAGGACAGGTCGCACCAGGCGTCGACCTCGCGGACCTCGCCGATGAGCCCGGCCCGGATCCACTCGACGACGAGGCGGATGCCCTCGCCCGAATGGCCCTGGATGCCCATCTGCGTCGTCACCTTTGAGGCCTCGGCCGCCCGCGTGAGCCGGCGCGCCTCCCAGACGTCGTGGGTGAGCGGCTTCTGGGTGTAGACGTGCTTGCCGGCGGCGATCGCGGCCATGGTGATGACCGCGTGGGTGTGGTCGGGCGTCGCGATGACGACCGCGTCGATGTCTTTCCTCTTCTCCAGCATAACCCTGTAGTCAGTGAAGAACCGGGCCGAGGGATAGCGCTTGACCGTCCCGGCCGCGTAACTCGGATCGACGTCGCAAAGCGCGACGATGGCCTCGGTCTCCAGCTCGCGGAGGTTGGCGGCGCCCATCCCGCCGATCCCGATCCCCGCGACGGCCAGCTTGTCGCTCGGCGGCGTCTGGCCCCGGCCGAGGACATGGCGGGGGACGACGGTGAGGAGCGCCGCCGCGCCCGACCCGAGGAAGCTCCGGCGGGTCATCTTGTCCATGAGATCCTCCTTCGTTCCACGGGCCGTCCTACCTTCGGCGGGCCGGCTTCAGCGTCCAGAGCTGGAGCTTCGTGAGCTCGACGATACGGGACATGTCGAGGTCGGGGCGATGCACGGGCCAGCCTTTGTAGCCTTCGACCTCGGCGACGATCTTCTTCTCGTGCGTCCCGGGATAGGGCTCGAATGCGGGGACCTCAAAGACCGGCCGGGACAGGCCCGCGTCGATGTCCAGATAGACAGCGCAGAACAGGGCAGCCAGGGAACCCGTCCCGAGGCGCGCGCCCGCGACCTCGAGAAAGGAGGGAAGCGCCCCAGTCCTGTCGATATGGGCGACCGCGGAATCGGCAAGCTCCAAAACATCATCGAACGTCACCCTTCCGATCCCGGGGCGCGCCGGAGGCATCTCCGCCGGGCCGAGGGGATGGACCGCCCGCACGCTCGCGGGAATTCCCCCGTCCATCCGATAGCGCGCGATCGCGCCGGCCAGCCCGGCGAACGCCTCGGCCGGCGAGAAGTCGGCGCTCGGGACAAGCGCCTTCCCCTCGAGCGTCCCCTCCGCCCACTCCCGTAGGCCGGCGCGCGTCACGGTCTCTTTCTGTCCGCTATAGACGTCCATCAGCTCGCGGTACGTCGTGAGCTCGATGTCGTCCCGCCCCTTGAGCCAGCGCATCATCCGGCGGAAGTTCTTTTGCGCTGTGGCCATCGTCTCCTGGGGCCGGAGGCGCGGCATGACCCATTCGTTCGCGGGCGTGTTCCTGCCGCCGTAGAAGTTCAGGTCCCAGAACTCCTCGGCCCGGATCTTGGTCGGGTGCCCGGCGAATAGGGCCAGGACCTGGGACGTCCGGATCACGTCCGGGAATTCCCTCTTGAGCTTGTCGAAGACCGGCTCGAAGAGGTCGTCCCGGTAGTAGGCGTCGTCGAATCCGGCGTACTGGGCGCTGAAGTTCAGGGCGTTGCAGAACCAGACGACGTCGTGTCCCGGGAGGCTCGCCGGCGATCCCTGATAGCCGGCCCCGAGGGCACCCAGCGCCGCGACGATCTGCGGTCCGTAGGAGCCGCCGTGGCGGGCGAGCGTCTTCACGGGAACGCCGAAGATCCGCCATAGCTCATCGACGCCGGCCGATTCCTGCGCGAGCATCAGCCGGACACCCTCGTCCCACCCGGCCTTTTCCAGCTGTTCGGTGACCGTGGGGTGGATCGAGCCGCGATTCGTATGACTGCCGATATCGTGCTTGGCCATGGCCGCGATGACGTCATGCCGCCCCCGCTTCTCGAGCGAGCGGGCCTTTTCGCCGATGACGAAGAACGTCCCGGTGACGCCCTCCTCGGACATCGTCTCCGCCAGCCACTTAGGGATGTCGTCGATTCCCTCGGACTCGGGGGAGATATAGTCCTCCGTGTCGAAGGTCGCGACGACGAAAGTCTTCGGCTTCCCGGCTGTAGCTTTGTCGACGGACCCGCCTTTCTGGCCCGGGCGTCGTTCCGGGCAGCCCGACGCGAGCGCGAGGAGGATGGCAAGCGGGGCGAGTGTCTGGGGACGCATTTGCAGGCCGATTCTGCGCCCTCTCCTCACGCGGTGTCAAGAATCTTGACAGATCCTTGACAACTCGCATCGTGCGGGCGGCTATCCTTCTATCAAGGAGCGGAATACGCCCATGTTCAAGAAGTCAGGCTTGGCGGCCATCCCGGCAGTATTGGTTCTGCTGACCGCGTCCTGCGTGACGTGGCGGACCAAGGACATCGGCGGGATCAGGGACGCCCCCGGAAATGCCGCGAGGATCATGACCGTCGTCAAGATGTCCGGCGAACGCATCGTGTTCGCCAAGTCAGACCCTGGACGCGTTCGGGGCCAGGCGATCCAGGGCACGGCCCTGGCCCGTTTCTCCGTTCCTCTCGAGATCAAGGGGCCCTTTCCCTCGATCAAGGAGAGGCCCGACGGCAGCGTCTACGAGATCACGGACGGCGCCGGACGCGTCCACCAGGTCTATCGGGTCTTGAAAAGGGGGGACGCCGAGTGGTCCATCCTCGTCAACGACAGGACCGCGCGGCCGGTCTCCATTCCTCTCGCCGACGTGCGGCAGATCCGATACAAGAGGCACAGCTTCGTCCTGAGCTTCCTGGCGGTCGCGGTGCCGTTATCTTTGGGGCTCTACGTTGGGGCGTTGATCTCGTTGGCGAGCATCTAGCTTCTCAACGACGAGCGGCGGCGGTCGCGAGGGCCGCTTCGAGGCGGGAGAGGGCCGCGTCCCGGTCCGGCTCGCCGAGGATGAGCGCCGCGACAGAGCCCGACCTCTTATGCAAAAACCAGCGCCCCGGTTCGTTCCGGCCCTCGATCAGCGCGCTCTCCCGCCGGACCTCCCGGAGATATTCTTCGAAAGACGCGAGGACCCCGTCCTCGATCACGCCGGCTTCCGTCGCCCGGCCGAGATCGACGACGACGAGCTTCGAGACGGCCGGCGCCGTTCCGTACTTGGCCGAAAAGGCCTCGGCGGCGCCCTCGCCCTCGGGCCCGGCGGCGAATCCCCAAAAATCGCCTTCGAGGAAGGGCGATTCGTTGGCCGCGGCCAGCGGGCCCTTGACGTAGCGCCAGCTCGACGGGACCATGCCCTCGCGCGGCAACCAGCTTATGCCCTCAGGCCGGACCGTCCCGCTCCCCGGGACCCTGGGCTCGACGGCCGCCAGGAACCGGCCGATCTCTTCGTCCGTGCAGTCCGGGGCCAGGATATTGATCAGGAACTCGCCCTTGACGAAGTTCGCCTGCCCGAAGCCGACCCAGTTGTCGGCCCCGACCCTTGGCCAGCCCTTCTCGCCCCCCTCAAGCTTGGTCGAATAGAGGCCGAAGGCCGCTTCGCCCGAGGTCATCCGGTAGATCTCGAGGATGATCCTCTTCTCGGATGCCGGGCCGGCCGCGGCCCCCGCCGGCGCGAATTCCGAGACGGCCAGGTCGCGGAAGCCGTACTGAAGGACGATCTCGGCCCCCCCGTCGATATGGCCGTAGAGGCCTTCCTTGTTATAGCGCTCTGTTGGTCCGGTCCGCTTCCAGCCGGCGATCCCGTCGATCTCGCCGATGACCGATCCCCCGCAGGCCGCCGCGATGACAACGAGTACGGCAGCCGCTATCCCCGGCCCGGATCTCATCTATCGCTCGACCGCGCCGATGTCGCCCATCGAGCTCCGCGGCCGGGCGTTGCCGAGCTGGTCGGTCCCCTCGAAGTGGAATGTCTTTGTCCTCGTTTCGACCGTGATCCGGACGTGGTCGCCGAGCGGCCCGGTCGTGAACGTCCCCCAGAAATCGTCCCCGAGCTTGGCCTGGCCGAGCCGGTCGCCGATCTCCGTATCGAGATCATGCCAGAAGGCGATCCAGGCCGCGTTCTGGGTGTTCGACGGCCAGGTTCGGGCCGGCCCGTACCAGGTCGTCCCGGTCATGTCCCCGAACCCGGACCCGAAATCGGGCCCCAGGATCGCGCCGTACTGGCTCCGGCACTGCAGGATGACGTAGTTCAGGAAATCGTCCGTGGGCTGGCCGAACCCCGTGTACCCGGCGTTGACGTAAGTGACGTCATAATCCTGGTTGGGGATCTTGTCCGCGGCCAGATCGGCGGGCGGATACCACAGGATGGCCGGGCCGCCGGCGTCCGTCCCCGCCGAGACGGCCGTGGGGTGGAATTGGGCCCCGCCGACATCGAGCGCCTGTTCGAGCGTCACCCCGTCCAGGTCTCCCGCCTTCGGCCAACGCTTGCGGCTGGACATCATCCAGTCGGGCACCGGGACGAGGATCCAGCTGAAGTCGAGGTCGCCGACGATGTTGTAGCCGTTGCTGTAGAAGTCGAGCAGCGAGCCCGCGAACCAGTCCCCGGGGGCGCCGTTCAGGGTGTTTCCGACGACGATCGTGTTCTGGAGCCAGAGGGTCTCGACCGTGTGGGCGTTGCCGATCGTGGCGCAGCCCCCGCCGCCGCCCAGGTTGGGCTTGCCGCTGAAATAGGCGAGCTCGCCGTTGACCGCGTTCTCCGCGACGGTGCAGCCGGTCATCCAGACCGAGCCGCCGCCCATGTAGATGCCGCCGCCGCGGGTATACCATTGCCCGGCGTTGGCGTAATCCGGATGGTCCTCGGCGACGTTCCGGGCGATGGTGCAGTTCGTCAGGAACATCGTGGCCAGGTTGTCCGGGCCCCCCGACAGGGTGAAGATGCCGCCGCCGTAGGCGTGATTGGCCGTGACCCGGTTGCCGCTGATCGTGCACCGCACGAGCGAGGCGTTGTTCCCCCGGCCGGACGTATTGGCTCCGCCGCCGACCGAATAGATGCCGCCGCCCCCGGCCCCGAACGCGACGGCCGAGTTGCCGCTGATGACGCAATCCTCGAGGTCGAGGCCGTCGGCGTAGATGCCGCCGCCATAGGTGCCGCGGTCCCGCGCCGACCCCGATTCGCCGAGGCAGCGGTTGCCGGCGATGGTGCATGCGGAGAGACGGGCCGTGCCCCAGACCGCGAGGCCGCCGCCCCGGGCCAGGGTGAACGGCTGCGTCACGTCGGCGATGGCCACCGATTCGGAGCAGCCCCCGGTGACGGTCACGTTCATCATGGTCAGATCGCCGTAAACGGCCAGGACCCGGGCCCGGGTCGCGTCGCCGCCGCCCCACCGGATCGTGATCCCGTTCGGCAGGCTCGAGGCGTCGATCGTCAGGTCCTTGCGGGCGTAGAGGGCGGACCGGCCGTAGTCCCGCTCCTGGTAGCCGGAAAAGGCGTTGTTGACGTAGACTTCGCCCTTGAGGGTCGAGTGCTCCTCGCCGACGACGGTGAGCAGGATCGTGTCGCCGTCGAGCGTGCTGTCGAAGGTGATGGCGTCGCCCGGACCGGCCGCCGCGATCGCCGACCGCAGGGTGATGGTGCCGGCCGGAGGCGCGGCGACATCCTCCAGGGAATTGACCACGAGGTCGGGGTTCGGCCCGTTATCGTCCGTCGAGCAGCCGCCGGCCATGAGCGCCAGGACAAGGGGCACGATCCAAAGTCTCGAACGAGCGTGCGTCATGAGAGGCCTCCTCGATTCCGAAGCTTCACCCGGCCGGTTCCCTCCAGTATAGGCCCGACCCCCTCCGTTTTTCAAATTCCACTGGATCCCGCGCTTCTTGCGGCCGGGGCCGCCCCCGGGCCATAATCCCCCGAATCGTCTATAATAGGGGGGATGAATAACCCGCGCAGAACCCTCCTTTCCGCCTTTTCGGCTTTCCTGGCCCTTTCGGCCGCCCTCCTCGTCCCCCCGGCCCCTGTCCGGGCCCAGGACCAGGCGGTCGCGCCCGTTCAGGCCGCCCAAGCCCCCCCATCCGACCAATACGCCCTTGACAAGAAGATCCCGGTCGACCCCCGGATCACGGTCGGCCAGCTCCCGAACGGCCTCCGCTACTGGATCCGCGAGAACCGGGAGCCGAAGAACCGGGCCGAGCTGCGCCTCGTCGTCAACGCCGGCTCGGTCCTCGAGGACGAGGACCAGCGCGGGCTGGCCCACGTCGTCGAGCACCTGGCCTTCAACGGCACGACCCACTTCCCCCAGCAGAAGCTGGTCGAGTTCATGGAATCGATCGGCATGCGTTTCGGCCCCGACCTCAACGCCTTCACCAGCTTCGACGAAACGATCTATCTGCTCAAGGTCCCGACCGACACCCCGGCCATCCTCGAGACCGCCTTCCTCATCCTCGAGGACTGGGCCCACAACGTGACCTTCGATCCCAAGGCCGTCGACAAGGAGCGGGGCATCATCCTCGAGGAGTGGCGCCTCGGCCAGGGCGCCGAGACCCGGATCCGCGACAAGCAGTTCCCCGTCCTCCTCGCCGGCTCGCGCTACGCCGAGCGCCTGCCCGACGGCAAGATGGAGGTCATCGAGAAGTTCTCCTACGACACCCTGAAGCGCTTCTACAAGACCTGGTACCGCCCCGACCTCATGGCCGTTGTCGCCGTCGGCGACTTCGACCGGGCCAAGATCGAGGAGCTGGTCAAGAAGCGCTTCGCTCCGATCCCCGCGCTCCCCGACGCTCCGCCGCGCCCCTCCTATCCCGTCCCCGATCACCAGGGGACGCTCTTCACCATCGCCGCCGATAAAGAAGCCTCCTCGAGCGTCGTCGCCGTCTACCACAAGCTCCCGCTGGCCGACCAGAGCACCGTCGGGTCCTACCGCCGCATGCTCGTCGAGCGTCTCTTCAACGATATGCTCAACGACCGGCTCGGCGAGATCGCCCAGAAGCCCGATCCCCCGTACCTCGGCGCGCTCTCGAGCCGCGGGCGCTTCGTCGGCTCCAAGGACGTCTACGTCGTGTCGGCCCTCGTCGGCGACGGCGGCATCCCCCGCGGCCTGCGGGCGATCTACGCGGAGGTCGAGCGGGTGGCCCAGTTCGGGTTCACCGCGACCGAGCTCGAGCGCCGCAAGGCGACGGCCCTGCGCTACTTCGAGCGGGCCTTGGCCGAGCGGGAGACCGAGGACTCCCAGGCCTACGCCGAGGAGTTCACCCGGGCCTTCCTCCAGGGCGAGCCGACGCCCGGCATCCAGTACGAATACGACATGCATAAGCTGTTCCTGCCCGGGATCACCCTCGAGGAGGTCAACGCCCTGGCCCGCGAGTGGATGACCCACGACAATCGCGTCGTCATGGCCAGCCTGCCCGACAAGCCGGGCGTCCCGGTCCCCACCGAGGCCGGGCTCGCCGCCGTCCTCGAGGAGGTCAAGAGCGAGACGCTCGCCGCCTACGAGGACACGACGACCGACGCGCCCCTCATCGCCGCCGAGCCCGCGCCCGGCGAGATCGTCTCGCGCCGCGAGGTCCCCGAGGTCGGCGTCACCGAGTGGACGCTCTCGAACGGGGCCCGCGTCGTCCTCAAGCCGACGGGCTTCAAGGAGGACGAGATCCTCTTCCGGGCCACGAGCGCCGGCGGCATCTCGCTCGCCGAGGACCGCAACCTCGTCCCGGCCAACACCGCCGACCAGGTCGTGCCCGCGGGAGGCCTCGGCGTCTTCAGCGTCGTCGACCTGGAGAAGAAGCTGGCCGGAAAAGCCGTCAGCATCCAGCCCTCGATCGACGAGCTCGAGGAGGGCCTCTCGGGGAGCGCCTCGCCGCGCGACGCTGAGACGCTCTTCCAGCTCGTCTATCTGACCTTCACCGAGCCGCGGCCCGATCCGGTCGTCTTCGACGTCCTCAAGTCCCAGCTCAAGACCTATCTCGAGAACCGGACCAAGAGCCCGGAGACCGTGTTCTCCGACACCCTGCGGACGACGCTGCAGCGGGACCAGCCGCGCTTCCGGCCCATGACCGTCGACGAGATCCCGCAGATGAACCTCGAGAAGTCGCTGGCCTTCTTCCGCGACCGCTTCGCCGACGCGAGCGATTTCACGTTCATCCTCGTCGGCAACCTGGACCTGGCCGTGATCGAGCCGCTCGTCAAGCGCTACCTGGCCTCGCTGCCGTCACTGAAGCGCGCGGAGACCTGGAAGGACTGGCGCGTCTCGCCGCCGGAAGGCGTGGTCAAGCGGACCGTCGAGAAGGGCCTCGAGCCCAAAAGCCTGACGGCCATCGTCTTTTCCGGGCCCTTCGAGGACGCGCCCGCCAACCGCATCAACATCCGGGCGGCCGCCCAGGTGCTCGAAACGCGGCTGCGGAAGCTGCTGCGCGAAAAGCTGAGCGGGACCTACGACGTGCGGGTGTACCCCTCTTACGGCCGCATCCCCCGCGAGGAGTTCCGCATGGCCATCGATCTCGGCACCGACCCGGCCCGGATCGACGAGATGACCGCGGCCATCTTCGCCGAGATCAAGACGCTCAAGAAGAAGGGGCCGACCGCCGCGGAGGTCGAGGAGGTGCGGCTGGCCGAGTCGCGCGACTACGAGACCGACAGCCGCCAGAACGGCTGGTGGCTGGCCGAGCTGACCGAGCGCTATCGCCTCGGCGAGGACCCCGCGGCCATCCTCCGCATCCCGGACTCCTTCAAGCTCCTGACCCGCGCCTCGATCCAGGCGGCGGCCAAGACCTACTTCGACACCGACCGCTACGTCCAGGTCACGCTGTACCCGGAGAAGCGTTAGCCGGACCGTTAGGCAGCCGGCTGGCGGGGCTGGGCGCTCTCGCACGGCATTTCCAGGCGGAATAGCGCCCCCGGAGTCTTTTCAGGCCCATGGCACGAATCTGGCAACCGGAAAAATGGGGGAAAATTGGGCAAAATGCTAATAAAGGAGGCTTCTTGATGAAAAAAAACCCAGAGCTCTGCCTGAAAACCGCCTTGACAGGACTTATCGTTGCGACCCTGATCATGGGGGGCTGCAAGAAAGCCGGGGAACCGGCAGGAGAAGGCCTGCAACCCCCGGAAAAGGCCGCGCAGGAGACGATGGCCCCGGCAGCGGGGGAGACGGCTGCCCAGGCGGCCGAAGTCCAAAAGGGCTACGCGCCCGTCAACGGGCTCAGCATGTATTACGAGATCCACGGCGCGGGCGAGCCGCTCCTGCTCCTGCACGGCGCGTTCATGACCGTCGAAGCCTGGGGCGACATCCTGACGGGATTGGCCAGGACGCGCCGGGTCGTCGCCGTCGAGCTGCAGGGCCACGGCCGCACGGCCGACATCGACCGGCCCTTCTCCTTCGAGCAGTTCGCCGACGATGTCGCCGCGCTCATGCGTCACATAGACGTCGGCAAGGCGGACGTCCTGGGCTACAGCCTGGGCGGCGGGGTCGCTCTCCAGCTGGCCATCCGCCATCCGGAGATGTGCGACAAGCTCATCGTCGTTTCGGCAACGTACAGGTCCGACGGCTGGTACCCGGAGGTCGCCGAGAACATCGCCAAGATCACGCCGGACGTCTTCACCGGCACCATCGTCCGGGACGGCTACAACAAGGTCGCCCCGAACCCCGAGGCCTTCCCTGCGCTCGTCGAGCGGATCAAGGCCGCCGAGGCCAAGAGCTATGCCTGGCCGGAGGTCGCCATCCGGGCGATCGCGTCGCCGGCGCTCATCATCATCGGCGATTCCGACGGCGTCCGGCCCGAGCACGCGGTCGAGATGTTCCGGCTCCTCGGCGGCGGGGTGTTCGGAGACCTGGCCGGCCTGCCCAAATCCCAGCTGGCGGTCCTGCCCGGCACGCACCACTTCGGGGTCATGTTCCGCGGCGCCTGGCTCGTCCCGATGATCGCCGACTTCCTCGACGGGAAGACCTTCCAGTATCCGATGTAGGATGGCGCCGGCCGGCGCCCTATTCGTTCCTCAGCGTCTCCACCGGGTTGGCCGCCGCCGAGCGCATGGCCTGAGAGCCGACCGTCAACAGGGCGACGAGCAGCGACAGCCCCCCGGCCAAGGCGAACACCCAGGCCTGCAGGCCGATCCGATAGGCGAAATTCCGCAGCCAGCCGTTCATCGCCACCCAAGCCACCGGCCAGGCGACGAGGTTGGCGATGACGACCAGACGGACGAATTCCTTCGAGAGGAGCATCGCGATGTGGGCCGACGTCGCGCCCAGCACCTTGCGGATGCCGATCTCCTTGGTGCGATTGACGGCGGCCAGCGCGGCGAGCCCGAACAAGCCGAGGCAGCCCAGGAAGATCGAAATGCCCCCGGCCCAGCCGACCACCGCGGCCTGGCGGGTCTCCGATCTGTAAAAGGCGTCGAGGTCGTCGTCGAGAAAGCTGTAGGCGAAGGGGAGGTCCGGAACGAGCCGGGTCCAGGCCTCCCGCAGGACCTGAATGGCCGGCCGCGGGTCGCCGGGCCGGATGCGGACGAAGAACCTGCGCGTCGGGGATCCGGGGAAACGATTGAAGAGCTGCGGCTTCATCTCCTCGCCGAACGGGCGGAAGTGGAAATCCTTGACGACGCCGATGACGACCGGCGTGTTTTCGGGCTTTTCCGTGTAGCCCGTCAGGCGCTGCCCGACCGCCTGCTCGTTCGTCCAGCCGAAATCCCTGACGAAGGCCTCGTTGACGATGACGGACGTCAGGGAGTCCGCCCGGATCTCCGGGTCGAAATCCCGGCCCGCCCGAAGCTCCATGCCCATGACCGCGAGATAGTTGTCCTGGACGAAATATTCGAAGGTCTCCTTGTGGCGGTCCTCGTAGTCCCAGCCTTGCCGGCTCCAGCCCGTTCCCTCGCCCAATCCCAGGTTGGAACCGGTCGCGTCGACGATCTCCGGCTTCCCCCGGACGTACTGGCGAAACAACGGGAAGAGGCGGTCGGCCGGGGTCATCTCCGCGTGCACGCTCACGACGTTCTCCTTGTCGAAGCCCGGCGATTCCGACCGCATGAAACGCAGTTGGCCGAGTATGACCAGGGTGGAGACGATCAGGATCACCGAGAGCGCGAATTGCAGAGTGACCAGCGCCCGGGTGAAGAGATTCGAGCCGCCGAGACGGATCTTTCTCCTCAGGATATCGACCGGCCGGAAGCTCGACAGCGCCAGCGCCGGGTAGCCGCCGGCCAGCAGTCCGGCGAAGATCACGAGGCCCGGGACGAGCGGCCCGATCTCCGGATAGAGCCCGAGGGACAGCGTCAAGTGCTTCCCCGCCAGCGCGTTGAAATAGGGCAGGAGGAGCTGCGCCAACCCCAGTCCGATCGCCCCGGCCGTGAGGCTCATGATCATGGCCTCGGACAGGAATTGAAACACCAGCTGCTTTCTCTGGCCGCCGACCACCCGGCGAATGACCACCTCCCTGGCCCGTCCGGCCGAACGGCCGATGGCCAGGGTCGTGAAATTGATGCAGGCGATGAGCAGGACGCTTCCGGCGATGGCCAGCATGGCCCAGATGGACCTCGGGTCGACGGAGGGGACGACGCCGCCCCGCATTCTCGTGTCCAGGTGCATCGCGCGGAGAGGCTGAAGACGATACCTGACCGGGGGGCCGGCGCCCGTCCATCGGCCGCCTCGCCGCAATTCCGCTTCCTCGTCCGGATAGTATTTGCGGCGGAAGGTCAGCAGCTGCTCCGTGTCCTCCGCCAGGCGGCTCCCCGGCCGCAGCAGGACGAACGTCTGAAAGGCCGAATGGAACCAGCTTTCCCGGACCCGCCGCCCGTAGGGCGTCTCGGTCAGGAACTCGAAGTTGGCCAGGACGTCGAACCGGAAGCTCGAATTCTCGGGAAGGTTTTCGGCCACGGCCGTCACCGTGAAAGGCTCGAAAACGTCTTCGAGCTTTATCTCCAGGCGCCGGCCGACGGGATTCACGGCTCCGAACAGCCGGGAGGCGGCCCGTTCCGTCAGGACGACGCTTCGGAGGTCCGCCAGGGCCGTCTTGGGATCGCCGTATTTCAGGGGGAAGGAAAAGACGTCGAACACCCGGGGGTCGGCGTAGGTGATGCCCATGCGCGTCACTGGGCCGTCCGCCCGGACGAAATCCTCCACCCAGGCATTCTGGAAACGGACGAACTCCTCGATGTCGGCCAGGTCCTTCTTGAGGGCGGGACCGAGCGGCATGGGCAGAGAGGAATCGCTTTCCCCGCTTCCCCCTTGGGAGGCCTCGGTCCACCGGTAGACCCGGAAGAGCCGATCGGCGTTGGCGTGCTGCCGGTCGAAGCTGAACTCGTTGACCGCGTTCAGCATGAACAGGGTGAAGCAGGCGATGCCGACGGACAGTCCGAGGATGTTGATGGCGGACAGGGTCTTGTGCCTGCGCATGCTGCGCACGGCCACTTTGACATAACTCGAGATCATGGTTGTCTCCCCAGGCCTGCCCTATGCAACCGGCATGCCAATATGATCCCATGGGGAAGCCGGGCCGGGCTGGCCCGGAAACCGTCCGGATTCGGACCAACCTCCGTCCGGCACCGGACATCGTTCCGTTCGCGATCCTGACCCAATGGCCGAGAAGCCGCGACCCGTCAAGCGGCTTCATCTCCTCGGTCAACGCCGGCCTTGACAGCGTCGCTTGCGGAGCCCTATCCTCGGGGGCGGAGGGCATCATGAAGCGCAGGGAGTTCATCCAGGGCCTGAAGACCGGCGGGGCGGCTACGGCGCTCGTCACGCTCGGCGGGGCCGCGGGTTGCCGGAAAGAGGCGAAGGGGACCGTCGCCGCAGGGCCGGCGGCTGCCGACAGGGCGCCCGGGATCGCGGCTCAGCCGGCGCCGCCCGGAGTCCGCGACCCCCGGATCGAGGTCGACCTCGACGCCGTCGGACGGAACCTCGAGCGCGTCCGAGACCGGGCGAAGGTCCCCGTCATGGGTGTCGTCAAGGCGAACGCCTACGGCCACGGGCTCGTCGAGGTGGCCCTCTATCTCGAGTCGGCCGGCGTCGCGGCCCTCATGACCGGCAAGCTCGACGAAGCGGTCCGGCTGCGGGAAGCGGGCGTCCGATGCCCCATCGCCAACTTCGGTCCTTTCGGCGTTCCGGACGCCGGCGAGATCGTCCGCCGCGGCATCCGCCAGTCCGTCTCGACCGCGGACGACCTGGCCGCCCTGGACGCGGCCGCCGCGAAGGCCGGATCCAAGGCCGGGATCGACATCCACGTCGACACCGGCCTGAACCGGGCCGGCGTCCCGTCCGCCGAGGCCCAGGCGCTCATCGAGCGCGCGGCCTCGCTCCGCGGCCTCCGCATCGAGGGCATCTCCACGGCCCTGACCGAGGACCCGGAATTCGACCGGGAGCAGCTCCGGGTCTTTGTCGACGTCTGCGCCGCGGCCAAGTCCCGGGGCATCGACTGCGGCCCCCGGCACGCGGCCAGCAGCGGGGCGCTCTTCGGCGAGGACGACTTCTTCCTCGACATGGTCCGGCCCGGCATCGCCCTCTACGGGTATTATCCGAACGCGCGGACGGCGAAGGAGAACAGTCTCGGCCTGGAGCCGACGCTGCGGCTGAAGGCGTTCGTCACCTTCGTCCGCGACGTGAAACCCGGGGAGAGCCTGTCCTACCTTCGGGCCATCCGCATCGACCGGCCCACGCGCGTCGCGACGGCCGGCATCGGCTACTCGGACGGCTATCCGCACGTCCTTGGCGGCAAAGGGGTCGTTCTGATCGGCGGCCGGGCCTTCCCGGTGCTACCGGCCGTGACCTCCAATCACGTCATGATCGATCTCGGCGACGACCGGACGGTCCGCGTCGGCGACGAGGTCGTGCTGATCGAGAACCGCCGCGGATCGGAGGCGGCCGCCGACGCCCTGGCCCAAGCCTCGGGCGGGTCGGACTACAAGTTCCTCATCGGCCTGAACCCGCGGCTCCCGAGGACCTTCGTCCGCGCGGCCGCGTGACCGGCCCGGCCCCCCGGCGCGCCGCAAACCGCGCCCCGGGCGACTAAACCAGCGAGCTCCGGAACGGACGCATGAAGGAGAAGCCGATGTCCCACGGGAAACGCATTCTCATTTGTCTGGGAGCCTGTCTCGCCTTCGCGGCTTGCCCCTCCGGCCCCTCCTCCGATCCCGCCTCGTCCGCCGCCGGCGAAGCCGCCGCTCTCGAGCGCAAGGCCGCCCACATCGAGGGCCTCCTGGCCTGGCGTCCCGTGGCCGGTCGCGTCCTCGCAGTGCTTCTCTCGGCCCTGCCTGAGCGCGCCTGGCTGACCGAGGTCTCTTATGACGCCGGAAAGGTCCGGATCAAGGGGATCGCCTCCTCCAACAACCTCCTGGCCGATTACGTCTCGCGCCTCGGCGACGCCCCTTCTTTGACGGACCTGACGCTCGGCGCCTCGACGATGAAGACGATCCGGGGCCGGGAGTCGTGGGAATTCGCGCTCGCGGCCGTCGCCGCAGATCCCGCGAGCGAGGCTGCCCCTACCGGCGCCGACCCGGCCGCGCGCCTCGCCGAGCTCGAGAAAGCCCTGCCCGCCCGCCAGGACAGCGCCGCGACCCTTCGGGAGATCCAGCGGCTCGTCCTCGATTCGGGCCTGCAGATGACCAAGTTCGCGCCCGGGACCGAGATCTCCGGCGAGTTCATGGTCGAGATGCCCGTCGCG
>Ga0209706_10000412_pt1 | contig 24288 bp, 20 predicted proteins | sample PPLLaktember2015_6_FD_187263 | JGI IMG/M metagenome (GOLD analysis project Ga0209706, IMG submission 187263) | Freshwater sediment microbial communities from Prairie Pothole Lake near Jamestown, North Dakota, USA - PPLs Lake P8 Core (1) Depth... | ecosystem: Environmental > Aquatic > Freshwater...
ATCAACAACCCTCTTCCCTCTCTGGCTTCGATCAGCCCGGCGTCGGTAACAGGAGGCGGCACCGATTTCCGAATGACGCTGACCGGGACAAACTTCTTCGGCCAATTCCCCGTCGTCCGTTGGAACGGGGTCGACATGGCCAGCAGCGGGACCGCCGGCCGCACGGAGATGTGGGCGGAGGTCCCCTCGAGCTTCATCGCGACAGGAGGCGAGGTCGAGATCACCGTCTACAATCCCCCGCCGGGAGGAGGGACATCCAACGCGCTCATCCTCCCCGTTTCGTCTTTCAGCTTGAACCCTTCGCCGGCGACGGCGACGGTCAACGCCGGCCAGTCCGCGACGTTCTCCATCGAGCTGACGCCGCTATTCGGGCCCTTCGACACGGTGGTGTCCTTCGTCAAGGGCAGCCTGCCGAAAGACTGCACGGCGGCGTTCTTACCGGCCAGTGTAACACCCGGTGCCGGAGCCGTTTCGACAACACTGACCGTTACCACCCGAGCTCGCTCGAACTCGGCGGCCGGTACGGCGGGACCGACGGATGTCCTTCCGCCCGCCCTCGGCCTCCTGCTCGCCGGGATCCTGGCGATCTCTTCGTTCCTGTCGCGGCGGCTGCTGCCCGGGAAACCGCTCCGACGGTGGGCCATGGCCGCGGTGTTCGTCGGCGCGTTCATCGCGCTCGGCAGCTGCAGCAGCGGGGACGGGGGTGGGAATCCTACTACGGGCACACCGGCCGGCACCTATCAGATCAGCGTCGAGGGGCGTTCAGGCAACATTGCGGTTCCGACGACGGTTTCGCTGACTGTCCGATAAAGATATCCTCGCTCTCTTAGAAAACGCTCCTGTTGAGCCTTGCCGTCCGCCCGAAATGCGGGGTCGGGGTCGAAGTCGCTTTCCTGATGGGCCAGGTTGCGGGTGAGCAGATGCCCGACGCCGGGATAAACATTCAGCTCACAAATGCCTCCCGACAGGGTCACGCGATCACAGAACCGCTTGGCCCTCGAAAGGGGCGTCAGGGTATCCTTATCGCCGTTGACGATGCTCGTGGGCGGCGTCGCGGCACCCGCATGCTCCATCGGGGAACAATCGGCAGGGTTAGCCCGACCTTGGAGCAGCCGCACGAACCATCCATCCGCGGCCACGTCCAGCGCCGGGGACCACAATAAAAGCAGATTCGGCCTGGCGTCTTTATCGGCAGCCTGGCCGTTGGGAAGGTCAACCAAGGCAGCCGCGGCAACCAGGTAGCCGCCCGCTGAAACTCCATATCCGGCCACCCGGTTCGGATCGATTTTGAACTCAGCCGCTTGTCGACGCACCCATTGAAAGGCGGCCCGTGTATCGTCCAGGGCCTCGAGCGGAGTGACCTCTCCCGCTGCCAGACGATAATCGATCGCGATCGCCACCATGCCCAAAGCGGCAAACCGGCGGGCATCGTCAAATGTCCATTCGGCGCTGCCCGCGACCCAGCCGCCGCCATGGAACAAAAGGATGGCCGAAGTCGGCCGTTGCGAAGCCTCCCCCGACGGCATGAAAACATAAGCGTTCAACTTCCGTCCGTCGACCTCGCGATAGACGTAACTTACGGGTCGGCCTTCTTCGCCGATTAGCGGAAGGGACCGGCCGGCTAAGGTTCCGAACAACACCGCGGCAACAACGAAAGTATCGCGTAATCGCATGCGCGTCCCTCTCCCTTTACGGAGAATAGGGCAGCGTCCATTGGAATGTCAAATCGAGTCAAGAATGAGGACGGGCAGAAGGTCAACCGTTCTTGACGCCGTTCGACTGCACAACTTGGTTTGCTGGCTAAATCAGAGTCTAGATCGCTGCATAAGTGTCTGTCCGCGGAATTCCATCGTTTTTCACTGCTTTATCGGCTGTAGGATGATGATCATATGACTCTTCAGGAACGAATCATCAACCTTAATAGGCTCATATCCGGACTTCGTGGCCAAATCGATGACCTGCTTCCGTGAAAGGAAATGCTCTGTGCTGCCGATTTTGGCCGGGTCAGGATCGACGATCACCAATTGACCCCCTGGTCTAAGGTACTTCCGAGTATTTCGCATCCATCCTGCGGGCTCCGAGAATTCGAATAGACAGTCGAAGACCACGACCATGTCCAGGTCCTTTTCGGGAAACAGGGGGTCCTCGACAGCGCCCAAGACGGTGCTTATGTTGGTGATCTTCTCAGCTTTGCACCTGTCCTCGATCTGCGTCAGCGCGTTCTTATCGATGTCATTGGCAAAAACGAGACCTTTGTTACCGACCCGCTTACTCATTTTGAAGGTAAAGTATCCATAGCTCGCTCCGGCTTCACCGGTCTTCATGCCCTCACGCATTTTGATGACATCCAGGATCTTCTCCGGCTGTAGATCTCTGTCTCTCATTTTGTCAATTGCGGCATGGCTGGCCGATCCATGTCTTTCCTGGCACCAAATTGACCCGGGCAAGAATGTCATCGCCGCCATGATAATAAGAATCGTTTGATGGAACATTCCTTTAGCACGCCGCATGGACTTCTCTCCTAGAATAATAATGGAGGCACTAGTATTACGCCCGAATGATACTTTCTGTTGCGGACAACCCAATTCTGCCCTCTGAGCCTTGACACTCCTTAGTTCGATCACGCGGAGGCCGGACTGAGCCCTATCGTGCATAAGCTGACAACCTGGCCGCCGCCCTCCCCGTCTAAATATCAGTTGCGTAAAGGAGATCGCCATGCTGAAGAAAATCGTCCTCAGTTGTTTGGCAGGCCTACTGCTTCTGAGCCCGTTCGGGCCAGCCCAAGACAGGACGACGACCCTGACGAGGGCCGAGATAGCCCAAGCCGTCGACAGGGTCTGTCAGCTCCTCAACCGGTTTTACGTCCTGCCCGACGTCGCGACCCGGATGGAGAAACATATCCGGGGCCGGCTTGATGCCGGGGCATTCGATCAAACGACCGATGCCGACAAGTTCATGGAGGCCATGACCCGGGAGTTGAGGTCCGTCTGCAGCGACAAGCATCTAGCGATGTTCAGGGGCGCCAATCCCGACGAACAGCGCGAGGAGGACCGGGACCTGAGAAAGTTGCTGGGCCGTTTCGAGAGCAAGAAAGACCATTTCGGCCTGGACAAGATCGAAATCCTCGAGGAGAACGTCGGCTACATGAGCGTCCGCTCCGTCATGTATTCCCCTGAGGCGATCGAGGCCGTCTCGGCGGCGCTGAAGTTCCTGGAGCACACCGACGCGCTGATCATCGACCTCAGGGAGAATCGCGGCGGAGATCCCGCCTACATGGCCTACGTTTTAAGCTATTTCTTCGAGAAGCCCACGCACATCAACAGCATCTACTGGAGGGACCGGGACCGTACCGACGAGTTTTGGACAAAAGAGAGCGTTTCGGGAACGAAGTTGGTCGACTTGCCGCTGTATGTCCTCATCAGTGGCAGGACCTTCTCCGGGGCGGAGGAATTCGCCTATGACCTCCAGTCCCTCAAGCGGGCCATCGTGGTCGGCGAGAGGTCTGCCGGCGGGGCCAATCCGTCGTCGAGTTGGGTCGTTTACAGAGACCTGCGGATCTCCATACCCTTCGGACGGGCTATCAATCCGACGACGGGCACGAGTTGGGAAGGCGCTGGAGTCAAACCGGATATCGAAGTCACCCCGGATATGGCGCTTGAGGCCGCGATCTCCAGCGCCGGGCCAGCCGCGAAAGAGCGTCGAGTGAAAAGAAAGGAGGACTTGGTCGCGGCTTACAACGAATGCCAGGGCGAGCTGAAGAGGGCGGAAACGCTCTTTCAGCAGAAGAAGGCCGAGGAAGCGGAGGCACTGGTCCTCTCGAGCTTGAAGAAGGCGGTCGAGAGAGACGTCCTGGAGCAGTCGTCGATCAACCAGAAGGGCTATGAGTTCCTTCGCCGGGGTGCACGCTCTATGGCCATCGCCATCTTCAAGGGCAATGTTCAGGCCTATCCGGGATCGGCCAATGTCCACGATAGCCTGGGAGAGGCATATTTAGCCAATGGCGACATCCAACTGGCGATCGACAGCTATCGCCGGGCGCTTGCTTTAGAGCCCGGCCTGGAATCAGCCAAGAGGGCCCTGGAAAAGATCCAGAAGGAGAGCCGTCGGTAGGCCGCCTCGCCGAGGACAGGAATCCACCGGGTTTCGCCGTCCCCGTGGCCCGGTGTTTCATTCCTTGACACCTTTTTCCGGGAGGATTACCATCACTCCGCCCGCGGGAGGGTGAAGGATCCGGTGATCCTTCCGGACTTCAAATCCGGTATGGGGCTATAGACGTCCCGGGTGGGTTCGACTCCCACACCTTCCCGCCATTCGTTTTTTATCAGCACTTTACAGGACATACCCGGAATTCGGTCAAATCGGATCCGTTTCCCCGGTAGTGCTGTTTTTTGCTGTTTTTAGCGTCTTTTCCCTCAAAAGTGGCCCAAAAGTCGACTCGCTGTCGTCGCCCAAATCCCACTCCTCCCCGCCACGCCTTAGTTGAGCCCCACCAGAATGACGTCCCTTCCGAAGCGCGCTGGCCATGCCTTGACAATTCGAATCATAGGAATACTCTTGGCTCAGACAGGGGTTTTGCCTGACAATATAACAAAGCGCCCTCATGGAGGATAAACCCGATGACAAAACGAATTTTGATCGTCGTTTTCCTGCTGATCATGATCATGCCCAGCCGGGCGCAGGAGAAGGACGCGCTGATCATCCATGGGCAGGGCTGGATGTTCGGAGTCGTCGAGCCCAAGGGCTGGCGTTGTCATACCAAGGACGCCCATCGGCATCACATGAACGCCTACTTCTGCCTGGGGAAGAAGAAGATCGACAAATCGCCCGCTATCATGCACATCTCCGTTTATGGCAAGGGAGGGGATACCGTCCAACAGAGCCTGGCCTACGACATCGAGAACTATAAGAAACACTCAAAGACGCTCGAGCTCCAGGACTTCCAGCTCGAAGCCAATTGGGAGATCGCATCGGCCAAGTATGTCATCGACGATAAAACGATGGATTACGTGTGCTTTGTCGATCCCGGGAAAAACTCACAATTCTATCTGGTCCTTGTGCTGCACGGGGCCAAGGAAGAGAGTCCCAAGTATGAGAGCGATTTCCTCTCGCTGATAAAGTCCTTGTACTGGATGTCGGGAAAATCCGGTATGGGGCTATAGACGTCCCGGGTGGGTTCGACTCCCACACCTTCCCGCCACTCCCCTATACCTAATTATTTATCACTGTTCTGCCCGAGGGTAGGCCCGTTCATAAGACGCGGGCCGATCTCGCGGCCTACCGCAGGGCCTGGGTTCAGTCCCTGTGGACCCGGATCCACTTGACGTTCTGGAGGTCGTCAGCATCAAGGGAGACCGTATCGACTCGCGGCGTCCCGTCGGCCTTCGTCAGCGTCACCGTAAGGTCTTTCGGCGTCAAGACGTACCCGGCACGGGTGGCCATATCGATCAACAAGAAGCCGCCAATGGCGGTCCCGATGCAGATCCCGGAGTCGGGGGCCGTCTCGTCGTGTCCCAGATACCAGGCCCCGGCCACCGCAGCGCCGACGACAAAGCCCAGGACTCCGTTAGCGAGCACGTGGAAGCTGGAATAGCTCCGGATCATCCGGATCTCAAGGGGGTTGTATCCGGGGCACTCGATCCGGATGGTGTGGTCCTTGACCTTCCTCGAAAGCCAGATCAGCTTGGGGGTCGCGCCTTTCCTGACGCCGTTGACGATGATCTCGGCCCCGGGGGGAGAAGATGTCACGGGGACGAGCTGTTGCCTGCTCCGCGTCAGCGTCGCGCAGCCCGCAGATATGAGCAAAGGCGCCAGCAGGAGGATCCCAAAGAATCGTTTCGACTGCAGAACTTGCATCGTAACCATCGGGTTAATCCCTGTGAACACGGATCCAATTGACGTTCCGGAGGTCGTCAGCATCGAGGAGCACCGCGTTGACTTCAGGTGTCCCATCGGCCTTCGTCAGCGTCACCATGAGGTTCTCCGGCGTTAATGTGTATCCTTTGCCGCCGCCGAGATCTATCGAAACAAAGAGTACCCCGAGAACCGCAGCGCTCTTAAGATAGGCCGAAAGAATAGCAGGCTCGTCGGAGGAGTCAATCCTGGCATGGTCCGAATCCAACAAGAGCAGGGCCGGCACAATTCCGGGCGCCAACCCGAGGAGGAGGCTACCGGGAATCGTCTCCCCCGATATCTTTCGTCGCACCCGGATTTCGACAGGATTGTAGCCAGGGGATTCTATCCGAATGACCGGATTCTTCAACATCCTGTCCAGCTTTATCATGAGCGGGGTCACGCCTTTCCCGATTCCGTTGATGATGACCGCGGCTCCCACGGGAGAAGAAGTCACGGGGATCTTCTGCGCGCTTTTCCCGGCCAATGTCGCGCAGCCGGGAGAAAGCAATACGCTCGCAAGAGCCAAGACGAAAAACCGTGCTGCGTTCCCTCTCCACACGGGGGGCCTCGCTTTCGCTTATGAATGTATCACCGCCAAAAGGAGAGTTGTCAAAGTTTTGTCAATTTTGGAACGAACCCCGAATATCTGTCCAGCGGAGGAGGTCTTGGGCGACGGCGCCGAGTGCAGCTCTAATTATTCCCGATAGGCTAAACCGATATTACGACTTTGCCGCGGGCATGTCCGTTTTCAAGATATCGAAGGGCCTCGGCAGTCTCGCTTAACGGGTAGCGTTTATCGATAATCGACTTAACCTTGCCCGCCTTCATGAGGTCTATGAGGAACTGCAGATCTTTTTGGTTCACGTTGGCGACCATGAGTCCCATGTTCTTGACGCCGGTCATGGACATGAGCATGAGCTGGAAAAACCGGCCCATAGAACCCCCTGCCAGCACATATCTTCCGCCGGGGGCCAAAATGCGCCTATATTTCGAGATCGAACGGAACGCCGCGATATCGAAGATCAAATCATATAGCTGCCCATTCTTGGTGACATCTTCCTGCGTATAATCGATGACATGGTCCGCGCCGATCGAGCGGACCAGATCCATCTTTGCCGTGCTGCAAACCCCCGTGACCTCGGTTCCGAATGATTTGGCGATCTGGACCGCGAACGTTCCCACCCCGCCGGAGGCCCCGTTGATCAGGACCTTTTGCGCCGCCTGGATCTTTCCCTTATCGCGAAGGCCCTGCAAAGCCGTGAGTCCTGCCATCGGCACGGCCGCCGCTTCTTCAAATGTGAGATCGGCGGGTTTCGGCACAACGCGTTTTTCATCGACGCAGACGAACTCGGCAAATCCCCCGTAGCTGCCCTCTCCAAAAACGTCCTCACCGGGCCGGAACTGGGTGACGTTGCGGCCCACCGCTTCAACCCGGCCGGCGATATCGGCTCCCAGGATGTTGTGTTTTGGCCTGAGAAGGCCGGCGCCCATGAATCTGATGAAGAAAGGGTCGGCCCTCAGGTGACGCCAGTCATAGGCATTGAGGGATGCCGCATGGACTCTGACCGATACTTCGTCGTCCTTGGGGACGGGTTTTTCCACCTCCTCGAGGTGAAGAACATCGGGTGACCCGAACTTTCTATAGACGATGGCTTTCATGAGCGAATTCAGCGCTCGAATATCAGGCTGTAGGGGGCCCGGCCGAACTCGAAGGCGAAGACGAACCGCCAGCCGTCGCGGGCGTACTCGTTGAGCATCTGCTCGACGTTCTGGCCGGTCGACGGGTAGGGCACGACCTTGTAGTCCCGGCCCTGGGCCGCCCCGGCGCTCGCCGGGACCGCGATGATCGCCTTGACCAGGATGACGATCAGCAGGACGAGCGCGACGTTGATGAGGATACGCGTCATTTTCGTAAGTTTCATGGTTTTCCTCCCCGGACCACTATAGCACTTCCCGAGAGGGTCCGATAAGGCTTGACAGAAAGGACGCCGGCGAGAATAATCTGAAACAATTCCGGGGAAGAACGACCAATATATGTATGTAGGGGACTTTTCTATTGATGGGAAGTGTCGAGAATGATTAAGCGCATCGCGTTTTCGATCGTCATCGCCGTTACGGCTTTTATTCGCGTGGAGGGGGCCGCGGCCAAGCCTCCAACATGGCTCGCCAACGAGGCCGCCCGCCCCGTGCCCTCGCTCCCGCCCGAGACCGAGGCCGTCGTCCTTCTTGACGAGCAGTCGACCGTCGTCAGTACCAAGGGAGTCATGACCCGGACCTGTAGGAGGGCCACGAGGGTCCTCCGTCCCGGCGGCGTGGGGGACGCCAGTCGGATGACGCTGGTGGGCATGTACAATTCCAAGGTCAAGTCCATGACCGGATGGGTGATCAACCCGGCCGGACCGCCGCGCGAGGTGACCATGAAACAGGTCATCTCGTCCTCCATCGTCCCCGACACCCTCTATATGGACGCCAAGATCATGCTGCTCGCCATCCCGGAAGTCGACGTCGGCAGCGTGGTCGGCTTCGAGTCGGTGGAGGAGCTGACCCCCGAGTCGCTCGAGGACAGCTTCGCGCTCCAAGGGCAGTTCCCCGTCGTCAGGGCGCATTATTCGCTCGTTTTGCCTCCGCGCTGGGAGCCGGAGCTCAGCTGGGTCAATTGGGCCCCCGTCGAGCCGACGCGCGGCGCCGACGGGACGGGGACCTTGTCCCTGGATATCCTCGACGTCCCGGCCATCGCCAATGAGCCGCATATGCCCAATGAGCGCGTCCTGGCCGCTCAGCTGCGGGTGAGGGTCAAGCCCATCAACGCCGGCTCCCAGGTCCGTTTTTTCGCCGGCTGGGCCGACATGGGGGCCTGGTACGCCGGGCTGAGCGGGCCGCAGCGCGTCCCCGACGAGGTCGTATCGAAAAAGGCCCGCGAGCTCACCGCGGCCTCGCCCGACACCTTCTCGAGGATCGGGGCCCTGGCCGAATTCGCCCAGAAGGAGATCCGCTACGTCTCCATCCAGATCGGCATCGGCGGGTTCCAGCCCCACCCGGCGCCGAGCGTTCTCGCCAACCGCTATGGCGACTGCAAGGACAAGACCACGCTCCTCGCGGCCCTCCTCGAGGCGGTCGGCATCGATTCCCATTTCATCGTCATCCATACCGACCGGGGCGGCGTGAACCTCCAGTCGCCGGTCTCGCTCGGCAGCTTCAACCACGTCATCCTGGCCATCCGGCTGCCTGACGACGTTCCGGACGCCGGGCTCGACAGCCTGGTCCGCCATCCGGGCCTGGGCCGGCTGCTCGTCTTCGACCCGACCATGCCGACGACGCCGCTCGGGCGCCTGCCCTACTACCTCCAGGACAATACGGGCCTGCTCGTGGCCGGCGGAAGCGGCGAGCTCCTGGTTCTCCCCCGCCCCGGTCCCGGGGGGAACGTCCTCGACCGCCGGGGCCGGCTCGTCCTGACGAGCGACGGCGCCCTGGACGGCGAGATCACGGAGACACGGCGCGGCGCCGAAGCGGACTCCCTCCGCTATCAGATGCAGTCGTCGACGGAAGCGGAGCGGCGCAAGTATCTCGAGACGTTCCTGTCCCGCTCCTTCGCGTCCTTCTCCCTCCGAACCTATGAATTCAAGAACCTCGAAGACGCCCGCGGCGACCTCATCGTCAGCTACAGCTTCATCGCCTCCGCTTACGCCAAGCGCGCCGGCGGCTATCTCGTCGTCCGCCCCCGGGTCGTCGGCAACAAGGCCGTCGACCTCGCGTCGAGGGACAAAACGCCGCGGCGCTACCCCATCGACCTGGAAACGACTGCCTTCTCCCAGGACGAGTTCACGATCGAGCTGCCGGCGGGCTGGGCCGCCGACAGCCTGCCGAAGCCGGTCGCCCTCGATGCCGGATTCGCCTCCTATTCGAGCCGGACGGAGGTGGCCGGGCCGGCGCTCGTCTACCGGCGCGAGTACCGGCTGATCGAGCCGCTCCTGCCGGCGTCGCGCCATGAAGAGGCCCTCAAGTTCTTCCTCGCCGTGGGCGCCGAGGAGCAGCAGAGCCTGCTCTTGAAAACCACCGAGACCAGGAGGCCCTGATGTCCAAGACACACTCCCTGCCGGCATCGGCCGCAGCCCTTTGTCTCGTAACCGTCCTCGTTGTCCTCTGCGGGCGGCCCGCCTACGCCCAGAAGTCCTGGCCTCCGGTCAGCCCGGAGGAGTTGGCCATGAAGGATTACCCCCAGCAGCCCGGGGCGGCGGCGGTCATCCTCTACCGGGAGGAGATCACCGACGGCGAGACCTTCGCGACGTCTGTTTTCAGGCGCCTGAAGGTCCTCACCGAGGCCGGCCGGGAATACTCGAACATCGAGATCCCCTTCGTCACCGGCTCCACCAAGATCACGGGCATCCAGGCCCGGGTGGTGCCGCCCGAAGGCCCGGCGCGCGAGTTCGGCGGCCAGATCTTCGACAAGACGGCCTTCCGCTATCGCAAGATGCGGGTGGCCGCCAAGACCTTCGCCCTGCCCGACGTCGCCGTCGGCTCGATCATCGACTACCGCTATAAGGTCGAGATCGATCGCAAGAGCACCGGATCGACCGAAGGCCTCGACGACATCGTCAGCGGCCTCGGCGGCTTCGGCGGACGGCCGGAGGAGGGCGGCTATCCCGAGGAGAACAGGCTGCGGGCCATGCCCTTCGAGAGCTGGGATGTCCAGGACGACCTGTTCACCAAGAAGGCCAAGTTCGCGACGACGTCCAACGAGCTCCTGCTCGACTACCTGTTCGGCCGGTTCGGGTGCCGGATGGCCTGGGTCTCCATCGGCAAGATGTCGAGCACGCCCAAGTTCGAGAAGGACACCATCGAGCTGGAACTCGTCGATATCCCGGCCTACGAAGAGGAAGAGTACTCCGTCCCGGAGGAGACGCTGCGGACATCGGTCGACCTCTTCTACATCAGCGGCGAGGTCGAGGACAACGAAGAATTCTGGAAGCTGGAGAGCGAGGAGTGGCAGAAGGGCGTCGACGCCTTTCTCGGCAAGCCCGCCAAGCTCACGGCCACCGCCCAGGAGATCATCGGCGACGCGACCGACCCGATGGAGCAGCTCAAGCGGATCTACGCCCGGGTTCAGGGGCTCCGCAACCTCAGCTATGAGAAGGGATTGACTCGCCGTCAGAGGAAGGAACAAAAGGTCAAGGACAACCGCAAGGTCACCGAGGTCCTCGAGCGGGGCTTCGGCGTCCGGAGCGACCTCACCCGGACGTTCGTCGCTTTGGCCCGGGCCGCCGGCCTCACGGCCGACGTTGTCCGGGTCGCGGCCCGCGACAACAAGATCTTCCGCAAGAACTACCTCTCCTTCTACACCCAGCTCGATACGGAGGTGGCCACGGTCAACGTCGGCGACAAGGTCCTGGCCTTCGACCCGGCGACGCCGTTCTGCCCGTTCGGGCTCGTCCACTGGAGCCGGACCAATTCGGCCGCCCTCCGCGTCGAGGAAACCGGGCCGGTCTTCTTCTCCATCCCGGTCTTCCCGCCCGACATGGCCCTGACGCAGCGAGAGATCGCCCTGACGCTCGACCTGCAGGGCAACCTCGCGGGGACCGTCACGACGACCTATACGGGCCAAGAGGCCCTGGTCCGGCGGCTCGATCACATCCACGACGACGATGCGGCGCGCCGGGAGGCCCTCGAGAAGGAGCTCGGCGACCTCCTCCCCCTGGGCGCGTCGGCCAAGCTGACCGGGGTCGAGAACATCGACAACAACACCCCGTCCCTGATCACCCATTATGAGATCTCCATCCCGGGGATCGGGACCGCCGCCGGGGAAAAGATGCTCCTGCCGGTCTCCCCGCTGGCCGGCTCGGGCCAGTATCCGTTCCGTCACGACGAGCGCAAGTACCCCGTCTACATCCCCTACCCGTTCCGCCAGTTCGACGACATCATCATCACCCTGCCCGAGGGGCTGACCGCCGAGGTCCGGCCGGCGCCCCGCAAGAACGAAACCGGGTTCTCCGATTATTCGATCCTCTGCGGCTTGGAGGCGCCCAACCGCCTTCACATCCAGCGCGACCTCAGCATCAAGAAGAGCCTGTTTCCCCTCGAGCAGTACAAGGCCATCAAGTCGTTCTACGACACGGTCCGGACGATCGACGAGGAGCAGATCGTCCTCACGGCGGTCCAGAAGTAGCCCGTTTGACATCGCCCCGCCTTTCTGGGCATGATAGTCGGAGTAGCACTGGAGGATCGCCATCATGAGATCTCTGTCGCAAAGAACCCTGGCTGTCATCGCCGTCGCCTCGGTCCTGGCCGCGTGGGCCTCCCCTCTCGGCGCCCAGGATATCTTCCGGGCCCAGATGCTGACGGGCAAGGCCCCGGTCGAGCCGCCCCTGATCAAGATCCAGATCGAGGTCACGAGCTGGACGACGCCTGAGGAGGTCCGGGAGCTCCAGAATGTCCTGAACAACGGCGGACCGGACGCCTTCCTGGCCGCGTTCAGCAAGGCCAACAAGGGCGTCGTCCGCTTCATGTACGCCCGCGGCTTCAACCTCACCATCCACGCCGCCATCACGGTGCCCACCGAGAAGGGCAAGAAGGTCCTGCTCTTCTTCAACCGCCAGCAGTGGGACTCCAACTACCAGAGGTCGATGGCCCGCAACTTCTTCATGGGCATCGAGCTCAAGCTGAACGCCAAAGGCAAGGGCGAGGGGCGATTCTACGAAGACGCCCAGATCAGGCTGGATCCGCAGGAGGGAGTGATCGCCGTCGAGACCTATGACGGCACGCCGAAGATATTCCCGCAGGTGCAGGAAGTCATCAAGAAGGACGCCGCGCAGAAGTAGCGTAGAGATCGCCGCCCTTCCCGTCGTAGATCACGAAGGCGGGCAGATCCTTGACCACGATCCGGCGGACCGCCTCCATCCCCAGGTCGGCGAAATCGATCGTCTCGCTCGAGACGATATGCTCCCTGGCGATGAGCGCCGCCGCCCCCCCGATCGTCCCCAGAAAGATCCCGCCCCGGGCCTTGAGCGCCTCGGTCGCCGGCGCCGTCCGATTGCCTTTGCCGAGGGTGACGAGAGAAGCTCCCGCTCTCATGAGATCGGCCATGTAGCCGTCCATGCGCTGGGCCGTCGTCGGGCCGAAGCTGCCCGAGGCCAGGCCGCGCGGCGTCTTGGCCGGTCCCGCGTAATAAACGGGATGGCGCTTGAGGTATTCGGGCACGTCCCCGGTCTCCCGCAGGATCTTGGCCAGCCGGGCGTGGGCGATGTCCCGGGCCACGACGAGCGGACCGGACAGCCTGACCAGGGCGCCGACAGGAAGCGTCCGCAGCTTGGCCAGGATCTCTTCCATGGGCTTCTCGAGATCGACGGCGACGGACCCGGCGGGCCCCGCCGCTTGCGCCCCCTCGAGGAAGCGGGACGGCCGGCGCTCGACCTCTTCGAGGAAGACGCCGCCGGCCGTGATCTTGCCCCTCAGGCCCCGGTCGGCGTTGCAGGAGACGCCGATCCCGATGGGGCACGAGCCGGCGTGGCGCGGCAGGCGGACGAAGCGGGCTTCGTGGGCCAGCCACACGCCGCCGAATTGGGCCCCGAGTCCCGTCTCCCGGGCCAGGCGCATCGTCCGCTCTTCCCAACCCAGGTCGCGGAAGGCCGCGCCGCGCTTCGAGCCGCGCTTCGGCAGCCCGTCGAGGAAGCCGGCCGAGGCCAGCTTGACCGTCTTGAGCGTCATCTCCGGCGACAGCCCGCCGACGACGACGGCGATGCGATAGGGCGGGCAGGCGGCGACGCCGAGCGCCCGGATCTTGTCCGCGAGGAAGGCCTCGAGGACGCCGTCCTCGAGCCGGGCCTTCGATTCCTGGAACAGGGCGATCTTGTTGGACGAGCCGCCGCCCTTGGCCATGAAGAAGAAGCGGTACTCGGCGCCTGCGGCCGCTTGGAGGTCGATCTGGGCGGGCAGGTTGTTCCCCGTGTTGACCTCGTCCATGACCGTGAGCGGGGCCATGATCGAATAGCGCAGGTTGCGCTTTTTGTAGACCTCGGAGGCGGCCGCGGCCATGACCTCTTCGTCCCGGCCGTCGGTGACGACGCGATGGCCCCGGAAGGCGAAGACCTGGATGGAGCCCGTGTCCTGGCAGAGCGGCAGCACGCCCTCGGCCGCGATGACGGCATTGCGCAGGACGGCGCCGGCCACGAACCGGTCGTTGGCCGACGCCCCGGGGTCGTCGAGGATCCTGCGCATGGCCGCGAGGAAATCCGGACGCAGGTAGAAGGCGAGGTCGGTGAAGGCCTCCCCCGCGAGGGCTTTCAAGGCGCCGTCGCCGACGCGCAGGGCCGGCCGGCCGCCGCACACGGTCTTTCCGACGCCCCGGACGTCGATGCGCCTGTAGCGGGCCTTGTCCGGACCCGGATCGATGAGGCTCATTCGTAGATCCCTTCGACGTCGATGAGGTCCTCGAAGGCCTCCTCTCCCCTCTTCCCGACGAGGCCGATGACGTAATACTCTTTGCTCATGTGATCGTACCGGTACTCTTTGACGAGACGGAAGTTCTCGATCTTGCCGCTCGAGGAGACGTGGGTCCGCGTCCCCGTGCAGGGTCGCGTCCGCCCGCCGATGTTCAGGAGGTTGTCGCCGCAGGGCGCGAGCGGGACGTCCTTGGCGATGACGGCCAGGACCTTCCTTTCGAGCTCGTGGAGGTCGATGTCGGGGCGCTCCTTGAAGTTGAGGACGAAGCCCTGGCGGACGTCGGAGTGGAGCGGCGGCCGCGGGATCCGGTATTCCTCTTCGAGGATCAGGCCGGTGATGTCCTCGGCCGAGTGGGCCATCAGCCGGTACTTGATCGTCTTGTCGACGATCGTCTTGATGGCCTCAGGGAACGGGCCGAAGACGGTCGGCCGGGCGACGATGATCTCCTCGCCGATGCCGATGAGGACCTGGGCGTTCGTGCCGAGGGCCTCGTGGATGAGGTCGAAGTGCTCGACGATGACCCGGCGGTTGTGCGAGACGGCATTGAGGATGGCCTCGGCCAGCTCGTACTTCTGATGGAAGGCCAGCTCGTAGCGGGCGTCGATGTGGAAGGTGTGTCCGGAGAAGGCGTCGGCGGGGTCGAAGTCGTAGAGGGGCGTCGGCCGGACGTTGATGCCCTCGTCGTCGTTGGTCAGCTCGAGGCCGGGGAAGAGCCCCTTGATGAGCGTCGATTTGCCCGAGCCCTCGGCACCCAGGATGCCGATGATGAGATCGGTCGGCGTGAGGTACTTCTGGGCCAGCTCGGCGGCGACCAGGTAGAGCCTGTAGCTGCCGCGCGGAGCGTAGTAAACGGCGTAGAGAAGCGTCTCGCGGTGGACGGCGCCTTGGCTGAGCTTGATCATGGCCCTGTCCCTCAGTACGTGAGGCTCAGGAGAGGGGCGTGCTGCTGCGCGCCGTAGATGTCGGTCTCTCCGGCGTCTCCCGAGGGGATGGGCCGGCGCATGGTGATCTTGAGGGCGTTGGACGGCTCGAAGTAGACGAGCTTGAGGATGTCCGCGACAGGCCGTTTGTAGAGAGCGGCGATCTTCCGCTTGGTGACGATGTTGCGGCGGCGGAAAAGCTCGAAGTGGGCCCGGTCCTTGAACAGGATGTCCAGCGTCAGCTCGTAGGGCCCGGAGTTCTTGGACCGGATGACCTTGGCGGCGGTGGTGATGGCGCGCTTCATTTCGTCTCCTTTCCGCCGCGGACCGTGACGATCCGGGTCGGGAAATCCTCCGGCCGGACGACGGGCATCAGGTGGTAGAGCGAGAACTCGAAGACCTCCCCCATTCTGGCATCGGAGGGGGAGAAAGGCAAGGCCAGGTTGCCCGCCGTGGAGATGCGTCCGGGGTAGCCGTAGTGGAGGAGCGTCGAGCGGGTCAGGCTGCAGACCGCGTCAGCGTCGTCCTGGGTCGGGCCGACGGCCTCGATGACGATGCCGAGCTCGTGGCCGCGGACGCACTTCTCGGGCTCAAGGGCCCCCATGACGCCGTCCTTGCCGTAGACGTGGAAGAAGATGCGGCCCGAGACCGACTCGGCCTTGAGGATCTCCTTGACCTGGGACCGGACCCCGGCCAGGATGCCGTCGATCTCGCGGATCATGATGGGGTCGCGCGTCCCGGCGACGGCGATCGTGCGGAACCCGACGCGGCGGACGCCCTCGAGCTTGACCCAGTAGCGTTCGGTCTCGACGTGTTTGCTGCCGCGGACCTCGACCCGGCCGCCGGGAAGCTCCGTGAAGGAGCAGCCGGTAAGATCGAGCTCGCCGCCCGGGCCGGGCAGATGGTAGGGATCGCTCTTTTCGTAGAGGGTGTGGGCGGCCGTCGATTCTTTGGTGAAGCGGCGGGCCGGGTTGAGCGATTCGAGGATGAACGAGTCCTTCTTGAGCGTGCCGAAAGCGCAGTCGGCCCCGGAGCCGGGGGTCGCGGCGATGGCCGCGCACTCGAGGATCTTGCCCATATGGAGGGCCAGGCCGGGATCGAAGCCCAGGCTGATCGGAAGCGAGGCGAAGACGGCCGGGTCGTACATCCGGCCTCCCAGGACGACCTGGCAGCCGTCGGCGAGGGCCTTCTGGACGGGCTCGACGCCCACCTGGCAGACGATGTTGACCGACGCTTCGAGGATCTCCCCGGTGAGCGGCGGGACGCAGGTCAGGGGCACGATCTCGCCCTTCTTCAGGTGCCGGCGGACGCGGGCCTTGGGGACGTCGGCGTAGATGATGCCCATCTTGAACGTCAGCTTCTCTTCGCGGGCGATCTCGCGGATGATGTCCTCGCACCAGTCGACGTGGGGCCGGGCGCCGCTGCCGCCGGCCGTGCCGACGACGACGGGGATGCCGCGGCGGACGCCGGCCGTCAGCATGAAGCGCAGGTCGCGCTTGACCGCGGCCCGGTTGGTGAAGGACTTGCCCGCCCCGAGATAGTAGGGGCCGGGGTCGGTCGAACCGGCGTCGGCGCCGATGAGGTGGGGCTTCTTCGCGAGGCCCCGCCGGAACGACGCTTCGGGGAACCCGTAGCCCAGGATGGCCGTCGTCGAGAGGACGCGGAATTCTTTCATGCGGGGTGCCATGGTCAGGCCTCCTTTCCGTTCTTGGCGCGGAGCACGGCCAGGACGCGCTCCATCTCGTTGCGGACGATCATGAAGCCTTCGTCGAAGCCCATGCCCGGCTTGGCCAGCAGGCGCTCGGCCCGGGCGGCCACGGCGGCGTGGACGCAGGCGCGGGCCGAGATCTCGGTCTCGTTGCAGGTGCCGCCCTGGTAGGCCTCCATGCCGTGGTTGCGGCAATAGAGGACGGCCTCGATGGTGTTCTGGATGCCGCCGAGGTCGGGGGTCTTGATCTGGACCTGGTCGCAGGACTGGGCGTCGGTGAAATCGACGACGTCCTCGTAGGTGTTGCACCACTCGTCGGCCACGATCTTGACCTTGGAGCCCTTGGCCTTGAGCTCGCGGCGGATGGCGGCCAGGAGCTCGATCTGGCGGGGCTTCCCGCCGGCGTCGACGGGGCCTTCGATGTAGAGGGGGAACTCGGCGGCCACGGGCTCGAGCGAGGCCAGGTAGTCCGCGACCCGGCCGGGCTTGAGGGCGCAGATGATGCCGACCGTGCCGTAGACGTCGATGTGGAGCGTCGGCACGTAGGATTCGTCGGTCCGCACCGTGCGGATGCGGTTGACGAGCCAGCCGACGTACTCTTTCAGGAGCTCGCCTTCCTGGCCGAGCTTGGTCTTGACGTTGTTGATGAGGGCGTGGGGCAGCACGTCGACCCGCTTCATGATCATCTTGTCGGCGTTGATGTAGCGGTCGTCGCCGCTCTGGCCGAAGATGGGCACGCGCTCGGCGACGACGGGCAGGCCGTATTCCTCGCAGACGACCTCGGCCATGATCCTCCGGCTGGCCAGGGCCCGGGCGTGGAGCAGGGCCTGGGACAGGCCGTAGCGGATGGCCGTATGGAGACGCCGGCCGTCGAACTCGAGGGCCTCGAAGCGGGCGGCCGTTTCCCGGAAGGGGCCGACCTCGGCGCCTTCGAGGAGCGGGCGGATGCGCCGCTCGAGGAGCGGCAGGTAGTCGGCGGCGAGGAAGAGCGGATCGCGCCCGCCCGCGCCGGAGTACTGGACCGCGGCGCAGTCGCCGAGGGCCCAGCTGCCGTTCTCGAGGAGCAGCAGGATGGACAGGGCCTCGCCGGCGACCCGGACGGCCTTGAAACCCGGGGTCTCGGGCTTGCCGCCGTAGACGGCGCCGTCGTGGGGCGCGCCCGACTTGATGGCTTTCTGGTCATCGAAGTAGAACGCCGACGAGCCGGGCACGAACAGGGCCTTGACGATCTTCATTTCGGCCTCCCGATGAGCTTGCCTTTGCTGATGGCGTAGATATCGTCGGTCACCATCTGGAAGGTGACGGGGCGCCCCTCCGCCTTGGACCGTTCCTGGAGGCGCTCCTTGTGGAACGACATGACGTCCTCGCCGAGGGGCAGGCTCCCCTTGGCAAAGAGACGGATATATCCTTCGTTGTCGCGGACGGGCAGGACCTTGCCCCTGTTGTAGATCGATGGGGCGAACGGCACGTCGATGAGGCCGCCCGCGAAGGCGCGGACGATGCCCTGGACGAGATCGCCGCCGGAGGCGTCGAGGACGGCCGACATGAGCGCGCCGACCTCGCGGCGGATGAGGTCCGTCTCCCGCCGGACGACGGCGTTGTCGGTGCAGATCTGCTGGTCGGCCATCATGCTCAGGACCTGGCGCGTGGCCTTGAGGCCGGAGGCGTTGGCTTCCTTGGTCGGGATGCCCATGGCCTCGTGCGGCGATTTGACGATGGTCTTCTCGACCCGGCCCGCGGAGGCGAGGAACGCGCCCAGGCTGATGACGGAGAAGGCCTTGGCCTCGTCCTCCGGGAAGCCGCCCATCCACTGGTGGAAGACCAGGGTCAGGTCGTAGCCGTCGAAGCCGGCCTTGCGGAAGTACTCGTCGGCGAGCTCGCGCAGCGAGGCGAGCGCGGCCAGGTCCTGGAGGACGTTGCCGCCCTGGCCGTAGCCGAGGGTCAGCGATTTGACGCCCTGCTCGAGCGCCAGCAGGCCCTCGAGGATGGCGATGGTGTGGGAGATGAAGGGCGGGACGAGCGTGCCGGTGAGCGGCCCGAAGGGCTCGCGGTTGATGGTGACGCCGTTCTCTTCGTAATAGCCCGTCAGGCGGTCGACGTATTGCCAGTCGCGCAGGCACTTGCCGACCTCGACCTTCTTGGCGTAGGGGATGTTGTAGGAAATGCCGCCGCCCTCGTACGAGGTGAAGCCGCCGGCGAGGGAGATCTCGGCGAGGAGGCGCGCGTCGGGCGTGCCGTGCCGGACCTGGACCGGCTTGGTGACGGCCTCGGTGACCTTGCGGCAGCCGTCGCGGCCGTGGTTGACGGCCGGGAAGCCGTTGAGGAGGGAGGTGCCGGCGGCGCGGGATTTCTCGATGCCGCGCGCGGCCTCCTCGTAACGGTTCTGGCGCGTATAGGCGTCGATCGTCGTCGGCAGGAGATCGGCGGTGCCCTCCGTCTCGAGGAAGCGGAGGAGCCGGATGTGGTCGTCGATGAGGGCGACGCCGGCCCGGGGCTGGAGGAGGGTCCGGCCGGCGGCCTTGGCCTTGGCCATGGCCTTGGCGAAGTTCTTGTCCTCGGGGATCGCGCGCTGGTAGCGCAGTCCGTCGTCGATGTCGGCGACGTCCTTGCCGGTCGGCCAGGTGTCGAGGACGGCCTGGCGCTGGGCCAGGAAGTCCTTCCAGGGCATGCGTTTCGAATTCATGATGGTCCTCTTCAGCTCGTGCGCGACGTGAGCGGCTTCAGTCCGGCGACGGCGGCGCGGGCGGCCGCGGCGGGATAGTCCGCTGCCAGGTTCCCCAGGAGAGGGATGAGATAATCGGCATCGGCGTAGCAGGCCGGTGCGTCCGGTACGAGATGACGGGTGTCGGGGTCGTCGGCGCCGGGGGCGCAGACCTCGAGGAGGATATCCGGGCCGGTCACGCCGGCCAGGTAGCCGCCGGAACCGATGAGGCGGCGGACCTGGCGCAGGTCTTTCCCCCGCTGGACCTGGAAGCCCCCCTGCGGCGTGAAGACGCGCTGGGTGATGCCGGCGTGCCGGAGCGCGGCGGCCCGGACGCAGGCGGCGGCGAGGAGACGGTCGAAGCGACGGCCCTCGTCGTCGGCGGGCAGGTGCTCCGTGCGGCGGCTGACGTCCTCGACGTAGCTCCGGAGAGGGGCGAGGTCGGACCCGGCGTCCCGCAGGCGGCCTTCGAGGAAGGCGGCCTCGGAGCGGAACAGGGCCTCGGCCGAGACCCTCAAGCCCAGGTCGCCTTCGACCGTGCGCTTCAGGGTCGGCTCGAGGAGGCCGCGGAGGATGATCGCGTCGCCGCCGTGGAAGGACCTCGTGTGGGAGTAGAAGTCTGTCGTGGCCCCGCCCATGTCGATGAGGGCGAAGTCCTCCCAGCCCGGGACGCGGTCGGCGATCGTCCGGACGAGCTCGAACACGGCCAGCGGCGTCGGGAGCGGATCACGGCCGGCCGCTTCGACGACAGACGAGAGGCCCTTGCCGTCGACGATGCGCTCGAGAAAGACGCGGCGGATGACCTCGCGCGCCGGCTCGATGTCGATCGTCCCGACCTCGGGCATGACGTTGGCCGCCGTCGCGACGTCCCGGCCGCGGAGGATGTCGACGACCTGGTCCCGGACCTTGCGGTTTCCGGCATAGAGGACGATGGCCGGGGAGGCGAGCTCGGCCAGCTTGGCCGCGTTGTGGAGGACGACCCGGGAGTTGCCTCCGTCCGTACCGCCGGTGAAGAGAATGATGTCGGGGTCAACGGCTTTGAGGGCGGCCAGGTCCTCGGCGGTGAGCTCGTAGGAGAAGGCCCGGACGACCTTGCCGCCGGCCGAGGTCGCGGCCATGCGGGCGACCGAAAGGGTCAGGTCGGGGGTCAGGCCGACCGCGGCGATCTTGAGCCCGCCGCGGGCCGAGGACGACCAGTAGACGGGGATGTCCGCGGCGGCGGCATGGCCGGCCCCAAGAAATCGGAAGTGGCGGGCGAGAACGGCCTCGCGGACCCGGGCGAAGCCGCGGCCGAGGTCGTCGACCGTGGTCGGAACGACCTCGCGGCCGGCCGGGCGGAGCTCCTCTCCCTCCAGGAGGAACAGGCCCCCCTTGGTGTAGGTCGACCCGATGTCGACGGAGAGGAGAAGCTTCGGTTCCATCAGCTCTTCCTGGCCTCGAGGTCCTCGCGCAGCATCTTGACGGCATCGGCGAGATCGTCATGGGGCGAGAAGACGCGGTCGAAGCCCATGGCCTTGAACTTCCGCTCGATCTCCTCGAAGGGGGTCTTGCCGACGACGAGGTTGCCGCCGGCGTAGAGGAGGATCTTGTCGAGGCCTCGCTCGACGGCCTTCTGGCGCAGGCCTTCGCAGTCGATCAGGCCGTGGCCGTAGAGCGAAGAGACGAGGATGGCCCCGGCGTTCGATTCGACCGCGGCGTCGAGGAACTCGTCCTGGCTGACCATGACGCCCAGGTTGACGACGTGGAAGCCGGCCTCGGTGAAGTAGGCGTCGAGGATCTTGTTGCCGACCGAATGGCAGTCGGCCCCGATGACGCCGAGGACGATCCGCGGGGCGTCCATCAGATCCCCTGCCGGGCTTCGTCGAGGAGCGTCCTCAATCGCTCTTCGAGGTTGAGGAGGGAGCCGCGCTCGATCTGATAGTCGAAGGAGATGATGACCCCGCCCCGCTCCGTGAACTCCTGGATGGCGGCCAGGTTCTCGCGGTTTTTCTGGAGCGAATAGCCGGCCGGGATGATGACGGCGTCGAGTCCGGCGATGAATTTGTCCAGCCGGTCGATCTCGGACCAGAAGAGCGGCGCCACGGAGGTGGCCGGGATCTCGAAGGCCTTGAGGTGGTCGAGGACGATATCCAGGAAGCGCTGGGACTCGCAGACGATCCCGATCTTCTGGGAGGGGGCCAGCCGGGCCAGGGCGATGATGGAGCTCCTGGTCGGAGCCACGGCGGCCTGGATGAGCTTCGGTCTCAAGTCGGGGAAGCGCTCCAGCACTTCCTGGTAGTGCGTCGTCGTCGTCAGGACGAGATCGAACGTCCGAAGGCGGTCGGGGCCGGCGGGGTCGCCGATGATATCGTCGATGAGCATCTTGGCCATGTTGACGTGGGGGATGATGAGGAACTGGCGCTCGAAGATGGCCAGGGCCTCGGGGTTGCAGTCGATGGCCGCGACGTTCAGGTTCTGCAGCTCGTCCTCGCGCCCGAGAAGGCGCAGGTCGAAGAAGATGCGGATGTCGTTGGCGGTGAACTTGAGGCGGGCCAGCTCGTCGATGAGCTCGTCGATGAGCCGGAGGGCTTTATCCTTGCGGCTCTCGGCGGGACCGTGGCGGTCCGGGGCGACGAAGCTGCCCCGGCCGGGGGCGGCCTCGATGAGGCGGCGACGGACGAGCTCTTCGTAGGCTTTCTTGACGGTGCCGCGGGCCGTATTGATCTCCTCGGCCAGATCGCGCTCGGCGGGGAGCTTTTCGCCGGGCTTCAGGCGGCCCGACTGGATCTGTTTCTCGAAGAACGACATGATCTGCTGATAGGCCGGTTTAGCCCCGGGGAATTTCTCGATCTTGATCTTGTCCATTTTGGCTCCTTGTGGTCTGTACCGGAATCATTGGACTATACCTTTTATATACCAGTTCATAGCCGTTGTCAATAGGCAAATAATATAAACGGTCTAGTCCACATAAAGTCCACTTGCGGGATGGCCCTGTCTCATATATAATCATCCGTGGGGCGGAAATGAAAAAGATCACGCTGCTGGAAAAGGCCGAGCGCAGTCTCGGCGCCAAGAAAGGGCCTGAGGACAAGCGGGCCCGGGAATTCCTGCGGCTGACGTCGAACCCCGAATTCCTGCGCGACCTCGGCCGCACGGACCTTCTCGAACGATGGGCCGAGGCGTCCTTCGCCCTGATCCAGCGGACGGGCTACGGCCTGCGGGACATGTTCGAGGATCGCCTCCGGGAAGCGCCGGACAAGATCATGTTCCAGGACATGTCGACGACACCGCCCCGTCAGTGGAGCTACGAGGCGGGGAACCGCCGCATCCGCGAAACGGCCGCCGCGCTCTTCGCCCTGGCCGATCGCGAAGGCGTCGAGCCGCGCCTGGCGATCTACGCCGAGAACCACGCCGAAGGGGCTTTCGCCGACCTCGCCTGCCTCTTTTACGACATCCTCGACACGCCCATCAATCCGCACTTCAATCTGGACAACATCGTCGCCATCTTCGACGCCCTGTCCGTCAACCTCGTCCTGGCCAACGATCGCGAGCGGATCGCGCTCCTGAAGGAAGCCCGGCAGCGGACCGCCAAACCCTTCCTCATCCTCGTCACCGACGCGGCCCTTCGCGGCGACGACGACGGCACGGTCTTTCTGGCCGAGTTCTGCAAGCAGCTCGGCGCCCGGGACATCGACGCCCGTCTGGCCAAGCGCCGCCGCTTCCGGCTCGACGAAGTCGCGACCGTCATGTTCACCTCGGGCTCGACGGGCCGCCCCAAGGGTGTGTCCTTCTCCATCTACAACCTTGTCTCCAAGCGCTTCGCCCGGGCGGCCGCCCTGCCGGCCGTGGGGCCCGACGAGGTCTTCCTCAGCTTCCTGCCGCTCTTCCACACCTTCGGCCGTTATCTCGAGATGCTGGGGACGATCTTCTGGCGCGGCACCTACGTCTTCGCCGGGAACCCCTCTGCCGAGACGCTTTTCAATCTCCTGCCCAGGGTCCGGCCGACCGGCTTCATCAGCGTCCCCGTCCGCTGGGCCCAGCTTCATGAGAAGTGCCTGGAGAGGATCGACGCCGCCCCGGCCGGGACCGACCCGACGGCCGTCGTCAGGGAGATCGTCGGGTCGCGGCTGAAGTGGGGCCTCTCCGCCGCGGGGTACCTCGACCCGCGCGTCTTCCGCTTTTTCTCGGCGCACGGCGTCGAGCTCATGAGCGGCTTCGGCATGACCGAAGCGACCGGAGGGATCACCATGACCCCGCCGGGAGGGTATATCGACGGCTCGCACGGCCTGCCGCTCCCCGGCTTGAAAGCCCGCCTCGGCCCCGAGGGCGAGCTCCAGGTCACCGGGCACTACGTCGCCCGCTACCTCGAGGACAAAGGCCCCGGCGACACGATCCCGTACCCGTCGGGCGATCCGGAGAAGGATTTCTGGCTCGCGACCGGCGACGTCTTCGAGCGCCAGCCCAACGGCTACTACCAGATCGTCGACCGGATCAAGGACATCTACAAGAACAACCGCGGCCAGACGATCGCGCCGCGCAAGGTCGAGGACAAGTTCGTCGGGGTGCCCGGCATCAAACGGACCTTCCTCGTCGGCGACGGCCGCCCCTACAACGTCCTCTTCATCGTCCCCGACTACAGCGACCCCGTCCTGACC
>Ga0209706_10000414_pt1 | contig 24257 bp, 25 predicted proteins | sample PPLLaktember2015_6_FD_187263 | JGI IMG/M metagenome (GOLD analysis project Ga0209706, IMG submission 187263) | Freshwater sediment microbial communities from Prairie Pothole Lake near Jamestown, North Dakota, USA - PPLs Lake P8 Core (1) Depth... | ecosystem: Environmental > Aquatic > Freshwater...
CCAGCCATCCATGCCGGGCAGCGAGAGGTCCATGAGGATGACGTCGGGCGTGAGTGCGCGGGCCTGTTCGATGGCGCTCGACCCGTCGGCCGCTTCCGCCACGCGGAAGCCGGACACCAGCAGCGACTCGGCGTACATCTCACGCGCGTCAGCGTAGTCGTCCACGACCAGCACGAGCGGTGCGACCGGGGGGACCGGGGGGACCGGTTCGGCGTGCATCGGCGGGGAGTATAGCGCCTGCCGGATCGCGCCCGTCAAGCACAGCCGCACTGCGCGGATGGGCTAGGATCGAGCTATGGCCGCGACCTACTCGTTCGACATCACCTCCACCATCGACATGCAGGAGGTGGACAATGCCATCAACCAGGCGCGCAAGGAGCTCGCCCAGCGCTACGACTTCAAGGGCTCCACGGCCGCCATCGAGCTCGATCAGAAGGCCAACACGCTGACGCTGTCCGCCGAGGACGCGTTCAGGCTCGAGGCGCTGTGGGAGGTCCTGGCCACGCGCATGGTGCGCCGCAATGTCGCGGTGAAGAACCTGAAGCGCGGCGACGTGGAGCCGGCCGCTGGCGGCACGGTGCGCCAGGTGATCACGCTGCAGGTGGGCATCCCCACCGACGCCGCCCGCGAGATCGTCAAGCACCTGAAGGACCTGAAGCTGAAGAAGGTGCAGGCCGCCGTCCAGGGCGACCAGGTCCGCGTCTCGGCGCCGGCCAAGGACGATCTGCAGGCCGCGATGAGCGCGCTCCGCGCGAAGGACTTCGGCATCGCGCTGCAGTTCGGGAACTATCGTTAGGTGCGGACCCCGAGGCTCGCGCATGAATCCACGCGAGCGCAGGGGGGTGTCCCTCGAACGAGCGCTCTCGAAGCTCGGGCTCGCCAGCCGCGCGGAGGCGCGCCGGCTGATCGCGGCCGGGCGCGTGGCCGTCAACGGCCGCGTGGTCGTGGACCCGCTTGCGCCGGTCGTCCCCGCACGCGCCCGTATCAGCATCGACGGCGCTGAGCCCGCCAACCCCTCGCGCCTCGTCGTGGCACTCCACAAACCCCGGGGCGTGGTCACCACGCGGTCCGATCCGGAGGGGCGGCCCACCGTCTACTCGCTGATCGAGGATCTCGGCACGCACGTCGTGCCCGTCGGGCGCCTGGACCTGGCCACGAGCGGGCTGCTGCTGCTCACCAACGATACGCGCTTCGCCGACTGGCTCACCGACCCGCGCTCTGGAGTGCCGCGCGTCTACCTGGTGACGGCGCGGGGGCGCGTGACGGACGAGGACGTCGAGCGGCTCACGAGCGGCGTCGAGAGTCGTGGCGAACCTCTGGCCGCTTCCGCGGTCACGCTCCGCAAGGCGTCATCCCGCGAGTCACACGTGGTGGTGACGCTGACCGAGGGCCGGAACCGCGAGGTGCGACGCCTCTTCGAGGCCATCGGCCACGAGGTGACGCGCCTGCGCCGCGTGCAGATTGGCGGCCTCGAGCTGGGCGCGCTGACGCCCCGCGCGTGGCGGGTGGTCGACGAGGCGGAACTGAATCGCGCGTTCCCGGGATACGGGCGACGACGGCGGGACTGACCGCCTCCGCCAAGGCTGGACGTGCCCCTTCCTCCCGACGCGCGCGCCTAGGTGAACAACGCCGCTCCCAGGCTCAGGTAGAACAACAGCGTCGCGACATCGGTGCTGGCCAGCACCAGCGGCCCGGCGGCAATGCGCGGGTCGGCCTTGAGCGCGCGAATGGCCGTGGGCCAGAGCACGCCGAAGACGCAGGCCGTGACGATGGAGGCGGCGATGGCGCCGCCGATGACCGCGGCCCCAAGGAGGTCTCGCCGCCACGCGATGACGACCAGCGCCACCACTCCCCCGCACGCCACCCCGAGCAGCGCGGCCGTCCTCGCCTCCTTCCACAGCGCCGACGCGATGCGGCGCGGCTTCAGCGAATCGTCCGACAGCGTCTGCAGCGTCAGGGTGGCCGACTGCATGCTCACGCTCTCGGCCAGGGCCAGCACGATGGGGATGAAGAGCGCCAGCACGACGATGTTGTCGAGCAGGACCTCGAACTGGGCAGCGATGACCGCGCAGACGAGCCCGCCCGCGATGTTCGAGAGCAGCCACGGGAAGCGGTCGCGGAACGAGGTCCACGGCGTTCGCATGGCCGTGGCGTGCACGCCCAGCAGCTGGAAGATGTCGTCGTAGGTGCGTCGCGCGAGGTCGATGACCTCATGAGTGAACAGGCTGATGTCCACGACGCCCACCAGTTCGCCGTTGTCGTGGATCACCGGGAACGCCAGCAGCTTCCGCGTGGCGAAGTACTCGCTGGCGACCAGCACCGTCGCCCAGCTCGGGATGGCGACGACGTCGCCGATCATGACCTCGGCCACGCGCTGGTCGGGCAGCGCCGCCAGCAGGTGGCGGGCCGGCACGATGCCCACCAGCCGCCGGTCGTCGTCCACGACGTAGAAGTAGTGGATGTCCGAGGTGGTGATGCTGCTCCTGACCACGGGCAGCGCCTCGGAGATGGTCTGCGTGGCGACGAGCGTGACCGGCACCGGCCGCGCCAGCGGAAGGATGGGATCGTGGAGGTTGGCGGCGGTCAGCGGCGCGGGACGCATGTCTCGTTATTCTGCCGGAATATGGCAGGGCTCGCGCGTTCCCATACAATGGAGCGGTGTTGTCGGTGATGTCCCCCGGAAAGGCCTGTTGAAGATGAGCGTTCGTCGTGTCGTCGTCTCGTGTGCCCTGACCCTGGCCGTGGCCGCCGGTGTTGTCCTGACCGCGCAGGTTGGCGTCCCTGGCGCGCCGGCCAACCTGGTCTACCAGGTGGACGGGCGCACGGTCTATCTGAACTGGATCAACAGCTCGGGCCTGCTGAGCTACTACCGGCTCGAAGCGGCGCCGGCGGCGGGCGCGCCGCCCTTCTTCATCTGGGACAGCCACCAGCTGGTCGATCCGTTGAGGCTGCCGCAGCTGCTGTCCCTGTTCGCCACCAGCGGCGTCGCCAACGGCACCTATTACGTGCGCGTGAAGGGCGTGAACGGCGCGGGTGAGAGTGTGGCCTCGAACGAAATCGCGGTCCCGGTCACGGGCGGCTGCCAGGCGCCAGGCGCCCCGACCGATTTCACCGCCATCACGCGCGGCACTACGGTGTTCCTGGCCTGGAACCCCGGGAATGGCGGATTGCCAACCAGTTACACGGTGCATGCCAGCTTCCAGCAGAACGGCCCGGTCATCGCCGCGCTCGGCACGCCCACCCCTTACCTGAACGTCGCCGCGGTGCCGACCGGCACCTACTTCGTCCGGGTCTATGCCTCCACGGCCTGCGGGACCAGCGCCGCCTCGAACGAGATCGTCGTCACGGCGCCCAACGGGGCCGCGGCGGTGCCCACGCCGGACGCCCCATCGGGCAGGCTGCCGTGGTTCTACGTACGGGACCTGGTGCTGGCAGCCGGGAGCGCGGCGGGTGGGCGGATCGACGCCTCCCTCTCCTGCCCCGTGCGTCCGGGATTCGATCCGGGCGACATCGAGGCGCGCAAGACGCAACGTAACGCCTACATCGATTTCGTGGTGGCGCGCCTCCGCGAGTTCGACCCCCGTTTCGGCTACAACGCGAAACCGACTCGGACCAATGCGATCGTGGCGGGCGACGAGATTGCCTATCACTGGGGCAGCGACGCACCGGAGGGCTCGCCCAACGTCTACCTGTTCGACACGCTCCAGGGCCACTGCACCTTCGGTCGCGAAGAGGTGACGTTCCGCCCGTTCTCCAACGAATACGGACGCTGGACGGCCGCGGGAGCGTTCTGATCGCGTCGGGAGGTCATGGCCTTCGGTCGTGCCCTTCGTGTTCCCGTGACGCGCTACACGAAGAAGTCCGAAATCAGCTCGTCTTCGGTCACCCCGGGGTGGCGGTACTTCGCGAAGTCCGTCACCCCGCTCTTCTTCAGCACGTCCTCGTCCATCAGGAACTGACCAGTCAGCGACCGCGCGGGCCGGGTGAGGATCCAGTGCGCGGCATCGGCCATGATGGCCGGCAGGCGCGACCGGCGGCGCGCCTCCTCGTCCATGATGAAGCCGATGGCGGCGGTGTCGATGGCCGTCCTCGGCCACAGCGCGTTCACCGCGATGCCCTCACCGCGGAACTCCTCCGCCATCCCCAGCACGCAGAGCGACATGCCGTACTTCGCCATCGTGTAAGCCAGGTGCGCCCCGAACCACCTCGGCGTCAACGTCGAGTGCAGCGGCGGCGCGATGTTCAGCACGTGCGGGTTGGCGGAGCGGCGGAGGTGCGGTAGCGCCTTCTGGGTGCACAGGTAGGTGGCCCGCGCGTTCACCTGGTGCATCAGGTCGAAGCGCTTCATCGGTGTCCGCTCGGTACCCGTCAGACTGATGGCCGACGCGTTGTTCACCAGGATGTCGATGCCGCCGAAGCGGCCCGCCGCGGTCTCGACGGCCGCCTGCACCTGCGCCTCGTCGCGCACGTCCACGGCCACCGCCAGGGCCTCGCCGCCGGCCTGCTCAACCTCCGCCGCCGCGGTGTGGATGGTGCCGGGGAGCGTCGGGTGGGGCGCGACGGTCTTGGCGGCAATCACGACCCGCGCGCCGTCGGCGGCGGCCCGGAGGGCGATGGCCTTGCCAATGCCCCGGCTGGCCCCCGTGATGAAGATGGTCTGACGGCGAAGTGACATGGCGCCCCGGTACAGACAAAACGCCCGGTCCCTCGCGGAACCGGGCGTTTCGGTGAATCCGGACTGTCTTCCCTACTCCACGTAGGAGTAGCCGCAGTTGTCGCACACCCACATGCGACCCTGCTTGTACATGTTGTAGCCGCACTGCGGGCAGATACGGTACTCGCGGCCGTCCTTGTCGACGAGCTTCTTCTCGCCGTCCTTCTCGCCCTCGGCGAACGGATCCTTCGGCTCTTCCTTCTTCTCAGGCTGCTGGGGCTGCTGCGCCAGCGCCGGGACCACGGCCAATCCGAGGGCGCCTGCGAACAGGGCGGAACCGCGGAGGAAGCTACGACGGTCGAGGCTCTTCCCGATTTCGTTCTCGAACATGGACGCTGTCTCCCTTTTACCAATGCCGCCGGGGTAGCGAAAAAGCCGGGTGAGGCGTTTTGCGGCTCACTGGAGACGCCCCACCCGGTGCTTCCCCTCTGTCGTTGTACCAAAAGGATACGATGGACGGCTTTCCGGCGATTGTAATCCTTTGTCATCCGCGGGACTACCCCATCCTTGCGGGTTTCCGGCAGTCCCGCGACGTGCAGAGGCGCGCACCTATTCCAGCATCAGCGGCGCGGTGCGCTCGTGCTCGGCGGCGGCCAGTTCCGGGTGCGCGTTCAGCACCCGGGCACAGGCGTTCCACCGGAGGCGCGCCTCGTCGTTGCCCGGCGACTGCTGGTCCTCGGCCAGCTCGTACTGCTCCATGGCCTCCCGCAGCCAGTCCCCGGCCGAGAACGCCCGGCCCGGCCCCCCGCGGTCGAGCAGCGCCCGGCCTCGCCGTTCGGCCACCAGCCCGCCGAAGTAGGCGCGCTCGTAGGGCGTCAGCAGGTGCGCGGCCAGCTCCTGCGCCCGCGACACCAGGTGGCCGTCGCTCTTCGGGAACCGGTCGGTGAGCGCGAGCAGGAGGATGACCACGGCCTCGCGGTTGGCGGGGTCGGCGGCCAGGATGTCCTCGCAGATGCTCTCGGCCTGCTCCGGCTCGTTCAGCAGGCGGTAGCGCTCCGCCTTGGCGAGCGCGGCGGGAATGGCTTCCTTCGACAGCGGCTTCAGCGGATACATCGTCGCCCTCCTACCTGAACATGCGCAGCAGGCGCGTCACCGGGTCGTAGAACCGATCCACCACGCGCTCCTTGAGCGGGATGATCGCGTTGTCGGTGATGTGGATGTGCTCGGGGCACACCTTCGTGCAGCACTTGGTGATGTTGCAGTAACCGATGCCGTGGGCGTCGTTCAGGTCGCCCAGCCGCTCGGCGGAGTCGAGCGGGTGCATCTCGAGCGCGGCCGAATAGGTGAAGAAGCGCGGGCCGATGAACTCGTCGTGCTTGTCGTGATCGCGCAGCACGTGACAGACGTCCTGGCACAGGAAGCACTCGATGCACTTGCGGAACTCCTGCACGCGGTCGGCATCGCGCTGCGCCATCCGCCACGTGCCGTCCGGCGCGTCGGGCGTGCGGGGCTGGAAGCGCTGGATGCCCTTCTTGACCGTGAAGTTCCACGAGACGTCGGTCACCAGGTCCTTGATGAGCGGGAACGTGCGCATCGGCTCCACCGTCACCGGCTGGGTCAGGTCGAGCGTGTTCAGGCGGCTCATGCACATGAGGCGCGGGCGGCCGTTGATCTCGGCCGAGCACGACCCGCACTTGCCCGCCTTGCAGTTCCACCGGCAGGCCAGGTCCGGCGCCTGGTCGGCCTGGATCTGGTGCACGGCATCGAGCACCACCATCCCCTCCGAGACCTCGGTGCGATAGTCGGCGAACCCGCCGGCCTCGCCGGGGTTGCTGCGCCAGATTCGAAACGTCGCCTGCGCCATTCGATCCCTCACCTGGCGAAAAGAAACCACGAAGGCACGAAGGAACACGAAGGACACAAACGAGGGCACACGAAGGACGGAACATTCCGGGGACGAACCCCAGAACCGCAGAACCCGAGAACGCCGTGAGTCCTTCGTGACCTTCGTGATTCTCTTCGTGTCTTCGTGGTTTCTCTACTCACTGCTTCTGCTCCTCGATCACCTGCTTCAGCTCCGCGGGCATTTCCGGGATCGGCACCCTCGCCACCTGCATCGTCCCGTCCGCGGCGCGGCGGGTGGCGATGTTGACCGTGCCGAACTCGGCCGCCTTGTCGGGAAAGTCCTCGCGGAAGTGGCCGCCGCGGCTCTCCTTCCGCTCGATGGCCGAGCGCGTGATGGCCTCGGACACGTCGAGCAGGTTCCGGAGGTCCAGACACGTGTGCCAGCCCGCGTTGTACTCACGGTGCCCATCCACCCCCGCGCGCGACGCGCGTTCGCGGAACGCCGCCAGCGTCGCCACGGCCTCTTGCATCTCGCTTTCCGTCCGGACGATGCCCACCAGGGCCTGCATGGCTTCCTGCAGGTCCTGCTGCACCTTGTAGGGGTTCTCGCCCGCGCTGCCGCGCTCGAACGGCTCGAGCGATGCCTTCATCGCGCGCTCCACCGCGCCCTCGTCCAGCCGCACGGCCCCGCGCGTGCGGGCGCTGGCCGCGGCATACTCGCCCGCGCGCTGGCCGAAGACGATGAGGTCGGACAGCGAGTTGCCGCCCAGCCGGTTCGCGCCGTTGATGCCCGCGGCGCACTCCCCCGCCGCAAACAACCCGGGGATGGACGACTCCTGCGAGTCGGCGTCCACGCGGATGCCGCCCATGATGTAGTGCGTGGTCGGGCCCACCTCCATCGGCTGCTTCGTGATGTCGAGGTCCGCCAGCTCCTTGAACTGGTGGTACATGCTCGGGAGCTTCCGCTTGATGTGCGCCTCGGCGCCGGGAAGCTTCTCCTTGATCCAGGCGATGTCCAGGAACACGCCGCCGTGCGGGCTGCCGCGGCCGGCCTTCACCTCGCGGTTGATGCAGCGCGCCACGTGGTCGCGCGTCAGCAGTTCGGGTGGGCGCCGCGCGTTCTTGTCGCCCTGCGTGTAGCGCCACCCTTCCTCCGGATCGGATGCGGTCTGCGGCTTGTAGTTGTCGGGGATGTCGTCGAACATGAACCGGCGGCCTTCGCTGTTGCGCAGCACACCGCCCTCCCCGCGCACGCCCTCGGTGACCAGGATGCCGCGCACGCTCGGCGGCCACACCATGCCCGTCGGGTGGAACTGCACGAACTCCATGTCGATGAGTTCGGCCCCCGCCCGATACGCAAGCGCATGGCCGTCGCCGGTGCCCTCCCACGAGTTGCTGGTGATCTTGAACGCCCGGCCGATGCCGCCCGTGGCCAGCACCACAGCCTTCGCCGCGAACGCATGAAACCGCCCGCGCTCACGGTCATACGCCAGTACCCCCGCCGCGCGCCCGTCGTCCAGGAGGAGCTCGATGACGGTGTGCTCCATATGGACGGTGACGCCCTGGTGGATGGTATGGTCCTGCAGCGTGCGGATGAGCTCGAGGCCCGTGCGGTCGCCCACGTGCGCCAGCCGCGGGTAGCGATGCCCGCCGAAGTTCCGCTGCAGGATGCGGCCGTCGGCCGTGCGGTCGAACACCGCACCGTAGGCCTCCAGCTCGCGCACGCGGTCGGGCGCTTCCTTCGCGTGGATCTCGGCCATGCGCCAGTTGTTCACGTACTGGCCGCCGCGCATGGTGTCGGCGAAGTGCACCTTCCAGCTGTCGCGGTCGTCCACGTTGGCCAGCGCCGCGGCCATGCCCCCTTCGGCCATCACCGTGTGCGCCTTGCCCAGCAGCGACTTGCAGATGAGGCCGACCGAGACGCCACCCTTCGCGGCTTCGATGGCGGCACGCAAACCGGCGCCGCCGGCTCCGACGATGAGCACGTCATAGGCGTACGAGTGCGGGGCGGGCATCTACAGGATCCTCACATCGGTCAGGACCCCCATGGAGCAGAGGCGGACGTAGAGGTCGGACGACATGACGCTGAACAGGCTGAGCCACGCAAACAGCTGGTGCCGGCCGTTCAGCCCCGACACGCACGCGTACGCCATGTCGCACACCGGCGACTTCGACACCTCGTCCTTGCGGCCGCCCACCACGTGGCGCAGCACGTGACATCCCCAGGTGTAACTGGCCAGCAGCACGACGTTGAGCGCGAGCACGAGCGTCCCGAGGCCAATGCCGAACTCGCGAATCCCGGTACTGGGATTGGTGAACCACAGCGCCAGCCAGACGTCGTAACTCAGGAACGCGATGAAGACGATGGCCACCCACATGAAAAAGCGGTGGACGTTCTGGAGGATGAGGGGGAACGAGTGCTCGCCCCAGTAGCTCTTGCGGGGCTCGCCCACCGCGCACGACGGAGGGTCGGCCCAGAACGCCTTGTAGTAGGCGCCGCGGTAGTAGTAGCAGGTGAAGCGGAACAGTCCGGGAAAGGGCAGGATGAGGAGCGCCGGCGAGAACGGCAACCACCCGGGCCACGCGGCCGGCTTGGGGCCGAACCACGCGTGCGGCGAGTCGCCGAAGATCTCGGGCGAGTAGAACGGCGAGAGATACGGGCCGTACGTGTAGTGCTCGCCCTGGAACGCCGCCCAGGTCGCATACCCGACGAACGCCGACAAGCCGACGAACACCGCAAGAGGCGCCGCCCACCAGGCATCACGACGAGTCGTGGTGCCGAACCCACGGTGGACAGCCGTGACCGGTATGACCTGCATCAATGCCTCCGGAGACGGATGAACGGAAAGAGCGACGGCGCTAACCATAACGAAGACGCACGGGGATGTAAACGATTCAGTCGCGCTGGCACCGTGTCCGGGGAGCCGCCGATTACGCAGATGACACGGAACTGGGGGCAGCTCATCCCGGCGGAGAGTGGAGTGGGTCACGGTCGTGGCGACCGGCGGGGCGCTGGCACCGGCGCCTTGCCGCCGGCCCGATCGCCACTCCTGCGGGCTCAGCCCGCGCCGGCATCGAGCCATGGCCTCAGAATGCCCGACTCTCGCACTCCCTGAGCATCTGCGTAATCTGCGGCCTCTGCGGATTCCCCATCCGCGTCATCAGACTCAGCGCACGGGGAATCGGAGTCGCACGCCGCCGTTCACCACGAACCCGTCGAGCGGCGCCCAGGCGTCCACGGTCCAGCGACCGTCCGGCAGGCGCGCGGGACGCACCAGCGGATCGGTCCGCGTCTGCCGGACGTTGCCCACGTTCTCCAGGTTGAGGAACGCGCGAAGCGGCCCGATCGCGCGCTCGACGAGGAACCCGAACAGCACGTAGGCCTTGCCACTGGCGCGGTAGGGGTTGTCCTCCAGCGGCTGCCGGCCGATGAAATAGGTCTCGAACCCGGCGCGACCTACGTCATCGTCTTCCCACATCAGGTTGAACGACGCCACGTGATCCGGCGTCAGCGGCACGCGACGCCGCTCGCCCGTGTCCGGGTCGTCCTCACGCGCCGACGTGAAGGCGTGGGTGGCCATCGCCATCCACGGGCCGCGTCGATAACGGGCCAGCAGCTCCGTGCCCCACGTGTCGGCCGATCCCTCGGCGTTCCTGAGCGCCACGCGCGTGTCCGAGACATCGATGAGCTGCACCGGGCTGAACACCCGCGACCCGAAGAGCGTGGCGGTCACCTCGAAGGCGCCGGCTGCCCACGACACGTCGGCGGACCCGGACACGGCCCGCTCCGCGTCGAGGTCCCCCAACGGTTCCAGGCGGGCCAGGCCCGTTTCGTCCGTCTCCTCGGTGAACGGCGTCGGCGCATATGCCCCTCCCCCGGCCGACACGCGCATCGTCCATCGGCTGGCCGGGCGCGCCAGAAGGGACACGCGCGGGCTGATCAGCGCGCCGTATTCGGAGTGCGCATCCACACGCATGCCAGCCGCCACGGTCGCCCGGTCGCCCAGCACCACATCGTCCTGGATGAACACGCCGGGAGCGGTGAAGCGATACGAGAAGTCCGGCAGTTCCCGGTGCTCCAGGTGGTCCTGCGAGATCGCCGCGCCCACCACCCAGGTCTGCGCGCCATGGGTCCCGGAGAGTGAGCCCTCGCCAAACCACGTGTCGCGCGCGGTGCGCTCCACGTTGTCGCCGAACTGCCGGGTCTGGTTGAGTCTCGAGACCGACCCGCGCACGCTGAGCAGCCGCTCGCCCATCAGGGCGCGCCAGGCGCCGCCGCCGTCGCCGCGCCGGGTGTCGAGGGCCTCGCGGAACGGCAGGCCGTCGGGAGCCATGGCGCCGGGCAGGGTCCCGCCGTCCCGGTTCTCCACGATGAGGCCGCCGGTGAGGAAGAGCGACCGGCCGCGGCCGTTGTCGAAGAAGAGGCGCGGGCGCGCCACGCCGCGATCATATTCGGGGAGATCGGCCCACCCGTCCTCGTCCAGGTCCTGGCGCTCCTGGCCGTGGTAGCCGCCAAGCAGCGTCCACGACCAGCCGGCGCGCGGCTCGACGCCGGCAAAGACGGTCGCATCGCGCCCGGTCTGTGACGTGACGTTGACGAGCGCCTGCGTGGCGGTCTCGTCGGGCCGGCGCGACACGAGGTTGATGACGCCGCCGAGCGCGGACGATCCGTACAGCGCCGAGGCCGCGCCCTTGATGATTTCCACCTGCCCCAGATCGAGCGGCGGCACCTGCAGCAGGCTGAACGAATCGCCGGCGGCGCCGTAGAGCGGCAGGCCGTCGGCCAGCAGTTGCGAGTACCGCCCGCGGAGCCCCTGGATCCGCACGTTGGCGGCACCAATGGATGGTGCAGTGGTCTGCACGCGCAGGCCCGTGGTCTCGCCGAGCAGCATGGCCACGCTGCCGGGCGTCATCAGGGCCTTTTCCTCGATCTCCTCGCGGCCAATCACCTCGACGCGGAGCGGCTCGTCCTGCAGGCGCCGGTCGGACCTGGTGGCCGTGACGATCACGGTCTCCTGGATCTCGAGCGCTTCCTGTTCCCCGGCTTCCTTCTCGCCCTCCTCCTCAGCCTCTTCGGCCGGGGTCTCTGGCCGGGGCGCTGGCGCCTCCGGGGCCGGCGGCCGTGGCGGCTGTGCAGGAGGCGAGGGCGGCTGCGCCCAGGCGTCGAAGTGGGCAAGCAGCGTCAGCACGCCGACGAGTCGGACCAGGCGCCCGGAGACCATCACGGGGTTAAGCTAAACCCTGTAGTGGCTACAGGGTCAACCATGCCGACCGGCTTCACCATCGGCGCGCTGGCGCGCGCCACCGGAACCTCGCCTGAGACCATCCGCTGGTACGAACGAGCGCGCCTGATGCCCTCGCCCCCACGCACCGGCGGCAACTACCGCGTCTACACGGATGCCGCGCTTCGGCGTCTGCTGTTTATCAGACGCGCGCGAGAGCTGGGCTTCGGCGTGGAGCAGGTGCGGACGCTGGTGGCGCTGGCGGAGGACGAGAGTCGTGACTGCGCCGAGGTGGATCGGCTGAGCCGCTCGCACCTCGAGGAAGTGGAGCGGCGCATCGCGGATCTGCAGCGCCTGAGGCGCGCCTTGCGCAAAATCATCGGCGACTGCCGCTCGGGCTCCGTGGCCGAATGCCGCATTCTTCACGTGCTGCAGCCGGAGCCGGCCGCCACCAACGCCGGGCCCTCGCGCCGCCCTACACGTCCTCGACGCGTACCTCGCCGGTGATGGCCCGCTGCACCGGACACCGGTTGGCGATGTCGTGCAGGCGTGCCCGCTGCTGGTCGTCCAGGTCGCCTTCGAGGGTGAGCTGGCGCTTGATGACGTAGGCGCCGTCCACGAACGACGCTGTCAGGTGGACTTTCGCATCACGGAGCGGCCACCCCTTGCGGGACGCGTACATCCGGAGCGTGATCGCTTCACAGGCGCCCAGCGCGGCGAGCAGCGTCTCCTGCGGCGTGGGCCCCGTGTCGGTGCCACCCTTGTCCGCCGGTTCGTCGCACCGGGTGACATGGGACCCCACCAGAATCTCGGTCTCCAACCCCGACTCGGACACCAACCGCACGCGGACGTCTCTCATCGGCCCAGAGTATCAGACGCGAAGACAACCTCCCGTGCTTTGAACGCTCGTGCTTTGAACCTCCGTGCTACGCGTTGCGCAGGAACGTTGCCACCTGGTGGAAGAACGGCCGCAGCAAGGCTTCGGCCTCCGCGGGCAGTTTCGTCTCGTCGAGGGCTCGGTCCATCAACTGCACCCAGCGGTTGCGCGCGGGCTCGTCGAGGCGGAACGGGGCGTGCCGCATGCGGAGGCGCGGATGTCCCCGCTTCTCCATGTAGGTCGGCGGTCCGCCGAAGCGCCCCACCAGGAAGTCGCGCAGGCGTTCCTCCGCCCCAGCCAGGTCGTGCTTCGGATACATCGGCCCGAGGATCTCGTCGCCGGGCACCTGGCGGTAGAACGCGGCCACGAGGCGGCGGAAGCCGTCCTCCCCGATCACCTGGTACACGTCGCCTTCGTCGATCACGCGCACGGAGCTCATCCCTTAATCATAGCCATGCGGCGCGTGGGGGCCTCCACCTGCCGTATGATCTCCCGATGAGTGACGACGCCCCGAAGAGCGCGCTCGAGATTGCGATGGCGCGGCTGCGCCAGAAAGATGCCGAGACCGGCACCACCGAGCCGACGCTGACCGCGGAGCAGAAGGGCCGCATCGCGGAGGTGAGACAGGCCGCAGCCGCGAAGCTGGCGCAGGAAGACATCATGTTCAAGGCGTCACTGGCGCAGACCTGGGACCCGGAGGCCCGCGCCAAGCTCGAGGCCGAGCACCGTCACGACGTGCAGCGGATTCACGACGACCGGGATTCGAAGATCGAAAAGATCAAGAGGTCCTGAGGTCACGACCCAAAGAGACTCTTCGCCACGAACCACACGTTCGCCGGGCGTTCAGCCAGGCGGCGCATGTACCAGGGGAACCAGTACGGGCCGTACGCGATGAGGACGCGAACCCTGGCGCCGTCACCGGCGAGGCGGAGCTGCTCGGCCCGATGGATGCCGTAGAGCATGTGGAACTCGTAGGCGGTCTGCGGCACGTCGGTGGCCGCGGCATGTTCCCGGATGCGGGCAATGAGCCGGATGTCGTGCGTGCCGAACACGGCGCGTCCGCGGCGCGCGCGCGCGGGGTCGGCCAGCATGGCCTTCGACAGCGTGAAGTAGTGATCGTCCACGTCCGCCTTGTGGGGATAGGCCACCGTCGGCGGTTCGTTGTAGGCGCCCTTCACCAGCCGCACGCCGATGCCGCGGTCGATGATGTCGTCCAGGTCCTCCGGCGTGCGAACGAGGTAGGCCTGCAGGCACACCCCCACCCGTGGTATCTCGTCGCGCAACTGCCGCACCAGGTCGAGCGTGCGGTCCACATAGGGTGACTGCTCCATGTCCACCCAGAGATAGCTGCCCGCCTCGTGCGCGGCGAGCGCGAGCCGCCTTGCGTGTGCGAAGGCGAAGTCGCGATCGATGTCGAGGCCCAGCTGCGTGAGCTTGATGGAGGGCTCGGCGTCCATCCCCGCGGCTCCGACGCGCGCGACGGCGTCCAGGTAGTGTGCGGCCACGTCGTCGGCTTCGGCCGCGTCCCTGACGTTCTCACCGAGGCGCGTGAAGACAGCGGCCACGCCACGCTCGGCCATGGCGCGGGCCGCCACGAGCATGTCATCGAACGACTCGCCCGGCATGAAGCGCGAGACCGCGCGGCGAACGAACGGCGCCCGGGTGCCGTGCTCGCGCAGCCAGACACTGTCGGAGGCCTTCAGCAGCAGGGTGCGGGCCAGGCTCACGAGTCCAGATTGTGCGCGATCGGCCTCAGCGTGTGAAGGGGGCCCAGCCGCGCCAGCGACGGCCACGCCCACACCACCAGGCCCACCACGCCAATGGTCGCCAGGCCGCCGCCCACGACCGACGCGATGGGCCCGAACAGCGCCGCCGTGGCGCCGCTCTCGAAGGCGCCAATCTCGTTCGACATGCTGACGAACACGTGCTTCACGGCCGACACGCGGCCCCGGAGCGCGTCCGGCGTGATCATCTGCTCGAGGGTCAGGCGAATGACGACGCTGATGTTGTCGCAGACGCCCGTGAGGAACAGGCACGCCAGCGACAGCGCGAGGCTCCTCGAGAGCCCGAAGCCCACCATCGCCACGCCGAAGCCGGCAACGGCCGCCAGCAGCGTGCGCCCGGGGCGCTCCCAGGGCGCGAGGCGCGTGGTCAACAGGGCCATGGTCAGGGCACCCGCCGCAGGCGCCGCGCGCAGCAGGCCGAGGCCTTCGGGCCCCACCTGCAGGATGTCCTTCGCGAAGATGGGCAGCAGCGCGACGGCCCCGCCGAACAGCACCGCGAAGAGGTCCAGCGTGATGGCGGCCAGGAACACCGGGCTCCTCGACACGAACGACAGGCCCGCCAGCACGCCGCCAGCCGCACGGCCGGTGCGCGCGGCCGGGGCCTTCGGCACCCACAGCAACAGCACCACGAACGCCGCCTCGAGCACCGCGGCGGACACGAACGCCGCCGTGCTTCCCCCCGTCACCGCGATGACGGCGCCGCCGGCGGCCGGGCCGAGAATGGCGGCCAGCTGCACCGTGGACGCGACCCAGGCGTTCACGTTCGCGAAGACCACGGGCGGCAGCAGCTGCGGCAGGATGGTGTTGATGGCCGGCGCGGCGAACGCGCGCCCGGCGCCCACCAGCGCCACGAGACCATAGACGAGGCCCACGGGCGCCTGGGCCCACGACACCGCCGCCAGCCCCGCGGCTGCCAGCGCCAGCACGCCGTGAGCGACCATGCCAACGGTGCGCCGCGGGAAGCGGTCCGCGGCGCTCCCGGCCGTCATCATCAACAGCAGCACCGGCGCCACCTCGAACAGGCCGACCAGCCCCAGCGCGAGTGCCTGTCCCGTGCGTTCGTAGAGCTGCCAGCCGACGGCCACCGAGACCACCTGGTAACCGGCGACGGCGGCAAACCTGCCCGCGGCAAAGGCGCGAACGAACGGATAATCGAAGGCCTGATGTTCTTCTGGGATGGCCACGCTGGAACGCTTCTTGATGACCAGCGTACACGAGAGGTGGGAATGGTCCTTCTGAGTGGACGGTTCATGGCGCGCGCCACGGTTCTGGCCGGGATTCTCCTGGCGGCGGTGTCCTCCCCCGCGGTGGCTCAGTCCTCCATCGGCTTCACGGGCGGGGCGTCGGTCGACCCCGAACAGGTCTACGTGGGCGTGTTCTGGCAGTCGCCGGACATCGGCGGTCGCTTCCGGCTGCGGCCCGGCATCGATGGCGGCTTCGGCAGCGATCTCCGTGTGGCCACCATCAATTTCGACTTCATCTACCTGATTCCGCTCGGGCAGGGCCCGTGGAAGTTCGTCACGGGCGGTGGGCCGACGGTTGCCCTCACGCGCCTGTCGGACGACAGGTTCGACACCGGCACGGAGGTGAGCGGCGGTGGCAGCTACCTGTTCGGCTTCTCCCACGACAACGGGTTCTTCACCGAGTTTCGACTGGGGGGTGGCAACGTGCCGAACCTGAAGATGGGGGCGGGATGGGCGGTGAGATTACGCTGAGGGATTACGCGAGGGATTACGCGGAGAGATTACGCGGAGAGGTGGATCCGCGCGGATTACGCGGATTACGCGGATTCGGCTGGTCAGGCGGATCAGGCTGATCAGGCTGATTAGAGGCGGGCTGCAAGGGCGAGAGGTGGTGATCAAGGGGCGCGTCGGGATGTCGGCTGGGGCATGCTGACAAGTGGTGCAGGCAACCTGCCGTGGCGCGCCTGGAGCAGAAACCGCCGGTTTCTGCCGGCCCACGCGGCCGGAGACATGCCCGTTGGGCACAGAATGCGACCGTCGGCAACGCCTGGTCGATCAGATTCTGATAACGTGCCGCTCCAAGCGCCCTGCCACACCCGAGTTATCCGCGTAATCTGCGGATCCTTCCCCTCAGCGTCATCCGTACAGCGGAACGGGCGCGACCCTGAAGGAGTCGCGCCCGTCTCTATCGCGTCCGCGAAATCCTAATTACCGGTCTTCGGCGGCCAGGGTGTCGGCGTCGCGGTCGGCTTCGTGGCCGGGCCCATGCCCTTCATCACGAACTTCTGCAAGCGCTTGCCGGTGTAGGTTTCCGTCGTGTAGATGTTGCCCTTCGAGTCGGTGGCGATGCTGTGCACGCCCAGGAACATCCCCGGCTGGCGGCCGCCGTAACCGAAGTGCGTCAGCTCCTCCATCGACTTGCGATCGAAGATACGCACGTGCTCGTTGACCCCGTCGGCCATGTAGAGGAACTGCTGCTGCGGATCCTTCGAGAAGGCGATGTCCCACACGGAGCCGTCCGCGAGCGTGTTCTTCTCGACGAACACCTCCTTCACGAACTTGCCTTCCTTCGTGAAGATCTGGACGCGGTCGTTCGGACGGTCGCAGACGTAGACCAGGCCGTCGTTCGACATCTCGGCGCAGTGCACCGGGTTGCGGAACTGCTGCGCCGGTGGCTCGGCCGGGTTGTAGCGGCCCAGGGGCTCATCGGTCGGCGGCTTGCCGTAGGCGCCCCACATGCGCTTGATCTTGCCGGTGTCGAGGTCGATGACCGCGACGCGGTGGTTCAGGTAGCCGTCGGCCACGTAGCCCTCGTTGGCCTTCGGGTCGATGAACATCTTGGCCACGCGGCCGAAGTTGTCCATGTCGTTGCTGTTGGCCACGAAGTTCGGCTTGGCAGCCGGCGAGTTCGGGTCGCGGCGGGCGCCCGCCTTGCCGTACTGCGCCACGAACTTGCCCTCGCGCGTGAACTTCAGGATGTGCGCGTCGGGACCGCCGTTGCCGCCGATCCACACGAAGCCCTTGTGGTCCACGACAATGCCGTGGTTCGACTCGGGCCAGGAGTAGGGCGCGCCTTCCTGCTTGCCGCCCCAGCTGCCGACGAGGTTGCCCTCGGCGTCGAACTCGAGCACCGGCGGCGCCGACACGCAGCACTCGCCGACGCGAGGTGAGTTCGGCGCCGGGAACGCCAGCTCGGTGCGATCCAGGTTCCCCGGATCGTTCCCGCGGTGGATGATCCAGACATGATCCCGATCGTCCACGCCGATCCCGATCGTCATGCCCAGTACCCAGTTGTTGGGCATGGGCTTGGGCCAGAACGGGTCGACCTCGAACCTCGGCGCCTGCTTGGCCTGGGCCATCGTCCGATCGAGCATCGCCTGCCCGACCCCCAGCCCCCCCAGCAGCGCCACCAGGGTGAATCCAACGAATTTCCGTGACTGCAGCACACGCATCTGTGCCTCCCCTCAGAAGCTGGCAGAGTATACACGGGAATACCTGTCAAGGTGAACGGTTCTCGCCTCCCGGTGAAGGCGCGGGACGACCCGGCGCCTGCCGAAGGGCGAGGTTCGGGGTTTTGGGATCTGGGCTCTGAGGTTCGGGGGTTCTGAGGTAACCTGCCACGGTTTCACATGCGCGTCCGACGTTTTCTTGCCGCCCTCGTGGCGCTCGTCATCCTGGGCCTGCAGGCCGGCCCGTCCGCCCACGAAGTCCCTAACGAAGTCACGGTGCTGGCGTTCCTCAAGCCCGAGGGCCAGGTCCTGCGCTTCCTCGTGCGGGCCCCCATGGAGTCGCTCCGGGACATCAGCGTGCCCATCAAGGACGAGGGATACCTCGACCTATCGCGAGCCGATGCAGCGCTGCGGGACGCGGCCACGCTGTGGATTTCCGACTTCGTGGATCTCTACGAGAACGGCCAGCGCCTGCCGAAGCCCACGGTGGCGGCCGTCCGCGTGGAGTTGCCGTCCAGCCGGGCGTTCTCGAGCTACGAGACGGCCCTGGCCACCGTCCTCAGCCCGCCGCTGCCGGACGACACCAACATCTTCTGGGAGCAGGGTGTGCTCGACGTGCTGTTCGAGTACCCCATCGGCTCGGACCGGTCCCGCTTTGCCATTCACCCGGGCTTCACCCGGCTCGGCCTCCAGGTGAACGTCGGTCTCCGCCTGCTCACCCCCGACAAGCCCGAGCGGGTGTTCGACGTGCACGCCAACGTCGGGGTGGTCGAGCTCGACCCGCGCTGGCACCAGGCCGCGTGGCTCTTCGTGAAGGAAGGGTTCTGGCACATCCTCGACGGCACCGACCACCTGCTGTTCCTGCTCTGCCTGGTCGTGCCCTTCCGCCGGTTCCGGCCGCTGCTGGTCGTGGTCACGGCCTTCACGCTGGCGCATTCGGTGACGCTCATTGCCTCGGCCTACGACGTCGCCCCCGACGCGCTGTGGTTTCCGCCGCTCGTCGAGACACTGATTGCCGCGTCCATTTTCTACATGGCCATCGAGAACATCATCGGCGCGCACATCGAGCGGCGTTGGGTGATGACCTTCGCCTTCGGCCTGGTACACGGCTTCGGGTTCTCGTTCCTGCTGCGCGAGCGGCTGCAGTTCGCGGGATCGCACCTGCTGTCGTCGCTGCTGGCCTTCAACGTGGGGGTGGAGCTCGGGCAGCTCGTGGTCCTGCTGGTGCTCATTCCCGCGCTCGGCTTCCTGTTCACGCGGGTCGTCCAGGAGCGCATGGGCGTCATCCTCCTGTCCGCCGTGGTCGCCCACACCGCGTGGCACTGGATGACGGAGCGCTGGGCCGTGCTCAGCCAGTTCCCCTTCCCCGCCCTCGACGCGGCGGCGTTGGCCAGCCTCATGCGCTGGACGATGGCCGCCATCGTCGTGGGGCTGCTCCTGTGGTGGATGTCGGGCGTGGTGCGGCGCTGGGAGGGCCTCGCGGCCGAGACGCCGGGCGCCGACCTGCACTAGCCAGCGAGCATGAGCGAGCGCACGAGGACGTTCGGCTGGGACGACCCGCTGGCCATGGCCCGCACCATCGAGGACCTCTCGGGCCTCGAGCGGATGCAGCGGGTGCTCGCCGGCACGCTACCGCCCCCGCCCATGGCGCGGCTCATGGACATCCGGCTGGTGGAGGCGACGGACGGCCGCGCGGTCTTCGCCGCCTCGCCCTCGGAGTTCCACTTCAACCCCATCGGCGTCGTGCACGGCGGCTTCGCGGCCACGATCCTCGACTCGGCGATGGGCTGCGCCGTGCACACCAAGCTCGCCGCCCGCGTGGGTTACACCACGCTCGAGCTGAAGGTGAACTTCGTCAGGGCCCTCACGCTGGCCACGGGCCCGGTGAGGGCCATCGGCACGGTGATTCACGCCGGCCGGACGACGGCGCTGGCGGAGGGACGCTTGGAGTCGGCGGACGGCACGCTGCTCGCCCATGCCACGACGACGTGTCTGATACTCAGGGAATGAGTGCGAAGTGCAGGGTGCGGAGTGCTGCGCACCCTGCACTCACTCCACTCACTCCCCGTTCACTTCTTCACATACTTCTTGACGGCCCGCGGCCCGACCTCCGCGCCGTAGATGTTGCCGTCGGCGTCCACGGTCACGCCTTCGGCGGCGAGGGTCCCCTTGGCGTTCGGGTCGGTGTTGCTCGGGTCGGGGATGAAGTAGAGCACCTTCCCGTCCTTCGCGCTGCCGATGCGCATGCCGCGCAGCCACGCCTTGTGCGGCGGGTTCACGGAGCCCGACTCGGAATCGGCGCCGTAGAGCATGTCGTTCTTGTCGATGTAGATGCCGCTCAGACGGCTGAACTGATACCAGGTGTCGAGCGTCTTGTAGGTCTCGGCGTCGAGGATCTGGATGCGGTTGTTCGAGCGATCCGCCACGAAGAGGCGGCCGCGCGAGTCGAACGCCAGGCCGTGCGGCTGCATGAACTCGCCTTCCGGGCCCGTGCCCATCTTGCCGAACTCACGCAGGAACTTCCCGGTCTTGTCGAAGCGAATCAGCCGCGCCGTCGCCGGTGCCGCGTTCCCGTGGCCCTCGGCCACCAGGATGTCGCCGTTCGGATAGGTGATGACGTCGTTCGGCTGGTAGAAGGAGCCGGGATCGGCGGGCTGCCCCGGCTGGTTGCCGCCGGGCTTGCCGAGCGACATGAGGTGCTTGCCGTCGGGACTGAACTTGTGGACCTGGTGCCCGATGACCTTCGCCGGCGCCGGCGGCAGCGGCGCATCGGCCGGCGCGCCCGGCCGGCGGCGCGGCAGGTTGTCCTGGCCGTCGGTCACCCAGATGTTGCCGTCTCGGTCCACGTGGATGCCGTGCGGGAAGACCATCATGCCCTTGCCCGCGCTCAGGAGCAGCTTGCCCGACGGGTCGAACTTGAGCAGCGGGTCGAGGGCCGACATCTCACCCTTGGCGGCATCCCAGCACGAGTTGGCGGAGCACCGCTCGGCGACCCAGACGATCCGGCCGTCCTTGTCGATATCGACAGCGCTGGTGGAGCCCCAGGCACGGCCCTCGGGCAGCTTGAAGTAGTTCTCAACGGTCTGAAACGGGTTCGGCGCCTCGTTCACGGGCGGCATCGTCGCGCCGCTCTGGGCCAGCACCTGGTAACCCGCCCCCGCGGCCACCACGGCTGCGCCCGCCACCAGACCTACACGCACATACAGCAGCATCGGAGTTCCTCCCCTCGAATGGCTCCGGAATTGCGCCGCCAGCATAGCGTACTGACAGGGCTGGCGAAATTGAGCGATTGGTGATTGCAGATTGAGCGATTGATTGAGGATTGGGGAATCGGCGATTGGGCGAATCATTGGTGATTGGGTGATTGGGCGATTGGGCGATTGGGCGATTGGGTGATTGGTGACTCGGGACCCCGATGTCCAGATCGCGCGATGTCGCCTGTGAATCGCCCGAATCGCGCAATCCCCAATCAATCAGGTCATCGTCAATCACCAGTCCCCAATGAATCGCTCAATCAGCAATCGGCAATCATCAATGGACGCCCTCGCCCGCGACCGCGCGAAGCATCTGTTCGGCGAGCGCGTAGATGCCGTGCAGATGTTCGCGACGTTCGCGGCTGACATTCGGGTCGGACGTCGTGACGATCACCATCCGCGTGGACGGGACGACGAAGATGAACTGGCCGCCGTAGCCCCAGGCGTAATACGCCGGGTGGCCCGCCAGCTCGCGTATCCACCAGCCGTATCCGTACTCCCGATCGTTCCCCCATCGCGACCGCCCGCGCGGGACGAAGGAGCGTTCCACCCAGCCTTCCGGGAACAGCAGGTCGTCTCCCATGCGGCCGCCGTTCAGGTAGAGCTCGCCGAAGCGCACCATCTGCCGCGGCGTCATCAGCATGTCGTTGCCGCCGAAGTAGATGCCCTGCGGATCCTGCGGCCACCGCGGAAGCGAGAAGCCCAGGGGCTTCGCCAGCGACTGCTGGGCGAATTGCCACGTGCCCTGTTTCGTCAGGCGCGTGAGCAGCGCCGAGAGCACGTGCGAGTTGCCGGTGCTGTATTCCATGCGCGTCCCCGGGTTGGCGACGAGCGGGCGGCGGAGTGCGTAGCGCACCCAGTTCGGGCTCTGCACCCACGCGCCGTAGTTGCGGCCGCTGGTGGACTCGAGCCCCGTCTGCATGGTGAGGAGGTGCTCGACGGTGATGGACCGCGTCCGCGGATCCGCCGACGGCCCGAGCTCGGCCCGGAAATGCGTCGCGACGGGCTCGGTGACGTCCTTCAGGATGCCCTGCCGGATGGCCAGGCCCACCAGTGCCGACATCACGCTCTTCGACGCGGACTTGATGTTGGCCGGCGTGCCGGCGCGCGCGCCCTTGAAGTAGCGCTCGAGCACGAGATTGCCGTTCCAGCTCACCAGCAGGCTTCGGAGCCGGGGCAGGCTGGCGGCGCCCGTGGCGACCTCGGCGAGCCGGGCCGTCACGCCGGGGTCGGGCTCCCCCGTGTCGACGGGCCTTGTCGTCGGGGCCGGCGCGGCCCGTCCAGCGGACGCACCGACGGCGCACGCCACCGCGAAGCTCAGCAGACCGATGCGGACGAGGCGCATGGGGACGGATAAACCTCTCTATAATCGAGTGAGAGGTCTACGATGCCAATCTTCGAGTACACGTGCAAGAGCTGCGGCAGGGAGTTCGAGGCGCTGGTGCGCGCGGGCACGACCGCCATGTGCCCGGCGTGCCAGAGCACCGACCTCGAGAAGCTGATGTCCCTGCCCGCCGTCCACTCGTCCGGCACGCACGCCCTGGCCCTGAAAGCGGCCGCCAAGCGGGACAAGGTCCGCGGCAGCGAGATGAACCGGGCCCAGCGCGAGTACGAGCTGCACCACAACGACTGACCGCTGTCAGCGGGCGGCGACCTTCAGCACGGCGGTCGCATTGCGCTTCGGCACCTGGCCCACCGGCACGCGCGCCACTTCCTTCAGCGTCGCCGTGTCGACCACGAACACCATGTTGTCGCCCGCCGCCGCGACGTAGATGAACCGCCCGTCGGGGGTGAAGGTCACCCACTCGGGGTGCTGCCCCACGAACACGCGGCCCTTTTCCTTCAGGTCTGGCAACGAGTGCACGTAGGCGTACCCAAAGACCTTACTGGTGGACCACAGCGTCTTCCCGTCCGGTGAGACGGCCAGGCCGTGGGCCGGAGCGCCCTGCAGGCCGTCGGTGTGCGGGTGCTCGCCGTCGATGGCGGGGTGCTCGATGCGCGTGGTCTCCTTGCCGCTGGCGAAGTCCACCACCGCGAAGCCGTGGAAGTTCGACAACTGCACGTAGATGTTCTTCGTCGAGCCGTCCGCGTTGGTGTCGAAGGCCATGGGCCGGATGCCGGCCGAGAGCGTGATGGTCCGCGCCAGGGTATCCGTGGCCGTGTCGACGATCGAGATCGTACGCTCGGGGATGGAACCAGCCACCGCGTGCTTGCCGTCCGGCGTGACGTAGACGTTGTGGATCGAGCCCTTCACGGGTACGGTCTTCACGTTGGTGAGCGCCGCCGTGTCGATCACGTCCAGCGCGCCTGGCGCCTGCGCGATGCCCACGTACACCTTGCGGCCGTCCTTCGAGATGGCCACGTTGTTGGGACGCCCGCTGAGCGGCACGCGCCTGACGACCGTCAGCGTGACCGCGTCCACGGCGTCCAGGGTGTGCAGCGACTCGTTGCTCAGATAGAGCCGGCTGCCGTCTTGCGAGGCCGTGACGCCGTGCGGAATCTCCACGCCGCGGATGACGCCCACCACGCGGTTGGTCGCCGGGTCGATGAGATGCGTGTCGTCACCAGCCGCGTTGGTCTGGATGATGCGCACCGCCGTGCCGCTGGCGGACGTGCCCCCCACGGCCGCCCCGGGCCCGCGCACCCACGCGGCCAGCGTCTGCCACTCCGGATCCAGTTGCGAGCGCCAGTGCTTGCCGCCCCCGTGAAACGCGTCTCCGCCCGCCTGCCGATCCAGCGGATGCGTCAGCAGGCGGCTGGCCATCGGCGAGCCGGGGACGACGAGGCTGGCGGCGGTCGTGAAGTTCTTGCGCGACTGCTCCTCGGTCCAGGTGGTGGCACCCTCGGAGAGCGGCTCGAGCCTGAGCCGCGTGCCCACCTTACCGCCGTGGCAGGTGATACAGCGGACCAGACCCTCGCGCGACGCCAGCAGCACGGGCTGCACCTTCGTCCTGAAGGTCTGGAAGTCGAGGGCAGGGGAGGCCGGGCCGGCCGCAGAGGTCGGCTGGGCGAAGGCCCAGGGCACCGCCAGCAGCATCAGGAGTACGGAGAGGACACCGACGAGAAGCCTGCGCATACCGGGCGCCTCCTTTGTTCGGGCGGCGCCAGTGTAGCTCAGGCTGGTGTCCTTCGCTCATTGATGATTGCCGATTGCAGAGTGAGCGATTCATTGGCGATTGGGGGATTGAACGATTGGGCGATTAATCGGG
>Ga0209706_10000419_pt1 | contig 24142 bp, 15 predicted proteins | sample PPLLaktember2015_6_FD_187263 | JGI IMG/M metagenome (GOLD analysis project Ga0209706, IMG submission 187263) | Freshwater sediment microbial communities from Prairie Pothole Lake near Jamestown, North Dakota, USA - PPLs Lake P8 Core (1) Depth... | ecosystem: Environmental > Aquatic > Freshwater...
TTGATCTCGATTTCACCATTTCCAAGCTTGGCGAGTGCCGTATCCCATCACCGATGCAGGTGGGTCAGTTCGTCGGAGACGACGAGCATGTGCTCTACCACGGCCAAATGGAAGAGGTGCAGAAATACCTCCGTTCAGGCAAAGAACCGCCACAATTCGAAACCGCCGGACCGAGAGAAAAAGTCTATTTCGATCCTTCGAAGCTCAAGTGCGGCATTGTCACCTGCGGCGGCTTATGTCCCGGGCTGAACGACGTCATCCGGGCTATTGTGCTGGGGCTGTTTTATCACTACGGCGTAAAAACCGTCTTTGGTTTTCGTTACGGATATGAAGGCCTCACCTACCGCTACGGGCATACCCCTTTAGAGTTAACCCATGACACGGTCAAGGACATTCACAAGATGGGCGGATCCATCCTCGCCTCTTCGCGCGGGCCGCAGGATATCTCCGAGATGGTGGACACCCTCGAACGGATGAACGTCGGAATCCTCTTTACGATTGGGGGTGACGGGACTCTTCGCGGCGCCCAGGCGATCTCCGAGGAAATCGGCCGCCGTGGATTGAAAATAGGAGTGATCGGTATCCCGAAGACCATCGACAATGACATCTCTTTTGTGGAGTCCTCTTTCGGTTTCAACACGGCGGTATCGGAGTCCAGAACAGCGATTGACTCAGCCCATGCCGAGGCGCTTGGCGCCAGGAACGGTGTCGGGCTGGTGAAGCTTATGGGCAGGGAATCCGGTTTCATTGCGGCTTATGCAACGATGGCCAACAGCGACGTGAACTTCTGTTTGATACCGGAAGCTCCTTTCACGCTTGAGGGTTTCCTCAAGGCCCTGAAAGACAGGCTCAACGGGAGGGGGCATGCGGTGATCGTGGTGGGGGAAGGTGCCGGCCAGGACCTGATGCAGGGCCCGGGAGAAAGAGATGCATCGGGCAATATCCGTTTCAGCGATATCGGCCTTTTTCTCAAGGACCAGATCAACGGCTATTTCAAGAAGGAGGGCATGGAGGTCAATCTCAAGTACATCGACCCAAGCTACACCATCCGGAGCCTGCCGGCGAATCCGCGGGACTCTGCCTTTTGTCTGCTTCTGGGCCGGCACGCGGTTCACGCGGGCATGAGCGGTCGAACGGGCATGGTCGTCGCCAATTGGAAGGGGGAGTTCACCCACGTGCCCATTCGAATGGCTGTGTCCAGCCGCAAGAAAATAGATCCTAACGGCCGGTTCTGGAGCACGGTGCTGTCATGCACGGGACAGCCGAGGAACATGGGATAGAAGAAATGCAGCATTGGAGTTTCTCATGAAAACTCTCACGGCTCCGCGAATGGAGCGCTGCATTGGGTGCCACTCCTGCTCGCTGGCGTGCGCGAGACTCGTGCACAAGAATCTCTCGTGGGACAAGGCGGGCATCCGGATCAAGTCTTCGGGCGGGCTTTCAACAGGATTTGAAGCCAACATATGCCTGGCTTGCGATCCTGCGCCCTGTGCCGAGGCATGCCCGACCGGCGCCTTTTCTCAGCGAAAGGGCGGCGGCGTCATCGTCAGGAAGAAGCTTTGCATCCGGTGCGGGGAGTGTGACAAAGCGTGTCCTGTAGATGCCATATACCTGGATTTCACAGGGGAACCCTTTGTGTGCATCCACTGCGGCCGGTGCGTGCCCTTCTGCCCTCACGACTGCCTCGAGCTCAAGAGTGCCGGAAGTGCTGCTGCCGCTGGTGGCGAAGAAGAGGAGACAGGGTCATGATAAGGGACCATTTCAGGGTGCTGAGAGTCGATCTCGCCGACGGCAGGGGAGAGGTCGTCACCCTGGAAGGCCGTGACACGGTGGCAGGCGGCAGCGGGTTGGCGGCCCTCCTGTTCGAAAAATACGGGCATGTCGATAAACCGTGGAGTGATCCGGAACAGCCCCTCATCTTCGCGATCGGACCGCTTACGGGTTATTTCCCTTTGATGAGCAAGACGGTTTGCGCTTTCAAGTCGCCCTATCACGATCAGTATGCTGAAAGCCATGCGGGAGGCCGCTCGGCACTTTCCCTGCGCTTTGCCGATTATGACGGCCTCGTGATCACGGGTAAAGCCAGGAGGCTTTCCGTTGTTTCTCTCGGCTCAAGGCGGCTTGAGATCAAAGATGTGCATTACATGCAAGGCCTTGATCTGCAGATCACGGGCAAGATGCTTCGCCGCATGTTCCCGGGCTCGGGGCATCGCAGCATCCTCCGCATCGGGCCTGCGGGTGAAAGGGGTTCGGCCATAGCCTGCATCAATGCGGATACCTACCGCCATTTCGGGAGACTCGGCTCAGGGGCTGTGATGGGTGCAAAAAACCTGAAGGGCATCGTGATTCAGGGTGACGGGTCCTTCGATCTTCCTGAAGGCAAAACCTACGCTGCGCTCTTTCAGGACGTGTACAAAAAGCTCACGGACACGGACATGATGGACAAGTATCACAACCTGGGGACGCCCGTGAATGTGCTCGTGCTGAACGGCATAAAGTCGCTGCCCTGCCGCAATCTTCAGCAGACCCATGACGAGGCCGTGGAAGGCATCTCGGGTGAGAAATTCGCGGAAGAAACCCTGATGAGGAACACGGCCTGCTCCGGCTGCCCGATCGGATGCATTCACGTGGGCTTTGTGCGCGAGAAATTCATGGAGCCCAACCAGTATCTCTACCGCCAGGTTTCCTACGACCATGAGCCCATTTTTGCAGCAGGCTCCATGTTGGGGGTGACGAATGCCTTCAAGGTCCTCTCGTTGATTGATGTCACGGAGAAAATGGGGCTTGACGTGATGTCCGCCGGCGTGGCCCTCGCCTGGGCCACAGAGGCCCTGGAGAAGGGCCTCATTTCGGAAAGGGAGACCCTCGTGCCCTTGAAATTCGGGGAACCGGAAATGTACAAGCAAGCCCTTGGCCTTCTGGGGCAAGGAGAAAACGATTTTTACCGTCTGCTGGGTCAGGGCGTTCTCAAAGCTGCGAAGCAATACGGCGGAGAGGATTTTGCCTGCGTTCTCGGGCAGGAGATGGCAGGCTATGCGACGGGCGAGGTCTTTTTTACCTCCCAGGCCCTGGGGTTTCGCCACTCCCATTTGGACGCCGGGGGATACTCCTATGACCAGAAGCACCAGGACAAGGATGTGGAAAAGGCGGTGGGCTTTCTGGTTCAGGATGAAAAGGAACGGGTTCTGCTCACCTCCATGGTGTCCTGTCTCTTTGCCCGCGAGGTGTACAAGCGGGAAGTGTTGGCGGAGTGCCTCGGCTCTTTAGGGTACAAGACCCTGGCGGATAACTTGGAGGCCTTGTCCCGCCGGGTTCAGGAGCAGCGCTGGAAGATTCGTGTTGCCACAGGCTTTAATCCTTCAGCTGTAGAGATCCCGAAGCGGTTCACAGAGGTGATAACGTGGAAGGGCAAAGTGGATGGAGATTATCTGACGGCTCTTCAAAGCGGTTACGCCAAGAGGATCATGGAGATGGGAAGGAGGGACTAAGATGACCGAAGCTAGACAGATCGGCGGAATGCAAGCGGCGGGGCTCGAAGACCATCGCACCGGTGACAGCGTGGAAACCTTGAAGCGGGCCATTATGGACAACCTTTATTATCGGGGAGCCAGAATTCCTGCGATCGCCACGTGGAACGATTGGTACTTGGCCGTTGCCTATACGGTGCGGGACCGGATCATGAACCGGTGGATCAAGACGGTGGACGTCATCATGAAGAAAGATGTGCGAGTGGTCAGCTATCTTTCCGCGGAATTCCTGATGGGGCCCCACCTGGTCAACAACATGATCAACCTGGGTATTTATAAAGAGATGAAGGAGGCGGCGGCTCAGTTGGGCCTCGACCTGCAGGCGCTGATTGATCAGGAAGAAGAGCCGGGGCTCGGCAACGGCGGCCTGGGAAGGCTGGCGGCCTGTTTCATGGACTCACTCGCCACACTGGAAATCAAAGCGATCGGGTATGGGGTACGCTACGAATTCGGGATCTTTGACCAGGAAATCCGCGATGGTTGGCAGGTCGAAAAAACGGACAAGTGGTTGCGACTTGGAAACCCCTGGGAAATCGAGCGACCGGAAATCGCCTTTAACGTCAATCTGGGCGGACACACGGAGTCTTCCCACGATCGAGAGGGAAGGTACCGCGTGAAGTGGATCCCTCAGCGAGTCGTCAAAGGGGTGGCCTACGACACGCCCATTCTCGGTTACAGGGTCAATACGGTCAATCTGCTGCGGCTGTGGAGCGCGGAGGCGGTAGAGTCCTTTGATTTCGATGCTTTCAATACGGGAGATTATTACGGCGCAGTGGATGAAAAAATCGTCTCGGAAACGATCTCCAAAATCCTCTACCCCAACGATGAACCGGCCAAGGGTAAATTGCTGCGGCTGGCGCAGCAATACTTCTTTGTCTCCTGCTCCCTTCAGGACCTGATCCGCTTTCATCTCCTGTCCGGTAATACCATGGACACTTTTCACGAGTGGAACGCCATACAGCTCAATGACACCCATCCCTCCATCGCCGTGGCAGAACTGATGAGACTGCTGATCGACGAGCACCAGCTGGATTGGGATACCGCGTGGCATGTGACCACGAGCACCTTCGGCTACACGAATCACACCCTGCTGCCCGAGGCTCTGGAAAAATGGCCCCTGCCCCTGTTCAGGCAGGTGCTCCCGAGACATCTGGAAATCATCTATGAGATGAATCAGCGGTTTCTCGAAGAGGTGAAGCAAAGGTATCCCGGTGACAACGAACGGCTGTCCCGTCTTTCCCTGATTGATGAAAGCGGGGAGAAATACGTTCGCATGGCCCATCTGGCAAGCGTGGGAAGCCACGCTGTCAACGGGGTTGCGGAGCTTCACTCCGAGCTGGTGAAGAAGACGATTCTGCGCGACTTCTATGAGATAGGGCCCGAGAAGTTTCACAACGTGACCAATGGGGTCACTCCGCGGCGCTGGATGGTGCTCAGCAATCCGAGATTGACGGAACTTATCACGAGCAAAATCGGAGACCGCTGGATCAGCCACAGCGCAGAGAACCTGAGAGAACTGGAAAGCTTTGCGGAGGACCTGGAGTTTCTCCTGAGATGGCAGCAGATCAAGCGGGAGAACAAACAGAACTTCGCAGCCATCCTCAAGGAGCGGACCGGCGCTGACGTTGATCCGGACAGCCTTTTTGACATTCAGGTCAAACGGCTTCACGAGTACAAGCGCCAGCACCTGAACGTGCTTCACGTGATTACCCTCTACAACAGGCTCAAGAAGAACCCGAACCTTGACGTGCCTCCGCGCACCGTCATCTTCGGCGGGAAGGCGGCGCCGGGGTATTTCATGGCCAAGCTGATCATCAAACTGATCAACTCGGTAGCGGACGTTGTCAACCATGATCCGGATGTGGCGGGGCGACTCAAGGTGGCATTTTTCCCTGATTTCAACGTCAAGAACGGCCACCACATTTATCCGGCTGCCGATCTCTCCGAGCAGATTTCCACAGCAGGCAAAGAAGCATCGGGAACCGGAAATATGAAATTCTCCATGAACGGAGCGCTCACCATCGGGACTCTGGACGGCGCCAACATCGAGATCCGCGAAGAAGTGGGAGCTGAGAATTTCTTCCTCTTCGGGTTGACCGCCCAGGAGGTGTTTGACTTGAAGAGCAAGGGTTACAACCCGTGGTCTTATTATGAATCCAATGCGGAACTTCGAGAGGCGATGGAGCTGATCCGATCGGGGTTTTTCTCGGCCGGCGATTCGAACCTGTTCAAACCTTTTGTGGATTCCCTTCTCTATCACGATGAGTATCTGGTCTTCGCAGACTACCCGTCCTACATAGAGAGCCAGGAACAGGTGAACAAGGCGTACAGGGATCCGGAGCGCTGGACTCGCATGTCCGTTCTCAACGTGGCGAGGATGGGGAAGTTCTCTTCGGATCGTTCGATCCGGGAGTACAGCGAGAAGATCTGGAAGGTGGAGCCGGTGCCTGTGCTTTTGAAATAAGGAAGGAGGAGGATTATGGAGATTCGTGATTTGGTGCCTGACCATCAACTGGATCAGATAGGATTGCATCATTTGGGACAGGTGTACTGGAATCGATCCACACCTGAACTTTACGAACATGCCATTCGCCGCTACGAAGCACAGGTGGCCCATCTGGGCCCTCTGGTGGTGTCCATGGGGCAGCACACAGGTCGGGCTGCCAAGGACAAGTACGTGGTGGATGAGCCCAATACCACCAAAGACATCTGGTGGGGCAAGGTGAACGTGAAATACGCTGAGGAGAAATTCAACGCTCTTCACCAGCGCATGACCGCTTACCTGCGCGGGAAAACCGTGTTTGTGCAGGACAGTTACGCAGGAGCCGATGCAAAGTACCGGCAATCGATACGAGTGATCAACGAATATGCCTGGCACAACCTTTTTGCGCGGAACATGTTCATCCAGGTGCCGAGGGACCGTGCCGTGATCAAGGCCTTTGTCCCGGATTTCACCGTGCTTCACTGCCCCAATTTCCACGCAGACCCGGAGGATGACCTGACCCGGAGCGGGACCTTTGTCGCCCTTCACATCAGCAAAAAGCTGGTGCTCATCGGCGGCACGGCCTATGCCGGCGAGATCAAGAAGTCCATCTTTACGGTCCTCAATTTTCTGCTGCCTGCGCAGGATGTTCTTTCCATGCACTGCTCGGCCAACGTGAGCAAGAATAATCCTGACGATGTGGCCGTCTTCTTCGGCCTGTCCGGGACCGGCAAAACCACACTGTCGGCGGACCCGGACCGGATGCTCATAGGGGACGACGAGCACGGCTGGTCGGACAAGGGAGTCTTCAATTTCGAGGGCGGCTGCTATGCCAAGGTGATCAAGCTTTCAAAGACCTCGGAGCCTGAAATCTACGAGTGTACCCGCCGTTTCGGCACGATTTTGGAGAATGTGGCCATGAACACCACCCTGCGCCGTCTGGACCTGGATGATGCGAGTCTGACGGAAAACACCCGGGCTTCCTATCCCCTTTCTCATGTGCCCAATATTGTGCCCTCGGGGATGGCCGGCCATCCCCGCAGTGTGATCTTCCTGACGGCCGATGCCTTTGGGGTCATGCCACCGATTGCAAGGCTCACAGAGGATCAGGCCATGTACCACTTCATCAGCGGATACACCGCCAAGGTGGCGGGAACGGAAAAGGGAGTGAAGGAGCCCAGCGCCACATTCAGCGCGTGTTTCGGCGCCCCCTTCATGGTGCGCCATCCCTTTGTCTATGCCCAGCTGCTGGCGAGAAAGATCAAGGAGCACCAGGCAAACTGCTGGTTGGTCAACACCGGGTGGACAGGCGGCCCTTATGGGAAGGGGTCCCGAATGAAAATCGAATTTACCCGGGCCCTGCTGAGGGCGGCACTCGACGGGTTGCTCGAAAAAGTACCCATGAGGACGGAAACTGTCTTTGGGTTCCTTGTGCCTTCGGAATGTCCCGGAGTGCCCGCAGAGATCCTTGATCCGCGAGGCACCTGGTCCAGTTCGTCGGACTACGATGCACAGGCAAAGAAACTGGCTGTTCTCTTTAGGGAGAATTTCGTGCAGTTCAAGGATCAGTCGTCTAAGAGCGTGCAGGAAGCAGGCCCTCGATTGGGCTGAAAGGTAAACGATCCAAATGCTCACTGTTGAGGGGATGAAAGATCTCGCGGGTGTCGCCCTTGGGGAGAAGGAAGCGGATCTGGTCGTCAAAGGGGCTGACCTTGTAAATGTGTACACCCGTGAGGTCCTCAAAGGATACTCCGTAGCGGTAAAGGGGAACTGGATCGCCTATGTAGGGCCTGATGCGGGCCACACCATCGGGTCAGGGACAAAAGTGATCGATGGAGCGGGCCGTGCACTCATCCCCGGCTTTGTGGACGGCCACACACACATGCTCTACTATGCGTCTCCTCATGAATTCCTCCGTTATGCCATGCGCGGAGGCACCACCACGATCATCACGGAGATCATGGAACTCACCTTCCCCCTGGGCTACAAAGGGCTCATCGAGTACCTCGACACTCTGAAAGACCAGCCCATCAAGATCTTCTCAACGGTTCCGCCTTCCGTCACGCTCAGCAGGGATGCGGCGGCAAGAGCACCGACGCTACCGCAGTTGCTGGAACTTCTCAAAAGAGACGATGTTCTGGGCGTGGGCGAAGGGTTCTGGCAGGAGGTTCTGCGAGGCGAACGCAACTTCCCGGCCCTATCAGCAGAGGCGCTGAACCTTCGGAAAACCTCGGAAGGACATGCGGCAGGGTGCCGCGGCCAACGCCTCGCCGCTTATTTGGATTACGGGGTTTCCTCGTGCCACGAATCGGTCAGCACCGAGGAGGTGGTTGAAAAGCTCAGATTCGGCATCTGCACGATGATTCGAGAAGGCAGCATTCGAAAGGAACTCGAGGCGATTGCGAAGATAAAGGACATGGGCCTCGATCTCAGACGAGCAGCACTGGTCACAGACGGCGCTGATCCCAGGGATCTGGTGGAAAAGGGCTATCTGGAACGTGTGGTCCAGCGCGCCATTGACGCAGGCTTTGAGCCTGTTCTTGCTGTCCAGATGGCGTCGCTGAACGTAGCCGAACATTTCAGGCTGGATGGAGTGCTGGGGGGGATCGCACCGGCCAAATACGCAGACATGGTGCTCATTCCGGATCTTCGCACCATCAAGGCGGAAGTTGTCATCAGCAACGGCGTGGTCATTGCGCACGATGGGAAACTGCTGGTTGAGCCAAGGCCGGCCGTTTTCACGGGCAGCGAGCTGAAAAAGATCAGAGTGAGTCCAAGTGACTTTGCGATAAAGGTGCCGAGGAAAGACATTCTAAAGGTCCGGGTCATGGACCAGGTCGCGGAACTGGTGACCAAGGAAGCGATCCTGGATCTTCCGGCCCACAATGGACAGCTGAAAGGGAATCCGCAGCGTGATATCGTGAAAGCCTCGGTCATCTCCTGCGAAGGCAAGCAGTTCACCGGCTTGATCAGGGGACTGGGCTTTCGAGCAGGAGCAATGGCCACGAGCGGGGCATGGGAGACCTTTGCCACCGTAGTGGTGGGAGCCAATGAAGCGGACATGACCATGGCCGTGGGCCGAATAGTCGAGATGGGGGGAGGCATTGTCGTGTGCAGCGAGGGAAAGGTGTCGGCTGAGCTTGCGCTGCCCGTGGCCGGCCTCATGTCCAATCAAAGGATTGAAGAAATCGTTGAGAGGCTGAATCAAATCCAGGCGAAGGCCAAGGCCCTGGGATTTCGCTTTGCTGATGCGGCCCTCACGCTGGCCGTTCTCACCACAGCAGCGGTCCCCTTCCTGCGTCTTTCCGAGGCCGGGCTGGTGGATTCGAAAACAGGCAAGATCGTGGACCTCGTGGTGAGTTGAAGCCGTTTCAGTTTTGGCATTTACTCCCGTCGCTTCACGTCGCACAGCAAGGCTTTGTAAACTGGGAAGCCTGAAATAGGATCGCGGTTCTTGAAGTCGGTGACGTAATTGGCATTCGCCTCTCGCCACTCCTCGGCTTGGATGGGACTCCCTCCGCCCACGTTCAGTTCCACCTGACCCGTCATGACGTCGTCCGTCACCTTGGCCCGGACACCGACTTTTCCTCGTGGCGACTCGACCCACACCTTGTCTCCGTCCGATATCCCCCTGGCCTTGGCATCCTGAGGGTGGATCAGGACTTGCGGTTTGGGTTGGAGCTTGAGCAGCCCGGGAATGTTCAAATGCTGGGAGCGAAAGGCCGATTGCAGCCTGGCTCCCGTGTTGAGGACAAGGGGGAACTTCTTGAAGAGCTCAGGGCTGCCCAAAGGGCCTTCTGTGGGTTCCACATACACAGGCAATCCATCATACCCGTATTTCTGCAGCATGCCGGATACGAGCTCGACCTTCCCGGAAGGCGTGTTAAACCCGGGTTTACCATCCTGACGCAGCAGCCCCTTTTCATGTTTTTGGTATTCCATGCGGCCTGCTTCATACCGGACGCCTTCCGGATGCGCCTTGAGGTCCTCCAAGGATACAGGACTGTTCTTGAAAGCGAATTCGACCCGCTCATCCTCGGTGCCAGGAAACAGGTGTCCGTAACCCAGTTTCCCGGCCAATTGGGCGAGAAACTGGAAACTGGACCTGGCTTCGCCGATCGGCTCGATGACCTTCTGCCGGAGTTGGCAGTACCCGCCGGGGTACTTCTGGTAGCCCAGGTTTTCGAAGTTGGTCGTCGCTGGAAGGATGATGTCGGCATACATTGCATCGCCAGTCATGAACCGGTCGAAGACCACCATGAAATCGAGCTTCCTGAAACACTCCTTCCAGAGCTCGGGGTTGGGCAAGCTCGTTAGCACGGATGCCCCGAGAACCAGCAGAGCTTTCACAGGATAGGGATCCCCCTTCAGGATCGCCCTGGGCGCTTCCATGAACTGTGCAGCCTTGAGCACATCACAGAAGAGGGGATACTTGTCCGCCCCGATGGGTTTCACTCCTTTCGGCGGTTCCAGGCCGACCCGTGGGAACCGGGCCGGGCTGCGCGGTCTGAATACGAGTCCTCCTGGAACATCCAGATTGCCTGTGATCGCCCAGAGGCTCAGCACGGAGCGGAGGTTTTGAACCCCGCTGCTGGTGTATTCCAATCCTGTGTACATGGCAAGAGAGGCCCCCTTTGCCTTCGCGACCTCACGAGCGAGAGCTGAGATCGTTTTTTGGGGAACGCGGGTAATCGCCTCGGCCTTCTCAGGAGGGAACTGCTGCGCGTATTGACTGAGTTCATCAAACCCCGCGGTCCAGTTTCGGATAAAAGCCTCGTCATAGAGCTTCTCCTTCACAATGACGTTGATCACGCTCAAGGCGAGGGCGCCGTCTGTGCCGGAACGCACGCCGATCCACTGATCAGCCATCTTGGCGATATTCGATCGCATGTGATCGATGGCGATCACCCTGGCACCCCGCTTTTTCGCATCAAGGATTTTTTTCACTCTGTTGGGCGGGGAGTCCGTAGGCGGATTCGATCCCCACAGGACGATGAGGTCCGTGTTGTCGAAATCCGCATAGGTTGTTTCCATTTGAGCGCCGATGGTCGACAGAGAAGCAAACACACCGTAGGAAACGTAGCACACCGAGGAACAACCCGTACCGTTGGGCGAACCGAATGGGAAAAGGAATCCGGAAACCCCCTGGCAAGGCATGCCGCGAGCTCCAAACAGGTCGGGCAAATTGTTGTCGAAGCTGCCCCGTCCAAAATAGGACATGACCGCTTCCGCGCCAAAGTCCTTTTTGATCTTCTGAAATGCCTGAGCAACCCGGTCCAGGGCGTCATCCCAGCTGACGCGCTCAAATTTCCCTTCTCCCCTTTCCCCGGTTCGAAGCATGGGGTACTTCAACCGGTCCTTCGAGTAGACAATTTCCTTGGCATGGAGTCCTCGAACGCAGACCACGCCTATAGGATGGTCCTTGAGAGGGGAAATGCCTTCGATCTTGCCGTCGACCAGTTCAATGTTGACGCCGCACCCACCGGGGCATATGCCGCATATGCCGGTCACGGTATCCTTCTTGCCTCTGTTAGGGTCATGAGCCATTGAGTGAAACCTCTCATCAAAGCGTTCTTTTGAGCCTTAAACTCAACCTTTTGTGCATGATGCGTAGGACTTCTTGAGCCCCGGATTGGGGGGAGTGTGGTCTCTGGCGAGTCCGCAACCGGAAATGGACTCATCCTGCCAACCGCCCCCTTGCCTTCGAACTTTCCCCAAAGAAGGCGCAGACCTTCAAGCCAATCGGAGGGCCTGTGCCAAAGGGCTTCCACCATAACCCACTGACTTTTCGGCGCCGCTTTACAGCACTAAGGAAATGGTTGCGGCTCTAAAGAGACCACACCTCCCCCAGTCCTGGGCTCAGCCAGTCTCGGCTGCGGCCATAGGCCTGCATTAGGAATCCTAAAACTGGATCTTTTGCCTGAGCGACAGGATGAGTCCCAGGGCAAGGGACCCAACTGCCGCACAGATCCAAAAGGCGCTGCTGTAGCTTCCGGTGAGGTCGAAGAGGTAACCGGCCAAAATGGGCCCTGCAGCGCCCCCGAAAGTGCCCGCAAACAGGACGATTCCGAAAAGAACGCCATGGGAGCGGATGCCGAAGTGTTCAGCCACCAAGGGGGATATCAGGGTGAAATGACCGCCGTGACCGATCCCGTAGAAGACGGCAAAAAGGTAAAGCATCCACAGCTCGTCCGCGAGCTGCAACCAGAGGAAGGCCGAAATCAGGAGCGAGAAACAGCAGATCATGCAGGTTCTGTATCCCGCACGGTCAGCGACAAAGCCGACGCACAATCGCCCGATGACGCTCGCACCGGCGATGGTTGAGAGGAGGCCGGCTGCCGTGGTTGCAGGGATGCCGATGTCCATGGCATGAGGCGTAATGTGAAGCATGATGCTCATGAGACAAAACACGATCGTGAGATTGGTGAAGCAGATGGTCCAGAACTGGTGCGTTCTGAGCGCCTCACTTAAGGAAGCGCCCTTTTCGGCAAGGTCAGCCCCTGTTGCTCCGATCTGTGTGTCTCCATCAGGGAGAAGACCCAATTGGGACGGGTCACGCCGCATCAATTGTCCCACCCCAGCGATCATGAGCGTAACGAAGGCAGCAAGGAGGATGTAGGAAGTTCGCCAGCCATGGCTTAGGATAAGAATGCTGGCTGCAAAAGGAATGAAAAACTGCCCGGCTCCTGTGCCCACCTTGACAAGGCCGGACATCATGCCCCTTCGCCGCACGAACCATCTTGCCGTCGTGCTGAGCGCAATCACATCCACAGGGCTCAATCCTATGCCGACCATTATGCCGTAGAACAAGTAGATCTGCCAAAGGCTGTCTGCAGTGGACATAAGAAACAGCCCCATGCCGAAGAAGAGCGCAGTGACCGTGAGCAACACACGAGGCCCAAACCGGTCATTGAGTCTTCCCACGAAAATACCGAGGAAGCCGGAAAGGACAAAGGCTAGGGAATGTGCGCCGGCCAAGGAAGCCCTGGGCCATCCGAAATCGGCGAGGAGAGGCTTGAAAAAAATGCCGAAGGTGACATGGGTGCCGATCCCTGTCGCTTGGATAGCAAAGCAGGCGGCTGCAACGACATAGCCGTAAAAAAGGACTGGCTTTTTCACAGGACCAAGACGTCTTCTTTCAGGAATGTGAAGAATAAGTCTGGACCTTAGGGGATTTTCTGGTTTCCGTCAACCAGGAAAGAGTGCAGCGGAATGCCCTCGGTTTGAGAGTCGCTCTAAACTAAGATAGCCCGATTCCAGCGACTTCTTTATCTGAGGCTTTCGTTGAAGGCGTTACTGATTGCTTCACGGATGGGTATTCCGCAAGAATTAGGGCCATATCTTGCTCCATTTGCTTTGCAGCTGCGAACTGCAACAGCATAAACACTGCCACTAAGCTTACCCCGAGTCCTATGAGAATCCAGAGCATCTCGATCCACCTTTTCCGCACAAAAATGACTTCCCGTGATGCCGTTTTTTTCTCTTCAGTGCAAACGCGGTTGCGTTCCTCAAAGATCTTGAGAATGACCCAGAGAAAAGATGCACGCACACCCGAGAAACCCTCAAAGCGCCACCGCCCACTCCCTTATTTTATGAGTCATAACCCTTGGAGGCCGTATGCCATCCTGTGGTTTATTCTAAGGTGCTGAAGTGGGGTGGCACTTAATGAGCATTATTCCTATGTTGACAAAGAGCAGGTAAAGATACTGTGGATCAGCGATAGAAATAGAGCCAAGCGTTCCAAGGTCAATCACAGATAACGAAAGACAGCATGTTCATAGAACCTGCAAAGCGAAATCGCAACGGCCTTTGGGACACCCAGGTCTCTTAATCGACAATAGACATGAAGAGGATTCAAATAGTGCTGCAATGTTTTCCCTACCGTTTTCATCAAGTCCCTGTCGCGCCCCGGAATGACTGCTGCTCGTGTCCTTATTGTTCGACCAATGACGCAAGGGCTATGCCAAAGCTGGAGGAGAGACTTTTTGGCCTAATTCCAAACAGGTACAATGGTAAGCTTCAAAACAAGGAATGGGTATGTAAAGAAATGCCAAGCTTCATGACGAGAGCAGTGCCACTTGGTGGTAAGTTCTTACATACTCCTGTCCTCTGAAGAATGATGGGGGTCTGTCTTCGCACCATTCAATGCCATGCTGCTGCAGATCCAAAAGCCGGGGTTGCTTTATGCTGCTTCAGCGCCTGACTGGCGCGAACGCTTCGGCCGAGGGATGGGAAAATGGTCAAGAACATCTTCCCCAAAATCGGCGGACGCCTCCGGCTCGCTCATGAGGAGAACGAGCAGCTCTCCATCACCACTGAGATCATTTGCTATGACGGGAGGGTAGAAGGGGTGAAATCCGTGAACACCACCATGAAGGGAGCATACCGTAGCCCGGCTATTTGATCAGGTCGGCCAGCCAGTCAGGAAAATCGAACCAGGGCAATGCAGTGTTTTTGCCAGGAAGGTTGATCGGCCTGTCCGTTTTGCAGACAAGCAAGCCCGTGTTCGCCGCTTCTTTGCCCGCCATTTCTTTGAAAAGATCGAGCGGCTGGGCGTGATGTACGGAAGGCGTTGATGTCAGCTTAATCTCCACGGGCCACAGCTTGCCTCTGGCCTGGATAATCATATCCACTTCCAGCCCACTCTGGGATCTCCAGAAGAAGAGGGACGGCGTTTTCCCGTGATTCAGAAAAGCCTTCCACGCTTCACACACCATCAATCCTTCAAAAATCGCACCCCCCATATTCCCTCTCAGAACAGACTCTGCCGCAGGTTGCCTCGTCAGGAAGCAGACCAGCGAAGGATCGGTTATATAGAACTTGGAGGTCTTGATGATTCGCTTGCCATAATTCTTGAAGAAGGGTGGCAGCATCATTGCCAGATAGCTCGCTTCCAGGATTCTGCTCCATGCCTTAATCGTCGGCTGGCTCGCACCACAGTCCCCGGCCAGATGAGCAGGATGAAATTCGTGTGAATGGAAGGCGGCGCACAAGTTGACAAAGATCTCAAAGGCACGAAGATCCTTGATGTTCTCTATTTGACGCACATCCCGTTCAACATAGGTTTGAATGTAGGATTTGAGCCACAGATCACGCTTTTCAGGATAACACGCAGGTTCAGGGAAGAAACCGGTCCACAAAAAGTCCTCAAGGGGTCTCCGTGATGGGCCTATCTCATTCAAGTTGAATGGAGGCAATTCTAGAATGGCTATTCTCCCGGCAAGAGTCTCGGTAATGCCCTTCACCAACGAAAACTGTTGCGAGCCCGTGAGAACCCAAGCCCCTGGCTTTCGATCTTTGTCGATTCGCATCTTGATGTACTGGAGAATCGATGGGACATACTGGATTTCGTCAAGAATGATGGTTTTTCCCGGGAACTGATCCAAAAAGCCATTCGGATCTCTCAAGGCAAAATCACGGTTCAGAGGATCATCAAAGGTCACATAAGGAGCTTTCGTGAGAACATGCTGGACGAAAGTTGACTTTCCTGATTGCCTGGGGCCCGTGATCAGCACAGCAGGAAAGTGTTGAAGAGCTACCCTAAAGGGTTTTGTCAAATCTCTGACTACGTACATGGCTTTGACCAAAATAAAATGGTATTTTAATTTGGAATTTACCGGATTCGTCTAAGCCTGTCAAGAGGTGGTGACCATCGAAGGGTTCGCTGGAAACGGTGAACTCCACCCGCTTCAGAAAGCCTTTATCGAACAAGACGCCCTTCAGTGCGGCTTTTGCACGCCGGGAATGATTCTCAACGCCTACAGTCTCCTGGTCAAGAATCCTCGGCCGACCCGGGAGCAAATCATCCAGAGCATGGAACGGAATCTCTGCCGCTGTGGGTCCTATCCGAGGGTCGTTCAGGCCATCGAAGCGGCTTCCAAGGAGATGAAAGGAGGGGAAAAATGAATCGCAGGGAGTTCCTTAAGCGGATCGGTATCCTGGGCGGGGGTGTGGTCGTCTATTTTTCTTATGGAATCCCCCTCGCGCCAGCGCAATCAACCCGCAGCGAGGCGCCTGCTTTCAACTCCTTTCTCAGGATCGGAGCAGACGGCAGGATTGCCTGCTATACCGGCAAGATCGAGATGGGACAGGGTGTGATCACCTCCCTGGCCCAAATGGCCGCCGAGGAGCTCAACGCGCCCTTTGAAGCGATCGACATGATCCTGGGGGACACGGACCTCTGCCCATGGGACAGGGGAACATGGGGATCTATGACAACCCGATTTTTCGGTCCCAAGCTCAGAGAAGCCGCTGCCGAGGCTAGGGCCGTTTTGCTGGAGATGGCGGCGGAATCTCTCAATGCGCCCGTGGATCTATTGATTGCCGAGAATGGCGTGATATTCGACAGGACGCAAACCTCGAACCGTGTGACTTACTCCCAGCTGACCAAAGGGAAAATCATCGAGAGGCACTTGAAGGAAAAGGCGTCTTTGGAGGATGCCAGCAAGTTCACTGTGGTGGGTAAGCCCTTCTTGAGGATTGACGCGCTGGAGAAGGTCACCGGCAAAGCCAAATATGCTGGAGACATTCGCCTGCCGGGAATGTTGTATGCGGGAATCCTGAGGCCGCCCGCACATGGTGCGACGTTGAAGCGCGTGGATTTATCCGGGGCAAAACAAATGGTCGGTGTTCTGGTGGTTCAAGAAGGGGATCTCATCGCCGCGCTCCATGAACATCCTGACAAAGCATGGGAAGCCGTGGCGAAAATCAGGGCTGAGTTTGAGCCGTCAAAGAGCAAGCTTGACGACAAGAACATTTTCGATCACCTCCTTGAGGTCGCCCCTGCAGGAACCGTTGTGAAGGAAGGCGGAAACCTCGAGACGGGTAAGAGCCTCGCCGGTGAACTCTTTGAGAACACCTATGTGAATGGCTATGTCGCCCATGCGCCCATGGAGACGCACGCCGCTTTGGCGGAGGTGAAAGACGGGAAGAACACGGTTTGGGCATCCACCCAGACGCCCTTCGGTGTCAAGGAACAGGTAGCCGGTGCCCTTGGTATGCCGCCCGCCAATGTCCGCGTGAAATCGGTCTTCGTGGGAGGAGGGTTTGGCGGAAAGAGCGCGAGCGGGCAAGCTGTCGAAGCCGCTCGGCTGGCCAAGCTGGTGGGACGGCCCGTCCAGGTTGCATGGACCCGTGGGGAGGAATTCTTTCACGACACCTTTATGCCAGCAGCGATTGTCAAGGTCAAGTCAGGCATCAACGACTCCGGGAGCATCGTGCTCTGGGATTATGCCGTGTATTTTGCGGGTTCGGATGGCGCGGAACTTTTCTACAACATCCCTCACCACAAGGAAGTCTCTCGTGGAGGCTGGCAGAGCTCCAGCGGTTTTCATCCGGTTGGTACAGGGCCCTGGAGAGCGCCGGCGACGAACACTAACTCCTTTGCCAGGGAGTCCCAGATCGACATCATGGCCTCCAGGGTCGGGAAAGACCCGGTCGAATTTCGACTTAGTCATCTCAAGGACGAGAGGATGAGGAGGGTGCTTGAAGCGGCTGCCCGCAAGTTCGGCTGGAAACCTTTAAAGGCGCCAAGCGGGAGGGGCTGCGGGGTCGCGTGCGGTATCCGTTCCGGGGCCTATGTGGCCACCCTCGCAGAGGTGGAGGTGGATAGGTCGACAGGAAAGGTGAAGGTCAAGCGGGTTGTCCACGCTCAGGATATGGGCCTGGTCATCAATCCTGAAGGCGCAAAGCAGCAGGTGGAGGGATCCATTATCATGGGTCTCGGTTATGCTCTAAGAGAAGAAGTGCATTTCAAGAATGGGGAGATTTTCGATCTCAATTTCGACACCTACCAGATTCCCCGCTTCTCCTGGACGCCGACAATCGAGACGGTGCTCATCGAAGACAATTCACCTCCACAAGGTGGTGGGGAGCCGGCCATCGTGTGTGTCGGAGCCGTGATGGCGAACGCCATCTTCGACGCCATCGGTGTGAGGCTGTATCAGTTTCCCATGACTCCTGAGAGGATCCTGGCGGCAATGAAGCGTGCGTGAAGGTAAGCATCGCGGGCGACAGACCGTCACATGCTTTCAAACCTGACCCCTCATACAAACAAAAACGGGAAGCGACTAACCGCTTCCCATGGTGATAGGTAAAATAGCGTCCCCAAAGGTACTCCCCGTTCATTCAAGCTGCCGAATACGCATATCAAGGGACAGAAATTACATAGAATTCTACCCTACCAAGAGACATAAAACACACATCACAGTCCGAATGAAATGCGCTGGCGATGAAGAATAGCAGCCGATTTTTTGTCTCGAATCTGATTCCAGTCCTCCTGAAATTCAGTGAGTGTGTGTATTATGCCCCCCAACGCAACGTTTTCCTGCCCGGGCGAAAGTGCCCCTTAACCGCCCTACCACGCCCATCCTATGCCCTCAATGCCCCTCATTCCGGGCAAGTTGTCTCACAGCGTTCGAGAAGGAGGGCAGAGCGCCCTTCGAAATGAGGCAATAAGGCAGGCTTATTCCCTGAAATCCACAATCGGCATTCGATGCGGCAGTCCCAACAGGCCAGGTCGCCCATGGGGGCAAATCGGTGCCCTTGATTATGAAACGAGGACAGAAAGGGTACCTTGAGGGCAAAGATCCCCCGATATGCCCCGACGTAATAGGGGCGCAGTGCCCGCATTTCACTGCAAGCAGAGATGCATATTCCAGGAAACGCCATTCATTGGCGCAGACGCCTTCGTCCATTAGAATTCCAATGTGGCATGGAGGGATGTCACGAGGAGGTTTGAACCATGGCCGAACACCAGAGAGAGGATTCAAGTCAGCGATTACCCAACGGCGGTGCAGGTCAATTGTCTTATCCGGGGGAGAAGGGCGAATCCTTCTTCATTCGAACTTGCGGAAAGGGGGATTTCAAGGTGGTCAATCTTATTAACCGACCAACCTTTGCTCTTATCGATGCCTTTTTCACCTCGGAGGAAGAAGCTCGGTTATACGCCGACAAGAGAAACCTCAGAATTGTAAACTACAATGACAATGCCTGTTGGGGTTCCCCCAAGTACCAGCGTTCATCAAAAAGGACTACCCCGACCCATTAATCTTATCTCTCAAAATCCCCGAGCACCTGAACGTAACTACAGTCCTGGCATCAAGCGGTAGATCCTCTCCTGTCGCAGGGTTTCTTCCTTTCCGTGGGGCTTTTTTCTTTGCAGAGAACTTACCGAACCCGCTGATCAACACATCATCCCCGGCTTCCAGCGCCTTCTTTACCAGTTCGAAAACCGTTTCAACCACAGCTCTCGATTTGTGCTTTGAGAAGCCAGATTGATCGTAGAGCGTTTGGATCACATTTTCTTTCTTGAGGGTCATGACGGCTCCTGCTCGTTTCTTTCGCGTGACCGGAAACATATCACTGTCTCTGGGGAAAGCAAAGGGCAGATTCTGGACAGATTCGTTGGGGCGGTTTGAAAAATCCGACTGCGCACGAACTGCCAAAGATTAACAATCATTCACAATAGGAGTAATTTACCCTAAATTTTATCACTCGTTACAGATAGTTACCATCGGTAACCCAAACTCACTGGTGGACATGGCCTATTTGAATGAAAAGAAGGCTGCACCAAAGGAGAGGCGGAATCAGGGCACCCCATTTCTCAATTGAGGGATGGGGTTTGTTTTTTTGTCGGCGTTTTTCAGCCGCATAAAACTCCAGACTCCTGTCTGGAGATGTAGCGGCAGCCCGGAGGGCTCAAGCAGGTTTAGGCTTGTAGCCCGACGAAGCCCCCAGCTCCTGCTGGGGGAGTGTCACTAAAGGGGCTACCCTCCATTCCCGCCTATTCAACATTTTTGATCAGCGCTGACCAAAACCAACCCACCCCAACTCCAATCAAGTAAATCCGATCACAATCACCAGCAGTAATCAGAAAAAGGAGTCCAGATAGCAGCGGCGGCGGGAATACTTACTGGGATCAATCTGTGCGTAAGAAATGCCATTCGCTTGTAGCGGCGGGCAGTTACAACGAGTTTGGGGTTCTCAACCTATGAAATGCAGATTTGGAGGCTGTCGGAAACGGGCGGGGGGAACAAAGACGAGGATCAGAGAAAGGCTCTCTATACTTTCCACTCTCTATTTCTTCGCTCCTTTTACAGCTTCCTTTGAGCCCGCCTTGATCACCGGAGGTGTCCCTTCCCCAACCCATTTATCAATGGCATTCTTATCAAATCTCCAGACCCTACCGATACGAATGGCAGGGATCCTGCCTTCAGCAGCATACTTACAGATCGTGATTTGGTGGAGATTGAGATACTTGGCGAGTTCCTTTGTGGTCGGTCATGATAAGGGGCATTTGGTAGGACAAGAATCAATCCCAAATTTGTTAAATTGATTTAAATGGGATTTCTTTGATCTGTTTATCCCGAAGTGATTCGGTCATAGGTTGGAAGGTTGAATGGAGTGATTGGCAAGCAACATAAGTATCGTATATTTAAATTCTGAGCGAGCCGTGAAAGCGCGCGATTACCCTGGAGTTCATTCCTTCCCATCCCACCAGAAAACGCAACGGCAACATTACCAAAAGAGTGTGTGTGAAAAAGGGTCGCCTCTCCAGGTGGAATGAGGGCATCGTAAGTTCGCACGTTTTTGTTCTCGAAGACAATCGAGTGGTGAGGCTCCTGCTCAACTGGTACGTCCGTCTGCTGGGGTTGGGCGAATAGTTGTTGCGATACCAAGAGGCAGGCGATAATGAAAATTTTACTTCGTCTTATTGCCTTAACTGAAAAAAAGATCAACTTGGTTTAGTGGTCGTATTCTTATCATCCATGCGAAGACCTCCTGTAAGGTTTAGGCGTGGCGTAGAAAGCCAGAGCTGTTACTGGGATAGCGGGTCTTTGGCCCTCAAGATACGTGGTGGGGACTTCCATGTTTCAAACAAGAAAGGACTTAGGTTATAACGCTAAGTCATTGATATAGCATGGCGTCCCCAACGAGATTTGAACTCGTGTTGCCGACGTGAAAGGCCGGTGTCCTGGACCGGGCTAGACGATGGGGACGCAAAACAACTGCGCTGAATGGTCACCGTCGGGGCAATGCCCCATGGGGTCCAAAATATTCAGTTGTGGTGGGCCGTGCGGGAGTCGAACCCACGACCAACGGATTAAAAGTCCGCTGCTCTACCAACTGAGCTAACGGCCCGCCAGAAACAATATTAAATAACACCTGAAAAAGGCATTGTCAAAGAATTTTGAGAGGAAAGAAAGGGGCAAAGCGACAAAGGTGCAAAGGCACAAAGCAGAAAAACCCGTCCGCTTTGTCTCTTTGTCCCTCTGTGCCTTTGTGCCGGTGTTCATCTGTCCCTTTGTCCCTGAAACCATTAGCTTCACCCGACAGCCGTTGACTAGATTTTGAAAAGGTGCTCCCGGATCAGCCCCAGTTCTTCTTCATTGGGAGGGTAGGGGTAGTTCCACTGTTTGTCATCAGGCAGGCAATTGCCGAAAGGCCGGTTGCACGCGACTTGCCCATCCGTCCCAAGACAGCCTGTGGTCATAAAGGGCTTGCCAAGATTGACAATCTCCATGACCCGCGCCGGATCCATTCCAAAATCAACGAGCTGGCCTTGCTCATCGAATCCCATTTTCTCCCGAGCACTGAGCCCTTCCTCAATAAGATATCGTGCCAACTGGACCCTGAGATAGGTTGGCCAGGGCGGCTGGGGCCTGTCCCCGAGCTGGGAGCCTTCTTCGGCAAAAAAAGCAAAGAGGTGATTCATGACGCCCATGTGATAGAGCCTCTGCATGAGGGAAACCATCCGCTCTTCAGTCTCGCCCATCCCCACCATCAGGTGGGCGCCCACATGAGGATGCTCGAAAACCTCCAGAGCCGACCGAATGATTTCCCAGTATTTCTCCCATTTGTGAGGCCCTGAGACTTCTTTGCCGCGATACTTGTCGAACAACTCAGGCGTGGCAAGATCTATAGCGATGCCGACCTTCTCAGCCCCTGCCTCCTTTATGGCAACGAGGTCCTGGTGGGCCATGAGAGTTGGGCTGATGAGAATCGAGATAGGTATGCGCGTCTCGGATTTGAGACGCTTGGTCATCTCCACGGTATCTTGGCGGCATTTGCCGTTGGTGATCATGGAAATGCAGGTCCTTTGCACATAAGCGGGAGCGCGGTTGATGGTCTGAATGATCTCGTCCATGGAATAAAGGGGCCAATCGACGTGAATGAAACTTTTTTCCTGGTAAGTCCCGGGGCGTTTCCTGGCAAGGCCGCAGTAAGCGCAGTTGGCTGAACACCCTTCGGTGTAATGAACAAGCAGGTTGACGCACCTGTTCACGGCCCCCCGGTACATTCTTCTGTTCAGAAGGCCAAGCGAGATGGCTGTTGCATGGCTCATCTTGGCGTATTCAGGACTATGGCAGCTGTCAGCCATCAGCGTTCAGCTCTCAGCAAATAAAGGATCCTTGATATGTTTTTCATTTCTGGATTTATTTTGCCTCGCGTCTTTTGATTCCCCACCCAGAGTGGAGCGCTCCTTGAATGCAGTGCTCCTCTGGCGAGCGATCCTCAAGCCTAGATGCACGAGACGGTCCTTCAGCGCTTACAAGCGCACCTGGTTCTCCTTTGCCAGAAGAATGGCTTGGGTCAGAGTCGGGATATCCACCCCGTAAATCATGTCGTCCCGCCACACCTGAGAGAGCTTTTCGCCGATGCTCTCTTCCCTTGCTGAAGCCCACTTAAGAGCGTTCTCGATGCGGTTGATATTCTCGGTCGTAGAAAAGAAATCGCCCGTAATCACCACGTTCTCAATGGAGCCGCCGGAAAGGGAGAGATAAATCTCGAGCAAGCCTCCCCTAGTCTTGATCCTGCCTACCCCCATCCTGGACCTGGGATGCTTGTGGGAAAAGATCCACTCCGGATTGGTGTATCTGTCCCTGATGAAGGCTTGGATTGTTTCCTTTTCCCAAAAGTCGGGCCCGTCTTCATTGAACCGGATTCCGAATTCGGCTTCGAACGCTTTCTGGATGGCGTCTATGACGGATGGAAGGGGAATGGTCTTGCCAAGTTTCTCGCGCACCGTGGTCATTCTCTGGCTGAAGCAGTTGTAACCCTTGTCACTCAGCTTAACTAGGGGTGTGTTCATGATGTCGGTCATGAGTTCCACGTCGAAATCCACGAGAAAGCTGGTGTGGAAGAGAAGGCTTTTGCCCGTCTCCGCCGCCGCCGAGAGTCCTGCGATTTTCTTTCCCGAGACCTGGATATCGTTCTTGGGCTGGAATTGAGCGGGGACACCGAGCGCGGCCAGGGCTCCGATGAAAACGCGTGAGAGGGATTCGAACACGCCGCCCACCCCGCCTCTTGTCAGTCCGGGCCAGTCCACATTGATGCCGAGACCCAGGGCGATAATTTCCGGCCCCATGATTACGGTACCGCCGCCCGTGCTTCTCCGGTTGTACTCGATTCCCCTGGCTTTGCACCGATCCAGCTTCAAAGCGGATTCAATGTCCTGGTATTTTCCCACAATCACAGAGGGGACAAAGGTGTAGAGGTGCAGAATAGGCGGGGACCCGTGATTGGCGACGGACTGAGGCAGGGTGTCATCCACAGCCAGTCCTTCCGCCGAAGAAACGGATCTTGAGGTATTTCTGAAAAGACGCCAATGGGTGGTCATAAAGAATCTGCGGTCAGCCCTTTTGACGATGCTCAGGACTTTCGGCCGTCAGTGGTCAGCTGTCAGCCTGGTTCTTACAACGGATGAAGGCACAAAGTTGCGAAGGCACATAGGCACAAAGCGGAGAACTGCCCAAACAATGACATGACTTTGTCCCTTTGCCTCTCTGTCCCTTTTTCCTCAAGCTGTCGGCTTCAGCCGACAGCGATTTACTTTGCTTTTGCCTTTTCTTCTTCGGCCCGCTTCACTTCAGCTTCGATGAAGGAGACAAGGGCATCGCCTTTCATCAACTTCCCCAATTCTTCATCGAGGTTTGAGGCTTTGATGACCAGAATCCATCCCTTGCCATAGGGGTCTGAGTTGACCAGGCTCGTGTCATCTTCTATGGCCTCATTGGTTTCCAGGATCTCCCCTGAAACCGGCGCCACGAGCTTTCCGATCCATTTGCGGGATTGGATCTTTCCACAGACTTCGCCTTGACTTACTTCATCTTCGGTGTCAGGTAGATCAATG
>Ga0209706_10000420_pt1 | contig 24141 bp, 20 predicted proteins | sample PPLLaktember2015_6_FD_187263 | JGI IMG/M metagenome (GOLD analysis project Ga0209706, IMG submission 187263) | Freshwater sediment microbial communities from Prairie Pothole Lake near Jamestown, North Dakota, USA - PPLs Lake P8 Core (1) Depth... | ecosystem: Environmental > Aquatic > Freshwater...
CAGCAGCCCCACCGCGGCCGCGCCGAGCGCGACGATCAGCACGGCGGCGGCGCCGAGGTCCTTGGCGCGGCCGATGCCGGCGTGCGGGGCGGGATGCACCGCGTCGGCCAGCGCCTCGAGCGCGGAGTTCAGCGCCTCCGCGGCCCAGACCGCAGCGATCGCCGCCAGCAGCCACCGCCAGGATTCGAGCCCCAGCCCGAGCGCGAGGGCGAGCGCGCACACGGCGAGCGTCGCGAGCGCGTGGATCCAGGCGTTGGGCTCGCTGCGCAGCAGGAAGCCGACGCCGCGAAAGGCATGGCCGAAGCTCCGCAGCCGCGCGGCGAAGGTGAAGCGCTCGTCCATCGCGCGGATGGTATCGTGCCTGCTTCGCTCCGCGGAGGATCCCGATGCCCGACGCGCTCGGCGCCCAGCGCCCCTTCGGATTCGGCTACTGGCCGCTTCGAGAGGACGACCCCGGCGTTGCCCTCGGCCGCGAGCCGGTGCGCCTGGTGACGCCCGACCAGTCGCTCGTGCGCGGCGTGCTGTGGACGCCCCCCGCCGGCACGCGCTGGCGGACCGCGGTCGTGCTCTCCCATCCGCGCGGCGATTTCTCCGTCCACTACGCCTGCCCGCTGCTGGCGGCGGCGGGCTACGCGGTGCTCGGCTTCTCGACGCGCTACCTCAACAACGACACCGACTGCCTGCACGAAGCCTGCGTGACGGACGTCGAGACCGCGGTGCGCGAGATGCGCCGCCGCGGCGCCGAGTCGGTGGTGCTGCTCGGCAACAGCGGCGGCGGCTCGCTGATGGCGCTGGCCCAGCGCGAGCGCGGCTGCGGCGACGGCTTCGTCGCGATCGCGGCCCATCCGGGCGAGGGCGTGTTCATGATGCAGGCGATCGACCCGTCCGTCGCGGACGAGGGCGACCCGTTCGGGGCGGTGCCCGAGCTCGACATGTACGACCCGCGGAACGGCTGGCGACCGTGGCCGGAGCCGTGCCGCTACGACCGCGAGTGGCTGGCGGGCTACCGCGAGGCGCAGCGCGCGCGCGTGGCGCGCCTCGACGCGATGGCGCGCGAAGCGATCGCCGCGGCCGAGCGGGCCGGCGAGCGGGCTCGGGCGATCGACCGCAAGGCCGACGCGGACGGCTGGCGCACCTGGCGCCGGCGCGCGGTGCACCAGCCGATGCTCGTCGTCTACCGCACCCTCGCCGACCCCGCCTACCTCGACCTCTCGATCGATCCCGACGAGCGGCCGCTCGGCTCGCTGTTCGCTTTCCCCGATCCCTTCGACGCCAACTACGCCCGGCTCGGCCTGGCGCGCACCATGACGCCGCGCGGCTGGCTCTCGACGTGGTCCGGGCTCTCTTCCCACGCGAAGCTCGCCGACACCATGCCCCACGTGAAGGTGCCGACCTTGGTGCTGCACCCGACGGCGGACACCGAGATCCGCGTGCGCCAGGCTCTCGAGATCCGCGACGCCGCGGGTAGCGACGACGTCACCTACCACGAGCTGAAGGGCGCCCCGCACTACCTGGAGGGGCACCGCCCGGAGGCGATGGCACGGGTGGCGGACTGGCTGCGGGCGCGCTTTCCCTAGGCGTGCGCTGCCCCGCCGGCCGCTCCCGGCGCGGGCGCACTCCTGCGGGGCGCCCGCGCGCCGGGCGCCGTTTCCGGCAGCCGGCGCAGCAGCAGCGCGGCCGCCGGCAGCGCGACGAGCACCACGCAGGTCACCGCGTGACCGACGCCCCCGACCGGCTCGGCGAGGGCGCGCACCGCGAGCATCGCCAGGCTCCATCCGACGGCGCCGCCGACGGCGAGCAGGCCGCCGAAGGTGCCGCGCACCGGCGCCGGGAGCAGCTCCGCGGCGTGGGCGCGGAAGGTGGCGAGGGCGGCGTTGCCTCCGGCGGCCAGCGCGGCGAGAGAGACGGCGAGCCAGGCGAGGCCGGCGGGGCCGGGCGGGGGCGTCGCGCCGTAGAAGCCGGCCACGCCGATCGCGAACAGTGCGCCTCCCGCGAGCAGGGCGGGGCGACGCCCGCGCGTGTCGGACAGCCAGCCGCCGAGGCGGAAGCCCGCGAGGCCGAGGCCGCCGCCCAGCAGCAGCACCGCGCCGGCGTGGCGAGGCGCCAGGCCTAGGCCGCGAACCGGGTGGTAGAAGAGCCACGCGCGCGCGGCCGCCTCCGCCCCCTGCATGGCGAGCACCGCGCCGAAGGCGTGGAGGGTGCGGGCGCGGTGCGCGCGGCAGAGGAGGCGCGGGGCGGGTTCGGAGCCGTTCGCCTGGCGCGGGCCGCGCGCGACGCGGCTCTCCGGCAGTCGGCGCGCGAGCCACGGGATCGCGACCAGCGGCAGCGCGCCGATCGCCCACACGGCGCGCCAGCCGTCCTCCCGACCGGCCAGGGCGGTGGCCGCGAGGAGGGGCAGCGCGCTGCCGATCGCGAGGGCCAGGCCCGCGCGTCCCTGCCCCCGCGCGCGCTCCGCCGGCGGAAGCTCCTCCGCCAGCACGATCGTCACCAGCGCGAGCAGCGCCGCCCCGAGCCCGAAGGCCGCGAGCTGCGCGACGAGGTAGGCGCGGGGATCCGCAGCCAGCGCGCTCGCGGCGGCCGCCAGCGGGAGCCCGGCCGCGCAGACGAGCAGCGCGCGCCGCCGCCCGATCCGGTCGGCCGCGCGGCCGAGGGCCAGCGCCAGCAGCGAGGCGACGCCGATCCACGAGAACAGGCCGGCGATCTCGGCGTCGCTCAGCGCGAAGCTCCGCGCCAGCAGCGGCGCGATCGAGCCGTGGACGCCGCTCAGGTAGCCCCACCAGGCCATCAGGCCGAGCAGCGCGGGCGCGGGCCGCGGCGCGGCGGCGGCCTTCACGCGAGGAGCAGCGAGCCGATGCGCCGCAGCGCGCCGCGCGATTGGCGCCCGAGCACCACCGCGCGCCGGTAGGCGTCGACGAGGCGGCGCGTCTCCGCCTGCCACGTCGCGCCTTCGGCGGTCTTGCGCGCGAGGCGCGCGAGGAAGCGCCGCCGCCCCTCGTGTCCGAGGATGCGGCGGATCGCCTCCGCGGCCTCACGCGGCTTGTCCGGGTGATACAGCAGCCCGTTCTCCTCGTGCTGCACCACGTCGGGCAGCCCCCCGGCGTGGGCGGCCACGACGGGGAGCCCCGAAGCCATCGCCTCGAGGGCCACGAAGCCGAGCGTCTCGGTCTTCGACGGCATCACGAAGAGGTCGGCGCTGGCGAAGGCGCGCGCCAGCTCCTCCCCGCGCAGGAAGCCCGCGAAGTGCACCCGACCTTCTGCGGTGTAGGGTGCGAGGGCGCGCTCCACCGAGCGCCGGGCCGGGCCGTCCCCGACCAGGGCGAGGCGCACGTCGGGGAGCGCCTCCAGCACCTCGGCCAGGCTCTCCAGGCTCTTCTCCGGCGCGAGCCGCCCGACGCAGAGCAGCAGCGGCCCCTCCGGGCGTCCGCCCGTGAGGCGCAGGCGCATCTCGAGGCAACGCTTCCTGGGGTGGTAGAGCTCGGTGTCGACGCCCCCGCGCCAGATCCCGACGCTCCGCACGCCGTTCGCCTCGAGCTCGCGCTTCGTGAATCGGGAGGGGCAAAGGTTCAGGTGGGCCGCGCCGTGGACGGCGCGGATCAGCGGCCAGATCGCCGCGCGCCCGAGCCCGAGGCCGTAGCCCGAGAGGTAGCGGGGGAAGTCGGTGTGGTAGGAGGCGACGATCGGCAGGCCGAGCGCACGGGCGGCGGCGATCCCGAGCGTCCCCAGCACGGCGGGGCCGACCGCGTGCACGACGTCCGGCCGGAAGGCCGCCAGCGCTGCGGCGATGCGCGGGTCGGGAAGCGACACGCGCACGCCCGGGTACGGCGGGAAGGGCAGCGAGGGGATGCGCACCACGCGGGTCGCGCCGAACTCGGGCAGGGCGGTGTCGGGCGCGAACAGCAGGCACTCGTGGCCTTCGGCCTCGAGACACGGAAGCGTGTGGCGCAGACGGTTGGTGATTCCGTCGATCTTGGGCAGGAACACTTCCGTGAAGAGCGCGATCCTCACGCCCGCCGAGCATACGCCGAGGGCGACGCCGGTGGGTGTCGGTCCCGGCACGGCTCGGGCACGAACGCCGGACGCTCCCGGGGCGGGGGGGCGTCGGCTCCGTCACGGGACGGTGGCGAGTTGCGCGTCGCCTGCGCAGGTGGTGTCCTCCGGGGCGGGAGGCCGCCATGCACGAGCTCCTGCTGCTCTCGCTCACCGACCTGACCGAGCGCCTGCGCGCGCGCAGCGCGTCGCCCGTCGAGCTGATGGAAGCGGTGCTGGCGCGCATCGCCGAGACCCAGCCGACGCTGAACGCGTTCACGGCGCTGCGCGAGCGCGAGCCGCTGCTCGCCGACGCCCGCGCCGCGGAGGCGCGGCTGGCGCGCGGGGAGGGAAGGCCTCTCGAGGGCGTGCCGCTCGGCGTGAAGGACCTCGAGGCCGTCGCCGGGCTGCCGCACGTGCACGGCAGCCGGCTGTATCGGGACCGGATCGCCGATCACACGGAGGTGCACGTGCAGCGCCTCGAGGCGGCCGGAGCGATCGTGGTCGGCAAGACCAACACACCGGAGTTCGGCTACACCGCGATCACCCGGAACCTCGTCTACGGCGTGACGCGCTCGCCGTGGAACTCGGAGCGCACGCCCGGCGGCTCGAGCGGCGGCTCGGCGGCGGCGCTCGCGGGCTGCGTGTGCCCGCTCGTCACCGCGAGCGACGGCGGCGGCTCGATCCGCATCCCGGCGAGCTTCACCGGCTGCTTCGGGCTGAAGCCCTCCTTCGGTCGCGTGCCGCGCGGGCCGCTGCCCCACTGGGACTACCAGGACACGGCGGTGTACGGGCCGCTCACGAAGACCGTCGCCGACGCCGCGCTCTTTCTCGATCTGACGGCCGGCCCGTCGCCCTGGGACCCGGCCAGCCTGCCGCCGCCCGGCCTATGCTATGCGGCGACGCTCGAGGAGCCGCTGCCGGCGCTGCGCATCGGCTTCTCGCCGGATCTCGGCTACGCGGCGGTGCAGTCGGACGTCGCCGCGATCGTCGAGGACGCCGCGCGGGTGTTCGAGAAGCTGGGGCATCGCCTGGGAAGCGTCGCGGGCGGGCCGCCGCCCCTCGGCCGCGAGTGGGGGCTGCTCGGGGCCTTCGAGCTGGCGGCGGAGCTCTGCGAGCATCTGCCCGAGCGCGAGCCCGACTTCGGCCGCGGCTTCCTCAAGGGCGTGAAGACGGGCTGGCAGATGACGCCCGAGATCTGGCGCGCGATCGGCGACCAGCGCGTGGCCCTGAACCGCTGGTGCGCCGAGAGCTTCGAGACCTTCGACCTGCTGCTCACGCCGACGGTCCCCTACGATCCGCCTCCCGCGCGCGGCCCGTTTCCGGAGGAGATCGAAGGCCGCGCCCAGCCTCCCGCCGGCGTCGCCTCGTTCACGATCCCCTTCAACCTCTCCTGGCATCCCGCCGCCACCGTGCGCGCCGGCCTCTCGCGCGCGGGCCTCCCGGTCGGCCTGCAGATCGTCGCGCCCCGCCACCGCGACGACCTCGCCCTCCGCGCCGCCCGCCTCTTCGAACGCACCCGCCCCTGGCACCCCCACTGGCCGGTTTAGAAAGGCTTCCCCGAGCGGCTCAGGAAGTCGCGAATCAGCCATTGGGAGATGCTGATGTTGCCCGGAAAATGGGGAGGCATGGCGTCGGGGGGGAACCAGGCGGCGTCCTCGATCTCGACGCCGTCGACGCGGATCTCGCCGGCGCGCCAGCGCGCCTGGAAGCCGAGCATCAGCGAGTGCGGGTAGGGCCAGGGCTGGCTGGCGAAGTAGCGGATGTCCTCGACCTCGATCGAGGTCTCCTCGTAGACCTCGCGGGCGACGGTCTCCTCGACGCTCTCGCCCGGCTCGACGAAGCCCGCCAGCACGCTGTAGATGCCGCGCGGGAAGTGCGGCGCGCGCGCCAGCAGCAGGGTGCCCTCGCGCTCCACGGCGACGATCATCGACGGCGCCAGCCTGGGATAGTGCGCGAGCCCGCAGCGCTCGCAGACGCGCGCCCGCTCGCCGGCGGCGACGCGCGTCGGCGCGCCGCACGCGCCGCAGAACTGGTGGCTGCGATCCCAGTCCATGATCTGGACCGCGCGTCCCGCCACCTCGTGCAGTTCCGGCGGCAGCCGCCCGTAGAGCCAGCGCAGGTCCTGGAAGGACATGCCGGGCGGCGGCTCGGCGTCGGGCGCCAGCTCGCCCGCCCAGCAGGGCCGCGCGCCGAGCAGCCCCAGGAACTGGCGCCGCAGCAGCGACGCGCCGGCGGCGCCCGGATCGGGGGCGGCGAGCACGCCGCCCTCGATCGTCACCAGCAGCTCGCGGCCCCGGAACAAGAACCAGAGCGCCGCCGTTTCCGCCGCCTCGGGCGGAACGAGACGCGACTGGAAGCGCTCGCGCGGTCCGTGCACGCCTGCGAGCGTAGCCGTAGACTCCAGCGTTCGCTTCGCTCCGCGCATCCCGCGCGCTGCCCCGGAGGTTCGCTTGGCGCTTCCGACTCCGCCCATCGAAGGACACTGCGACCCGCGCTTCGCCGCCGTGCGCGACGCCTTCGCCGAGAGCTTCGCGCGCGGCGAGGAGATCGGCGCCTCGCTCTCGGTGGTCGAAGACGGCCGCTGCGTCGTCGACCTCTACGGCGGCCACGCCGACCCGGGGCGCACGCGCCCCTGGACTCGCGACACCCTCGCGAACGTCTACTCCACCACCAAGGGCATGGCGGCGATCTGCCTGCTGCGACTCATCGAGCAGGGGCAGGTCGACCTCGACGCGCCGGTGGCGCGCTACTGGCCCGAGTTCGCCGCCGGAGGCAAGGACGCGCTGCCGGTCCGCTGGCTGCTCTCCCACCGCGCCGGACTCGCGGCGGTGCGCAAGCTGCTGCCCGGCGAGGCGCTCTACGACTGGGACGCGATGGCCGCGGCCCTCGCCGCCGAGACGCCCTGGTGGACGCCGGGCGAGCGCCACGGCTATCACGCCGTCACCTTCGGCTGGCTGGTGGGCGAGGTGGTGCGGCGCGTCACCGGCCGCAGCGTCGGCACGTACTTCCGCGAAGAGATCGCCGGCCCGCTGGGCGCGGACTTCCACATCGGCCTCCCCGACGCCGAGCACGCGCGCGTGGCGGAGCTGAGCGCGATGGCGGCGCCGCCGCCCGACTCGGACGGCCCGAACCTGATCCAGGCCTTCATGAACGAGCCGGAGGGCGTGCTCGCGCGTGCCTTCATGAATCCGCCGAGCATGGCGCTCGGCCCGAACCACGCGGCCTGGCGGCGCGCCGAGATCCCGGCCGCCAACGGCCAGGCCAACGCGCGCGGCATCGCGCGCGTCTACGGCGCGCTGGCCCGCGGCGGTACGCAGGATGGTGTCCGCGTCCTCGCTCCCGAGACGATCGAGCTCTTGCGCGAGGAGCAGTCCGTCGGCCCGGACGCCGTGCTGCTGCTGTCGACGCGCTTCGGGCTCGGCTTCATGCTCCCGCAGCAGTCGCGTGACACGCGCTTCGGCCCGAGCGAGAGCGCCTTCGGCCACCCCGGCGCCGGCGGCTCGCTCGGCTTCGCGGACCCCGAGGGGAAGATCGGCTTCGGCTACGCGATGAACAAGATGGGCCCGAGCATCCTCGTCGACGCCCGTCCCCTCGCGCTGATCGACGCCGTCTACGCGAGCCTCGGCTGAGCGATGGTCGAGATCCAGATCCGCTACGAGGGCGACCTCCACACGCGCTGCACCCACGGCCCGTCGGGCCGGGCGCTCGAGACCGACGCGCCGAAGGACAACGAGGGCCGCGGTGAGAGCTTCTCCCCCACCGACCTGCTCGCTACCGCGCTCGGCAGCTGCATGCTCACCGTGATGGGCATCTACGCGCGCCGCAAGGGCTGGAAGATGGAGGGCGCCCGGGCGCGCGTCGAGAAGCACATGGCGACGGCCCCGGTTCGCCGGATCGGGCGCCTGGTGGTCGAGTTCGAGATGCCGCCGCTCCCCGAGGAGGCCCGCGGCCCGCTGGAGCGCGCCGCCCACACCTGCCCGGTGCACCAGAGCCTGCACCCCGACGTCGAGCTCGACATCCGCTTCCGCTGGAGCGAAGCCTAGCCGCTAGGCCGCGCGGCGCGGCAGCGCGAAGTCGTAGAGGAGCTGGCCGTCCTCGAGTCGGGGCTTGTCGGCGCCGAGGCCGCGGAGCAGCGCCTTCATCGGCGCGTTGCTCGCGAGCACGCGCGCCGAGAAGCGCCGCACCCCGCGCGCCCGGGCAGCGTCCGCCAGCGCCGCGAGCAGCAGCGTGCCGAGGCCCTGGTGCTGGAGCTCGTCGATCACGGTCACCGCCGTCTCGGCGCGCTCCGGCGCGTCGGCGCTCCGGATGAAGCGGGCGACGCCGACGAGCGCCTCCTCGGCGCTGCCATCGGCGCGCAGCCGCTCGGCGCCGATCGCGAGATGGTTCCACCCGTCGGTGTCGAGGAGGCGGGCCAACAACGCCTCGGGCATGCGCGGCAGCGCGCTGAAGAAGCGCTTGTAGCGCGTCTCCGGCGAGAGGCGCGCGAAGCCCGCGACGAGCCGCGCGCGATCCGCAGGACCGATCACGCGTAGCCGCACCCGCGTTCCTTCGCGCAGCCGGTAGCTGCGTCCGAGCGCGCTGCGATCGAGGGGGTTCGTCGCCATGGCGATTCGAGCTTGGAGTTTTCAAGGAACGTGCCGCCCCGGGGGTGCCGCGCCCGAGCGCGCGAGGCGCCGGACACCGAGTCAGGCCCGCCGCCCGCGAAGGCAGCGCCGCGTGCGGCGGCATGCGCTCGGGAGCGCCGCCGTCAGCGCGCGAAGCCCCACGCGCCGACCAGGCAGCCGCTTGCGACGGCGGCGGCGGCGATCTGCCAGCCCGCGCCCGGCGCGCGCGCCAGCAGCGCCGCGAGCGGGATACCGAGCCCGAGCCCCGCCACCAGCCCGAAGAAGTGCGCCCACACGTCGGCCCGCTCGCTGGTGCCGAGCATGGCGAGGATGCCGAGCCCCGCGCCGAGCGGCGCCAGTCGGCCCCCGCGCGGCGCTCGCCGCCGCACCAGCGCCTGCGCAGCGAGCACTCCCACGGCGGCGAAGACCGCCGTCGACGCGCCGACCGAGTCGTGGCGCGTGCTGTGGAAGAACGCGTTCGCGAGGTTCCCGAGGAAGCCGGCCGCGACCAGCACCGCGAGCCCGACCCCGCTCCCGAAGCGCCGGCACACCGCGCCGGCGAAGAGCGTCGCCGCGAGCACGTTGCCGAGCACGTGGCCTGCGTCGGCGTGGAGCGTCAGCGCGGTCAGCGCGCGCCACCACTCGCCCGCCTTGATGCTCGTCGAGCGAGCGCTCCCCGCTGCGAACCACTCGCTCGCGTCTCCGCGCGGTCCCGTCAGCGCGAAGAAGCCGAGCATCGCCGCCGAGAGGAGCGCCATGGCGAGCCAGGGAAAAGGCGCGAGGGGGTCGGGGGGCGGCTCGGGCTCGCGGCGGTTCTCGCGATCCCAGGTGGCGAGCAGCGCCCGCGCGCGCTCGGCCTCGGCGGCGGGCGTTTCGACCGCGAAGCCCTCGCGGGTGCGGCACGCCTCCGCCTCGATCCCCTCCGAGTGCAGCACGAGCACCCAGTCGTCGGCCTGGCGCTGGCGGCGCGCGAAGGCGATCGCGATCCAGCCCTCCGCCGACATCAGCCCGCTCCGCTTCCCTCGCCGCCCTCGACGGCGGCCAGCAGCCCGCGGTCGAGCCGCGCGAGATGCGCGCCGATGCTCCGCTCGGCCCGCGCGCTCTCGCCTGCCTCGAGTGCGTCCCACAGCTCGTCCTGGCGCGCGACGTAGTCGGCAGGGATGGAGAGCGGGCCGTCCACTCGCGCGGCGAGCTCTTCCGGCGTGCGCGCGAAGTCGTTCCACAGGAACGCCGCAGCGCGAGCGCCCGCCGCCTCGAGAGGGACGCGGAGCGCCTGCGCGTCCAGGGCGACGAAGCGCGCGGGGGCGCCGCGCGCCTCCCAGGCCGCGACGGCGAGCCGCCGCGCGGGGGCGAGGGAGCCCTTCGCGAGGCGCCCGGCCACCAGGGCCGGGAGGCCGCGCGCGAAGCTGCGGCGCAGGGCCAGCGCCTCGATCGCCAGCGGGCGCAGCCAGGCGAGATCGCCGTCTCCGGCCGGCGCCGTGCGCAGCAGCCAGGGGAGGGCGGCCAGGGACCACTCCGAGCCGCGCCGCAGCCGGCTCCCGGAGCCGCGGCGCGCCTCCAGGAGGCCGGCGTCCTCGAGCCTTCCGAGCGCCCGGCGGAGCGTCACCCGGCTGGTGCCGAGCGCGCGGGCGAGCTCCCGCTCCGGCGGCAGGTTGCGCTCGGAATCGATGCCACCGCGGAGCGCCAAGGCTGCGATCTGGATGGCGATATCGCTAGTCGGCGAGGATTTCATAATTGGATTATCCAATTGGAATAGCCAAAATCAAGCCCGGATCGCGAGCCGCCGCACAAGCCCCCCGCTCAGGTCGCGGCTAGGTTCGGGTGCATGCGCGCGACTCCCCTCCTGCTGGCCGTCTCCCTCTTCGCTTCGAACCAGGCAGCCCCCGCCTGGGCCCAGCTCTCCAGCCAGCGCGTGCTCGTCAACCTGGACCAGCCCGTGTTCGTGGCCTCGCCGCCCGACGACCCGCGACTCTTCATCGTCGGGCGTCAGGGCACGATCCGCATCTTCGACGGCGCCGACGTGCTCGACCCTCCGTTCCTCGACATCACCGCGAAGGTCGACGATGGCGGAGAGGGTGGGCTGCTCGGCCTCGCCTTCGCGCCGGACTACGCGACGAGCCGCGCGTTCTACGTCTACTACACCACGGACGGAACCGGCGGGAATCCGCTGCTGAGCCGCATCTCGCGCTTCCGCGCCATGCAGGGTGCCCCGAATACGGCGGACCCGGCGGAGAAGGTGCTGCTCGAGGTCGACCAGCCCTACTCCAACCACAACGGCGGCACCGTCGCGTTCGGCATGGATGGCTACCTCTACTTCGGCTTCGGCGACGGCGGCGACGGCGGCGATCCCCTCGACGCCGCCCAGGACGGCACGACGCTCCTCGGCAAGATGATCCGGCTCGACGTCTCCTTCGCGAACTTCACCGACGACTACGCCATCCCAGGCGACAACCCCTTCGTCGGCCCCGACGGCGTGCTCGACGAGATCTGGGCCTTCGGCCTGCGCAATCCGTTCCGCTTCAGCTTCGACCGCGAGCAGGGCGACCTCTACATCGGTGACGTCGGGCAGGGCGCGCACGAGGAGATCGACGTCGAGGCGTACCCGAGCGATGGCGGCTTCAACTACGGCTGGGACGTCCGCGAGGGCGACCACTGCTACACCGACCCGGACGGCGGCGGCGACCCCGGCGAGCCGGCCTGCAACGATCCCGACCTGGTGCCGCCGGTCCACGAGTACGCCCACCAGGGCCCCTGCAACAGCGTGACGGGCGGCGTCGTCTACCGCGGCTCGAACCCCGAGCTGCAGGGGCACTACCTGTTCGCCGACTACTGCCGGCAACAGATCTGGAGCTTCGTCTGGGATGGCGCGGGCGGCACCGACGGCCCGTTCGTGGAGCGTACCCAGGACTTCGCGCCGGACGTCGGCTCGATCGACAGCCCCGTCGCCTTCGGAGAGGACGCGGACGGCAACGTGTACATCGTCGACGCCTCGGGCGGCGAGGTCTTCCTCGTGGCTCCCGAGCCGGGTGCGCCGCTGCTCCTCGCGGTCGGCGGAGCGTTGCTGGCAGCCCGCGGCCGGCGCCGGGCGAGGGGCTAGCCGACAGTTTCCCTTGTCGGGGCGTGCTCCCACCTGCTACGGGTGGGCTGCATGTCACACACCCTTCGCTGCGTCTTCGCCGCTGCGCTGCTCCTGCCGGCGGTCCCCCTTCCGGCCCGCGCCGATTGCCCCGGCGCCGCCTGCGTGCCCGGCGGCGGCTCTCCGAAGACCGACTGCGTGGTCGAGATCGAGGGCGTCGTCCCGAACGCGCCCGCGAGCCGGCCGAAGAAGCTGCGCTGCCAGGACGGCGACCCCGCCTGCGACACCGACGGAGCCCTCAACGGGAGCTGCCGGGTCCTGGTGCGGCTGTGCCTCAACGTCGACGATCCGGCGCTGCCGCTCTGCGCGCCGAGCGACGTCGCGAGCCTCGAGCTGCGCAACCCGGCGCCCGGCCGGCGCGGGCACGACCCGCAGCTCGCCGCGCTCGCCGACGCGCTGCCGCCGCTGCCGACCGCGGACGCCGCCTGCACGGACGCGGTGCCGGTCTACGCCCCGCTGCGCACGAAGCGCGGTCGCTTCAAGGCGAGCACGCGCACCCTGCGCAGCGTGGCCGCCACCTCCTCGGGACAGCGCGACGCCGATCGCGTCTCCGTCACCTGCGAGCCCTCGCCGCGCTTCCGGGGGCCGCGCGCCGGCTACGCCCTCGCCAAGGTGGTGGACGGTCCGGCCGAGCTGGTCGGCGGGCCCCTCGCCCGCGGGCGCCTCGGCGACGTGCTGCTTGCGAACGACCGCATCCAGGTGGTGATCCAGCAGCCCGGCCGCTCGATGTTCGGGATCGGCCCCTTCGGCGGCACGCTGATCGACGCCGACCTCCAGCGGACGGCCGGCGAGGAGCGCGACAGCTTCGAGGAGATCGCGCCGCTCGTGAACGTCGAGGGCACCGTAAACTACACGAGCCTGGAGGTGCTCGACGACGGCGCCGCCGGCGGCGAGGCGGTGGTCCGGGCCACCGGCCCCGACGACCTGCTCGACTACATCAACCCGAGCAGCATCGTGGCGGCCCTCGGCCTCTCGTTCCCGGCGTCCATCGACGACCAGAACCTGCCGCTCGACGTGCAGACCGACTACGCGCTCGCGCCGGGCAGCAACGCGGTGCGGATGGAGACCACGCTGCGCAACACCTCGGTGCTGGCGCTCGATCTCTTCTTCGGCGACATCGTGAACGGCTCCGGGCAGGTCGAGCTGTTCCAGGAGCGCTACGGCTTCGGCGAGCCGCTGGTGACGCCCTCGTGTCCGGAGAGCGCGTGGGTCGAGTGCGCCGCCGGCACCTGCGATCCGTGCAGCTACGTGGCGTGGAGCGGCGACGAGAGCGCCAAGGGCGTCTCCTACGGCTACGTCCACCAGGAGGACGCGAGCAGCACCTTCTCCGTCAGCGGCGTGACGGCCGTCTTGCTCGGCAACGAGGTGCTCGCGGTGCTGCTCGGCGCCGGGGCCCCGAACTTCCACCTCGAGGCGGCGGGCAGCCCGGGCGACGCGCTGACCCTGACGCGCTGGTTCGTGGTGGGCGACGGCAGCGTCGGCGCCATCACCGACGCCCGCAACGAGCTGCGCGCCATCGCGACGGGCGAGCTCTCCGGCGAGGTGACCGCCGACGAGGACGGGGACGGGAAGCCCGAGCCCGTCGCCGGCGCCGACGTGGCCGTCACCGTGGAGGGCGGCGCGCTCACGAGCATCGTGACGCACTTCCGCACCGACGCCGCGGGCCGCTACCGCGGCACCCTGCCGCCCGGCGCGTACGCGGTGCGCGCCAACGTCGAGGGGCGGCTGTTCCCGCAGCCGGACGTGCGGCTGGTCGAGGTCGCGGAGGCCGGGCGTACGGAGGCGGACTTCGCGTTCGCGCGTCCCGGCCGGCTCGAGGTGCGCGTGACCGACGAGGCGGGCCAGCCCATTCCGGCCAAGGTGAGCCTGGTGGGCTTCGACCCGTCTCCCGATCCCGAGCGCTTCGAGAACATCGCCGGCGCCGTGGAGAACGTGACCCACGTGTTCGGCGACCAGGGCGACTCGCTGGGCTACGGCCTCGCCAACGTGTTCTTCGCCGACCGCACGGGCAGCACCGGCGTGGTCGACGTCGAGCCGGGGCCGTACCAGGTGGTGGTCTCGCGCGGCACCCGCTACTCGCACTTCGCCCAGACGATCGCGCTCTCCGAGAGCGGGGGCGAGGACGCGCTCGTGGTCGAGGCGAGCCTTGCCCGGGTGGTCGAGATGCCCGGCTTCGTGGCCGCCGACTTCCACCTGCACTCGATCGACAGCCCGGACTCGGAGGTGAGCCGCGAGGCGCGCGTCGCCAGCCAGCTCGCCGAGGGGATCGACTTCTTCACGCCCTCGGAGCACGACATCCGCGTCGATTTCGCGCCGATCGTCGAGGCGCTCGGCGTGCAGGACCTGGTCGCCACCGCGGTGAGCTCGGAGATCACCAGCTTCGACTACGGGCACTTCAACAGCTGGCCGGTGACGGTCGACCCGGCGCAGGTGAACGGCGGCGCCGTCGACTGGGGACGGCCCGGCGTCGCGCCGGGCGAGGACTTCCCCTCGCTGGGCTCCTACGGCCTCTCGCCGGGCGAGCTCATCGCCGCCGCGCTCGCCGACCCGCTGCCGAACCTGGTGCAGATCAACCACATCGACAGCTTCTTCGGCGCCTCCGGCCTCGCGATCGACACGGGCTTCGAGCCGCCCCAGTCGTTCGCCTCGCCCGAGAGCCGGCGCCTCGATCCGTCGCTGACAAACTTGTTCGACGACGGCTTCCAGGCCCTCGAGGTCTGGAACGGCAATCAGGGCGTCTTCCTGGGCGAGAACCTCGGCGACTGGTTCAACCTGCTGAACCAGGGCATCGTGCGCACCGCCGTCGCCACCTCCGACACCCACGAGAAGCGCAGCAACAGCGGGGGCACGCGCACCTTCATCGCGTCGGCGGTGACGGATCCGGCCGCGCTCTGGACCGAGGCGGGCACGCTCGCGGGAGCGGTCGCGGCCGGCCGTGCCGTCGGCAGCAACGGCCCCTTCGTGGCGTGCTCGCTGGCCGCCGCGTCGACCGGAGAGACGGCGGGGCTCGGGGTGGGCGACCCGCTCCTCGCCACCACCACCGACGGCGCCGTCGACGTCACCGTCGAGGTCTCGAGCCCGGGCTGGGCCGAGTTCGACACCATCGAGCTCTACGTCAACAACGCGACGCAGCCCTACGACCACGACGCGGATCCGGGCACGCGCGACCGCTACCGCGCGTTCCCCGACGTCGTGCTCACGGCCGGCACCGACTTCACCCTCACGGAGGTTCCCGCGGTCCCCGGCGTGCCCGGCTCCGAGTCGTGGCACGCGACGGTCACCACGCAGCTCGCGGGCCTGCTCGTCGACAGCTGGGTGGTGGCGATGGTGCGCGGCAGCAATGGCGTCTCGCGCCCGCTCTTCCCGATCGTTCCCGGCGGCCTCTCGGCCGCCGCGAACCCGACCTTCGAGAGCCTCCTCGACGGCAACCTCGGCGAAGGCGGCAACCGCTCGCTGGCCTTCACCAACCCGCTCTTCGTCGACGTCGACGGCGACGACGCGTGGACGCCGCCGGGCGTTCAGATCGCTCCGCTGTAGGCCGCGTGGACCTCCGAGCAGGAATTGAGCCATCCTCCGCTCGGCCCACGGGCCGAGGAGGACTCCATGCGCTGCATCCGGTCTCTTGCGACTCTCGCCGTCTCCGTCGCCCTCCTCGGAGCGGTCGCGGCGCGGGCAGGCGTGGGGCCTTCCTGCGTGGCCCCGCCGGCGGGCCTCGCTTCCTGGTGGCCTGGGCAGGATAGTGCCGAAGACGTCCAGGGCTCCAACGAGGGCACCCTCCAGAACGGGGCGACGTTCGCCGCCGCCCAGGTCGGAAACGGCTTCTCCTTCGACGGCGTCGACGACTTCGTGAGCGTGGGCGACGACGCGAGCCTGACGCCTCAGGTGTTCACGCTCAGCGCCTGGTTCCGCAGCGCCGCCGCCGCCGATCCCGCCGCCGCATTCCTCGTGGCCCGCAGCGGGTCCGATGGCGTCTCGGGGTACGAGCTCGGGGTGTTCCCGCCCTCGGGGGCGCTCCGGTTCACGCTGAACGGAGGCGCCGGGGGCGCAGACCTCACCGGCGCGACCGCGGTCCTCGACGACGCCTTCCACCACGTCACGGCGAGCTACGACGGCGCGACGATGCGGCTCTTCCTGGACGGCGTCCTCGATGCAGAGCTCGCGGTCGCCACCGCGATCGCCTACCCGGCGGGTGCGTCCTTCACCATCGGTCGCCGGGAGCGGGCGGCGATTCCCGGTTTCTGGACGGGCGTCGTCGACGAGGTCCAGCTCTTCGCCGGGCACGCGCTCTGCGCGGCGGAGGCGGCTGCCATCGCGGGGGCCGGCAGCGCCGGCCAGTGCCCGGGTGGGGTCGAGACCTTCTGCCTCGATCCCTTCCTCTGCTACAAGGCAAAGCCGACGAAGGGCGGCCCGGGCTTCGCCGGGGGAGGCGCGATTCTCGAGGGGCCCATCGAGTCGCTGGAGGTGACGGTCAAGAAGCCCGCGGCCCTCTGCCTGCCGGCGGACCTCGACGGCGCCCCAGCCGAAGACGACGTCACCCATCTCGAGGCCTATGCGATCAAGCCGGCGACGGCGCCGATGCGCCTCGGCAATCTCGCGGTCACCACGGCGTTCGGTACGCTCGCCCTCGACACGGTGAAGGTCGACCGCCTGCTGGTCCCGACGGCGAAGAGCCTCAGCGAGCCGCCGGTGGCTCCGGCGGCGGGTCCGGTCGACATCTTCCAGTGCTACACGGTGAAGGTCACGAAGGGGACCGCGAAGTTTCCGAAGGGCGTGCAGGCGGAGCTGGCGGACCAGTTCGAGGCCGCTCGCACCCTCGACCTCAAGAAACCGAAGCGCCTCTGCCTTCCCGTCGGGATCGACGGCAGCCCGGTCGCGCAGCCCGCGGCGCGGCTGCTCTGCTACCCGGTGAAGCCCGCGAAGGGCGAGCCGCGGCACACCCGCCGGACGGGTGTCTTCCTCGCGAACGCCTCCGGGGCGGAGCAGGTCGACACGCTGAAAGAGGAGCAGCTCTGCGTGCCCGCGACCGGGGCGCTGTCCCCGTAGCTCGCTCCGGTCAGCGCACCCACTCGCGCGGCGGCAGGTACTTCTCAAGCAGCTCCGCCTCAGGCGAGCCCGGCTCCGGCTGCGCGTCGTAGCGCCAGGCGACGAGGGGCGGCATCGAGGCGAGCACCGACTCGATGCGGCGGCCCGACTGGAGGCCGTAGAGCGTGCCGCGGTCGTAGACCAGGTTGAACTCGACGTAGCGGCCTCGCCGCAGCAGCTGCCAGGAGCGCTCGCGCTCGCCGAAGGCCGCGTCCTTGCGGCGGCGCACGATCGGCAGGTAGGCGCCCAGGTAGGCGTCGCCGACGCTGCGCACGAAGGCGAAGCAGGTGGCGAAGTCCGGGTCGGCGAGGTCGTCGAAGAACAGGCCGCCGATGCCGCGCGGCTCGCCGCGGTGGCGCAGGAAGAAGTAGTCGTCGCAGGCTTTCTTGCAGCGCGCGTACGCGTCGCCGCCGAGGGGGGCGCAGGCGCGGCGGGCGGTCTCGTGCCAGTGGCGGCAGTCGTCCTCGAACCCGTAGTACGGCGTGAGGTCGAAGCCGCCGCCGAACCACCATACCGCGTTGCCACTCGCGGGCGCCGCCCGGAAGAAGCGCAGGTTCATGTGCGAGGTCGGAACGTAGGGGTTCCCGGGGTGCGTGATCAGCGAGACCGAGATCGCCTCGAAGGGCGCGCCCCCGAGCTCCGGGCGGCGTGCGGTGGCGGCCGGGGGGAGGGCGTCGCCGCGCGCGTGGGTGAAGTGCACCGCGGCCTTCTCGAAGAGCGCGCCGTCCTCGAGCACGCGCGGCCGCGCCAGCGCGCCGCCGGGCCCGTCGAGGCGGTCCTCGCGAAAGCGCGCGGCGCCGTCCTCGGCCTCGAAGGCCGCGCAGATCCGTTCCTGGAGGCCGATCAGCCAGCTTCGTACCGGATCCGCCGCGGGCTCCGCCGTGCTCACCCCGCGAGCCTAGAGCAGCTCGAGCTGGGTCGCCTCGCCGACGGCCTCGTCGAAGCTCGAGCCGAGGTCGCCGAGCAGCGCGTCGGCGAGCGGGCGCAGCACGCGCTCGACATAGTGCCGGCGGTCGATGCCCGGCGGCAGCGAGCGCGGGCCGAGCACCGGCTCGGGGCCGCCCTCGGTGATCACGTAGCGCACCACGCCGCCGAGGCTGCGGCCGGCCTTGCGCGCCGCCTGCACGTGGGGCGGCACGGCGGCGGTGTAGCGCTCGACGCCGCCCTTGCGGATGCGCTTGCTGTACACGAGCTCGGCGTCGAGCTCACCGGCGCGGACGCGCTCCACCAGCTCGCGCACGAAGGGCAGCACCTCGCGGTCCTGGAACACGCGCTCCAGCATCCCCTGCTGCAGGCGCCGCGCCACCGGCGGCCAGTCGCGCCGAACCGACTCCAGGCCCACCACCACGAGCGGGCCCGCGCCCTCCGCGAGCCAGCCCGCGTAGCGCTTCTTGCTGCCGCCGCGGCCGCCGCGCACGCGCGGCAGCCACAGGCGCGCGAACACGCACTCGAGCTCCAGCACCAGCCGCGAGCGCACTCCGTACTCGCGCTCGACCCGGGCGCCCACCTCGGCCTCGACGCGCGCGCGCAGCCGCTCCGCCTCCTCCGCTCCCCCGCCGGCGAGCTGAACGAACACGGAGTCGGTGTCGCCGTAGAGGACGCCGACTCCGGCGGCGGCGAAGGCCTCCGCCGTCCAGTGCAGGGTCTGCTGGCCGAAGCCGGTGATCGCGTTGGCGACGTCGGGATCGAAGAAGCGGCAGGCCGGCGTCCCCAGCACGCCGAACAGCGCGTTCATCATGATCTTGATGGCCTGGTCCGCGTGGCGGTCGCCACGCTGCCGGGCGGCCTCGCGCCGCGCGAGGAACGCGTCGATCACACCGGGCAGGATCGCCCCCTCGCGCGCGAAGCGCGCGCCGTTCGGCGCGCTGATGGCGTCCGTGCCCGCGGTCGCGTGGGCCAGCGGATCGAGCTGAAAGGTGCGGATCAGGCTCGGGTACAGGCTCTTGAAGTCGAAGACCGCCACGCCGCGGAACAGGCCGGGGGAGGGATCCAGCAGCGCGCCCCCCTGCACCGCCCCGACCTCCTCGATCCGCGCGACGCTCGGCGCGACGTAGCCGCGCCGCCGCAGCTCGGGGAGGTACAGGCGGTCGAAGCTCGCGACGCTGGCGCCCACCCGGTCGAGGGGCATCCCCGAGAGCTGGCTGCGCTCGACGGTCAGCGCCAGCAGCCCCTCGCGCTCGAGGATCTCGCGAACCAGCCGCGCGTCCTCGAGGTTGTAGGCGGCCAGCGCCTCCGGATCCTCGCGCCAGAGGCGCGTGATCTCGGCCGCGGCGTCGGGCGCGTCGGGGTCGATCTTCTTGCCGCGCCCGAGCACCGCGCGGGCGACGGTCTCGAGACGGTAGTCCGGCAGGCGCAGCGCGTCGCGCACCAGCGGGATGCCGTCGAGCACCACGCGCCCCGGAAGCTCCGCGCGCGTCTGGCGGCCGAAGCTGGCGTCCTCGAGGAAGCGCGTGGCGCCGGGGACGCGCCCGAGCTCGGGGGCGATGCGCAGGGCCTCGCAGCGGCGCACCAGCACGCGCAGGTCGAAGTCGACCACGTTCCAGCCGACGAGCACGTCCGGGTCGAGCGTGCGCAGGCGCTCCAGCAGCGCCGCCAGCAGCGCCGGCTCGTCTGGATGCGCCCGCGCCCCCGCCACGGGACGCGGGCAGACGAGGTGCGCCTCCTCGACGCCGTCGCCCGCGAGCGCGAAGGCGAACACGCGCGAGGCGTCGGGAGAGGTCTCGAGGTCGAGGGAGAGCACGCGGAGGGCGGGACGCACGTCGTCGGCGGGTAGGAGCTCCGGGTTGCGAAAGCGCACCAGGCGGGCGTCGCCGCCCGCCTCGCCCTCGATCGCCACGCCCGCGCGCAGCCCCCGGTCGATCAGGTAGCGGTAGGGGAAGCGCACGTCCGCCTCGAGCGCCGTCACGCCGCGCGCCGAGAGCCGCTCGCGCAGCGGCGGCACGGCGGCGGGCAGATCGACCTCGACACGCAGCAGCGCGGCGCCGCGCAGGTCGCGCAGCTCGCTCGGCTCGCAGCGCGCGCCGGGCTCGCCGGCGAGGGCTGCAGCGGCGCCCGCGGGCACGAAGAAGCAGGGCCGGAAGCGGTCGTCCTCGACGAGGAAGGGGGGTCCTTCCTCGAGGCGGCCGAAGAGCTGGATCACCGGGACGCCGGCGACCACGCGGTAGCCCGGCTGGAGGAGGAAGCCGCGCCGCACGGCTCACTTGAACAGGGCGCGGGCGAGGGCGGAGCGGAACGGCTCGGTCAGCGGGTGCTCGCGGCCCAGCACCTCGAAGACGTCCAGCATGGCGCGCCGCGCCGCCTGGTCGTCGAAGGCGGCGTCGCGCTCCACGACCGCCAGCAGCTCGGCGAGCGCCGCCTCGTAGTCCCCGCGCGCGGCCAGGGCGCGGCCGAGGGCGAGGCGCGCGGCCAGATCGTCGGGATCGCGGGCGAGGCGCTCGCGCAGGGCATCGAGGTCCGCCGCCGGCTCGCCGCGGGTGCGCAGCTCGGCCGCCAGCCGCTCCAGCTCCGGTCCGGCCCCGCGCGCGAGCAGCTCCAGCGCGGCGTCGCGCTCGCCGCGCTCGCCGAGCAGGCGCGCCAGCCCGAGCAGGGCGCGATCGTGGCGCGAGTCGAGCGACAGAGCGCGGCGATAGCGCTCCTCCGCGGCGTTCGTATGGCCGGCCTCGGCGAGCTCGTCGGCCTCCTTCGCCAGGCCGTCCGCCTCGCTGGGCAGTAGCCGCTCCAGGAACTGGCGCACCACCGGCTCGGGCTGTGCGCCCGTGAACTCCGCCACCACCTCGCCGTCCCGGAAGGCGAGCACCAGGGGGATGCTGCGCACGCCGTAGCGCTGGGCGGTGGCGGGCGAGCGGTCGACGTCCAGCTTGGCGAGCACGAAGGCCCCCGCGTGCTCGTCGGCCAGCCGGTCGAGCAGCGGCCCGAGCGCGCGGCAGGGCCCGCACCACGGCGCCCAGAAATCGACGACGACCGGCAGCGAGCGCGAGCGCTCCAGCACCTCCCGCGCGAAGTCGGCGTCGCCGACGTCGATCCGCAGCCCGCCGCCCATCCGGCCTCTCCTCCCGTGCCGCGCCCCGCCCGCGTGCGCGGGTAGGCCGGTTGGATACTATACGGCCCCACGCCCACACCCGCCGAGGAGCGAGGCCGATGCCCTGGGTGATCACGAAGCTTTGCCGGGACTGCGTCGACATGAGCTGCGTCGAGGTCTGCCCGGTGGACTGCATCTACGAGTACACCGGCGACGATCGCGACAGCTTCCCCAACCAGCTCTACATCGACCCGGAGGAGTGCATCGACTGCGGCGTCTGCGAGCCCGAGTGCCCCTGGGAGGCCATCTTCGAGGACGAGCGGGTGCCGGACGTGCTGCGCGCCGACATCGCGCTGAACGCCTCGATCACGGAGTCCAAGGGCGAGTTCCAGGTGCCCGAAGTCACCGAGAAGGACAAGCCGAGCCCCGAGCAGATCGCGGCGAACAAGGCGAAATGGGGGCTCACCGACTGACGGCGGACGTCCAGCCTCGCGACGGCTTCGGCCGGCCGCTCCGGGACCTGCGCATCTCGGTGACCGATCGCTGCAACTTCCGCTGCAGCTACTGCATGCCCGCCGAGCTGTTCGGCGACCGCTACGAGTTCCTGCCGCGCTCGCAGATCCTCTCCTTCGAGGAGATCGAGCGGCTGGCGCGCCTGTTCGTCGAGCTCGGCGTCTCCAAGCTGCGCGTCACCGGGGGCGAGCCCCTGCTGCGCGCCGACCTGCCGCTCCTGATCGAGCGCCTCGCGCGGCTGCCGGGCGCGCCGGACCTCGCCCTCACCACCAACGGCGTGCTGCTGCCCGGGCTCGCCGGCGCGCTGCGCGAAGCGGGCCTGCGGCGCGTGACGGTGAGCCTCGACAGCATCGATCCCGAGGTGTTCCTGCGCATGAACGGCGGCAAGCTGGCGGTCGAGCGCGTGCTCGAGGGCATCGCCGCCGCCGAGCGGGCGGGGCTCGCGCCGCTGAAGATCAACTGCGTGGTGCAGCGCGGCGTCAACGACCACACCGTGGTCGCGCTGGCGCAGCGCTTCCGCGGGACGGGCCACGTGGTGCGCTTCATCGAGTACATGGACGTCGGCAACCGCAACGGCTGGGATCTCTCACAGGTGGTCCCCGCGGCGGAGCTGGCGCAGCGGCTGGACGACGCGCTCGGCATCGAGCCGCTGGAGCGCGCCTACCCCGGCGAGGTCGCCGAGCGCTTCCGCTACCGCGACGGCAGCGGCGAGCTCGGCATCATCGCCAGCGTGACGCGCCCCTTCTGCGGCGCCTGCACGCGCGCGCGGCTCACCACCGACGGCCGGCTCGTGACCTGCCTCTTCGCCAGCCGCGGCGCCGACCTGCGCGGCCCGCTGCGCAGCGGGGCGGACGACGACGCGCTGCGCGACCTGCTGGCGCGCGTCTGGCGCGGCCGCACGGATCGCTACTCGGAGATCCGCTCCCAGGCGACGGAGCCGCTGCGCGCCGGCGCGCGCAAGCTCGAGATGTACGAGCTGGGCGGCTGAGCGCCGCTCGGGGCTCGCTCAGAGCCAGCGGCGCACCGAGGCGCGATAGGCGGCGTAGGCATCGCCGAACTTGCGCGCCAGGTACTCCTCCTCGCGCTCGATCACGCTGTGCTGCAGGATCAGCACCAGCGGCGCGAGCAGCAGCAGCAGCCAGCCGTTGCCGGCCGCGACTCCGATTCCCGCCTGGAGCAGCACCATGCCGAGGTAGATCGGGTTCCGCGACCAGCGGAACGGTCCGCCGAGGATCAGCTCCGGGCTGGGCTTGCGGGGATCCGGGTCCTGGTGGGTCCGTCGAAGCCAGGTCAGCGTCCAGCCGCCGGCCGCCACCCCGGCGCCGATGAGGACGAGGCCGAAGGCGAGGCGCAGCCCGCCGCCGAAGCGGAGCGGCAGGAGCCAGTGCAGGCCCAGCCCCAGCAGGACGCTGCCGAGCAGCAGCACGGGCGGAAGGATGCGGACGTCGGCGTGGTCAGGGGGTTCGGCCATGGCGCCTCCCGGGGCTCGGCGTCAGTCTATCATCATGCGCTTCACCTATGCCGAGTCGATGTGCGATCCGCGCCAGTACGCGCGGCTGGCGGTGGCGGCCGAGCAGGCCGGCTACCACTCCTTCACCGTTCCCGACAGCATCTGCTACCCGCAGTTCTCCGACAGCCGCTACCCCTACACCCCCGACGGCGACCGGCGCTTCCTCGAAGGCAAGCCCTTCATCGAGCCGTTCTCGCTGATTCCCGCGCTCGGCGCGTTGACCGAGAAGCTGCGCTTCACGACGTTCGTGGTGAAGCTGCCGATCCGCCATCCGGTGCTGGTGGCGAAGCAGGCCTCGTCGGTGGCGGTGCTGACCGACGACCGCTTCGGCTTCGGCGTCGGTCTCTCCCCGTGGCCCGAGGACTTCGTCGCCTGCGGCCAGGAGTGGAAGGGCCGCGGGGCGCGCATGGACGAGATGATCGCGATCCTGCGCGGCCTGACGCGGCCGCCCGCGGGCGCGCCCGCGGACGCGCCCTGGATCTCCGGCGACTTCTTCGAGTTCCACGGCCAGTTCTACGACGTGCCGAGCATCAAGCTGTGCCCGGTGCCGCGCCGCCCGATCCCGATCCTGATCGGCGGCCACGCGGACGCCGCGCTGCGCCGCGCCGCGCGGCTCGGCGACGGCTGGATGCACGCGGGCGGCGGCCAGGCGGCGGACCTCGACACCGCGCTCGCCCGGCTCGCCGAGCTGCGGCGCGAGTGCGGCCGCGAGCGCGAGCCCTTCGAGATCCACGTGATCTCCCTCGACGCCTACACGCCCGACGGCGTGCGCCGGCTCGAGGACCGGGGCGTCACCGATGCGATCGTCGGCTTCCGGAACGCCTACGAGAAGGACACGCAGACCCTCGAGCAGAAGCTCGACGCGCTGCGCAGCTTCGCCGACCAGGTGATCGCGAAGGTCTGACCCGCGGAGCCGCAGTGCGCGTCGCTACCTGGAACGTCAACGGCCTGAAGGCGCGCCAGGACTTCCTCGTGCACTGGCTGCGCGAGCGCCGGCCCGACGTCGTGGCCCTCCAGGAGCTGAAGCTGGTCGACGAGCAGTTCCCGCGCGCGGAGCTGGAGGCCGCCGGGTACCACGCGCTCTGCCACGGCCAGAAGAGCTGGAACGGCGTCGCGATCCTCTCGCGCGAGCCCGCGGAAGCGGTCCAGCGCGGGCTGCCCGGCCAGGAGGAGCTGGGCGCGCGCCTGCTCTCGGCGCGGGTGGGCGAGCTGGTCTTCACCAGCGTGTACGTGCCCAACGGCAAGCACA
>Ga0209706_10000421_pt1 | contig 24132 bp, 22 predicted proteins | sample PPLLaktember2015_6_FD_187263 | JGI IMG/M metagenome (GOLD analysis project Ga0209706, IMG submission 187263) | Freshwater sediment microbial communities from Prairie Pothole Lake near Jamestown, North Dakota, USA - PPLs Lake P8 Core (1) Depth... | ecosystem: Environmental > Aquatic > Freshwater...
CGCGAGCACCCGGGTTGCTGAAGTTCCAAGCCAGACCCCTTTCTGAAGCAATGGTTGCGTGTGCGGGGAAAGGCAGCGGTGACAGGCCTCACAGGAGGGGGCCGGGCGGCCGATGAGGGAGGGATGACCGGCTCGGAGCCCCGAGGCCGCGGTGCGCCGTCGCGTCGCTTCGTCGGCGGGCTTTTGCTCGCCCTGCTGGCGGCCCATGGGCCGGTGGCCCCGACGCCGTCGGAGCCCGCGCTGCCCGCGGTGAGCGCGCCGCCGGCCGCCCGCTTCAACGCGCCGAACGGCTGTCGCAACGCCACCCTGCTCGACTTTCCCGCCGCAGGCTTCCCGCGCGTCCTCCCCCTCACGCGCTTCTGCCCCTTCGAGCCGCGCACCGACTGCCTCGGCGAGGCGATCCCCGAGCGTTCGCGGCTCTTGCTCCGCGAACGGCCGGACGACGCGCGCAAGGACCGGGTGCTGTGGAAGCTGCGCAAGGGCCAGGCGATCGGCGCCGCCGACGTGGGCGACCCCCGGCAGGACACGAGCTACGAGCTCTGCGTCTACGTCGAGGTCGCCGACGTCTGCTGGCTGGTCCTCCATCCCGACATCCTCGCCGGCTCCGGCTGGAAGGCGCACAAGCGGGGCTTCTCGTACCGGGCGAAGCGCGGCGTGCATCCCGAGGGCATCCGGAAGCTGCGCATCCGCACCGGCGCCGACCGCAAGGCACGCATCGTCGTGAAGGGCCAGGGCGACCTCCTCGACCTGCGCGCCCTGCCGATCCCGCCGAGCGCCGAGATCCTGGTGCAGCTCTACAACAGCGAGAACCAGTGCTGGAGCACCGAGTTCGGCGCGGATCCCGTGATCGACACCGAGAAGCGCTACAAGGATCGCTCGGACCCGTAGCCCCGCCGGCGCTCCTCACGGCCCCCCGCCGTGGACGTGGATGCACTCCCCGGTCAGGTAGCCCGCGCGCTCGGAGACCAGGAAGCGCACCACGTTGGCGACGTCTTCGGGCTGGCAGACGCGCCCGAAGGGCATGTGCCGGTCGAGGGCACGGATGTCGTCGACGCCGCGCGTAGCCCGCACCAGCCGCCGCCCCATCTCGGTCTCGACCAGACCGGGCGCCACGACGTTCACGTGGATGCCGTTCCTTCGCTCCTCCTTCGCGAGCGTGAAGGCGAGCGCCTCCATCGCCGCCTTGCCCATGCCGTAGGGCGCTCCGTTCGCGTCGTAGTGGAGCGTGGCGACGCTCGAGATGAACACGACGTCGCCGCGCGGCCGCCCGCGCATGCCCGGCAACACGAGGCGCGTCAGCACGTGGGGCCCGAGCGCATGCACGCGCACGACGCGCTCGAGCTCGACCGGGTCGGTCTCCGCCACGCTCTTCCCGCGGCTCGCGATGCCGGCGTTGTGGACCAGCAGGTCGACGGGCCCGAGCTCCGCCGCGACGGCCGCCACCATGCGCTCGCTGGCCGCGTAGTCGTCGACCGACGCCTCGCACGCCAACGCGCGGCGCCCGAGCGCCCGCAGCGCGGCCGCCGTCTCCTCCGCAGCGGCCGCGTCGCGCCGATAGCTGATCGCGACGTCGGCGCCGTCCTCGGCGAGCCCGATCGCGATCGCGCGGCCGATGCCGCGCCCCCCGCCCGTCACCAGCGCCACTCGGCCCGCGAGACTCATCGTGCCTCCTCCGCCTGCCCGCCAGGCCCGAGCCAGGTCGCCCGCTGCTCGAACAGCAGGCGCGCCAGGCGCTCCTGACCATAGGACGTGAGGTGCACGCGGTCCCACCAGACGAACCCGGAGTCGCGCTCCGCGACGAGCGCGTCGTGGACCTCCACCAGCGGGATCCCGAGCCGCGCCGCGACCTCGCGCATCGCGGCGTGCTTCTCGCGCAGGCCGCGCAGGCTGCGCTCGTTGCGGCTCTCGATGCAGTTCGGCTCCGGGACGAAGGCGACGCGGATCCCCCGCTCCGCGCTCCAGCGCGCGATCCGCTCGAGCTCGCGCGCCAGCAGCGCGGGATCGCGGTCGTTGTTGCCGAGGTTCACCAGCAGGAGCTCCGGCTGCCAGGCGGCGAAGTGCTCCTCGAGGTTCTCGCGCACCTTCTTCGACACCTCGCCGGGCAGCCCCGCGTCGATCAGCTCGAAGCGCTCGCCGGCCCGCGCGGTCTCGCCGAGCCAGCCCTCGAGGCGCCGCACCCAGACGTCTTCGAGGCGCGCGGCGCCCGAGCCCCAGGTCTGCGAGGTGCCGAGCACCAGGATGCGGCGCACCCCCGCCGGCGCCGGTTCGAGCGGGTACTCCCGCGCGAGGCGCGGAACGATCTGCCCCTCGTACTCGATGCGGTTCTCGTAGCCCTCGAAGTGCACCTGCTCGGGGTGGATGCGCGAGAAGTACGCGGTGTCCGCCAGCAGCGCGAGGCCGGCGCAGGCGAGCGCCACGCCGTTCGCAAGGGCGAGCGCCGGCGCCACCGCCCCGCCGCGCCGGCGCAGCGCCAGCGCCACCCCCGCATCGAGCGCCGCGAGCAGCGCCAGCACGCCGCCGAAGATCGCTCCCGCGTGGCGGTGATTGGCGAAGTCCTCGTGGATCGTCTTCCCCGACGCCGCGTCCGCCACCACCACGTCGTCGACCTCGACGTGGTCCGCCGCGGACCCTCGCAGCCCGACCCGCACGGGGGACGAGAGCGCCGCCGGACAGCGGCCGATCGTCTCGCCGTTCAGCCGGACCGCGAGCTCGGAGCCCTCGCGCTCGAGCGCCAGCTCCTGCCAGCCCGCATCGAAGTCGATCGCGGCGAGCGGCTGCTTCGACGTGAAGGCGCCGGCCGCCGTGCCCGCGAGGCAGGCGCTCGGAAAGTCCGGGTCGCGCGACAGGCGCACCGCCTCGAAGCGCGCGCCGTCGTGGGCCGTGATCGCGGCCAGCCAGCCGCCCTCACGCAGCCTGAAGCTCAGCGCGAAGCGCCCCGGCGCGACCGGCTCCCGCAGCAGCAGCTCGTGGAACCCGTGCCAGACGCCGAGGTCGAGGCGGTCGCGGTGCAGCGCGGTGCGCGTGGTGAGGAACGAGACCGCGCCCAGGATCCCCCGCTCGAGACCGACCTTCGTGCTCTCCCAGCGCCCGTTCGCGTGCAGCGTGTTGCCGAGCCGGAGCGCGAGGGTCTGGAGCGTCCAGGCCGCGAGCAGCGCCAGCGCCACCGGCAGCACGAGGCGCGCCCGCCGCGCGCGCTGCGGTCCTCCCCCGCTCGAGCCCTGCGTGGCCATGCCCGGCGCACGTTGGCATGGATCGCCCGGCGCGACCAGGGCGCGGCGCGACGCCGCCGCGGCTACATTGAAGCCGTCTGCTCATTGCGCCGGAGGTCGCGCCGATGAACCGAACCCGCCTCTTCCTCTTCGCGGCGGCGGCGAGCGCCGCCTCCCCCGCCACCGCCCATCCCGGGCACGGCGACCCGTCCCAGGGCGGCTGGCTCCACTACCTGAGCGAGCCCCAGCACTTCTTCGTGCTCGCCGCCGTGCTGCTGGCGGGCGCGGCCGCAGCGAGCCTGCTGCACGCGCGGCGCCAGAGCGCGACCCGCCGCACCCCGCGGCGCTGAGCGCTCGAAGGGCCGGCGTGGCGGCGATCGAGATCCTGGGCCTCGACCACGTGGTGCTGCGCGTCGCCGACGCCGCGCGCTCGCTGCGCTTCTACTGCGACGCCCTCGGCTGCAAGGAAGAGCGGCGCAGCGACGCCCTCGGCCTGATCCAGCTCCGCGCCGGCGCGAGCCTGATCGACCTCGTTGTCGTCGACTCGCCCCTCGGCCGCGCCGGCGGCGGTCCGCCCGACCCCGACGGCCGCAACGTCGACCACCTCTGCGTCCAGCTCCGCAGCTTCGACGAGCCCGCGCTGCGCGCGCACCTCGCCGCCCACGGCATCGCACCGGGCGACGTCGGGTCGCGCTACGGCGCGCTCGGCCTCGGCCCGTCGATGTACGTCCGCGACCCCGACGGCAACGTCGTCGAGCTCAAGGGGCCTCCCGAGGCGTAGGCGTCGGAACGGGGCGCGGCTTCGCGTCCTCGCCGCCCCGCACGAAGGGCACGAAGCGCACCGGGAAGAGCCGCGTGGTGCGGATCCCCTCTGGCGTGCGCTCGAGCACGCGCAGGTCCTGGTCCATGCCCCCGACCGGAGCCACCATCCGGCCGCCGAGGGCGAGCTGGTCGAGCAGCGGCTGGGGCACCTCGGCCGGCGCGGCCGTGAGCACGATGCCGTCGAAGGGAGCGCGATCGGGCAGCCCCTGGAAGCCGTCGCCGGCGAAGACCTCGACGTTCGCGACGCCGAGCTCCGCCAGCGTGGCGCGCGCCCGCTCGGCGAGCTCGGGCACGATCTCGATGCTGTACACGCGCTCGACGAGCCGCGCGAGCACCGCCGCCTGGTACCCCGAGCCGGTGCCGATCTCGAGCACCCGGTCGCCGGGCTGGGGGCGCAGCAGCTCGGTCATCACCGCCACGATGTAGGGCTGCGAGATCGTCTGGCGGTGGCCGATCGGGAGCGGGCCGTCCTCGTAGGCGCTCTCGCGGTACGCCTCGGGCACGAAGCGGTGGCGCGGCACCGCGCGCAGGGCCGCGAGCACGCGGGGGTCTCGTACCCCACGGCCCTCGATCTGCTCGCGCACCATGGTCTCGCAGCGCGCCCGCCAGGCCGCGTCCTCGTCCGCTGCCATCGCCCCTCCCGCCCCGAGGACGAGGGCGATCCAGAGTGCAGCCGCAATGCGCGGACCCGCCATCGCCACCTCCCTCGCCGGGATGCTCTCACCCCCGGGCCGGCCCCGTCAAATCCCCGTCGCCCGGGCGCCGTGGCAGTGTAGACTGCGCGGGCACGCCGAACGCAGGGGGGCACGACATGGCGACGCTGGTGGAGCGGGCGATCGGAGCGGCGAAGCTCGACGCCGCGACCTACGAAGAGGTGGAGCACGATCCCGACGCCCTGGGCCAGGCGGTGATCGTGGTTTTGGTTGTGGCGCTGGCCGCCGGCATCGGCGCGGTCTCGCGGGCGGGGCTCTCGGGGCTCGTGATGACCGCGCTCGCCAGCCTCGTCGGCTGGTTCCTCTGGGCGGGCGTCACCTACCTGGTGGGCACCCGGCTCCTGCCCGGCCCCCAGACGGAGGCCGACCTCGGCCAGCTCCTGCGCACCCTCGGCTTCTCCGCAACGCCGGGCGTGTTCCAGGCCTTCGCGGTCATCCCCGTGATCGGCATCGTGATCGGCTTCGCCGCGAGCCTCTGGCAGCTCGCGGCGATGGTGGTCGCGGTGCGCCAGGCCCTCGACTACGAGAGCACCGGGCGCGCCATCCTGGTCTGCGTGGTGGGCTTCCTGCTCTACCTAGCGATCGGGATCGTGCTCGGCTCGCTCATCGGCCGCTGAGGCGCCGGCGGCGGCTCGGGATCCCAGCCGTAGCGCTCGAAGAGGTCGCCGAGCCGGGCGCGGATCTCGCCCGGCTCGAGCCCGAACTCGCCGAGGCTGTAGACGTGCTCGGCGCGGTGGGTCTTCGAGCGCCGCTCCTCTTGCGCGAGCGCTTCCTCGTAGGCCGGCGAGAGGCTGAGGCCGAGCGCGCGGTAGACCTCCTCCACCGTGCGCTTCGGCCGCTCGACGAGGGCGCGGTAGTCGACCACGGCCTGGCGCGTCTCGGGATGACGGGCCAGCACCTCGAGCGGGTAGCGGTAGCTGTGGAAGGACTGCTCGGCGAGCACGCGCCGCGAGTCCTCCATGCGCTCGGGGGTGCAGTGCGCCGCCTTCCAGTTGCGGGTCATCATCTTCAGCAGGCTCGGAATGGTGTCGTAGGGCGTGCGCAGGCAGACGACGAAGCGCGCGTCGGGGAACGCCTCGATCAGGCTCTCGAGCTTGCCGCAGAAGGTCGGGTTCTTGCTGAGGTGGAGCTTCCCGGGGCCGTTCAGGTAGAGCTGCCGCTGGACGCAGCCCCGGTAGAAGCGCATCAGCCGCCGGCGCCGCGCGGGCGGCATCTCGTCCGTGTAGTAGAGCGACTGGAGCTCCCGCCAGTAGGGGAACAGCAGCACCCAGACGCCGGAGGCGCAGGAGGCGGCGAACAGGAACTCGTCCTCTTCGGGGCGCGTGAGGCTCATCGGGTGCATCTCGCGGCCGCGCGCGAAGGCGCGGTCCTCGAAGGCCTTGATGCGGCGGTCGACGGCGCCGCCGAGCCACGCGGCGTCGAGGCGGCCCAGGGCGCGCACGAGCTTCTTCTGCAGGATCGAGGGCAGGAACAGCTCCCAGGTGAGGAAGGTGGAGAAGCGCTCGCCGTCCCGCGCCAGCAGCTCGTGGAGAAGCGAGGTCCCGCTGCGCGCGTGGCCGACCACGAACACGGGCTCGCGCACCGCGATGCGCCGGAAGCCCGGGAACAGCACGCGGTCGAGCGCCATGCACACGGCGTGGAGCGCAGCGACGAGGGGGATCCCGACGGCGAGCCCCAGCAGCAGCACGAGCCGCGGCCCGCGCGGGCGCTCGGCGAAGGCCAGGCGGAACATCCGGAGGTACGTGCGCAGATCGAACAGCAAGCGGGGGCTCCCGGTGCGGAGTCTACCGGCGCTCTCAGCGGGCCGGGGCGGGACCGATCCGATAGCGGCGCAGCTCCGGCAGGCGCCAGGCCGCCCAGGCCACGATCAGCAGGCAGCCGACGCCGCCGCTCACCACGGCGAAGGTCGGGCTCGTCGCCGCCGCGAGGAAGCCGGACTCGACCGCGCCGAGCTGGTTCGAGGCGGCGATGAAGATCATGTTCACCGCCGAGACCCGCCCGCGCAGGGCGTCGGGCGTCGAGAGCTGCACCGCCGTCTGGCGGATCACGACGCTCACCTGATCCGCCATCCCCACCACCATGTAGGCCGCCAGCGAGAGCGGGAACCAGCGCGAGAGCCCGAACACCAGGGTGGCGAGGCCGTACACCGTGACGGCCGCGAGCAGCGCGAGCCCGGCGCGCTCGATCGTCGGCCGGAACACCAGCACCGCCGCCATCGAGAGCGCGCCCACTTCGAGCGCGGCCGCCAGCAGCCCGTAGCCGACGTCGCCGACCTGGAGGAGGTCCTTGTAGACCGGCAGCAGCGCCGTCGCCCCGCCGAGGATCACCGCGAACATGTCGAGCGCCATGCAGCCGAGCACCACCGGGTTGCGCCAGACGAAGCCGAGCCCCTCGCGCACCGCCTGCCAGCTCGGCGCGCGGCCCTCGGGCCTCTCGCGCACCGTGCGCACGAAGCCGAGCCCGACGAGGTTCAGCGTGACCAGCGCGACGTAGGCGCCGTAGGAGGCGCCCACACCCGACCCGGCGATCAGCAGCCCGGCGAGCGCGGGGCCGGTGGCGAAGGCCAACGCGGTCGCCATCGACGAGTAGGTCACCGCGCGCGGGAAGAGCTCGAGCGGCACCAGGTTCGGCACCATCGCCTGGCGGGCCGGGCTGTCGAAGGCGAAGGCGGCGGCGTTGGCGAAGACCACGGCGTAGAGGATCGACGCGTCGAGCGCGTCCGCGAAGGTCGCGGCGCACAGCAGGCTGCCGGTCGCGATCAGCGGGAGCTGCGCGAGCCGCATCACGCGCCGGCGGTCGTAGGCGTCGGCCACGGCGCCGCCGACGAGGGTCAGCGAGAGCGCCGGCACGAACTGGAACAGCCCGATCAGACCGAGCTGGAGCTCCGAGTGGGTGAGCTCCCAGACGTGCCAGAAGATCGACGCCCGCAGCAGGGTCATCGCCGTCGCCGCGCAGAAGCGGCTGGCGAGGTAGATCCAGAACGAGGTCGGAATGGGCGACGACGCGTTCGGCGCCGGCCCGCGCGCCGGCGGGGCGTTCACGGGCGCGGATCCTACCAGACGGGGAGCGGCGTCCCGAAGTAGCACCGGCATACAACTTTGAAGTACGCTCACTTTCCGATGAACGCCCCCCGCCGCGAGCGCAAGAAGCGCGCGGTCCGCGAACGCCTGCTGGCCGAGGCGCAGCGCCTCTTCCAGATCCGCGGCGTCGCGGCGGTTTCCGCCGCCGAGATCGCCGAGGCCGCCGACGTCGCGGCCGGCACCTTCTTCAACCACTTCCCCACCAAGGACGCCCTGGTGGCGGAGCTCGCCGGGCGGGTGCTGGCGCCGCTGCTCCGGCCCCTGGAGCCCGGCCCGGCCGCGGCTCCGGTGGGCCCGCGCGTCGCGGCGTTCTTCGCCGAGGCGGCGGGCACCCTCGCCCGCGCCCGCGCCGAGAGCGGCGACCTGCTGGCGACCCTGCTGCGCGCCTCCGGGGGCGGCGAGGCCGCGCTCGACCCGGAGGGCCGCCTGCGGCGCGCCTGGTCGCAGCTCCTCTTCGAGGGCCAGCGCCGCGGCGAGATCCGCTGCGAGGGCGAGGCCGCGTTCCTCGCCGAGCTCGTGGTCGGCGCGTTCTCCGCCTCGCTGCTGCACTGGCTCCACGACCCCCGCTACCCCCTCGCGCAGCGCATGGCGCAGCTCGAGAGCTTCGTGTCCGGCGCACTCGGGACGCCCCGCGTGCCGCCGGCGAACCTTCCCCAACCCAACCAGGAGAGAGCCGCGTGACGACCTTCTCGATGACGATCGACGGCAAGCCCGTGACGGGCGAGTCCCGCTTCCCCGTGATCAACCCCGCGACCGGCCAGCCCTTCGCGGAGGCGCCCGAGTGCTCGCGCGCGCAGCTCGAGGACGCGATGGCCAGCGCCGACGCCGCCTACAAGAGCTGGCGCCGGGACGAGGCACGCCGCCGCGAGGTGCTGGTGGCCTGCGCCGACGCCATCCAGGCGCGCGCCGGCGAGATCGCGCCGATCCTGACACGCGAGCAAGGCAAGCCGCTGCCGCGGGCGATGGAGGAGCTGATCGGCTGCGCGGTGTGGTTCCGCGTGACGGCGGGGCTGCAGATCCCGGTCGAGGTCCTGCGCGACGATGCGCAGGGCCGCATCGAGGTACGCCGCCGCCCGTTCGGCGTGGTGGGCGCCATCACGCCCTGGAACTTCCCGGTGCTGCTCGCCGTCTGGAAGATCGCCCCGGCGCTGCTCGCCGGGAACACCGTGGTGCTGAAGCCTTCGCCCTTCACGCCCCTCGCCACGCTGAAGCTCGGCGAGGTGCTGCGCGACGTCGTGCCCGCCGGCGTGCTGAACGTCGTCTCGGGCGGCGACGCCCTCGGCGGCTGGATCACCGGCCATCCGGCGGTGCGCAAGATCTCCTTCACCGGCTCCGTCGCGACCGGCAAGAAGGTGGCCGCCGCCGCGGCGCCGGACCTGAAGCGCGTGACCCTCGAGCTCGGCGGCAACGACGCCGCGATCGTGCTCGACGACGCCGATCCGAAGGCCGTGGTGCCGAAGCTCTTCTGGGGCGCCTTCGCGAACAGCGGGCAGGTGTGCAGCGCCATCAAGCGCGTGTACGTCCCCGATGCGCTCTACGAGCCGATCGCCCAGGGACTCGCCGAGCTGGCGAAGAGCGTGAAGGTGGGCGACGGCCTCGAGGCGGGCGTCGAGCTCGGGCCGGTGAACAACCGGCCCCAGTTCGAGCGCGTGTGCGAGCTGGTCGACGACGCCCGGGCGCACGGCGGCAAGATCCTCGCCGGCGGCGCGCCGAAGGGCGGCGACGGCTACTTCTACCAGCCGACGATCGTCGGCGGCCTGTCGGACGGTGTACGCCTGGTCGACGAGGAGCAGTTCGGCCCCGCGCTGCCGATCCTCCGCTACCGCGAGCTGGAGGACGCGGTCGAGCGCGCCAACGCCACCCACTTCGGTCTCTCGGGCTCGGTCTGGTCGGCGGACCCGGAGCGCGCCGCCGCCGTGGCGGGCCAGCTCGAGTGCGGCACCGCCTGGGTGAACCAGCACATGGCCATCCTCCCGAACACCCCGTTCGGCGGCGCGAAGTGGTCGGGCATCGGCGTCGAGAACGGCCCCTGGGGCCTGCTCGGCTTCACCGAGATCCAGGTGGTGAACGTCGCCAAGGGCTGACGCGCCGGGCGCGCAGCCCGGCGGCTGCGTTACGCGCCGGGCTGCGCGATCATCGGAACGCCATGGCCGACCCGAAGATCGCGAAGCTCGAGAAGTCGCGCGCCGAGTGGAAGAAGCTGCTGCCCCCGGAGCGCTACGCGGTGCTCTTCGAGGGGGGCACCGAGCGTCCGTTCACGAGCGGGCTCAACCAGGAGAAGCGGGCGGGCACCTTCGTGTGCGCCGCCTGCCACCTGCCGCTCTTCGAGTCGGTGGCGAAGTACGAGAGCGGCACGGGCTGGCCGAGCTTCTTCCAGCCGATCCCCGGGCACCTCGAGACGAAGCGCGACTTCAAGCTGATCCTGCCGCGCACCGAGTACCACTGCGCGCGTTGCGGGGGCCATCAGGGTCACGTGTTCAGCGACGGGCCGGCTCCGACGGGCCAGCGCTACTGCAACAACGGCCTCGCCGTCGAGTTCGTGCCCGAGGGCGAGCCGCTGCCGAAGCTGCGCGAGTAGAGGCACAGCGCCCGCGGGGCCTCCGTCGGCACCCCGCGGGAGATCGCCTGCCCGACGCTCCTGCTACGCTGCGCGTTTCGGGCGGCGTGGGGGCTCGCCGTCCGGGTAGGGGAAGCCATCGACCCGGAACGTCGAGCGAGCGCGCAGGCGGAGCTGCGCCGCGCCATCGAGAACGCGAGCGAGCGCGCGGTGTTGCTCGCGGGGCCCGAGGGCTCGGGCAAGACGACGCTGCTGCACGCGCTCGCGAGCGAGCTCGCCCCGCTGCGCAGTGCGGTGTACCTCGCGCACCCGCGGCTCCCGCTCGGGGGCTTCTGGATGCGGCTCGCCGGCGAGCTCGACCTCGAGCCCGGCTACGACGCCAAGCGCCGCGTGCTGCGGCGCGCGGCCGACCTCGCCCGCGAAGGCGGCTCGCTGCTGCTGCTGGTGGACGACGCCTCCGAGCTCCCCGCCGAGACGCTCTACGCGCTGATCGCCACGGCGCGCTCGGAGCCCGGCATCCAGCTCGTGCTGGCCCGCTCGGACGCCGCGTCCCTCGCAGGGCCGCTGCCCGACGACGTCCCGGTGGTGCGCATCAACGGGGTCGCGCCGGCGGTCGCCGCGGCGCCGTCGCCGGAGCCCCCGGTCAGCGCACTCCCCGCCCTCACCGCCCGCCGCCGCAGCCGCGAACGCCGCAAGCGCGCCGCCTGGGCGGTCGGCGGTCTGCTGGTCGGGCTCGCCCTCGGCACCCTCGCCTCCGCTCCCGTGTGGCGCGCGCTCCAGGGAGCGCTCGCGCCGGTGGCTCCGGGCTCGCCGCGCGAGGCCCGCTCCGCACCGCCGCCTCCCGCCGAGGAAGCGCCGCCCCTCGCGGCCTCCGAGCGGGCGCTGCCGCCGCCGGCCGCGACGGCGCCGCCCGCGCCTTCGCCACGCGCTGACGCGCCGCCCGCAGCTGCGCCGCCGTCGATCGCAGCCGCGCCCTCCACGCCGGCTCCGGAACCGGCTCCGCCGCGCACCGAGGAGCCCGCGGCCGCCGCTCCCCTCGCCGCCGCGCCGCCTCCCGCCACCCCGGCGCCCGAGGTCGCGGCCCCCGCGCCGGCTGCTCCTGCGCCCGCGCCGGCGGCGCCGGCGCCCTCGCCCTCCGCTGCGGCACCCGCGCCCGCCGTCGCCGCGCCGCCTCCGGCCGCGCCGCGCCCGCGCGCCGGACCTCCCGCGCTCGGGCTGCTCAGCGTGACGTCGGACTCGGACGTCCGCATCGAGGTCGACGGCCGTCCCTACGGCCCCGCCCCCGTCTACGGCGTCCAGCTCTCGAAGGGCGAGCACCGCGTGCTCGCCCACTACCCCGACGGCGCCGTCGCGCTGAAGACGATCTACCTCGACGCGGAGAACGTCTCGGTGTTCTTCCGCTAGTGGCGCTCGCCCGCGGCGCCGGCGCGCGCGCCATCCCGCGCGGCGTCTGGCTGCTCGGCTTCACGAGTCTCTTCATGGACGTCTCCTCCGAGATGGTCCACGGCCTGCTCCCGGTGTTCCTCACCGGCGTGCTCGGCGTGACGGCGCTCTCCGTCGGCTGGATCGAGGGCGTGAGCGAGGCGACGGCCTCGGGCCTGAAGGTGTTCTCGGGCGTTGCCTCCGACCGGCTCCGGAACCGCAAGGGGCTGGCGACGCTCGGCTACGGCCTCTCGGCGCTCACCAAGCCCGTCTTCGCGCTGGCGAGCTCGGCGGGTCAGGTGTTCGCCGCGCGCTTCGTCGACCGCGTGGGCAAGGGCATCCGCGGCGCGCCGCGCGACGCGCTGGTGGCCGATCTCGTGGGCTCCGAGCTGCGCGGCGCGGCCTACGGCCTGCGCCAGTCCCTCGACACCGTCGGCGCCGTCCTCGGCCCGCTGCTCGCCGCCGCGCTGATGGTGGCGACGGGCGGCGCGTTCCGCACGGTGTTCTGGATCGCGGCTCTCCCCGCGCTCGCCGCCGTCGCGATCCTCGCCTTCGGCGTGCGCGAGCCGCCGCGAGCGGCGGACGCCGGCGAGGCCCGCGCCGCCCTCCGCGCCGCGGACCTCGGGAGGCTGCGAGGACGCTACTGGCGGATCGTGCTCGCTTCGGTCGCCCTCACGCTCCCCCGCGTCAGCGAGGCGTTCCTGATCCTGCGGGCCGAGACCGTCGGCATTCCGGTCGCCTACCTGCCGCTCGTGCTCGGCGCGATGAACGTCTCCTACGCCGCGTCCGCGTACCCGGCCGGCCGGCTTGCCGACGTCGTCGACCGCCGCGCGCTCCTCGCGGTCGGCTGCGCGCTGCTCGCCGCCAGCCACGCGATCCTCGCCGCCGGCGCGGGGCCCCTCGCGATCCTCGCGGGCGTCCTGCTCTGGGGCCTCCATCTCGGCGCCACCCAGGGCCTCTTCGCCGCCCTCGTCGCCGACGCCACTCCGCTCCCGCTGCGCGCCACCGGCTTCGGCGTCTTCCACCTGGCCACGGGCCTCGCCACCCTCGCCGCCAGCGTCGGCGCCGGCTGGCTCTGGCAGGCCCGCGGCCCCGCCGCGCCCTTCGCCGTCGGCTGTGCGCTCACGCTCTTCGCGCTGGTGAGCCTGCTGGGACTGGTCCGGTGGCGGGCCTCGAGCGGGGGCGCGCCGGCCTGAAGCCAGGGTCCCGGTCCACCGATAGGAGCGGCTGCGGCCCGGCCCCGTCCGCGGCCGGGATCCGCTACGGGAGGCTCCCGGTGACCAGCACGCCCGACAGCCCGCGACCGACCGCCAACTTCAGGCGCCAGCACGCCGACCTCGCGCGGATGGCCGTCGACCTGATGGGCGGCCTCGACGCCGCTCGTTGCCGCAGCGAGGGAGCCCGCCTGCGCGAGGGTCTCGCGCTCTTCACCGGCAAGCTCAAGGTGCACACCGTGATGGAGGAGGAGGAGCTCTACCCGCGCCTCCGCGAGCACGCCGACCCGAAGGCCCGCGACCTGGCCGAGCGCTTCTGGGACGAGTTCGGCGCCGTCTACCGCGAGTACTTCTCCTTCTACGAGGCCTGGCGCCGCCACGGGGCGATCGAGGAGGATCCCGACGGCTTCCTCCAGGCCCTGCGCGCGATGCTCGCGCGCCTCGGCGCGCGCATGCACCAGGAGAACGACGAGCTCTACGCGATGGTGGATCGCCTGCACGGCGCCTAGCGCGGCGCAGGCTCTCTTCCCCGGCGCTCAGTCCCGGTCGGGCGCGCCGAGCGGGAAGAGCTTGCGATACGGCCGCGCCTCGTCCACCGCCCGAGCGAAGGAAGGCCGCGCGAGCAGACGCCGCCGATAGCCGCCGAGGTTCGGAAAGCCGTCGCCGATCGGCTGGACCCAGTCCGCGTAGAACAGCGCCGGCGCGGCCGCGCAGTCGGCGAGGCTGAACGCGCCGCCCGCCGCCCACTCCCGCCCCGCGATGGCGCCCTCGAGCCAGCGGTAGGCGGTGTCGAGCAGGCCCCGCGCATCCGCCACGCCTCGAGGGTCGCGGCTCTCGGGCGCTCGGATGCTGTCGAACACGATCGTCTGCATCGGCGTCGAGACGTAGTGGTCGAAGATGCGATCCATGGCGCGCACGTCGAGCGCCACCTTCGGATCGTCGGGGATCAGCCGCACCGGGCCCGGATGGCGGAGCCCCAGGTGCTCGATGATGATGCTCGACTCCGCCACCGTGCGGCCCTCGTCCACCAGCACGGGCATGCGCTTGAACGGCCAGAGCGCCTCGTGCTCGGCGGCCGCCTGCGGGTCCTCCGGCCCGAGCAGACGCAGCTCGAAGGGGATGTCGTTCTCGTAGAGCGCGATCAGCACCTTCTGGCAGTACGAAGAGAAAGGATGGGCGTACAGCTTCATAGGATTCTCCCGCGATCGGGGCGCTCCTTCCTGAGTCGTCCGAAGGGCGCCCCAGTCGACATCGGCGAGCCCGCTCGCGCTAGCGGCTCTCCAGCCAGGGGTCGAAGTCCTCGCGGAGGGGTGGGAGGCGCGCCGGGTCGCCGATCACCTCGCCCGCCCGGACCCCGGCGAGCAGGTCGGCCTCCAGGATCGCGCCCGCCGTCACGACGCCGCTGCGCATCACGTTCGCGATGCCGTGGCCGGAGGGCGTGCTCGCGCCGCAGAGGTAGAGGCCGCGGACCTCCGTCTCGGGGCCGAGGCGCAGCGGACCCTGCTGATCGACGGCCCACTCGATGCCGTACGAGGTCCCGCCCGTCGAGCGCGTGAAGCGCTCCTGCGTGAGCGGGCTCGCGCTCTCCTTCCACTCCACGTGCTGGCGCAGGCCCGGCAGCACGCGCTCCGCCGCGTCGAAGAGCCGCTCGCTGAGCTCCGCCTTCACGCGGCGGTACTCCGGGTCGCGGTGGTAGCGACCGCCTTCCGCGGGCCCCTGCTCCGCGTGCCAGAAGGCGTACTGGCGCGGCACCAGGGTCATGATCTGGAGATTGGTCGAGCCGCGCGGCGCGAGGTGCGGATTCGTCGGGTCCTTGAGCGACGCGAAGGAGAGGTAGGCGAGCGGGACGTCGGGGAGAGCGCCCTGCTCGAGGGTCTCGTAGAGACCGTCGATGTCGTAGCTCCCCCAGATCCAGTAGTTCGTGTTGGGGACGCCCCGCGCGCCGAGATCCAGGTCGAGCGCCAGGTAGAGCGTGAAGAGCGGGAGCGACATGCGGAAGCCACGCACGCGCTCGAGCGTCGCCGCCGCGAAGTGCTCGGCGCCGACCAGATCGAGAACGGTCCGCTTCAGGTCCGCGTTCGAGACCACGACCGGCGCGTCGATCGCCTCGCCACTCTGGAGCACCACGCCCCGCGCGCGCCCCTCTTCGACCCGCACGCGCGCCACCCGCGCTCGCGTCCGCACCTCGCCGCCGTAGGCGCGGATCGCCTCGATCAGGCGCGCCGCCATCACCTGGCCGCCGCCCTCGGGATAGAAGGCGCCGCGCATGTAGTGGTCGGTGAGGCCGGCGGCCAGCGAGACGGGCGTGCGCGACGGCCGCACCGCGTAGTCGCCCTGCTCGCCGAGCAGCACGGCGCCGGCCCGCTCCGAGAGCCCGTGCTCGCGGAAGAGCTCCGTCACGGGCCGGAGCCCGTGGCGCAAAAGCGTAGGAGCCCCCTCGGCCAGGGCGTCGGGCGCGAGCTCGTGGTTCTGGAAGCGGCGCCCCTCGGCCGCCACCTGCCGGAGCACGTCCACCACCCGGCCGAGGGCGTCGGCCTCCCCCGGGAACGTCTCGAGGAGCCGCGCCCGGTAGCGCTCCCAGCGCGTCGGCACCCGGAAGGTCAGGTCCGGGAAGACCAGGGTCGAGTACCCGTCCGGATCGAGGGGGCGGAACACGACGCGCTCGCTGAGGCCCGCGCCGCGCAGGATCGAGGTGATGAGGCCGTCGGGACCGCACTCGCCGATGTAGTGGATGCCGACGTCGAACTCGTACTCGCGACCGTGGACGGTGCGGCGAAACGCCTGCGAGTTGCCGCCGGCGACGCTGTGGGACTCGAGGACGAGGGTGCGGCGGCCGGCGGCGGAGAGGTAGGCGGCGCAGGTCAGCCCCCCGAGGCCCGAGCCGACGACCAGCGCGTCGAAGGGTCGCTCCTCCGCCATCTCCGGTACCTCGCCCCCCTCAGCTCAGGGATGCAGCCCCCGGCGCGTGAGCCCCGCGCTCCGCTCGAGGCCGCACATCAGGTTCATGTTCTCGATGCCCACCTGGGCGCCGCCCTTCCCGATGCTGTCGAGCGCGCCGAACGCCACCACGCGCCCGCGCCGCTCGTCGACGTCGAGGCCGAGGTAGCAGTAGTTGGTGCCCGCGACCGCGCTCACCCAGGGGTACGGCTTGTACTGCCAGGAGGCGCCCGCCTCCTTGGGCTGGTCGTAGACGAGCACGAACGGCTGGCGCGCGTAGAAGGCGCGATAGAGCTCGAGCAGCTCCCCTCGCGTCACGCGGCGGGTCGGGAACGCGTGGCAAACGGCGAGGATCCCGCGCACGATCGGCACGTAGGTCGGCGTGAAGTGAACGCGCACCTCGCCGCCCGCGAGCTGGCCCAGCTCCTGCTCCATCTCGAAGCTGTGGCGGTGGCCGACGACGTTGTAGGGCACCAGATTGCCGCCGATCTCGGGATGGTGCGCCGCGCGATGCAGCTCGGCGCCCACTCCCGTGGTTCCCGACAGGCCGTCCACGACGAGGCGCTCGAGGTCGACGAGCCGCTCTCGCACGAGCGGCGCCAGGGCCAGGATCGCAGCCGACGAGAAGCAGCCCGGATTGGCGACCAGCCGCGCCTTGGCGATCTGCTCGCCGCGCAGCTCGGCGATGCCGTAGACGGCCTCCTCGACGAGCGGCCACTCCGGGTGGGCCTGGCCGTAGACGTCCTCCCAGGTGGCGCGGTCCTTCAGCCGGAACGCCGCCCCGAGGTCGATCACCTTGCAGCCCTGGGTCAGCATCCGCGCGGCCGCTTCGATCGAGGGGGCGGTCGGCAGCGCCAGGAAGGCGACGTCGCAGGGCGTCGCGGCGTCGGGATGGATCATCTCGAGCCCGAGACCGAACAGGTTCGGGTGGACCTCGTCGACCCGCTCGCCGCTGCGGCTCGTCAGCCAGGCGATCTCCGCCGCCGGGTGCTCGAGGAGCACGCGCAGCGCCTCGCCGCCCATGTACCCGGAGGCCCCGAAGATGCCGACGCGAACCATCGCCGAATGGTGGCAGACCCGGCGGGATGCCGCCGCGGTCAGGACTCCCCCCGAGCCGCCTACAGCGCCGCAAAGAGCACCTCGATGCCCGCGCCGAGCAGTACCTGCAGCAGCTCTCGGGAGAAGGGGTGCTCCTCGGGTGGGAGGCCTTCGGCGTTCGGGATCTCGAGCACGGCCGTCGCACCGGTCGGGATCGCGCGCACGTCCAGCGTGAAGCGCCGGGCCAGAGCGAGCGCGTCGTCGGCGCGAGCGCCGGGAACGCGGATGCGGATCGGTCGGCCGGGTCCGATCGAGGGGCCCGCAGAGCCCCGGGCGCGCGCAACCGCGGGCGCGGCGTCGGGCGCACGGACGTCGGTTACGCCGAGCGGCAAGGCCTCGTCTCTGGGATAGACGAGCGCGTTCGCCAGCAGGAGCTGCGTCCCTGAGGTCCAGGCGCGAAAGTTGGGCTCGCCGGAGAAGAGCACCACGTGTCCGAGGCCGAGCGCCTCCTCTACGAGCGCCGCGCTCCCGAGCAGTGTCTCCTCTCCCTGGGCGTAGCCCGAGAACCAGAGCTTCTTCGGCTTCGCCGGGAATCGCCCCGCATTGACGCCCGTGGTGGTCGGCGAGAGCACCTGCTCTCCGAGCTGCATCCAGTACGCGATCTTGCCGGCACCGAGCGTCACCGGGCTCCGCGAGCCGAGCTCGACCCGGAACAAGGAGCCCGGAACGTCGAGCTCGGCCGGGCTCGAGGCGGTGGCCGACGTCCAGCCGCTCGCGATGGCGAAGGGCGTGCCGCCGGCGCCGCCGGGGCGGGCCGTTCCGACGTAGGTGCCGCCTGCCGCGATCCAGCCCTCGAGCGCGTCGCGCGCGGCGTCGAGGGCAAACGTGAACACGCCTGCGACCACGAACACGTCGAAGTCCGAGAGCTGGCCGGCGTCCACGGCGGGCGCGTCGAGGGGTGTCCAGGGCACCTCGAGCACCCGGTCCAGCAGGAAGCGCAGCTGCTCGAACGACTCCGTCTGAAATCCGGGGTCGTACATCGCGATCCTGGGCAGGTGCACCGGAAGCCCGGGAGGGAGTTTCTTGCCGGAACCCTGCACGGGAACCCCGAAGCGGGCCGCAACGTCCTCGATCGCGCCAGGATCTCCGCTCACGACGAAGGCGCCGGCGGGCAGCTTCCCTTTCCCGTGACCGCGCGCCTTCGGCAGACGGCGCACCTCCATGCCTTCACTCGCCAGCGCCAGAGCCGCTCCGACGGAGTGAGCCGTATCGCCGGCGATCCAGTAGAACGCCGACGGAGCGAGGGTCGGAGACGGCGCGTCACCGACGAGCTCGGCCGTGGGCTCCAGATCCGCACCCGTGAGCCAGGCGTCGAGGCTCCCGGCGAGCGGCTCCGACCAGGCGGCGACGTCGTAGAAGTAGGGCACGGAGGCGTAGCCGTCCTCGCCGAGCGCGGCCTGGATCCAGCGCTTCTGCGGCTGCTCGAGCGGAATCCAGTAGGTGCCCGTCGGGAGCTTGCGGGCCTTCGGGGGGCCGCCGTATGCCCGCAGGCGCGGTACCCGGAGCGGCTTCGTCAGACGGTAGACCTCGACCCCGAGCGCGCGCAGGCGTGCGACGAGCCGGTCGGCGTCGCCCCGGGCGCGGCCGGTGCCGAGGAAGTAGTGCCGCAGTGGCTCGTCGGGAACCTCCTGCACGACGGTGTTCCCGGGCTCCTGCACCGCGTTCGGCTCGAGCGCCCCGAGCCCGCCGTCCGCGAGCGCCTGCGCGTACGACTGGTACAGCTGGCCGAGGATCTGCTCCTTGTGCTCGGCGGCCGTGACGAGGGCGGTCCAGCCGGCGACGAAGTGCTCCTCGAAACGCTGCTCGGCGGGGTCGGCCGAGCCCTTCTCGAAGGTCATGCCTGCGGCGCCGAAGGCGAGCGTCGTCACGGTGTCCGTGTATTCCGGGACGAGCAGGTCGAAGGGCTCGTAGTTGAAATACGTCCACTCCCCGGGCTCGCCGGTCTGGCGCTCGTCGAACGCCTGCGCGAGGGCGGGCCCGTACAGGTCGTTCTGCCAGTGGAGGGACTCCGCGCTGATCTCGTGGTGCACCGGGTCGGCGGCGGGCGGGAAGAAGAACGAGCCTCCCGTCATCTGGTGTGCGTCGGCGACGAGCGCCGGCGGGTACTGCTGCAGCAGCGCCAGCCGGGCATCGTTCTCCGGCTGCGTCCGAGCGATCCCGTCGCGGCCCAGGTCGAAGCCGTACTCGTTCGTGTGCTTGCCGGCGATCCGGCCGTCCGGGTTCTGGCAGGCGATCACGCCCACGAGCAGGCTCGCGCGCAGCGCCTCGCCCACGCAGTCGGTGCGAGCGGCGAGCTCGTACAAGAGCTGGAGGGCGGCGTCGCCCCCGGACGGCTCGTTCCCGTGGAGGGCTCCTACGTACCAGACGATGGCCGGCGAGCCCGCGGCGATCGCGGCCGCGGCCTCGGGCGAGGTCGTGCGCGGGTCGCGCAGGGCGCGCTGGGCCGCGGCGACGGCCTCGGCGTCGGCGACGGTCGCCGCGTCGCCGACGAGGGCGTAGTAGAGCGGCCGGCCGCTCCACGACGTGCCGAACTGCCCGGTCACGACGCGGTCGGTCTCGAGCGCGATGCCCGTCACGTAGGCGTCGATCTCGTCGACAGTCGCCACCCGGGCCGGCCAGCCTGGGATCGCCGCCGCGGGCGACGTGATCGACGGGTCGTAGGTCGGCGCACACGCTTCGCCCGCAACCGCGGCCTGCGCCCGGAGCAGCGCGCTCGCTACCAAGAGCACGGCCGGGATCCGCGAGACAGGTCGACGCAGCTTGATCGTGACGAACCTCCGGCTCGCTTGCGAGCACAGCTCGGTGCAAGCGCCGTGCCCCGGATATCCTGCCTCGCTGCGCGCTCCAGCCGGCAGCCGAGGCGGGGCGCCCCAGCCTTCCTCGCGCGGGTGCGACAGCGAGACCCAGCGCAAGCGCGCTTCTCGCCCGCGGAGTCGAGTCGATCCTTCAGGTGCCGCTTCTGTGGGGCCGGCTTCGGCGACCGGCCGCCAGTCTGCCGCGAGCGTGGCGAAGCAGCGTGCGCTCGACACCCACAGCAGTCGTCTCCCGGCCAGCGCTGACCCCGTGGCACGAGCGATGCAAGTCTCCCTCGGCGGAGGGCAACGAGGTGATCCGGCGCGGTGGCCTCATGGCTCTGGTCGAGGTCGCCCTCGCGGTCGCTCTGGGCGTCTCCGTGGGTGATCGCGCACCCGCCGTGCCGGAAGTTCGCTACGACCGAAGGGATCCCGGCCGGACGACGCCCTTCCCCGACGACTTCTGGCTGGTCCCGGACGCTTCGACCGCGACCGGCCTGCGCGCCGAGATCGCCGTCCCGGCACGCGAGCCCGACGTCCAGGCGATCTTCCAGAGCCTGGTGAACGGGACGGTCGGATGCGACGGCTTCAGCCCGATCGGCGGCATCGCGATCGAGGTCTCCCAAGCGCCCGGCGAGAGCACGCTGCCCCTGAGCGCGGCGGCATCGCTCGAGCCCCTCGCCTCGATCGGGCTCTTCGATGTCACGCCCGGGAGCCCGAACCTCGGCGAGCGCGTGCCGTTCCAGCTGCGGCTGAAGTCGATGGCCTTTCCGGGCCAGACCCCGACGCACACTCTCGTGATCTTCCCGGCCGTTCCCCTCGCCCCGACCCACCGCTACGGCCTCGTGGTCACGCGGCGCGTGCGGTCGCTCGCGGGGACGCGCTTCGAGCCCTCGGAGTTCTTCGACGCCGTCCTGGGCCCGGCGGAGGCTGGCGAGGCTCCGGAGATCGGCCGCGTCCGGCCGCTGGCGGCGGACGTGATCGCTGTGGTCGGCGCCGTCGCGCCGGCGTTCCTCGCCGACGGCGTGGCCCTCGTCCTGCGCATCGCCACCCGGAGCACCGATGACATCCCCCGCGATCCGCTTCAGATGCGGGCGCAGGTCCTGGCGAGGCCGCCACCCGCCGTCTCGGTGACGGGCGTCGTTTCGGGCTTCGGCGCCATCGCCGCGATCGTGAGCGGCACGTGGGAGGCGCCGACCTGGCTCGACGGGTCGTTCCTCGTGCGGGACGCGGGCGGGGATCCGGTAGTGACCGGGACGCAGACGATCGGCTTCACCCTCGCCCTGCCGCAGCCCGGACTCGGCCCGGCACCCGTCACCATCCTGCTGCACGGCGGGGGTGGTTCGGCCGAAACGGACGTCCCCTACCTGGCCGAGGCCGCGGGCCTGGCGCAGGCGGGGATCGCGACGCTGGGCTTCACCGGCTACTTCAGCCGCGAGATCGGGCTCGACCAGGAAGCCCAGAACCTGGCGATGTTCGCGACGCTCTACCTGGAGGGCCGGATCGCGGACTTCTGGGCCGAGGTGCTGGGCGAGCAGCTCGCCTTCGTGCGCGCGACGGGGCAGCTCGCCGCGCTCGACGTGCTGCCTCTCGGCCAGCAGGACGGCATACCGGACCTCGACCTCGCCGCGCCGCTCACGCTGGTCGGCTACAGCGCGGGCTCGATCGAGGCGGAGGGCCTGGTGGCCTATGCGCCGGAACTCCGCGCCGCCGCCCTCGTCGCGGGCTCGGCGCGCTTCACGGAGCAGTGGGTCCACCAGGACGATACCGGCGACACGACCTTCTTCCGCAGCGTGCTGCCGAACTTCCTGCCTAACCTGACGCCGCCCGACCTCTGGGCCGGCGCGGCGATGTTCCAGATGGGGTTCGATCGGCAGGACCTCCACAACCACGCCGCGTTCCTGTACCGCCATCCGCTGGCCGAGCTCGGCACGCTCCGACGGGCCAGCCTGCTCGTCCTCGAGGGGCTGCACGACTTCGCGGTTCCGAACAGCGCCACGCGCTCCCTCGCCTGGACGGCCGGGCCGATCCCCCAGCTCGAGCCCGTCGCCGAGGAGGTCCCCTTCCTCGAAACGGTCGAGGGCCCCGTCACGGCGAACATCGACGCCGAAACCACGGCCGCCTTCTTCCAGTACGTGCCGGCCGGGATCCCGGGCCTCGATCCGAGCGTCGGCTGCGAGCTCGAGCCGGAGGGACACTACTGCGCCCAGAACGCCTCGAGCTCCCGCACCCAGGTGCTCCGCTTCCTCACCACGGCGCTCTCCCAGCCCGCGCCCACGATCTTCGCGTCGGTGCCAGAGCCGGGCCAGGCAGTGCTCGTACTGACGGGTGTCCTCGTCCTGCTGGTGGCGAGGCGCTGGCGCCGTGCGCGTGCGTTCGCACGCGAGGCGCTCAGGCTCTTGAGCCTGGTGCCCCCGGGCTGACTCGAACAGCCGACACGCGGTTTAGGAAATCCCGACCGCGATCGCCCCAACCTCCCTCGATGCCGAGACTTTCTCGGCTCGTCGTTCCACGTTTTCGTGCTCTGTTCCACGATCTGAAGTCGTGTCGCGTCGCCTTGGCGTATGTAGCGAACCGCAAGAGCAATGGCCGGCCGACAGCTGCGGCGTCTTGTCGGGGGACGGCTCCGGCCGCCTTGCGCCTATGTCGGTATTGACATATCCTGCGCTCGATGCGGAGCGGACAGACCGGTCGTCTGGCTGGCCGGCGAGATCCGAACGCCGCCCTTCTCGAAGGAAGCGCGTGTGGAGGCCGGGTTCCTTCTGCGTCGGCTGCAACGAGGTGAAACACCCGGAATGCCGCACCTCCGATCCATAGTGCGCCTTGACGCCGACGCGGTCGTGATTGCGGACGTCTTCTCCCAGAAGACCCGGGCGACCCCGAGCAAGGTGATCGAGGCGTGCCGGGAGCGCCTCCGCCGCTACGACCAGGCGGCAAAGGGGTAGGCGATGGCGATGAAGCGAAGCAAGCGCGAGCGGCTGGAGTCCGCCGGATGGCGCGTGGGAATCGCCGCGGAGTTCCTGGGGCTCAGCCCGGAGGAATCGGCCTTCGTGGAGATGAAGCTCGCCCTGGCGGACGGGGTACGCCGCCGCCGCCAGGCCAAGCGGCTCACCCAGGTCCAGCTCGCGGCATGGATCGGCTCGAGCCAGTCTCGGGTCGCCAAAATGGAGACTGCCGACCGCACGGTCTCCATCGACCTCCTCGTAAGGACGCTCCTGGCGATGGGAGCGAGTCGAGCTGAGGTCGCGCGAGTGATCCGCGCACGCTCGCGCCGCGCCGCATGACCTGACCCTGGTTGAATCCCGATCCTCGTGGCAGACGGGCTGCCCAGGGCGGCAGTGCCAACGCATACTCGAACTCACCGTGCTCCGCGGCGCAGTAAGGCGGCGAGCCGCGCGCCAGGCGGTGAGGGGATGAAAGGGAGCGGTGCCACTATGAGGCTGGCGCTCCTGTGACCAGGATCTTGTCCTGACGCCCCGGGCAGAAGCCTCGGCTCCCGGTACTTGGACCCGTGGTCACCGCTCCGACGGGCATCGTGCACCTGCTGCAAATGCAAGTCAAGAGGGCCCGGTGTCCTCGGCGGAACTACTCAAGAGAGAGAGATCCCTGTTCCGCCGCCCTCGGGGCCTCGCCCGGTCGCTCCTCGGCTTCCGTGGGGTCGCCGTGAATCGCGCTTCGGATGATTCTCTGCGTCACCGAGTCGAGATGCTCCTGAAGCGTTGCATTCAGCTCTCGGAACTCCGGCCACAGGACCTCGTTCACGAACGACGTGGTCACGCGGGCCATCACGGTCGTTCGCCGCTGGCCGCCGTACCGGTACGGCTTGAGGCCGTACCGCCGAAGGAGGGCGATGAAGAGCGACTTGGACCAGCCATCAGGAAAGGAGAAGCGGAACTCGACGGGGCGCTCCGCCTTTTCCAGCTGGCGGAGACGGTCGCGGATACGTTCTAGCGCGCTCTCCGCGGCAGCGCGCTCCCCGGGCACCGTGGAGCGGGCGAACAGCGTCTCGATTTTGCGAAGCTTCTCAACCAGGCGCGCTTCATCGTCCGAAGCCACCGTGCCCCCGTGCGACCTCTTCTCGCCGTCCAACGGATGGCTGCTCACCTGCGGCCGCGCGTGGAGCCTACCATGTCTCGCTCGCGACGCGGCCGACCGCGAGCTCGCGCCCGTCAGGTGCAGTGATGAGATGGACTCCTCCCGCGACTCGCGCGGCATCTGTGTGCCAGAGTCGCCTTGCGCCCCGGAGAGCTCCGGGGAGGAGGAGTCCGAGATGAAGGATACGACGATC
>Ga0209706_10000422_pt1 | contig 24126 bp, 23 predicted proteins | sample PPLLaktember2015_6_FD_187263 | JGI IMG/M metagenome (GOLD analysis project Ga0209706, IMG submission 187263) | Freshwater sediment microbial communities from Prairie Pothole Lake near Jamestown, North Dakota, USA - PPLs Lake P8 Core (1) Depth... | ecosystem: Environmental > Aquatic > Freshwater...
GGCTTCCTGTACTTCGATCGACGCACGCTCGACTTCGGCAAGGGGCTGAAGGTGAAAGTGGCGGATGGGCTGCTGTTCGACGGCGAGGTCGTCGCATTGCAGGCGGAGTTCCCGGCGGGCCAGGCTCCGCGTCTGCGCGTTGTAGCAGAAGACCGCCTGCACCGCCTCAGGGTGCGGCACGCGTCGCGCACGTTCGTCGACGTCAGCGACGCAGACGTAGTGCGCGGCATCGCCAACGCCTACGCATTGTCGGCAGCGGTCGATACATCGGGACCCGTCCGCGATTTGATTGCACAGCTCGGCGCAAGCGACCTGCATTTTCTGCAGGAGCGCGTCGCCGCGATGGACGGGTGCTTCTGGCTGGAAGGGAGCAAATTGCTGGTTCGGCCCCGCGCGAACCCGACGCGCAGCAAGTCGAGTCTGCGCGTGGGCGCGGATCTGCGCGACTTCACGGTGGCTGCGGATGCACGCACGGTTCCCACACGCGTGCGGGCAACGGGATGGGATGTGGACGGCAAGGACACGGTCAGCGCTGAAGCGGCCGCGCCTGCGCTCGGCACGGAGGCCGCCGCAGGCATCTCGGGTCTGACCATCCGGGAGGAGGCCTTCGGGGCTCGGACCGACTTGAGGCTCTTCCACTTCCCGGACTCGCACGAGGAGGCCGACAATCTGGCGCGGAATGGGCTCAAGAATTCAGCGCGGCAGTTCGTGACGGGCCACGGCGTAGCGACAACAAGCCCGCAACTGCGGCCGGGCAGCCTGGTGAGCATTGCCGATGCCGGTGCGCTGTTCGGTGGCGAGTACCGGATCGTGAGCGCGCACCATCGGTTCGATACGCAGGCGGGAATGCGCAGCCTCATCGAGGTCACCCGCTCCTGGATCGGCAAGAACACTTGAAGGAGGGTGCCATGAAGGTTGTGATCGACGAGCTGCAGGTTGTTCCGGAAGCCCCGCCCGGCGCATTGAGCCTCTCCGGGCACACGGTCATTCCAGAATCCATCGCTGAACTGGGCGTACAAGGACCGCCCGACGCGGCGCCGGCGCGGCTGTTCGGCGTATATCCCGCCCTGGTCACGGACGTGAAGGACCCCGGCGGACAGGGGCGCGTCCGAATCCGCTTGCCCTGGCTCGGCGAAACCTCGGGCCGCTACGAGCCCTGGGCACGTCTCGCGACCCTGATGGCCGGCAACAACCGAGGCACCTGGTTCGTCCCCGAGGTGGACGATGAAGTGCTGGTGGCGTTTCAGGGAGGCGACGTGCGGCACGCCTTTGTCATCGGTGCACTATGGAACGGCCGCGACGCCCCGCCAGCGTCGATGGACGCGGCAGGCAGCAACGACAGAAAGGTGATCCGCTCCCGCAGCGGGATCGAGATCAGCATCGACGACCGCGACGGTCAGGAGAGCTTCAGCGTCTCGACGCCCGGCGGACAGCGGCTCGCGCTCAAAGATAGCGACGGCGCGGTCGAGATTGCCGATTCTCACGGCAATCGGGTGGAGCTGCGCTCGGGCGAGCTGGCCGTATCCGGCGCAGCAGCCGTCAAGGTCAGCGCCTCTACCGTCAAGATCACTGCCGGGATGCTCGACGTCACCGCAGCCATGAGCCGCTTCAGCGGCGTGGTTCGATGCGACTCCCTGGTGACGAACTCGGTCGTCTCGGCGAGCTACACGCCCGGCGCAGGCAACGTGTGGTGATGCACTGCCCAGCGCCCCCCGGTCACGGGGCCGGGATCCAGGCCGACGCTATGCGCCGCCGCCGGCGGCCGGGGGGAAACATGGAATCTGCCGCCCGGGTGGGCGCGCGGGAATACGAATACACTTCCCAGTCCCCGGCGGGCGGCGGTGCGCCCGCCGACCGCCACTTCTCCAGGAGGAAGACATGCTGCTCGATGTGCGTATCTATACCTGCCGCCCCGGAACGATCAAGAAGCACCTCGCGCTGTACGAACGGCTCGGCAAGGGGCCGCAGACGCGCCATCTGGGCGAGCCCTTCGCCTACCTGGTGACCGAGACCGGCAACGTCAACCAGTACATCCACATCTGGGCCTACGAGAACGCGGCGGATCGCGAGCGGCGGCGCGCCGCGATGCAGGCCGATCCGGAGTGGATCGCCTTCACCGAGGAGAGCGCGAAGCTCGGCGCGCTCGAGCACCAGCAGAACCAGCTGATGCAGCCGGTGTCGTTCTTCCCGCTCAAGCGCTGACGAAGGCTGCGGAAGCTGTTTCCTCCTGCTGTGCAGCGGCGGTCGCAAGCCCGTGCTGAGATCGCCGGCACGCAGGTCCTTCGCGAGTGAACACGAGGAGACTCGAATGAACCACCTGACAAGGCTCGCGTACTCCGTGGCGGTGGCCGCATCGCTCACAGCCGGTGGTATCCACGCCGCTCATGCTGCCGACGGGACAGTGGATCGCATGTACGTCCTCGAGTGCGGGGAATCCAAGACCAACGACGTTTCCGCCAACTGGTCCCCTGGCGTCGACGTCGGCGTATCCCGGGAGTTCAGCGCCAACTGCTATTTGATCGCGCACGGCGACCGGCTGTTTCTCTGGGATACCGGGATGTCCGATGCGATCGCCGCGAAGCCCGAGGGCGTCACAGCAGCGAGCGGCCTGCTGACGTTGTGGGTGCGCAAGACTCTGGCGTCGCAGCTCGAGATGCTCGGCGTCTCGCCCGCCGACGTCACCGACATCGCCTTCTCCCATTTCCACGGCGATCATGCCGGCAACGCCAACCTCTTCACTTCGGCGAAGCTCTACATCCAGGAACCCGAGTATGACGCCGCCTTCGGTGCGGACGCGGCGAAGTTCGGCTTCAACCCGGCGCTTTACGGAAAGCTGAAGGACAACCCGACGGTCAAGTTGAATGGCGACTACGACGTGTTCGGCGATGGCTCGGTGCTGATCCTGTCCACGCCGGGGCACACGCCCGGACATCAATGCCTGCTGGTTCGGTTGCCGGACCGAGGCCCTGTCGTGCTGTCGGGCGACATGGTGCACTTCCAGGAGAATTGGATCCACCGGCGAGTGCCCTCACGGAATTTCGACAAAGCGCAGACCGCGGCGTCGATGGAGAAGGTCGCTGCGTTGCTCGCCAAAGAGCGCGCGCAGCTGTGGATCAACCACGACAAAGCGCAGAGCGCGACGATTCCGAAGGCGCCGGAGGCCGTGCGGTAGGCCATTCCTCGGGAAGCCCTCCGCCTGCCGCGCAGGCACCCGAACTTTCCCCTCCTTTCCAAGGAGGGGTGGCACCGAAGGTGACGGGGTGGTTTGCACCAGCCTCCCACCACCCCGCCCCTACGGGGCACCCCTCCTCGGGCAGGAGGGGAAGCTCCTTCTCTCCCCTCCTTCCCAGGGGCGTGGCCTGATCTTCCCCGATCCGTCTGGCACGCTGTCCCCCAACACCTTCAGTGCCGCGACGAAGATCGGTGTGGCCTATCAGCCCATCGCACAGTTCGAGCACTATCTCGATCTGATCCGCAACGAGAAGCCGATCAGCGTGACGTTCCGCCCCGAGGATTCGCCGCCGACGTTCGTCGTCTACTGCGCGGGCGAGACCCCTGGAGAGGGCGAGATGTAGGTTTGTGCCATGCTCGCGACCCACTGGCTGCGGGCACGCAGGGCAGGTCGCGGACCACAAGTTCCCTCTGCCGTTCCGGTGGGGTGAGAGACTGCGCCTCCCCCATCGTGAAGTCGTGCGAAGATGCCGGTCGTTACACATCGGCGGGAGCGCACTATGGATCTCACCGGCAAGACCGCCTTCGTCACCGGCGGGTCAGGGGACATCGGCGGCGCGATTGCCAGGGCATTGGCTGCCGCGGGCGCCGATGTCGTCATCTCGTACGTCGGCCACCCCGAGGGTGCAGCCGCCACAGTCGACGCGGTGCGAGCAGCCGGCAGGCGAAGCCTGGCCGTCCAACTCGACCAACGCGAGCCGGCGTCGATCGACGCATCCGTCGCATCGGTGACCGCGCACTTCGGTCGGCTGGACATCCTGGTAAACAACGCCGCCTGGAATATCGGCATCCCCTTCGCCGACCTCGACGCGTTGCAGCCGGATCTCTGGGACCGGGTCCTGGAGACCAACCTGCGCGGGCCGTTCCTGCTGGCAAGGGCCTTCGCCCCGCATCTACGCGCACAGGGGGCGGGACGGATCGTCAACATCTCCTCGCTGGCCGGGCTCTATCCCGGCGGCAGCAGCATCGCCTATGCTGCCAGCAAGGCCGGGCTGATCCACTTGACCCGCTGCCTGGCCGTCGCATTGGCGCCGAATGTAACGGTGAACTGCATCGCGCCGGGATTGGTGGAAGGCACCCGGATGGCGCAACGACTGCCCGAAGCGGTGGCGCGAATGGCACGACGCGAGGCTGTGTTGGGCAGAACCGCGAGCGCGCAGGATATCGCTCGGCAGGTGGTCACGTTCTGCCGGGCCGACTCGGTCACTGGACAGGTGCTGGTCATCGACGGCGGCGTTCCAGGAGGGATGCACTGACGGCGCCGAGTGCCGCCGGCGTCCTCACGAGGTTAGATGGCGGAAACAGACAACGTTGCGCAAACAAACGTGACCGCCTCCGTCAGAAAAGGTCGGCGGTGGCTTGCCACCCCGGAGGGAAGGCTCAGTGTCCGGGGTTCGGCTGCCTGCCCCGATCCACCAACTGCGCCAGGCCCGGGCGGTCCTCCAGCGACACAGCCCCATCCTCGAGGCCGATCAGACCTGCGGCAGCGAACTCGGACAGCTCGCTGTCGACCGTCTCGGTCGCGAGCCGCAGGTAGCTGCCGATCTCGGCATTCGTCATGGGAAGCGCAACCGTGGCGGTCGGCGCGCGGACGGCGCCGAAGCGCTTACCCAGCGACAGCAGGAACGCCGCGAGACGCGTGCGGGCATCGAGCGTTTCGAGCAGGCATAGCATCCCGCCGTCATGCAGCATCGCGCGCGTCAGGATCCTGTGCAGCAACTGATCGGCGAACTCCCGCTCGCCGGCGGCCTGCGCCAGCCGCTCCACTTTCCCGAAGGGAACCAGCGCCACCTCGACCGCATCGAGCGCAGTCGCATCGACACAGTGACTGCCGCCCTGGAACCCGTCCAGCCCTGCAGCCTCGCCGGACAAGACAAACGCAAGCACGTGCTCCCGCCCGCCGTCGTCTACCGCCGCGAGCTTGAGCAGCCCTGAGAGAACCACAAAGAAGGACTCGAACGAGTCTCCCGAGCGGTACAACACGTCGTGCGGCGCCATGCGCTGCAGCCCGACGCGAGCGGCAGCCAGGGCCACTTGCAGAGGCGGCGGTACGCGCATGAGACCAGCCAACTGGCCGAGCGCAACGGATTCGGCGGGGTCGTCACGGCTCCTGCTTCGCTTCGGCACCGAGTGCATGGACATGGGCAACTCCACAGATCAATCTCAGGTCTTGCGCGGCTTATGCCTGCCCGGTCGGTGTGGTCATTCGGGGGGCCGCCGCGGTCGGCACCTGGGCGTTGATCGAACCCGACAACAAGTAAAGAGGAAGGCGCGAGGCGACGCTCCTTCGGACCTCGCGCCTTCCGTCCGGCCGACCGAAATGTCGGTCCGGAGCACCGACCGACCACCATGCGGTCCGGGGAGGAGGCAGTGGCTTCATCGGTGTCAGTACACTGTCAAGACAACGGCGGGCATCTTGCGCGTGCCCAAATGCCTGATCGAGGTATCAGATCGTGGGTCATGCGGCCCGATCCGCTGGCGCGCGGTCGTTTTTCGACAGCCTGCCGCGCAACCTTGCGCCAACTCGGCTCGCAGCACCGGCCGCCTCTGCGCCGAAGAAACGCCAGCAGTTGCCGCCAGCGCTCTTGGCCTGGTACATGGCGCCGTCAGCGCATCGTAGAAGCGTCTGGCCGTCCTTGCCGTTGCCGGGGTAGAGGCACGCGCCGATGCTCACCGTCACGGGGATGATGCGATCGGCGATGCGAACCGCCGGCCTGAATGCGGCAACGATCTTCTTGAGCACGCCTCGAGCTGCGTCCACCCGGTCCACACCGGCCAGCACGATCGCAAACTCGTCGCCGGACAGCCTTGCGACCGTATCCTCGGCGCGCACACATTTCTTGAGGCGGCGGGCCACTTCCTGCAGCACGGCATCTCCCGCCGCATGCCCGAGCGAATCGTTGATCTCCTTGAACCGGTCGACGTCCAGGTAACCTACGGTGAATCCCTGTCCTCGCCGGGCCGAAGAGGCGAGCGTATGCCCCAGGCGGTCGAGGAACAGCGAGCGGCCGGGCAGCTCTGTGAGCAGATCGTGGCTGGCCTGGTATTCCAGGCGCTCCATCGAGCGCACCCAGTCGCTCACGTCGCGCCCGGTCGACAGGAAATGCACGATCCTGCCCTGTGAATCGACCACCGGGCAGATGGATTTGTCCTCGTGGACCAGCCGGCCGTGCTTGTCTCGATTCACGAACACGGCGTGAAACGGCTGGCCTCCGCGGATGGTGTGCCACAGCGCGCGGAAGAACTCGCCGTCGTGGGCGTCGGATTTCAGGATGGCCGGCGTGCGGCCCACCACCTCGCCGCTCCCGTAGCCAGTGACGGATTCGAAAACCGGGTTGACGTACTCGATCACGCCATCGCCGTCGGTGACCATCACGCAATCGGCGCTGCGCTCGCCCACCCAGGCGAGCCTGCGCAAGGACTGCAGCGCCTCGCTCTCCGCGGGGCCCCAGGACAGCTGCACGACGACAAGCCTGTCGCTCTGGAGCGCCACAGTGCTCAGCGAGGCCTGAACCGGGACGACGCTGCCATCGGCGCGCAACAGCCGGACGCCGCTGCCCGACACCTCGCCTGCCCCAAACGCCGAAAACGCCAGGTTGTAGCCGGGGGTCTGCGCACGCAACGGCAGCCCCGGCAGCACCTCTGCGACGGGCTTTCCGGTCAGGGCGCCGACGGTGGTGCCGGCAAGCCGCGCCACGCTTTCGCTGCAGAACCGCACCATGCCGCCCAGGTCGGCGAGAAGGACGCCAGCTCCTATGGGGCTCTCCGACAGCTCTCCTAGCAACGCGGCCGCCGACGGAATATCCTGCCAGCCGTTGCATGCGGGGCCGGCTTCCTGAATAAGGGTTGGCTGCCGGCCCTCACCGACGGCGACCCCACCCGCTGGCTTCGTATCTCTTGCCATATGCGATTCCCCCAAGCGGGTGGCTCAACACCCGAGTCACACACGCAGGGGATCAAGCGGCGAACTCGCTTGCCGCCCCGGGACGAAACCCGGCGGCAAAGCGTCCCCACGCTCCGCTTAGGGTGCGCTTGCGGCTACCGGCGGGGCAATCCGGCCATCTACGTACGTAGGATTACGTATATGTAGGCGTCGCCTACACCCAACGCAGAGGCGCGGAAAGCAAACCATGGTGGGGGGTGGGGTGCTCAGCCCGGTCTGGACGCAGGGCGGGCGGCCCGGGAACCGGGATCCAGCGAGCTGTCACACGCCGCAGCGGCAGCAGCGAGCTCGATCAGGTTCGTTGCATGCATCTTGTGCATCACGCGCGTGCGGTGGATTTCGACCGTGCGGTGGCTGATGCCCAGCCGCCGCGCGATCTCCTTGCTCGACTGACCAGCCACCAGGAATCCCATGACCTCGCGCTCGCGCGGTGTGAGCTGCGCGTAACGGACTCGCGCTCGCGTGGCCCGGGCTTGTTCCCGGCGCTGTTTGGCTTCCACGCGCAGGGCGGCGTGGACCCGCTCCAGAAGCAGTTCCCCCGGCACCGGCTTCTCCAGGAAATCGATGGCACCGGCCTGCAGGGCGCGCACCGAGGTGGGGATATCGCCCTGCGCAGTGAGAAAGATGATCGGCAGGCGGATGCCGCGCGCCGCCAGCGTTGTCTGCAGCTCTGGTCCGCTCATGCGCGGCAGCCGCACATCGAGGACGAGGCAACCGGAGGCCGTGGGGCGCAGCGCGGCGAGGAACCCCTCGGCGCTGTCGTAGGTCCGCACCTGCAGGCGGTGCGCCTCCAGCAGCCGCCCGAGCGCGTCACGCACCGCGGCGTCGTCGTCGATCACGAACACGGTCGGGCTCATGATGCGAAGGGAAGGGTGAAGTGGAAGATCCCGCCCTCTGCGCTCGGCTCCACCCACAAGCGGCCGCCATGCGATTCGACAATGGAGCGGCTGATCCGCAGGCCCATACCGAGCCCGTGACGCTTGGTGGTGTAGAAGGGCTCGAAGACCCGCTCCGCGGCCTCGACGTCCAGGCCGGGGCCGGTGTCCCGAACCGTGACCTGGGCGGTCTGCGCGGCATCGGTACGGGTCCGGACGGTGATCGTGCCTGCCTTCGCACCGGTCTCCCCGATCGCCTCGATGGCGTTGCGGATCAAGTTCAGCAACACATGCTCGACCTGTACGGCCGAGACATTGACCGGCGGGATAGGCTCGGCAAGGTCGAGAACGATGCTCACCCCCTTAGCGCTAGCCTCGGGGGCAATCAGGTCGTGGACCGTGCGCACGGCAGCATTCAGCTCGGAGCGAGCCTCGCCGGCCTCGCTCTTGGCGAGGAAGCTGCGCAGCTCCCGGATGGTGCGGCCCGCGCGCTGTGCCTGCAGCGCCGTCTGCTCCAGATCGTGGATCAACGCATCGGGGACCGCCTCGCCTTGACGCAGCCGCTGCAGGCTGGCTTCGCTGTAGCTCGCGATCGCGGCGAGCGGCTGGTTGATCTCATGGGCGAGGATGGTCACCAGTTCTCCCGCGGTGTACACGCGGTGCAGATGGGCTAGCTCGGACTGCCGCAGGCGCACCTCCTCCTCGGCGTAACGCCGCTCGGTGATGTCGATCCCGGTTCCTATGACGTACTGCACCGCGCCCCGCTCGTCGAGCAGACAGGTGTTGGACCAGGCGATCAGCCGCAGCGAGCCGTCCCGGTGCCGCCAGTGATAGTCCAGCCGGCTCGGAAAATGTCCCGCGCAAAGCTCCGCGAAGGTCTGGCGGACCGCTTCGGTTTGCTCGGGCAGCAGGAGTGAATCCCAGATGGTGCGGCCTTTCAGCTCCTCGAAGCTGTAGCCGGAGACCTCCTCGCAGGCCTTGTTGACGCGCACAACGCGCCCTTCGGTGTCCATCACCATCACCAGGGCCGCTCCCGTATCGAGCACGGCCGCGACGAAGTCGCGCTCGGCGCGCAAGGCTTCGGTGGTTTGCTGCCGCTCGTGCACTGCGCCGCTCAGCTGTTCCCCGCGCGCGGCGTAACGCCCCTCCAGCTCGGCACCCAGCCGGCGCAGCTCCTGCTCAGCATGCTTGAGAGCGGTCACGTCCGAAAACGCAATCACCGCTCCCTCGATGCGGCCGTCGAGAGTCCGATAGGGCATGATGCGGCGCGTATACCAGCGCCCGTCTTCGGCCCGCACTTCCTTCTCCCGGGCGCTCTCGTTCTGCAGCACTGCCGCGAGGTCGGATCGCAGGTCCGGATCTTCGAAGCGCGGCACGATGTCGGAGATCGGCCGGCCCACGTCGGTGGCGATCAGGTTCAGCAGGCGCGTGGCAGCCGATGTGAAGCGCTTGATGGTCAGATCCGGGCCCAGGAACACGGTTTCGATGTCCGCACTGCGCAGCAGGTTGGCGATGTCGGTCTGCGCCGCCTCGAGGTCGGCGACCTTTTCCTGGAGCTGGCTGTTGACGGTGGTCAGCTCTTCGTTGAGCGACTGCAGCTCCTCCTTGGAAGTCTCCAGCTCCTCGTTGGCCGACTGCAGCTCCTCATTCATCGACATGACTTCTTCGTTGGAGGCCTTGAGCTCCTCGTTGGAGCTCTCCAGCTCCTCGATGGCGCTCTGCAGCTCTTCCTTCGTGCTCTTCAACTCGTGCTCGAGATGGCGCACCACTCCCTCGTTGGCATCTGCCTCCGTGGACCGGTGCTGCGCCCGCTGCGTAACAGTCTCGTCCTCGAAGGTGAGGAGCAGCAACGCGTCCGCGGCGTGGGCCGCTCGCACCGGCCGCGCAGAGACCTTGATACGCACGTCTTTGCCGCTGCGCTTGAAGCGGATGCCGCCGAGGCTCACGCGCCCGCCTTCCTGCATGGCCTTGTGCACAGCGGCCCGGATCCTGGGGCCCAGACCACTACGCGCTAGCGAGACGAGGTCCTTGGTCGGCACGCCGGTGGGCTGCTCCAGGTATTGCGCGGTCGGGCCGTAGTAGTACAGGATCTCGTAGTTGCGGTCGATGAGGACCGCGGCGGGAGCATGATCCTCCAGCAACATGTCCTGCGTGAGCTCCTTGAGGGAGATCGGACGGCCCTCCCCTGCTACTCCCGCCGGGCCCGCAGCGGCGCGGGGCTGACCGCCGGCGATCGGAAACTCGACGCGCTCGGGCCGCACCACCCCGACGCGCCGGTAGATGCGCCATTTCTTGGACAACGGTGCAAACAGATCCACGCGACGTCCAACGCTCTCGGAAGGTCCCAGGACCAGATATCCGCCCTCGCTCAATGCGAAATGCAGCAGCGTCAGCGCCTTCTGCTGCACCTCCGGCTCGAGGTAGATGAGCAGATTGCGGCAGCTGATCAGGTCCAGCCGGGAAAAGGGCGCATCGCTAAGCATGTTCTGCTGGGCGATGAGGATCGGCTCGCGCAGCTGCTTGGTGACTTGATAACTGTGCTCGTCGACCCTGGTGAAGAAGCGGGCCAGCCGCTCGGGCGTTACGTCCTCCTGGATGCTGGCGGGATAGACCCCGCGACGGGCGACCTCGAGGGCCTGCGCGTCAAGATCGGTGGCGAAGATCTGCAGCGGGCAAGCCTTGTGCGAGGCGGCCAGCTGCTCGATCAAGAGCATGGCGATGGAATAGGCTTCCTCGCCTGTAGCGCAGCCGGGCACCCACACGCGCACCGCAGTGTCCGCCGGCCGGTCCCGCAGCAACTCGGGGATGACCTGCGCCTCCAGCACCTGAAACATCTCCGGGTCGCGAAAGAAGCTCGTGACGCTGATCAGCAGATCCTTGGCCAAGTTCTCCACCTCCTCCTCGTCGGAGCGCAGCACACCCAGGTAGCCGTCGAGCCGGTCGATGTGGCGCAACCCCATGCGGCGCTGAACGCGCCGCAGCAGCATGCGCTTGCGATAGGGGCGGAAGTCCAGCTTGCTGCGCGTGCGCAGCAGGGAGAGCACCTGGGTGAGACCGTCCGGGACCGCAGGCGACTCGGGCAGACCGGGTGAGCCGGCAAGGAAGTGCGCCGCGTACTTGAGCAGCGTCTCCGGCATTCGCTCCGGCGGGAGGACGTAGTCGGCCAGGCCCGTGCCCGCAGCGCTGCGCGGCATCTGGTCGTACTCGGCGGTGGCAGGGTCCTGAACCATCGCCATGCCGCCGTTGGCCTTGATGGCCTTCAGCCCGAGCGTGCCATGCGAGCCGGTGCCGGAGAGGATGATGCAAATCGCCTTCTCCTGCTGGTCCTCGGCCAGCGATCGCAGGAAAGAATCGATAGCGGTCTGCTGCCCCCTGCGCTCGACCGGGCCGGTAAGGCGCAAGACGCCGTCGGAGATGGCGAGGTAGCGGTTCGGCGGAATCACGTAGACATGATTGGGCTCGATGCGAACACCCTCGACCGCTTCGCTGACCGGCATGACGGAGTACTTGGCCAGCAGCCCCACCATCAGGCTCTCATGCCGCGGGTCGAGGTGCGGAACCAGCAGGAAGACCATGCCGCTGCCGAGCGGCATCGCCTGGAAGAACCGCTTGAATGCCTGCAGCCCGCCGGCCGACGCGACGATGCCGACGACCGGGGTCAGCCCGGCGCCCTCGGGAGTGGGTGGGGGAGGGAGCTCGGTCGCTGGCGTTGCAGCGGCGGCTGCCCGATCTGCGCGTTTCGGCGGTGCCCGCTTCTTGCCGCCGCTCGCTTTCGTGGCAGCCTTGCGCTTCGTCGCAGGACCGCGCCCGGCAGTGTCGTCACGCTTGTGTCGCATGACCCTTCTTATGAACGGGCTTGGAGAGATGACAGACCGCCGACGGCCGATCCCGGTCACCGCCAAGTCCGACCATCCCCCGGAATGGTGAACGAGGGTTGAGATTACCCGGAAATCCAATCCTGCTCAAACCCGTGCCGCTGTTTGCCCCGGGGCGATCCCTGCGTATAAGAAGAGAGACGCTCCGAGGAGGGGTGCCCGCGGGGCGGTGTGAAGGCCCGCAGCCTGATTCTGAAAGCCTCGATAGAGAGGAGCGGGCGAGCCTTGCACCCTCGCGATGGCATAATGGCCGCAAGCCGAGTGCCTGGCCGGCCTGATGCCGCGCCCCGGGAGCGGCCACCACCGGAAGCTCACACGACGGAGTGCCGCAGATGATCGAACGCCACCTCGTACCCGGCGAATCCAAGCCCTACAGCCACTACTGCCACGTCGTGCGCGCCGACCGCCACGTGTGGGTGTCCGGTTGCGTGGGCGTGAAAGGGGACGGCTCCATTCCGGAGAACACCGTCGACCAGTTCCGCATCGCGCTCGCCAGCATCGATGCGTGCCTGCGCCACGCCGGCGCGCAGGCGAAGCACGTCGTAAAGGTCACGATCTTCATGACCGACATCGCCGAGCGCCCGCTGATCAATCCGTTGCGCATCGAGTACTTCGGCGAGAACCGGCCGGCTTCGACGCTGGTGGAGGTGAGCCAGCTCGTCGATCCGCGGCTGAGGGTCGAGATCGAGGCGGTCGCTTACGTAGACGGGTAAAAGCCCGCCACGTCTGTTTGGAGCACGTGCTACGGCAGCTCCGAACAACTACCCCGTCGCCGCAGCCTGCCCCGGCCACCGAGCCAGGGGCGCCATGCCGCCGAGCATGCGCTGAAGCCGCGGATTGAGATAGAGAGAAGTCTCCCCTCCTGCCCGAGGAGGGGTGGCAGCGAAGCTGACGGGGTGGTGGGAGCCTGCCCGAGAGGTGGCAGCGAAGCTGATGGGGTGGTGGGAGCCTCTTCGAGGAGGCGTGCCTTCCCCGTGTCAGCGCCTGGGGCAGGCTCCGCCGGCAAGGCGGTGTGGAAACCTGCAACCTATTGAGTCTCGCATAAATGCATCACGCTCAATCCGCAGTAATCCAAAGCCAACCACCCCGTCGCCTTCGGCGCCACCCCTCCTTTGTAAGGAGGGGAGACACTCCCCCACTCTCCGATGAGAGGTGCCGGCGCAGCCGGCGGGGTGGTGTGGAGCTCTGCTGCAAGGCTCAATAATCCTGCGAGCCTCGCTGGCGATGCGAATCGCGAAAGCCGGCCTGCTCTACTTCCTCCTCGCTTTCGGAGCCGGCTTCGTGCTCGGCACCATTCGCGTGTTATGGGTCGTCCCCCGCTTCGGGACGATGGTGGCGGAGCTGATGGAGACCCCAATCATGCTCGTCGTCATCATCCTGGCTGCGCGGTGGACGGTTCGCCGTCTGCGACTTCCACCTGCGCTCGCCGCGCGACTTGGCGTTGGCCTGATCGCGCTCGCCCTGTTGCTCGTCGCCGAGCTCACCTTCGTGCTCTGGCTGCGGGGGTTGTCGATCGCCGAGTACCTCGCGAGTCGGGACCCGGTTTCGGGGACCGTTTATGCGGTGATGCTGGGAGTGTTCGCAATCATGCCGCTCGTGGTCGCTCGGGATGCCAACGACCGGGCTCGACAGCCATAGCCGGGCCGGCGCGCACCTGCAACTCCCCGGGCGAGCTTTCGGCTCACCCGGACGTCCTCGCGGGGCGAATGCCCGACATCGCATGGAGCCTTAGCCAGGCCTGCGGGTTCTTCAGATACACAGGTGGCCCCACGATCTTGAGCTTGCCTTTCGTGCGGGCCTCTCTGATCGATAGGTCTCCCATCCAGATCTCGGTCATGGTCCGCAGGTCGGTGGTGAAGTAGACATCGATGTCGTGACCCGGATCGTCCAGGCATAGCGCGACGTCGTCGTCCTGGATCTCGACCCACCAGTCGGCGTACTTCTCCAGGTCGGTGAACTTGAAGCGCAGCGCGGTCCGCCCGCTCGGGAGCTGGCTGGGATCGATCCGGCGCTGGATGTCCGCCATGAGCATCCCGACATCGAGATCCGCGTCGCTCATCTGGCCACGCGCCCACCGCATCCCCCATTCTCCAAGCTGGAGGATGACCGGATACAGCTCGCGCCCCGCCGGCGTGAGCTGGTACTCGTACGCCTGTTGGCCCGAGATAGGTCTGCGCACGATCAGGGCGGTCTCCTGCAACTCCGTCAGCCGCTTGCTCAGCGTCGTTGGGGACATGCGCGGCAAAGCGCGCTGCAGCTGGTTGAACTGGGTATTGCCCAGCAAGAGCTCCCGGATCACGAGGAGGGTCCAACGCTCCCCGAGGACTTCGACCGCCTTCGAGATCGGGCAGAACTGGCCGTAGCGGAACATCGCGCGCTCCAGGGTGGCTACACAAAGTGTAGTGGATCGCTACAGGATGCGCAGTAGAGAGCGCTCTCTGTTCGCGCTAGGCTGCGTACTCCAGCGTGGGATGTCCCTTGTGTGTCCTACGACCTACGGACCGGGGGTAAGTGATGAGCGACAGTGATCGCGGACAGGTGAGCCGCAGCGCGGCGGACGTATACCAGGAGTTCTTTGTTCCGGCATTGTTCCAGCAATGGGCCGGGAAGGTCGCAGATGCGGCGCGTCTCCAGCCGGGCCATCGCGTGCTGGACGTGGCGTGCGGCACGGGGGTCCTCGCCCGCGAAGCCGCGAACCGGGTCGGCCCGACGGGGTCGGCCGTCGGCGTCGATATCAACGACGGCATGCTCGCCGTGGCCCGACGCGAGGCCCCTGAGATCGAGTGGCGGAAGGGCGCAGCCGAGGCTCTGCCCTTCGACGACGGCAGCTTCGATGCGGTGGTCAGCCAGTTCGGGCTGATGTTCTTCGACGACCCCCGTGCCGCTATTCGCGAGATGATGCGGGTCTTGCGGCCGCAAGGGTCTCTCGCGGTCGCGGTATGGGATTCGCTTGCGGCCACGCCGGGCTACGCGGCGATGACGGACCTACTGCAACGTCTCTTCGGCGAGCGAGGGGCGAATGCACTGCGCGCCCCGTTCGTCCTCGGGGATGTCCATACCCTGTCGGGCCTGTTCTCCGACGCGGGGGTTGCCGATGTGCGGATCGCGACCCATGCGGGTGTGGCACGCTTCCCTTCGCTCCACGCATGGGTGCGAACCGACGTAAAGGGCTGGACTCTCGCGGACATGCTCGACGATGCGCAGTACGCGCTGCTGCAGAACGAAGCGCAGAGGACGCTCCAACGTTTCGTGACCACGGACGGGAGTGTGGCTTTTCCCGCGCCCGCGCATATCGCCGTTGCAGTCAAGGCGTGATGTGGCTCGAGAGCACGTGCCGGGGTGGGCCAACCTATCTCCGGTAGTTGAGCGGCAGGGATGCAGCGCTGACGCCACGCTCGGCGCCTGACGGGCACCCCCGGCTGTCGTTGCCAGCCGAGGTGTCGTCTGTCCAGGCAGCTGCGCAGAGCGGTGGCTATCTGACGAAGAGGCCGGGCAGGCTCGCGTAATACGCGGCGAGCTCAACGATCTGCTCGTCGGTCAGCGTGGCCGCCTGCTCCTGCATGACGGCGTGCTTGCGCGTGCCGGTCCGATATTCACGCAAGGTCTGGTCGATGTACGGGGCCTTCTGCCCAGCCAGCCGCGGGGTATCCGGCGTTATCGTCTCGCGCCCGTCGGCGCCATGGCAGGCCCCGCAGCCTGATGCCGTGTCCGGCGCGGGCGTTTCGGCCGCGGCGTCCCCAGCCGCCTCGCGCGGCTCGGCATAGTAGGCGGCAAAGTTCTTGAAGTCGCGGTCCGAGAACGCCTTGGCAACGTCCCGCATCGTAGGATGCGGGCGCACGCCATCCTGGTACGCACGCATGGCCGCGACGAAGTAGGTGGGATTCTGCCCGCCGAGGCTTGGCATGCTCTTCATGCCCGCCTGGCCGTGGCAGCCGTTGCACGTCACGGTCTTGCGCTTGCCGGCAGCGGGATCACCGCCTGCGCTCAGCACATTCGCGCAAGCCAACATGCTTGCGAGAAACGCCACCCACGGAAGTCGAGTCACCACTGATCCCACCCGTCATTTCCACCGACTTGCGGCGACCGCGTATCGCTGCAAACGCAAGCGTGGCGGCCGGCCATACGATACCATTCCCCGCGTCATGTCCGAGTGGGCGACTCTGATCCCGGCGCATCGGTCGGGCCCGGGAACAGAGGGCGTCCGCCTCGTTGCGCAGAGGAGAGCATGATCGACAAAGCCTTCGCCGAGCACTTCGCCAAGGACTGGATCGAGTCGTGGAACAGTCACGATCTCGAGCGCATCCTCTCGCACTACGCGCCCGGCTTCGAGATGTCCTCGCCGCTCATCGTCCAGCTCGCCGGCGAGCCCAGCGGGACCCTGAAGGGAAAGGATGCCGTTGGGGCATACTGGGCGACGGCGCTGCGTCTTGTCCCGGACCTTCGCTTCGAGCTGCTGGCGACGCTGGCCGGGGTGAACAGCGTCACGCTGTACTACAAGGGCGCGCGCGGCATGGCCGCGGAGGTGTTCTTCTTCGGCCCCGACGGGAACGTGGTCCGGGCTTTCGCTCACTACGCCGGCTAAGCAGCTGATGGTGCAGGCGGGCGCGAGCGACGTGCAGGTCCGCCCCGAGGGGCCGTCGGACTTCGCCGCAGTCCATGCGCTGAACCTCTCCGCATTCCCCTCGCCCGTCGAGGCTGAGCTGGTCGATACGCTGCGCGAGCAAGCGACGCCGCTCGTGTCGCTGGTCGCGGAGGTCGCGGGCGCCATCGTCGGCCACATCCTCTTCTCGCCGGTCACGCTTGCGGGCCGTCCGGACCTTCACCTGATGGGCCTGGGGCCGACGGCGGTCGCGGCGACTCATCGAGGGCGTGGGATCGGCTCGGCTCTCGTGCGCGCAGGGCTGGCGCGGTGCCGGTCGATCGGCACGGTCGCGGTCGTCGTCCTTGGCCATCCGGACTACTACCCACGCTTCGGCTTCCGGCCGGCGAGCGAGTTCGGCATCGGCAGCGACTACGATGTCCCGACAGAGGTGTTCATGGCGCTCGTGCTCGTGCCCGATGCACTGAGCGGTGCCTCTGGGACGGTCCGGTATCACCAAGCCTTCGCCGACCTTTGACAGCCGGCTCAACGCTAAAGGGCGGGTTGGCGAAGCGCAACCCGCCGGATGTCTGTCTACGTCAGACCGAGGTCCATCAACGCTGCCGACGAGCAACTTGACTTGCTGTGGCGCAACGGCGTGAAATCGAGCCCTCATTCCTCCCCTCGGAGCCCCACACCATGCCGGCACACTCCATCAAGAATCGCCAGGTCCGACTCAAGGTCCGTCCCACGGGCATTCCCCAGGCCGGGCATTTCGAGATCGTCGAGACGCCCGTCCCCGAGCCGCAGGACGGACAGATCCTGGTGCGCAACATCTACCTCTCGGTCGAGCCTGCCATGCGCGGCTGGGTGAACGCCGCCGCCAACTATTCCGAACCGGTGCCGATCGGTGCGGTGATGCGCTCGCTCGCCGCCGGCCGCGTCGAGGCCTCGCGCAATCCGGACTTTCGTCCGGGCGATCTGGTGTGCGGCTGGTTCGGCTGGCAGGACTACGCGGCCGTGGACCCCAAGGCCATCGACCGCAAGATCACCGACAGCGATCTGCCCCTGTCGACCTCGCTGGGCGTGCTCGGCCTCAACGGCGTCACCGCCTACTTCGGGCTGCTCGAAGCGGGGCAGCCGCAAACCGGCGAGACGGTAGTCGTCTCTACCGCAGCGGGTGCGGTGGGCTCCTGCGTCGGGCAGATCGCGAAGATCAAGGGCTGCCGAACCATCGGCATCGCGGGCGGTGCGGAGAAGGTCCGGCTCTGCCGCGACGAGTTCGGCTACGACGCAGCGCTCGACTACAAGAGCGGCGACCTGGATGCCGCGCTGTCCGCGGCCTGCCCGGAGGGCGTTGACGTTTACTTCGACAACACGGCCGGCGCGATCAGTGACGCCGTTTACCGGCACCTGCGCGTCGGTGCACGCGTGGTGATCTGCGGCACCGCCTCCATCGCCAGCTGGGATCCGGCGCCGCAGGGTCCGCGGGTCGAGCGGCATCTGCTGCTCAAGCGCGCGCGCATGCAGGGCTTCATCGTGCTCGACTACAAGCCGCGCTACGCCGAGGCCGTGTCGGCCCTCGCGCAGTGGGTGCGCGACGGCCGGATCCGTTACCGCGAGGACATCCTCGAGGGCATTGAGCACGCGCCGGACTCGATCGCCGGTTTGTATCGCGGCGAGAACCTGGGCAAGCGGTTGATCCGCATTGCTCGAGAAGACTGACCGGACCGGGTCGGGATACCTGCCGGCGAGCCACCTGCCCTTGCGGGAACTCCTAGCGCTGGTCGAGCGGTTTTCTGATCGAGATCAAGCCCGCATTGCGAGGACGTTCGATCATTCGCTGTTGGGGCCTTCATGAGGGGGCACCGCCCCGATACCCGCGCCGGGGGCCGCAAGGAACTGATCAGTCGCTGCGCCATGAGCGGGCACTTGAACGACGTTGTCACCAGGCTGCGTGCACTCCCGAGCTTACCCGGACCGTAATCGTGGCATGACCGATCACTACGTCGCTTTGCTGAGCTGGGATGTGCGCGAGCACTGGCCAGAGGTGGCGCCCAAGGACGCGAAAGGGCAGCCGGCACACCCCTACGCTTACGGCAGCTGCCACGACTACTTTCCGGCGCTGGCGAAGACGAAGCCGGTGCTGTGGGTGGTTGCCTCTCCGGACTATGGCCCTGGTTCGAAGCGCCTGCCGCCTACCCTGATCGCCCGTCTACAAATTCGTGGCGTCTGCCAAGGCACCCACCCGCTCGACCAGCACTGCTCGGGTCAACGTCTGATTAGGCCGGAGGATTACAAATGGGTTGCGCGGGCGGATCCGCGTGACCCGGACAGCAGATACTTCCGCATCAACAATGCCGTTCACGAGCTGACCACCATCCGATTTGTCGCCGCCGACGGCACGCTGCGCAAGATCCCGCGAGCGCCACGCCATGCGGCGAATCCCTACAGCCACATACCGACGTACCTGGAGAACATTCGAAGAGTGTTTCCGGGTGATGAACGGTGGCTGGAAGACCTGGCGCGGCGCGTCGATCAGCGCCGCACGGTATTCCTGAGCTATTCGCACGCCGACAACGCGGCCTTCGCGCGGGAGCTGGCCGATGCGCTGCGCGAGCTGGATTTTGCACCGTGGATCGATTTCGCAACGATCCCCGAGCTGCGCGCCGGCATGGGCAAATACAGTCGTCCGCTGCTTGCGCAGATGATGGCCGACGGCATCCGCCAGGCCGGCCTGGTCGTGGTCATGCGAAGCCGTCATTACGGCCGCACCGAGTGGACCCGCTACGAGTGGGACATCATCCATCAGCCGCCGTGGCAGGGCGCGCTGCTGCCGGTGGTCCAGATTTTAAGCAGCCCCAAGCCGGGGCAGCGCAGTCAGGACGTGGTAGCGCGCCGATCCCCGGCCTTGACGGCACAGCGCGTCGCGCACTGGTGGGACACCCGCGGACGGAGGCTAAGGCGGTAGATGGCGGCCTTGCGCGCTCCCTTCTCGCCCCGCTGAAAATGACTGATCAACGAGGCCGCGCGGCACGCCGCCCTCTCCCGAGGCTCCGCCAAGGTCGCCGCGGCATCCTCCAGCCGCGTCAGCCCGAGTGCTTCTTGAGGAACGCCAGCGTCCGCTCGTTGAACTCCGGCACGTTCTCGTACAGAGCCGCATGCGCGCAGCCTTCGAAGATGTGCAGCTCGGAGTTCTTGATCCCGCGCTTCATGGCGTCGGCGAACCGCGTGGACGTGACCATGTCGTGCCGGCCGAATGTGATCTGCGTGGGTGCCTGGATCCTGGCGAGCTGACCCTCGGCGTCGTGCGCGATGACCGCGTCGGACTCGCGCATGAAGGCATCGATGGGCTGCTTGGGCCGGCTGCGCACGAAGTCGCTCAGCGACTGGACGTAGTCGGGTTTCTGCGCGTACAACTCCGGCGTGAAACACCAGGGGAAGATGCCCTGGATCACCATCTCGGGCACACTGTTCAGCGCTTTGGCCATCACCTGCCAGCCCGACACCACAGTCTTCAGGTACGGATCGCTCTTCGTCCAGCCGCTATGCAGCGACAGCGACTTCACCCGGTCCGGATACTTGCCGGCAAGCCACATGCCGGTGGCGGCGCCGAGCGACAGGCCGAAGATGTGCGCCTTCGCGACCCCGATCGCCTGCATCAGCGCGGCGACGTCGTCGGCGAACATCTCGGTCGAACAGGGGCTGTCGGGCTTGTCGGACTCTCCGGTCCCGCGCAGATCCACCGAGATGCAGGTGAAGTGCTTCGCGTAGTCCGCCACCTGGAAGGCATAGCAGGCGTAGTCGGCTGCGAGATACGGGATCAGCACCAACGGTTCTCCGCTGCCCTGCTGATCGTAGTTCATGGTGATGCTGCCGGCTCGAACTTTGGGCATGGTTTCCTCCGATTGAACTCGCTTGTGGACCGCGGCAGCGGTTCGGATCCCATCGAGCCGCGCCCGGTGCCGCGGTGACGACCAGCATACGCCCTCCGCGGGACGCCGGGGGTCCGACCCGGCTCAGTCCGAGCGATCCCGGGGCAGCAGTGGTAGGCTCACGTCGACCCGCGGGCGAGTAGCCACGGCCCGCCCCGCTTCCCCCGCAACGATCAGGAGATCCCATGGGAAAGACGATCGAACTCACGGCCGCCGACGGCCACAAACTCCTAGCCTACCGCGCCGAACCCGCGGGCAAACCCAAAGGCGGACTGATCGTGGCGATGGAGATCTTCGGCGTCAACAGCCATATCCGCAGCGTGGCGGACGGCTACGCGACCGACGGCTACCTGGTGATCGCACCGGCGCTGTTCGACCGCGCGCAGCGCGGATACGATACCGGCTATTCGCCGGAGGAGATCCAGCGCGGCAGGGAAATGATTCCGAAGATCAACCTGGACGACACGATGAAGGACGTGGCGGCCGCGCTGAATAACGTCGCAGCGGCCGGCAAGATCGGCATCGTTGGCTACTGCTGGGGCGGGACGGTCGCCTGGAAGGCAGCCGCCGAGGTCGCGGGACTGCACTGCGCGGTGCCCTACTACGGGGGTGGCATTCCGGGGCTGATTGGCCTGAAGCCGAACTGCCCCGTCATGTTCCACTGGGGTGAGACCGACCAGTCCATCCCGCTCGAGAAGGCGAAGGAGTTCGCCGCCGCGCACAAGAACCAGACCCACCACTTCTATGCAGCGGGTCACGGGTTCAACTGCGATCAGCGCGCGTCCTACAACGCCGAGGCTGCCCGGCTCGCACGCCGCCGCACACTGGAGTTTCTCGCCAAGCAGCTGGGGTGAGCTTGCCTAGTCCGGTTGCAGACATCCACACCGCCCCGCCGGCCGCGCCTTCTCAGGCAGGCTCCCACCACCCCGTCACGCTTCGCGTGCCACCCCTCCTCAGGCAGGCTCCCACCACCCCGTCACGCTTCGCGTGCCACCCCTCCTCCGGCAGGAGGGGAGTTTTCTTACTCCCCGCCTCTCACGAGGCGGGGTGGCGGCGCAGCCGCCGGGGCGGTGTGGGGTTCGGTGTGCCGCCATTTCCTCGGGCAGGCTCCCACCACCCCGCCCACTGCGTGGGCACCCCTCGGGCAAGAGGGGAGAACAGCTCTCTGCGTCTTTGGCCGCGAGTTCAGCACTCAGCAGCAACCGGGGAAAGTCCAGCTGCGCGCTCAGACGGTAGTCTCTTCGATAACGTCGTTCAGCGCGTTGTCGACCACAAACGGCGTCTCGAAGTAGCGGAACACCGGCACGCTGCCGTACAGATCGAAGATGCGCCGCTTCCACGCATCGTCGTGCCAGCGCTGTGCGGCGGCCACATCGGGCCACAGGTAGACCCCGCCCGCCTGCCCCGCCTGCGCGTCATAGAGGAAGTTCTTGCGAACCAGGTCGGGGCACTTGCGCCAGCGCTCCACGCTCTCCCGCATTCCGGCCACAACTTCCTCGCGCGTCATCTTCTTCGGCAGATCGAACAGCACCAGTTCCGTAATCATGTTGGCGTTACTCCATGCTCAGTTATTTCAGTTGCCGAGAGACCATCTGATCGGATGTCATCCCGGCACCCGATCGGGTCGAGGGCAGGCTTCGGCAGGGCTTCAGACGGGTCTGAGCGCCTCGGTTCCCCGCCAGCGTCTACTGCGACGGATTCGGCGCCAGACAGGACATTACAGCACCTATCGAGCCGCTCTGCCGCTCCTGCATCGTGCGGGCAGCCAACGCCGCTCTCACATCGCCAGGAAACCCCCATCCACCACCAGCTCGGTGCCGGTGATGTAGGAAGCTTCGTCGGAAGCGAGGAACAGCACGGCGTAGGCCGCCTCCTCCGCCCGGCCCGCGCGCTTGAGCGGGATCCCGGCGAGCACCTTTTCGCGCAGCGCGGGATCGGCGGAGGTCACCGAGGTGCGCATGGGCGGCATCAGGCCGGGATGCACCGAGTTTACACGGATGCCGTCGTTGCCGTACTGCACGGCAGCCGACTTGGTCAGGAGCCGGATCGCACCTTTGGCCGCGTTGTAGCCCATGTGGACGAACTCCTGCCCGACGAACCCAGAGATCGACGAGAAGTTCACGATCGCGCCGCCGCCGCTCTTCTGCATCTCCGGAATCGCGTACTTCATGCCCAGGAACGTGCCGCGGGTGTTGACCGCCATCAGCCGATCGAAGTATTCGGTGCTCATCCGGTCCGGCACCGCGCCGCTGATGCCGGCGTTGTTCACCAGGATGTCGAGACGGCCGTAGCGCGCAACGGTCGCGCGCACCGTCGCTGCCCACTGCTGCTCTTCCGACACGTCCAGGCGCAGGAACAGCGCATCGCCGCCAGCGGCGACGATCGATGCCGCCACCTCCCGGCCTTCCCGCTCGAGCACGTCGGCGATTGCCACCTTCGCCCCCTCGCGGGCAAAGATTCGTGCCGTGCTCTCCCCCATGCCGTGCGCACCACCCGTGACCAGGGCGACCTTGTCTTTGAGTCTCACCTGCCTCTCCTGTTTTTCGTCGGGATCCCTGGCCGGGAGCCTGCCGCCCATTCCCGGCCCGTTGGCATGATAATAGACCGACTGCCTCGATGGGACGCACATGACGACGAGCCAACCTCCTGCACTCCCTGCGCAAGCTGCGGACGAGAGGGCGAAGGCTCGCGACCCGGCGCCGCAAGAAGCATCCAATCTCGGCGCGCGGCATAAGCTCACGCACTGCCGATTCTCTGGGCGAGCCTGTCAACCGAGTTGCAGCGCAGCGCCCCCAACTATCCCGACAATCCGAGGACGAAACACATGAAACTGACCAGCAACAGCTTCAAAGACGGCGACTACCTGGGCGCGGATCACGTTCTGTCGGCCGACTACGGCTTCGGCTGCGCAGGCGGCAACCGCTCGCCGCACCTGAAGTGGGAGGGCGCACCGGCCGGCACCAAGAGCTTCGCCGTCCTGTGCTTCGATCCCGATGCGCCGACCGGCAGCGGGTTTTGGCACTGGGTCGTCGTGAACATTCCGCCCAACGTGACCGAGCTTCCGCTCGATGCGGGCAATCCAGCAAGCGGCAAGCTTCCCGCCGGAGCGCTGCAGGTGCGCACCGACTTCGGCAAGCCGGGCTACGGCGGGCCCTGCCCGCCTGAGGGCGATCATCCGCATCGCTATCTGTTCACGGTGCACGCGGTGTCGATGGACAAGCTGCCGGTGGCGGCCGACACCTCTGCGGCGGTGGTCGGCTTCTACCTCAACTTCAACACGCTGGCGAAGGCGTCGCTGATGGGCTTCTACAAGCGCTGAGGCTGCGTTGTCCGTACCTTTGAACCGCCAGATCGGATCGGCGACTCACATACGTGTTCCCTCGCATCTTGGACGGCCGGTCCGTCCCAGGTGCCTCGGCGGCTGGTACTTCAACCCATTAATTGCACCTCTCACCACGAAGGCACGAAGACACGAAGAAAACCGACACAGGTGCGCCTTGCCGATGTTCCACGTCTGCCGGGCGTGCTTCGTAACTGCCGTGTCGTTGTACTAGATGCAGGGGCCTGGAACTCAATCCCTGCTCAGGAGAAAAGCCCGTATCGGCTCGATCTGCTCGCGCGACATCAACGCAGGCGCATGGCCGACGCCAGCGAACTCCACCACCTCGGTGCGCGCGTCGCGGCCGAG
>Ga0209706_10000423_pt1 | contig 24102 bp, 13 predicted proteins | sample PPLLaktember2015_6_FD_187263 | JGI IMG/M metagenome (GOLD analysis project Ga0209706, IMG submission 187263) | Freshwater sediment microbial communities from Prairie Pothole Lake near Jamestown, North Dakota, USA - PPLs Lake P8 Core (1) Depth... | ecosystem: Environmental > Aquatic > Freshwater...
CGCGCATCGAATACGCGAACGGCCTCGTGATGCTCGAAGGCAAGAAAGCGCTGAAGCAGGCCGAGGAGTTGTACAGCGAAGCCGCCGCGCACAACCCTGCCGACGCGATGGAGAAGCTCGACGTCGAGCTGGCCAAGGCCGAGCTCGAGGACTAGCGTCGACGGGTACCGTAAGGCCACACCGGCACTTCCAGCCGGCGCCGAAGCGCCAACGACTTGGCGAATGCGGAACCCTAGCCGTTAGCACACGTATTGAGGCGCTATGGGGCGGTACGGATCAGCCGTTGAATTCGCTCGCGTGTCCTCACGTAACCATTCTCCATCGCCTCAGCGGCGAGATAGACATCGAAGTCATCGGCCTTCCAAAACTCCGCTTGCACCCAAGCGATGAAGCGCTTGCTCAGTTTCGGGTCGAAGCAAGATCCTGCGTCTTCGCCCATCGTGCGCAGCGCCTCGGGTATGGAGAGCGCCTTCCGCCACGGCCGCTCGTGGGTCAAAGCATCGAAGCAATCGCACAGCGCAACGATTCGCGCTTCCAGAGGAATGCTCTCGCCCTTTAGCATGTACGGCCCGGTGCCATCCCAGCGCTCGTGATGAAATCGCACAATAGTTGCACATGGTTCGAGCAAGGCGAGCCCGGCTCGTGCAAGCACCTCTGCCCCGAACTTGCAGTGTTCCTCAACGACTTTGCGCTCGCCGTCGGAAAGTTTCCGAGACTTGCTCAGCAGGTCATTCGGGATCACCATCATCCCGACGTCGATCATCTTCGTGGCCAACGCAACCAACTGAGTGCGCTCCTGCGGCCAGACCTCCGACATGGTGAATAGCTCGGCAAGACGGCTGACGCGGAAGATTCGAGCGTGGTCATGACCCGCGCGCAAGGCCTGCGTGATTGCCATGTTGATGAGGTCGCCAACCCTCCGGTCGACTGCCCTTCCAAGATTAGTCAGCTTGGTTGCCGCCTCTGACTCTTCCAGTGAAGACCGTCCCCAAGTACGGCGCACCTCCTCAAACTTGTTCTCTCTGTTAAAAGCGAGCAACTGACGCTGAAGTTTCAGGGCGTCATCCAATCGCCCTGCTCGCTCGTACGTTCGAATGGCAGCGTCGAGCGCGACCCAGTAGAGGTTCGGCGATTCATCGCGTGCCATTGCGATAACCCGATCAATGGCGTCGCTGCTAGCGGCGCCTGCGGAGAAGGCAGAGATGGCTTCGGCAATTGCTGCGAGCGAATCAGCTAGGCCCAATCCCGACAGAGCGGCCATGGCGCGTGCGCCGCGTGCACACATGGCCGCCTCCTCGACTCGGTCCGCCTGGATCAGTAACTGGCAATTAGTGAGTGCACCTTGAACGACCCACAACCTTTCATTCGCAGTCAGCCCTTCGCCTGACCACACCGTCTTCGCGTTCTCCAAAAAGAAGACGCCCCTCTGGACATCTCCGAGCCTGAGCGCAGCAAGGGCCGCGTTATCGAGTGCCATCCATGCCGAAACGCAATCCTTGGTCGATTCAAAAAATGCTGCGACCTGCTGAAAGATTGCCAGTGCCTCCATGTACAGGCCGGCATCGCTATACGAGTTTCCGAGATTGTTCAGTACCTTTGCTTCCCAGCCCGCGTCGTTCTCTTCGCGCGCAATTTCAAGCGCAAGCGCCATTTCGCTCATAGAGGCAAAGAAGTCATACGCGGACCTAAGGCTTATGGCGTGCCTCGATCGTGCACGCGACTCGAGAATTCGGTGTCCTCCGAGAGCGGCCGATCTGACGGCTTTTGCCGCAATGCGGATTTGCTCATCCACGTCGCCATCGAGATAGTAGAAACGAGAGATCTCAATAAGCGCCTGGGCGCGTTCGGGCGGAAAATACTCTGCCGGTAGGCGTTCTATCGCGTCACAGGCAGCGGACATGAAGGCACGCGTATATGAACTAGGAAAGTTCAGTTGTCGAGATATTTCCTCCTCTAGCGCGCGAAGCTGCGAGGTTGGGTCTTCCTCCCAACGCACTGAAGCGGCAAGAGATCCGTCCGCTGGCATTGTCGAACTCGACTGTCCCTTCATGATCGTCAAGCTTCGCGGCTCTATGCATCAACGCGCTGCAAGGCTACTACTAAATTGCGACGTCCCGCGGCTCACGGACGACCGGCCCCAATTTTTCGATCGATTGCTCAGCCAGGCTCCTCCGTCGTGGTCGCAGCGCCACCCGAAGAACAGGCTGGGTGGGATAGGCCTTGAAGCCGATGATCCGTGTCGTAGTCGCGAGCTCCCTTTAGTGCTTGTATGATCTCACGGTGCACATAAGTCCTGGCGCGAGGGGGTCTCAATGCGCTTCCAGAACGATCCTGAAGGCCGGCGACTGCCGGTCAAGCTCGACACGACGACCAACGGAGAGTACGAGCCAATCCCGCTTACATCGGTGCACCGAGTCGCCAACCAGCTTGCGTTCGACACCGCGACTGAGAATGCAAAGCGCCTCGGCGTCAGCCGCCGTAGCTTCCTCGTTTCCGCCTGCGGCGCGGCCTCGACGCTGCTCGCGATGAACGAGGCCTACGCGCGCAGCGGGCCGCGCGGCGGCTTTTTCGACATCGACCGCGAGGCGGCGCTTGACGTGCAACTCGCGCGATCGACGGTCGACGGTAACGAGTTCATCTTCGACGTGCAGGGCCACTTCGTGAACCCGACAGGCGCCTGGCTCAAACGCGTTCCAGCCGGCGCCAAGCCCTTCTCAGCCATGGCAAGCGCCGCGCGCTGCGAGCCGCACAAGGGCCCGGGCGAGCTCGACTACCTGCGCTGCATCGGTCCCGATCAGTTCGTGAAGGACGTCTTCTTGGACTCCGACACCGACCTGATGGTGCTGTCCTTCGTGCCCTCCACGCGCGAAGGCGAGCCGCTGACGATCGAGGAAGCCGCCGCCACCGCGCAGATCGTCGAGAAGCTCAGTGGCACGCACCGCCTGCTGTTGCACGGCCGCGTCAACCCGAACCAGCAAGGCGACCTCGAAGGCATGGACGAACTCGCGGCGAAGCACAGGATCTCCGCGTGGAAGACCTACACGCAGTGGGGCCCGGGCGACGTCGGCGGCTTCTACATGGACGACGAGCCCGGCATCAGGATGATCGAGAAGGCGCGCAAGCTCGGCGTGAAGAACATCGCGATCCACAAGGGTCTCGCGTTCGGGCCGAAGTCCTACGAGCACTCGACCTGCATTGACATCGGCCGCGTCGCGAAGCGCTATCCGGACGTCAACTTTCTCATCTATCACTCCGGCTTCGTCGCGAACAAGGCCGAGGGTCCGTACGACCCGAAGCGCAGCGACGGCATCGATGCGCTGGTCACGAGCCTTATCGAAAACGGCGTCAAGCCGGGATCAAATGTCTACGGCGAACTCGGCTCCACCTGGCGGCTCGCGATGCGCGACCCCGACACCGCCGCGCATACGATCGGCAAGCTCGTGAAGTACTGCGGACCTTACAACGTGCTGTGGGGCACCGACTCGATCTGGTACGGCTCGCCGCAGGACCAGATCCAGGCGTTCCGCACGTTCCAGATTTCACAGGAGCTGCGCGACAAGCACGGCTACCCCGAGATCACGCCCGCGCTGCGCGCGAAGATCTTCGGGCTCAACGCGCTGAAGATCTACCCTGTGGCGGCCGACGTGGTGAAGAAGCACGTGAAGCAGGACAAGGTGGCGCAGCAGCGGCAGGAATACCGCGAGTGGCCGGACCCGGCCTTCGTCACCTATGGGCCGAAGACTCGGAGGGAGTTTCTGGGATTGAGGAGCTGGGAAATATAGCTGGTTGGGACCGAGCAACCGCGTGCCCAGATCGTTCATCGATAAATCGCCCCGCGAATCAGTTGATCGATCTGGGCTCTCACGCGCACATAACTGTTTTCGTGGGCATCCTCGGATAGATAGGCTTCAAAGTCCTTGTGGTCCCAAAAGATGTCTTTGATCATCTTGACGAATGAGCATACGAGCTGGGGGTCGAAATGACTGCCCTGCTCGACGCTAATCGTCATGATCGCCTCCTGAACAGACAGGGCTTGACGCCACGGCCTTTCGTGCGTCAAAGAGTCGAAGCTGTCGCACAACGCCACCATTCTTGCCTCAATGGGAGTCCCCGCACCCCGCATGCCCCACGGTCCCGAACCGTCCCATTTCTCGTGATGGAACTTCGCCACCGAAACACACGGCTGCAGCACTGCGAGCCTCGCTTTGGCTAGCACCTCCGCGCCGAACTGCGTGTGCTCGTCCATGATCCTGCGCTCGGCGGTCGACAGAGCCCTAGGCTTTCGAAGGATCTCGCTCGGTATCACCATCATGCCAACGTCGGCCAGCCGTGCCGCGAAGCCGAGCGCCTGCGCGCGCTCAGCGTCCCAGCCTTCGAATAGCGCGAGCAGCTCCGCGAGTCGCCCGACGCGGAAGACGCGTACGCGGTTGTAGCCAGATTGCTCCGAGCTGGTAATCGCCGTTTTGATCAGGTCCTCGATCCGGCTGTCGATGGCGGCCTGGAGCTCCTGCGCCTTGGCCGCGGTGACGGCGTCGATTCCATTGGAGGAGGCATCGTGGCACCCAAGCTTACGGCCCAGCGCTTCGAACGGCGCGAGTATTTGCTTGGTCTTTGCTTCCCGGTTGAACTCCAGAAGCTCGTGGAGATAGACGAGAGCAACATCCGGCCGACCGGCCTGCTCCTGCGCCTCCACCATGACCAGCAACGATTCACGCAGCGCAGGCTTGATTGCACGGGCCTTTTCGAGTGCAGCCATGCTGCGCGAGAGTCCGACGTCCGCCAAGCCCGAATAAACCTCGACCAAGCCTTCGGCGCACGCGGCTGCTATATCGGCCCGGACGGATTTCGCCTGGGCAGCGAATGCCTTGGACAGCTGGACGCGCTCGGCAGCTTCCGGCACTCGCCCCACCGCCAGCAGCAATCGCGTATATGTCCCTTCAGTGAAGACCCGCGCAAGCATATCCGTCGGGGACTCGGCCACATCCCGTAGCGCGATCGCGGCACGAATCCTGATCAGGCCCTGGTCGTATTCCTGCATGTGAAGGCAGCACATCGCGACATTCGCCAGCGCCATCGCCTTCAGTGGCCGAAGCGTCGGGGAACCGGTCGCCAGTTGTGTCGCGCGCTCGTAACAGTCCCGCGCATCGGCGTAAAGGGCGGCCTCGTAGAAGGCAGAGCCCAGGTTGTTCCAGACCGCGGCTTTTCCGATCTCGTCGCCGAGCGTTTCTGCGAGCTCCAGTGCCTCCGACAGCGGAGTCAGTGCATCGCCGGGATTGTTCGTCGAGTACAGAATGACCGCCTGGACCGACAGCGCCCGACGCAGGAGCGACTTGTCCCCCGTTTCTCGCGCGACCATGACGGCAAGGGCGGCCGGCTCGAATCCATTGAACGTGACTTACCCTGCAGATAGAACTGCCAGGCCACGTCGAGAAGGCAATTGATCCGTCGCTGCGGTTCGACGTCTAACGGGATCAGGCGAAGCCGCGCGAGCGACTGGTTCAGGAATTCGACGGTGTCGGTCCGAGGCGCCGCGAGGTTCGCCTTGACGTCCGCTTCGAGCTGCTGCAACTCGTCGGTCGGGTTCGACATGGCAGATCTTCCTGCCGAAATTTCGTCGACCTTCGATCGTCGCTCAAAGCTAGCCGAGAGGATTCGGGTTTCGCGTTCACGGGCTAGAGGAAACCCGCTTCCGGTAACTCGCGCCGGCCGGCGAGCACTTCCAAAATTAGCTCGAACTTAGGATCCGACAGCGGTTTCTGCAAAATGGGCACAGTCTGGGCAATGTGCAGCAGGGTTGGATGGAGGGCGTGTCCAGTAACGACAATCACTTTGGGCCTTTCCTCGCCCCACTTCCGGCGCACGATATCGAGTTGCAGAGAGCAGTCCTGCCCTTTCAGCTGAAAGTCAAGCAGAAACAGATCCGGCATCCGCTCAAGATCCATTACCACGTTCAGCCAGCGAAGCGGATCGTGATCGGCATACACCTCAATGCCGAGCTGTTCGAACAGACGCTCGGTGGTACGCAAGACCTGCTCATCGTCGTCCAGTACCGCGACCATCTTGTTTCGCGCTTGGTCCGTAGCCATGCCGACCCGCACTCGCAGCGGGCGCTCGATGGTGTCCACAGGCCCAGGCAACCGGACTTGAAACAGTGTGCCTCTGCCGGGCGCAGAGACGCAGTCGACCGTTCCGCCCATGCGCTCGGTGAAGAGGCGGACGTTGTACAGGCCCAGGCCGGAGCGAGCGGCCGACTGGCCTATCGGCGAGAGTGATGGAAACTTCAGTGGCTCGAACACCCGTGCCACTTTGTCCGGTGTCATACCGTGCCCGTTGTCGCGCACCTCAAACACGATGTCGCCGTCCCGGCGGCGAGCGCAAATCAAGATGCGGTCGCCGCCTGAATGCCACATGGCGTTGCTGACCAGGTTGTTCAAAATTCTTTCGACCCAGCGCTCGTCGGCCACAAACGCGAGTCGCGACCGCGCGCCTCGCAAGTCGATGTTGGCCGACAATGCACGATTGCTCTTGCGTACGCGCACGATCAAGTCATCGGCGCGAATCGACTTCGTTACCGGTCGCGTATCGTCGAACTCGAGCCGGATCGCATCCACCAGGTCTTGTTGCGTGTCGACCACCTGCCTCGTTGCAGCTTGCACTGAAGCAAGCTCGGCCTTCATTCGCTGCATCACGGTGCTCATCGCCTCTGGACCAACCCTGCAGGCTTCAAGATCGCTAGCGATCAGGCGGAGGTTGCGAAGCCCCATCTCGATTGCGTGTTGCGGCTGGCGCGCGTCATGATCGAGCGCAACAACTATTCTGGCCCGATCCTCGGGTGTCATCGCGCCGGTCAAGCGGTGAAGGGATCGAGTCACGTCGTTCACGCACGCCACCTTGAATCGAGCAGCCCGAGCTCTCGTGCGCGGCCAACCGCCTCGACTCGAGTTCTGACACCGAGCTTCTTGTAGATCGCCCGTAGGTAGGTCTTGAACGTGCTTTCCGTCACGCCAAGAACCTCGGCAAGCTGCTTGTTCACCTTGCCGGACGCGAGAGCGCGCAGCGCCGCGGACTCCCGCGCAGTGAGCGAACTTGGTCGCAATGATGGCGTGGCCGGATCGGCCGCTTCAGGCGGGAAGTAGAAACCACGTTCGAATAGCTTGCGCAAACCGTCTGTGAATTCGTCTACATCGCGAGTCTTCGTCAGGTAGCCGCGCGCGCCTTGTGCAAAGGCATCGCGCATGACTTGAGGGTTCGTCTCCCCGCTGATGATGGCGACGACGGCCTTCGGTGCTGCGTGACGCAGCCGGACCAAGCCCGACAGCCCCTCAGTGTCCGGAAGCAAGAGGTCGAGCAAGATGAAGTCAGGGTGACGGGCGTGCGTTTCGATCGCACGTTCGGCACTGGCGATCGAATCTGCGCACCGCGTCTCGGCGCCAGGAAGCAATGAGGCAACTTCCCGGCCGGTCGCAGACGCAACGAAAGGGTGATCGTCAACTATCAAAACGTAGGTCATAGACCTGGCACCATGCTCTGAATTCTGCCATCCGGTTGAGCTCTTCGCGCGAGGCGTGACGAGCCATGGCCAAATCTTTCCTCGTCCAATTGGACGAGCTTTCCCACTTCTATTGAAGGATTCACTGATTAAATGGGCGCGCGGAGTATCGGACTTAACAGCCTCTGAGCAATCTGGCAGCAGCGATTGGAGAACTAGGCGCACGACCGCTGCATGGGATTTATTCCCACGCCGCTCTTTTCAGACGTGAATTTTCACGAAGCCAAACGCACAGACGGTTCTTGACGTGTGACGAATGGCGGCGTTAGCTTGGCTTCAGAACCGCGCAAGCCAGCTTTGAGAAGAATGCGCGGACTAGCGGCGTGGAGGAATCGTGTCCGACGGTCACGAGGGGTGGCGTACGACGTCGCCCTCGGAGGGGGACCTTGCGCGCGACGGGGTGCTGTGGGTCGTGCCCGCGTTGTGTGCGCTGTTTGCTCGCGCGCTTCCTGGCCCATCGACAATGCGGCTGGCCAGCCAGCCCGGCTCTGATCCGACACTCTCGCTTTTCGAACTGCTGATCAGCTCCGGCTTCGCGGCAGCGCGGCGGGAAGTCGCAGCCAGCCAGTTCTGCAAACAGCCGCTTCCGCTGGCCGTCTTTCTGCTTTCGGGGCCTTCGGAGCACGGCGCTCGACAAACCCGAGCCGGAATTGTCCTGTCGGCGACGGATTCGACCGCCTTGCTTGCCGAGCGCGAGTACCCGCCGCGTCAAGTGCCCCTGTATGAGCTTGAAGAACGCTATACCGGCATCGCCATTGCCATCTCCGATCCCGCTCCCGCCGTGGCGGATCCCGACGCGGTCGCGGCGAGGATCCGCGAGCGAACATTTGGTTTTCGCTGGTTCGTCCCGGAACTGCTGAAGCACAAGGGGATCTGGCGCGAGGTGCTGATTGCATCTCTCGTTATCCAGATGCTCGCGCTGGCGTTTCCGCTCTTCACGCAGGCGATCATCGACAAGGTCGTCGTGCATCGCACACAGTCGACCCTGATCACGCTCGCTGTCGCGATGGGGGTCTTCACCCTTTTCTCCGCAGCCCTCACCTGGGTCCGCCAGTACCTGATCCTCTTCACTGGCAACCGTGTCGACGCGGTGCTCGGCGGCCATGTTTGGAACCACCTGCTTCGCCTGCCCGTGCCCTACTTCGCACACCGCCCGACCGGCGTCATCGCGGCGCGCCTGCACGGGGTGGAGACGATCCGAGAGTTTCTGGCCTCGGCGGGGGTCACGCTCATGCTCGACCTCCCATTCCTGATGATCTTCGTCGCAATCATGTTCTGGTACTCGGTACAGCTGACGCTGGTGGTGCTGGCGATCTTGGCTTTGATCGTTAGCCTGAGCCTGCTGGTCGCGCCGATCTTCCAGCGCAGGCTCAACGAGCAGTTCCTGCGCGGTGCACGGCACCAAGCCTTCGTAACCGAATATGTGGCGGGCATGGAGACCGTCAAATCCCTGCAGCTCGAACCGCAGTTGAACGACCGCTATTCCGGACTGCTCGCCGCCTATCTCGAGTCCGGCCTGCGCACGAAGCAGCTGGCCAACACGTACAACTCGATCGCCGGCGCGCTCGAGCAGAGCATGACGCTACTGATCCTGGCGCTCGGCGCCTGGATCGTGATGACGACCGACTTCACCCAAAGCGGCGCCTTCACGATCGGCATGCTGGTCGCGTTCCAGATGTTCGCACAGCGTGTGTCGCAACCGATGCTGCGCCTGGTCGGGCTGTGGCAGCAATTCCAGCAGGCGCGGCTGTCGGTCGACCGGCTCGGCGATCTGATGAACGCGCCGGTCGAGCCGTATACCGATCGCGCCCGGCGCGAACTCGGCGCACAGGCAGGCGAAGTGCGCATCGAGCAGCTTGCGTTCCGCTACAGTGAGGAGCTGCCGCTGCTCTACGAGCGGCTGACACTACGCATCCCGCCGGGCACGGTTACCGTGTTGATGGGTCCCTCCGGCTGCGGCAAGAGCACGCTCGCCAAGCTGCTGCAGGGCTTCTATCTGCCGACACAGGGAGCGTTGAGGATCGACGGCATCGACTCGCGCCACCTCTCCGCGAACGAGCTCCGCAGCTACTTCGGCGTCGTGCCACAGGAGACGGTGCTCTTCTCCGGAACCGTGCGCGACAACCTGCTGCTCGCGAATCCCGAGGCGGACTTCGAGAGCATCGTCACTGCGTGCAAGGTCGCACAACTGCACGACGTGATCGAGCTGCTTCCCAAAGGATACGACACCGAACTCGGCGAGCGCGGCACCGGGCTCTCCGGCGGACAGAAGCAGCGGCTCGCGATTGCTCGCGCATTAATGAAGCGCCCGAAGATCCTGATCTTCGACGAGGCGATCGCCAACCTGGACGCGGCCACTGCGGAGGAGTTCGTCAAAACCGTCAACGCGCTACACGGCAACGTGACGATCCTCTTTATCACGCACGCGCTGCCACGCAGCCTTAAGGTGGACCAGATCGTGCGGCTCGGACCGAAACCCGAAGTGCTGACCGTCGTGCCACCGGCCGCGAAAGCGGACGCTGCTCCAAGACCGGAAGGAAGCCGCGATGCAAACCGATGAGTCCTTGACTTCGCCGCCTGTGTCCTTCAGCGACCGGCTCGGCAATGCACTCGCGTTCATCGAACGTCTGCCGCCGGCGAAGGCACCACGCATCGTGCTCTGGTCAGTCTGCACGTTGTTCGGCTTGACGCTCGTATGGTCACTGGTGGCCAGGCTCGACATCGTCGCCGTCGCCGAAGGCCGGCTGGTACCGACGACGTATTCGAAGATCGTGCAGCCAGCCGAAAGCGGCGTGGTGCGGGAGATTCTCGTTAAGGATGGCGACGCAGTTGCAGCGGGCCAGGTGCTTGTGCGCATGGACCCGACGCTTGCCGGTGCCGACAGCCGCAGCCTTGCTGGCGACGTCGCCTTGCGCAGGCTGACGCTGCGGCGGATCGACGCCGAACTCGCGGGCCGCACCCTTGCGCTCGGCAAAGGTGAAGACGCGGCGCTGTTCGCTCAAGTGCAGGCGCAAGGCAGCGCAAGGCGGCAGGCGTACCTGGACGCACTGGCGCAGGAGAACTCGCAACGCGACCGAGTCGCCGCTGAACTCCGCGCCGCGACCGAAATCTTGAACAAACTGAAAGCAACCGCACCCCTCGTGCAGCAGCAGGCCGATGCGTACGAGCGACTCGTGAAGGACGGCTTCTTCAGTCCACTCGCGGTGCAGGACAAGCGACGCGAGGCGATCAATCTGCAGCAGGACCTGAAGAGCCAGGAAGCTGTAGGGGCAGCATTGGCGGCCCACCTCGCGGCGCAGGACAAGAAGATCGCAAACCTCAGGAGCCAGTACCGCAGCCAGCTGCAGACCGAACGCGTCGAGACCGCGGCGCAACTCGCCAAGCTCGAACAGGAGGCGGCCAAACAGGGCTACCGCGAAGCGATGCTCGAGCTCAAAGCGCCGCAGACGGGGATCGTCAAGGACCTTGCGACCACCACTGTCGGCGCGGTCGTCGCTCCCGGCACTGTGCTGCTGACCGTGGTCCCGAAGGACGAACCTCTGGTAGCGGAAGTGCGCGTCCGCCACGAAGACATCGGCTTTGTCGAGGTCGGTCAGTTCGTCAAGATCAAGCTCGCGGCCTACCCGTTTCAGAAGTACGGCATGGTCGAAGGCACCGTGCGCACAGTTGCGCCTGACGTGTCGGCAGCGACGACTCAGGATGCACGCATGCCCTCACCCGCCGATCTCGGGTTCAAGGCGATCGTCGCGCTGAACACGCAGCAACTCACCGCGCGTGGGCAGCCGTTCGTGCTGAACCCCGGCATGCAGGTCGTGGCTGAGATTTGGCAAGGAGAACGCACGGTGATGGAGTACCTGCTGAGTCCGGTGACGGCGACGGTGATACAGGCGGGGCGGGAAAGATAGGGGATCCTTAGAGGGGAGCAAATCAATGTCCGAGAAAACAGAAGCCAAGAATTTCGCAAACAAGCAATTGGCCGGCGGCGTCATCGAGCATGGGGCGTTTTAATGATCGGGGTCGTGATCTTGGGTTTGATGGTTCTCTGGGCAGTACTGGGGTACTTCCTCTGGAAGCGGCTGCTGAAGCCCCGCTTCCGATCGCGCAGTGCCTTCGCTGCGGTAACGCTGAGCGCCGCAGCGATCTGGTTCGTCGGGCCGGTGCTTGACGAGATCCTAGGAGCGCAGAGATTCAAAGCGCTTTGTGACGAGATGCCGCCGATTGAATTCTATGGACCGATAGCGGTGGGGCCAGGAGCGTTCTTCGATGAGACCGGCAATCGAAGGTGGAGGACGGTCGAAGAGTTTTCTGCGATCAAGCGAAGCACAAAGGAATGGGAGCGCTTGTTTGATGTGCGACAGGAGACGAACTCTCTATCCCGTTGGCCCATTCCGATCTTCGAACGAACAACAACCGACTTTGAGAAGTCGAGTGGTCGACCGACGGTCGTCTCTCGTTTTCGAGGCTCAGCGGGCGGTTGGATCAAGCAAGTTACTGGTTGGGGACGCCTCGCTCCGTATCAATGCCCAAGCAAAGGCAAGTTCCCCGATGACGAATCGCGGATTGTCTTTGCACGCGACGCTCTTGAACAGCGCAATGGAAGGATTTCCAAATGAACTCGATCGATCAATCGTTCTTGGAAGCAGTGCTAGCGGACATTGCCTACGTAGACGGATTCACCGTTGGCATGACTGGTGATCCACTTAGGCAGCGCATTGAGTTCCGAGTTTCACTGCCTCTCGCCCAGGAAATCGCGGACCGCATCCAAGTTCTCGCCGTCCACCCCGGCCCCACCACCGACTACCAAGGCATCGTCTTCAAGGACCTGATCGACGGCACGTTGTATGTCGCGCATCGGGGTACTGAGCCAACTTTCGGCGACCTTCTCTATGCCGATGTCGATCTCGCGTTGATTTCCGGACTGGCACGCGATCAAGCTGCCGCGATGGTCAACTGGTGGAACGACATTGCCAAGCCGGCCGGGACGATTTACACGCGAGCCGCTCCGGTATCGATTCTCGACATCCTCGATAACCGTACGTTCAAGCCCGATGGGACTGCAGCCTCGAGCGGTTTGCTCGCCAACGAGGTGGCGCAAGCTGCGGCCGCAGGCAAGCTGCGGGTTGTCGGGCACTCACTGGGCGGCCACCTCACGACCGTCTTCGCCAGCGTGTTTTCGGAGCAGGTTTCGCATTCGAGCACCTTTAACGGCGCGGGGCTCTTTTCCGTCGGAACGGTTACGAACTTTCTTCGCGCCTTTCTGCAAGGCGCACCTCTGACTCAGTTGGCGCAGATTATCGGCACTAGCGTGCAGTTTCCCGGTGCCGCTAGGCAGGACAACCTGTACGCAATGAACGGGGTGTCGCTGACTTCCAGCGACGTTCTGTTCTTGCAGCAGGCAGGCAAGCGTATCCCGGTTTTCAACGAATATCGTGCGGAGCTAAACGCTGATCCCTTCAACAATCATTACGCCTACAAATTGGTCGATACGCTGGCGCTGTACCGCGCGTTGGAGATGCTTTACCCGGCGATTTCAACGAGCAGCCTGAATCCGCTCACCGAGGCGAGCGCATCAGTGTACTCCGCGAGTCTCGAGCAGTTCCTCGACGGCCTACGACGGGCATTGATTGGACCGACTGTAACGCCGACACCATCCATCGATGCGGGGGGCGATTGGAAGAACAGTGTGATGCCAACGGAGCGGACCACATATCACGCGAACATCAAGGCCATTATGGAAAGCGCGCCGTTCAGAAACTCCGACGGCACGCCGGGCCCGCTCATCGGGAAGGTCGTCATTGCCGCCTTGTCTGGGACGTCGTCCCTTGTCAACTCCGCCAAGACGGAGTTCGGCGAGTTCATCGCCCTGAAGACGCTAGCGCCGTTTGCGATCAAGCCCAATTTGGCGGTATCCGACGCCGCCGCGACGCTGAACGCGGTTTGGAACAACGTTCACTCGCAGGATTTCCTCGCTTGGTCTGCGGACAAGACCGCGCGGTCGACGGGAGACACGACTAAGGTGTTTGACTTTACCGACACCTGGTACGGCGACCGCGCCGAAATGCTGCGACGTTTGTTGACCATCAACCAATACAACGAACCGTTCGTCGCGGAAGGCATCGCCTCTGCCGCAACGCCGATCTCCTTCGCTGAAGATCCGATCGTCTTTCACGATCGCACGCAGGGCATTGAGATACGCCGCACGCCGGCCACTTCAATGACGCAGCTCGTGGTATTCGGAACGCAGGGCGATGACCGTGGCACCTTGGCGATTGCGGGTAACGAAGCCGACGACCACTTGTACGGCGACGCCGGCGCGGATGAACTGAAAGGGAACGGCGGTAACGACTATCTTGAAGGCGGTAGCGGCTCGGACCGACTGGAGGGCGGTGCCAACAACGATGTGTTGTTTGGCGGCGCTGGGAATGACGAGATGCTGGGAGGTACTGGCCGCAACAGACTCGAAGGAGGCGTTGGCAACGACACCTACTTCCTGACCGGAGATCCCGGAGCCAGCGATACCATCCTCGACTCGGACGACGACGGCCAGCTCAATCTTGACGGTCGTTCCGTGCTGGGCTTCAACGCCCTTGGCAATGGACTGTATGAAACCCTCGGCGGTGCCTACCAAATGGCAGTGCTTGATGCTGGCAATGGCAAGTACACCGCTACTGTCTCTCGCACTATTGACGGAGTGGTTTTGGCCAACATTCTCAACGTCCAGCCTGACAAAGTACTCGGATACTCGCTTGGCGCACCCATTCCGCCGCCGAATCCGACGACGTTTTTCCGCGGTGCCTATTCCGACTTCATCGCAGTCTGGGAGGAACAAGGAGGTGGCTTCTACGGACCATTGACAGCAGGTGCCGGTATCGCCGATGGAGGTGCCGCCAACGATGTGATCGTCGGGGGTCGTTTCGCAGATATGGAACTCCGTGGAGGAATTGGTAGCGATCTGCTTCTTGACTTCGAAATGCCGGACGCGATCGCAGAGTCGCAGCAGACCGTCCGCCTTACGGGTGGGCCCGGTTCGGACTTCCTCTATGGCAGAGGCGGAACGATGCTCCTAGATGGAGGCGATGACGGCGACTACATTTCCTCGGCGCGATTCGAGTCGTCGCCGCACTTTAATCTCTTCGCCAGGAACGCGCTCGGCGGCCTTGATGAAGTACCTGTAGATACGAATTTGGTACCTGATCTTGGCAGTCTCTTATCGTTGAGCGTATCGACTTTCAGCGATGGCAGCGTTGCCGCGTATGACCCGACTTTGGGAGTCTGGGGCTTCGCCTATCGGCCAATAGCCTCGGGATCCGTAGCGGCTTCCGGCGCCTTGATGCTGCAAACTGGATCGATCGCAGTTTTCGCGTCGCGGACTGCGCAAGGCAACATAGAGTACGTTGGATACTCTGACGCTCCTCCCTTTGGCGCACTTCCGGTTACACGCTACACAACAACACTCACTACTGGTCCTACCGAGCCATTCTCAGCAGCAAACATCACTTTGACCCTATCGAGCGGCCTCACTGCAAACGGGGTTCTTGCGCACAGCAGGTTCTTGATTCCTCACGGTACCACGCTCGAAACAATGGCTCGAGACGCGAGCGAGAACCTCAACGAGCTCGCATTCATTGATGCCGGAAACGGCGATGACATTGTTCTCGGCGGCGCCGGCCGCGACGTTGTCGTTGGAGGACCTGGTAACGACCGCATCGATGGCGCTGGAGGGCAAGATGCCCTCGAGGGTGGCGACGGCAGCGACTTTGTTGCTGGTGGCAGGTATAACGACACGTTGTTCGGTGGGTCGGGCCATGACACCCTGCACGGCGGCGGCGAAGGCGATTCGTTGTATGGAGACGAGGGCGACGACGTACTGATCGGAGATCTGTACACACTGTCCGGCACGAACTATCAGGAGATCGAGCTCAGCGGCTCCGACTACCTCGACGGCGGCAGCGGCAACGACACTCTCGACGCGGGCGGCGGAGACGATTGGCTAGAGGGCGGTGCGGGCAGCGACACACTGCTGGGCGGGCGCGGAAACGACATGCTCCGTGACTCCGATGCTGGTTCGACTGAGATCTACCAGTACAACGTCGGCGATGGGGCGGAAGTCATCGTTGACGGCGGAGGAATCGATCGCATCCGTTTCGGTGCAGGAATAGCGCAAACCGACCTGGCTCTCGATCGAATCGGTTCGGATATGCGGATCGGTGTTGCCTCAGGGGGCAGCATCTTGGTCAAGGACGCCTTCGCGTCAGGGGCTAAAGGATGGATCGAATGGTTTCAATTCAGTTCCGGGCCCCTCGCTGACGTAAGAACGCTGCCGATCCGCGATGTAGGCACCGATGGAAGTGATCGCCTGCAAGGTAGCTCCGGTGCTGACGTGCTCGACGGCCGTGCTGGTGATGATGTCCTCGAGGGCGGCGCCGGGAACGACGACTATCTCTTCTTACAAGGGGGAGGAAGCGACAAGATCAATGACACAAGCGGCTTTGACCGCATCGTTGCCGGGCCGGGACTGAGTGCGACCAACTTGAACATTTCGCGCTACGGCCAAAGCCTTGTTGTCGATTTCGGATTGAGTGATCGGATCGTCATCGAAAACGTGTACGTCGATGGATCCGTTCCTTCGGGCGTTGAGCGAATCGTTTTTGCCGATTCTTCCGAAGTCGATCTTACGCAACGAGCCGTGGCAATCGGTGGGACGGACAATCGCGACTGGCTGGTTGGAACTGAGCTTGTCGATGGACTCTCTGGCTTCGGCGGCGATGACACTCTCGAGGGCATGGGCGGCAATGATTTCATCCTAGGCGGCACCGGAAATGATGAGTTGTCCGGGGGCAGCGGCATGGATGTGCTCGACGGCGGGCCGGGGGATGACCGGATCTTTGGTGGAGCGAGCGGCAGCACCGGAAGGTCGCCCGACACTGTGGGAAGCGATCTCGTGCTGTTCGGCCGCGGCGATGGCCGCGACACCGTCTGGTTCACCCGCTACGGAACCGATGTCATCCGGTTCAAGCCCGGCGTATTGCCGCAGGATGTACTTATCAACCATGCGGTAACTCAGCCGGGGTCGTCTTTCTTCGTCGGTATCCGCAATAGTGCGGAAGGCCTGCAAGTGGCATTGAACGGCTATGAAGATGACTTAGGCGTCGAAGAAATCCGCTTTGAAGACGCTCCCGGCGTCGTGTGGCGAGCCAGCGAGATCAAGGCCGCGTTGCAAGCGTCATCGAGCGGCAACGACTATCTCCTCGGGTTTTCAGGCGAGGACGTGCTCGATGGAGGGGATGGGAATGACACCTTATCGGGCAGAAGCGGGAATGACCAACTGACAGGTGGCACCGGGAACGACTTCCTTTCCGGCGGCAACGGCAACGACGAACTTCACGGCGGCGTCGGGGACGACAGCTTTGAATTGTTTGACGACGGCAACGACCGTTATGAGGGCGGACCAGGGAACGATCTCTTCTACAACTCGAGCGGCTATGGGTCTCTCGGGAGCGACACCTTCGTCTTCAACCGGGGCGATGGCAGCGATCGTCTGATCGGTTCCCAGTACTACAGCGACAGCGGAGCGATTGACGTACTGCAGTTCGGGCCAGGAATTTCCAGTTCAGACATCGCGATTAGTCCGTACGGTGTTGTCGGGTTTACGGTTTCGATCAAAGGAACAGCCGACTCGGTCGATGTTCAGCAGCAACTGCAGGGATTCGACAACGGTCTGATCGACGAGATTCGGTTCACCGATGATCCAGGAACGGTGCTGCGGAGGGCGGACTGGCTTCAGCTCTCCTTGCAGAACGGGCCGACTGAAGGCAACGACACATTGCGAGGCACGACCGGCAACGACACGATCGACGCCCTCGGCGGTGACGACAATGTCTCCGGCGACGCTGGCGACGACACATTGTCGGGCGGCGCCGGTAACGACCAACTCTTCGGCGAATCGGGTAACGACCTGCTTGACGGAGGCCTGGGCAACGACACGACGGCCGGCGGCCCGGGCAATGACATCCTGATCGTCGATTCGGGGAGTGACGTAGTCGCTGAGTTTGCTGGCGAAGGAATCGACACGGTCCAGTCCTCCGTCACTTTCGTCCTCCCTTCGGAAGCTGAGAACCTGACCCTCACCGGTACGGCTGCGATCAACGCGACCGGCAACACCGTAGCCAACGTCTTGACCGGGAACTCTGCCGCGAACCGGATCGACGGCGGTGCCGGCGCCGACACGATGTCCGGAGGCGCCGGCAGCGATATCTACATCGTCGACGACTCTTTAGATGTGATCACTGAAGCCGCGGGCGCTGGGACGGACCTGGTCGAGTCGAGCGTCGGCCACACGCTCGCCGCAAGTGTCGAGAACTTGACACTGACCGGTACGGGAGCAATCAACGCCACCGGCAACTCGCTCGCAAACGTTCTGACCGGAAACTCGGGCGCGAACCGGCTCGACGGCGCCGCGGGCGCCGATTCGATGGCTGGTGGCGGAGGTGACGACGTCTATATCGTCGACAACGTGTTGGATGTTGCTACCGAGATGGCGAGCGCCGGAGCTGATCGTGTCGAGTCTTCGGTCGCTTTCACTCTCGGTGCCAACCTCGAAAACCTGACGCTCACGGGAACCTCTGCGATCGACGGAACCGGGAATACGCTGGCAAACGTCCTAACCGGCAATACGGCAGCGAACCGGCTCAATGGCGGTTCCGGTGCCGACATGATGGCGGGCGGTGCGGGCAACGACACGTATGTCGTCGACAACGCGGGCGACGTGGTCACCGAGGGCGCGGGCACGGGAACGGACACGGTCGAATCCGAATCCTCGATCACGCACTCGCTTGGAGTCAACGTCGAGAACCTGACGCTGAACGGCACGTCGTCGATCAACGCGACTGGCAACTCGCTCGCGAACGTCCTGACCGGCAACTCGGGCGCGAACCGGCTCGACGGTGGCTCCGCGGCAGACACGATGATCGGCGGGTCGGGCAACGACACCTATGTGGTCGACAACGCCGGCGACGTGGTGACCGAATTGGCGAGCGGCGGCACGGACAAAGTCGAGGCGACCATCAGTTACACGCTCGGAGTGAACGTCGAGAACCTCACGCTCAACGGCACCTCGGCGATCAACGGGACCGGCAACACTTTGAACAACGTGCTCACCGGCAATTCAGCCGCGAACACGCTCACAGGCAGCGCCGGCAACGACACGCTGAATGGAGGCGCGGGCATCGACGCGATGGTCGGCGGCGCAGGCAACGACACGTACGTCGTTGACGTCGCCGGCGACATGGTCACCGAACTGGCAAGCGAGGGCACCGACACGATCCAGACCGCCCTCACCTACACGCTCGGCGCCAATGTCGAGAATCTGACGCTCACCGGCGCCGCGGCAGTCAGCGGCACCGGCAACGACCTGAACAACGTCATCACCGGAAACACCGCGAACAACGTGCTGACCGGCGGCCTTGGCAACGACACACTCAATGGCGGTGCAGGCATCGATACGATGATCGGCGGCACGGGCAACGACACTTACGTGGTCGACGTCACCGGCGACGTGATCACCGAGCTGGCGAACGAGGGCACGGACACGATCCAGACAGCCCTCACCTACGCGCTCGGCGCCAACATCGAGAACCTGACGCTGACCGGAACCGCCGCGGTCAACGGCACCGGCAACTCCTCCAACAACACGCTGACCGGCAACTCGGCAGCCAACGTACTGACCGGAGGGGCGGGCAACGACTCGCTAAACGGCGGCGCCGGAGCCGACACGTTGATCGGCGGCGCAGGCAACGACACGTACACGGTCGACAACGCTGGCGACGTGATGACGGAGCTCGCGAACGAAGGAACGGACCTTGTCCGCTCCTCGATCACCCGGTCGCTGGGCGCCAACCTCGAGAACCTTACGCTGACCGGCAGCAGCGCGATCAACGGTACCGGCAACACGCTGAACAACGTCCTGACCGGGAACAGCGCTGCGAACACCCTCGCCGGCGGCGCCGGCAACGACACGCTCAACGGCGGCGCCGGCGCTGACACGCTGATCGGCGGAACAGGCAATGACATCTACACCGTCGACAACGCCAGTGAGGTGGTCACCGAGCTTGCGAACGAGGGCACGGATCTCGTCAACTCCTCGATTACCTGGACGCTGGGCGCGAACCTCGAGAAGCTGACGCTGACCGGGACCGGTGCGATCAACGGCACCGGCAACACGCTGAACAATGTGCTGACCGGAAACAGTGCGGCAAACACGCTGACCGGCGGCACCGGCGACGACACGCTCAACGGCGCCGCGGGCGCGGACACGCTGGTCGGAGGTGCCGGCAACGACACCTACGCGGTGGACAACGTCGGGGATGTGACGACCGAGCTTGCGAACCAGGGCACGGACTTGGTCAATTCCTCGATCACCTGGACGCTCGCAGCGAACGTCGAGAACCTGACCCTGACCGGCTCGTCGGCGATCAGCGGGGCCGGCAATACATTGAATAACGTGATCACCGGTAACAACGCAGCGAACACGCTGACCGGAGGCTCCGGCAACGACACGCTGAACGGCGGCGCCGGCGGCGACGCCATGATCGGGGGCGCCGGTAACGACACGTACGTTATCGACAGCAGCTCGGACGTCACGACGGAGCTTTCCAACGAAGGCACCGACACCGTTCAGTCTTCGATCACGCACACGCTGGCAGCCAATGTCGAGAACCTGACGCTCACCGGAACGAGCGCGATCAACGGGACCGGCAATGCGTCGAACAATAGCCTCGTCGGCAATTCGGCGGCCAACGTGCTGAACGGCGGATCCGGCGCCGACACGATGGCCGGCGGCGCGGGCAACGACACCTACGTCGTCGACAACGCGGGCGACGTCACGACGGAGCTGGCGAGCGCAGGAACCGATTTCGTTCAGTCTTCGAGCACCTGGACGCTCGCAGCGAACGTCGAGAACCTGGCCCTGACCGGCACGTCAGCGATCAACGGCACCGGTAACACGCTCGACAACGTGCTGACCGGCAACACCGCCAACAACACGCTTTCGGGCGCGGCCGGCAACGACACCCTGACGGACAGCGGTGGTGCCAACGTCTACATCGGCGGCGCCGGCAACGACACGCTGAACGTCACGAGCACAGGAGTCGACCGCATCGCGGTCGCGCGCGGTCATGGTACCGACGTCGTCATCGGCAGCGGCACAGCAGCAGCCGATGTGCTCGAGGTCTCGAACGGAATCGTCAAGGCCGACATGGGACTGATGAAGTCCGGCAACGACCTGATAGTCGATCTCGGCGCCGGAGAAACCGTGGCCCTGCGCAACTGGTACGCGGGCGTGCGAAATGTCGGCACGTTGAAGATCATCGGCGATGCCGGCTGGGTGCCGGGTCAGATCGGAGCCGCCACGCTGCTGGAGACACTGGATCTCGTCTCACTGGCTTCGCAGTTCGACGCGGCCCGCACGACCGATCCGACATTGACCCGCTGGGCGATCGATCCGGCGATGCGGGGAATGTCCGCGCAACTCACTTCGCTCGCCGGAGACGAAGACTTCGTTAGCTTCCGCACCGGCTACGGCCGCAACCTCGGCACGAATCTCTCACTGCTTCATCAAAGTGGCTCCCCGCCCAATAGAGCGAAGGCGCCGCCATTGAACCAGCGCGCGCCGTTTGTTTTCGCCGACACGCCATCCGATTCTCAGCACGCGAACCTGGGGAGCAATTCGATGCAACCGAACATGAAGCAGTTTCTGCAGTTCTGGAACCGTGCCGACCCGGCTGATGTTTCGACCGCGGATTGGTTTGCGAATCTGCTGGCCGATGCGGAGAACGACACAACCAGTGCCGGCTCCGTGGGTAAAGAGTCCAGCTTCGCGACGATCGGCCTGGGGTCCCGCTCGGAAGCCGCAGCCACGGATGCGGAGCCGGGTTCGCCGGTCATCTGCCAGATTCCTTCGGACGACCCGGACGCTGCGGGCACGACCGCCGAATCAATTCAGGTCGCCGTCGAGGGATGGGTGCTGCGCCCACCGGCTGCGCGTCAGCTCGCAGCACCGGACGAAGAAGTGGGAATGACCCTCGCGCGCATCCAGCCTGTGGCGCGGAGCCCGGAGTGGTGGAACTCGTGGACAGTGGACTCGGCAATGCCGATCGCCGGCAAGGTCGAGAAGCTGCCTTACGCAATCGCGCCGCTTGCCTGGGAAATCGTGCATGAGCAGCTCGCGTCCGAACTTGCCGTCGCTCCGGAATACGCGATCGGTGTGCAGTTGCAGCCCTCGGCATTGACCGGGACGAGTTCGCTGCAGCCAATTTTCAACGACCCGGACCTTGGAGGCGTTGCGGGCGATCCTCAGATGCTCACGGGCCGCCTGCGCAAGGCACTCGTGTAAGCGATTGGAGCCCTGATCAGAAGTCTGGCGGCGCGCGATCGCGCGCCGCCTAAGCAGTCAACGAGATCTCAGCGAGGTGAATCAGACCTCTTCGATCCACGCCTGCTGTATCGCCTCGAGGATCTTCTCGCCCGAATGCTTCGGGTCGTCGTTGAACTCCTCGAGTTCGAGTACCCAGGTGTGGAGGTCGGTGAAGCGGATCGTGCGGGGGGCGACGTCCGGGTGCTTCTCCGCGAGCGCGATTGCGATCTCGAGCGAGTCGGTCCATTTCATGGCCGCCTCTCGCGCAGGGACGTGGTCCTAGCCTCTCCTCGGACCGACAGTTCTTGTCATTGTCATCGCGAGCGTGTATCTCCCTGCTCGAAGCTTGCCAACGGAGGCGTTCATGAAGACCGAGCTGCTGTATCTGACATTCGTCACCGTCCTGACTGGTCTCCTGTGGGTTCCGTACATCCTCGACCGGATCGCGGTGCGCGGCCTTCTCGATGCCGTCGGGTATCCCGAAAGTCCGAAGCCTCAGTCCCCTTGGGCGCAGCGCCTGATGAAGGCGCACTCCAACGCAGTCGAGAACCTTGTCGTCTTCGCGACCCTGGTGCTCACGGCGTCGGCCCTTGGTATCACCGGTTCGACCATGGCAGTTGCGGCTGCCGTGTACTTCTGGGCGCGTGTCGTGCACGTGATCGCCTACACGTTCGCGGTGCCATGGGTCCGCACGCTGGCATTTGCGGTCGGCTTCTTCGCGCAGGCCGTCATTGCATGGCTGATCCTCGTGCGCTGACGGACTGGTTCCAGCTCCGCAGATACCCAAGATTCGGAAGGTCAGGATCCACACCCGCCACTTACCACAGGTCAAAACGGCTTCGCCGAGCGAAGAACTAAACGGGTGCGCGGGGATCGTCCGACGCCTATCGTGCGCCTACTCGGCTTCCTCGATCCACGCCTGCTGTATCGCCTCGAGGATCTTCTCGCCCGAATGCTTCGGGTCGTCGTTGAACGCCTCGAGTTCGAGCACCCAGTTGTGGAGGTCGGTGAATCGGATCGTGCGGGGGTCGACGTCCGGGTGCTTCTCCGCGAGCGCGATTGCGATCTCGAGCGAGTCGGTCCATTTCATGGGCGCCTCTACGTGGCCTCTTTTGCGTAGTTGATGCTGTACTTCGGGATCTCGACCGTGAGGTCCTCGTTCTGCACGATCGCCTGGCACGACAGCCGCGACACCGGCGTCAGGCCCCAGGCGCGGTCGAGCAGGTCCTCTTCCTTGTCCTCGGGCGGTGGCAGCGAGTTGTAACCCTGGCGGATGATGCAGTGGCAGGTCGTGCAGGCGGCGACCTTGCCGCAGGCGTGCTCGATGTCGACACCGTGGTCGAGCAGCGCGTCGGTGACCGACACGCCGGACGGTGTCTCGAAGGTCTTGCCCTCGGGGCAGATCTCCGCGTGCGGCAGCACAGTGATCTTCGGCATCGCGCGCCCTACTTGGCCGCGACGACGGCGTTGGCGACCTCGTCGATGCGGCGGCCGGCGAGCGCGGTGCGGATCGAACGGTCCATGCGGCGCGCGGCAAAGTCGTCGGTGCCTTTCGCCAACGCCTCGATCGCCCGCTTGATATTTGCCGCGTCTCTACCCTGCGCGACCTCACGCAGTTCGGCCATCATCCGCTCGACCGCCACGCTTTCGTCCGCCCCGAGCAGGTCGCCATCCGTCTTCAGCGCTGCAATGGTCGCCTCGATCAGCCGCTGCGCCTCGACCTGCTGCTCGCGCAGTTCGCGTTCCTTCATGTCGATGTCGGCGGCGCCGAACGAATCCTGCAGCATGCGCGCGACTTCGTCGTCGGAGAGCCCGTACGAAGGTTTGACGGCGATCTCCGCGTGCGCGCCGCTGGCCAGCTCGACCGCGCTGACGGCGAGCAGGCCGTCGGCGTCGACCTGGAACGTCACGCGCACGCGCGCGGCGCCGGCCGGCATCGGCGGGATGCCGCGCAGCTCGAAGCGCGCGAGAGAGCGGCAGTCGCTGACTAGTTCGCGTTCGCCCTGCACCACATGCAGCGCGATCGCGGTCTGGCCGTCCTTGAACGTCGTGAACTCCTGCGCGCGCGCGATCGGGATCGTGGAGTTGCGCGGAATGATCTTCTCGACCAGCCCGCCCATCGTCTCGAGCCCGAGCGAGAGCG
>Ga0209706_10000424_pt1 | contig 24099 bp, 22 predicted proteins | sample PPLLaktember2015_6_FD_187263 | JGI IMG/M metagenome (GOLD analysis project Ga0209706, IMG submission 187263) | Freshwater sediment microbial communities from Prairie Pothole Lake near Jamestown, North Dakota, USA - PPLs Lake P8 Core (1) Depth... | ecosystem: Environmental > Aquatic > Freshwater...
AGAAGAACGCCTTCAACGGCTGCGTCCTCGAGATCGAAGGCTTCGAGGACCTGACGGGCGACGAAGCCTACGAGCTGACCGACGCGTCGGCCGAGCGTTCGGCGGCCGCGTGCGTCATCTCCCTCAAAGAGGAGCGCGTCGCGGAGTACCTCAAAAGCAACGCCGCCTTGATGGAGGAGATGATCAAGGAAGGCTATCAGGACGCCGGCACTCTCCGCCGCCGGATCGACGCCTGCCGGGCTTGGCTCGAGAAGCCGACGCTCCTCCGCCGCGACGCCCACGCCTCGTACAAGGCCGTCCTCGAGATCGACCTGGCCGCGATCACCGAGCCGCTCCTGGCCTGCCCCAACGACCCGGACGACGTCCGGCCCCTCTCGGCCGTGGCCGGCGACCCCATCCAGGAGGTCTTCATCGGGTCCTGCATGACCAATATCGGCCAGTTCCGGGCCGCCGCCAAGATCCTCGACAAGGCCGGCGCCCCGGCGGCCAGGGTTTGGATCACGCCGCCGACCAAGATGGACGCGGCCCAGCTCATGCGCGAAGGTTACTACGCCGTCTTCGCGGGCTTCGGCGGCCGGATCGAGACGCCCGGCTGTTCGCTCTGTATGGGCAACCAGGCCCGGGTCGCCCCCGGGACGACCGTGTTCTCGACCTCGACCCGGAACTTCGATCACCGGCTCGGCGACAACACCCGCGTCTATCTCGGCTCGTCGGAGCTGGCCGCTCTGGCCGCCCTCCAGGGCCGGATCCCGACGGTCGACGAATACATGGCTGTCATGAAGGAGAAAGTGCTGCCTGCGGCGGGTGAGATCTACCGCACTCTCGAATTCCACAAGATGGGCGGCTTCAGCCTGGGGTATGTCCGATGATCCGCCTCGACGGCCGCAAGGTCCTGATCACGGGCGGCTCCCGCGGCATCGGCCGGGCGGCGGCCCTTCTCTTCGCGGCGGCCGGCGCCGACGTGGCCATCAGCTACGTCAGCAACCAAAAGGCGGCCGAGGACGTTTGTCGAGCCGTGGATAAGCTGGGCCGTCGCGCCCTGGCTTACAAGGCCGAGATGGCCTCCCGGGCCGACATCGACCGCATGGTCTCCGATATCCTGTCCCGGTGGGGGGAGCTCGACACACTCGTCAATAACGCGGGGATCTGGACCTATCTCGAGATGGGGAAGCTCGACGAAGCCGTCTACCGCGAGACGGTCGGCGTCAATATCGACGGGGTTTTCTTCGGGATCAACGCCGTCGTCCCGGCCATGAAAGAGCATGGCCGGGGCTGGATCGTCAACGTGACCTCGACGGCGGGAGTCAGGGGCGAGGCGCTCCACTCCCACTACGCTGCCAGCAAAGGGGCCCTCCATGCCTTGACGAAGTCCTTGGCCGTGGAGCTCGCGCCTTTTGGGATCCGGGTCAACGCCGTGGCCCCGGGCTGGACCGACACCGACATGTGCACGGCGTCGTTCAGCGAGCCCGGCTTCAGGGAAAAAGTCCGCCAGTCGATCCCCCTGAAGCGCATCCCCCCGCCCGAGGATGTCGCCGGGCCTATCCTGTTCCTGGCCTCCGACCTGGCCCGCCATATCACGGGGGAGATCCTGGACGTCAACGGGGGATCGGTCCTGTGCGGCGGGTAGGGCTTTCGGCTAGCCAAAAGGGGGCGAAATATACCCCCAAAAAGCCTTGACACTTTTCGGATGGATATGGTACTAAAGTCGGGTCCAATGGCTAACAAGCACCTGTCGGTCATCATCGTCCCGCACACCAAGACAAGCACCAAGACCCTGTGCTTCTCCCGAAAGAGGCTGAAAATACTGGCGATCGGCGGGGCGGCCCTGGGCCTGGCCCTGATGATCGTACTGGTCGATTATGTCCGGATGAGCGTCATCCGGGGCCGATACAAGGCCCTCCGGGTCGAGACGGCTGAACAGAAATCAACGATCGCGGGCTACGAGAAGTCGATCATCGCGCTTCAGGCCAAGATCTCCGACCTCGAAGGCTACACCAAGAAGCTCAACATCATGGCCGGCCTGAAATCGTCCGAAGTCCTGACCGCCCCGGCCGGCGTCGGGGGCGGCGATCCGGCCAACGGTGGCGAGCCCGAACCCGAGTACGAGCCCGCCCCCGCCCTATCGTCGGGCGGACCCCAGGCGATCGGGCCCGGGACGGTCCAGAACCTGAGCCAGAAGGCGCTGAGCCTCGAGAGCAATTTGACGAGCCTCCTCAATTTCTTCGAGAGCGACAGCCTGCGCCTGGCCTCGACTCCGTCGATCATGCCGGCCACGGGTTGGATCGCATCCGTCTACGGCCATCGGAACGACCCGTTCACCGGAGCCTGGACGATGCATTGGGGCCTCGACATCTCGACCAATATCGGGAATCCCATCATGGCCACGGCCGACGGCATCGTCATCAAGGTCCAGACGGACAAGTACCTGGGCAAGAACGTCACGATCAGCCACGGCAACGGCTTTACCACCGTCTATGGCCACATGAGCAATTTCGCCGTCAAAGCAGGCCAGAAGGTCAAGAGGCGGGATATCATCGGCTACATCGGCCAGACGGGCAAGGCCGCCGGCCCTCACGTCCATTACGAGGTCTTCAAGGACGGGAAGAGGGTCGACCCGCGGAATTACCTGCTCGAAGAATAAAACCTCCCTCTCGCCGGCCCTACTCAGGGCATTATCTCTTGCACAAGGCAACGCCCATCGCCGCCTCGAGAAGGAGGAGAAGAAGAGAAAAGGAATTTCAGATTCCTAATTTATCGCCGGGGACGAGTCTTGCCCCCAGGGAGAACGCGTGGGCGGTCATGACGCCCTTCCCCTCCGGCCGAAGCTCCTCGACGAGATAGGCCGTGCCGCCGCCGCAGGCGACGGCGAGACCGGCCTTGCCGACCGCCAGGATCGTGCCTGGGACGGCCATGCCCCCGCCGGCCGCCGGCGCTTCGTCGCGGGTGGCCGGGCGCCCGCGGAGGAGATTCACCCGTTTGCCCTTGATGTGAGAGAAAACGCCAGGCCTGCCGGCCAGGGCGAGCACCTTTCTGTCGATCGCTGCGGCGGGATCCGTCCAGTCGATCCGGCCGTCCTCCTTGCGGATCTTCGGGGCGAGCGTCGCCTGGGAATCGTCCTGCCGGATGCGCGCGGCCTCGTCGATCCGGCTCAGGGTCAAGACGAGAAGGTCCGCGCCGAGAACGGCCAGCCGCGTCTCGAGGGCCGCGGCCGATTCCCGGGGCTCGACGGCGACGCGTTCCTGGGCCAGGATGTCGCCTTCGTCCATCCGGTCGTCGAGCTCCATGACGGTCACACCCGTTTCCGCGTCCCCGTTGAGGACCGTCCACTGGACCGGGGCCGCGCCGCGGTATCTCGGAAGCAGCGAGAAATGGACGTTCAGGGAGTGCCAGCGGGGGAAATAATGGATGGCGCGGGGAATGATCTGGCCATAGGCGACGACGATGTTGACGTCCGGGGCCGCCCGCCGGACGGCCTCGAAGGCCGCCTCGTCGGTTCGGATGCGGACCGGTTCGATGACGGGGATCCCGCGCTCGAGGGCGAAGGCCTTGATGGCCGAGGACGCCAGCCTACGGCCGCGTCCGGCCGGCCTGTCCGGCTGGGTGACGACGAGCCGGACGGCGTGGCCCGCGTCGAGCAACGCCCGGAGGGAGGGGAGTGCCGCAACCGGGCTCCCGAAGAAGACGACGTTCATGTTTTCTGGGCGGCGGCCGCTCTCTTCTTGATCTTCTTCCTGATGAGCGCCCGTTTCAAGGCGGAGAGCTTGTCGACGAACAAGATGCCGTCGAGGTGGTCGATCTCGTGACAGAGGGCCCGGGCGAGCAGGTCCTCGCCCTCGATCTCGACGTCGCGGCCGGCGAGATCGAGCCCGCGGGCGACGACGCGGTAGGGACGGGCGACCTTTTCCTTGATGTCGGGGACCGAGAGGCAGCCCTCTTCGCAGACGACCTCGCCTTCCTTGGCCACGATCTCAGGGTTGATCAGGACGTGCAGGGCGTCCTTGTCTTCGCCGACCGAAAGATCGACGACGATGAGCCTCTTGTTGACACCGACCTGGGGTGCGGCCAAGCCGACGCCGGGGGCGCGATGGACGGTCTCGACCATGTCCCGGGCGAGCCGGACGATGTCGTCGGTGATCTCGCCGACCGGCTCGGACGTTTTCGCCAGGATCGGATCGCCGATGAGGAGAATGTCACAAATCGCCATGCCTTCATTTTACCCAAAACCGTGCCGGTGGCAAGTTGTGCAGGTCGCCCTGTTGGAATCCACTCTGCTACGCTCGGGGTATTCCCGACCGTCGGCAGCTCGTCGGCCCGGCGAGCCGACTCGCTTCGTATCCGGGCTTCGCTCTCCTCTCGCGGTGCTCGAGGATCCGTGCCCGCTCAGCCCTTCCACGGCCTCCTCCGGGAACACCCCTGCGCGGAGTGGATTCCCAGGGCACCTTCAAACGCCACCGGCTTGGTCAATGAGGTCAATGAAAAGGGGGCACGGAACGGCGTTCCGTGCCCCCGGGGGAAGCTCAAATGACGGCCGAGGGCGGGGGCGGCTCGTCCGCGGCGCCCGCGTTCCGGAGCGGGACCCGGATGAGATAGAGCCCGATGAGGACGAGCACCGCGAGCCCGCCGATATAGAGGTCGACGGCGCCGAAGTACTTGCCGCTCTTGAACAGCGTCGGGATGTCGAACGAGATGATGTCGTTGAGGAAGAAGAATTTCCAGGCCGCTTTGAGCAGGCCCATCAATCCTTCGCCCGCGATCAGGCCGGCGGCGAGGAGGATGCCGACGTTGGTCGCCCGGGCGGTCTGGGCGGCATTGAACTTCCTCTTGGCCATGGCCTTGTCCACCAGGCCCTTGAACATGCCGCCGACGAAGATGGCGAAGGTCGTCTCGAGGGGCAGGTACATGCCCACCGCGACGAGCATCGGCGATCTCACCTGGACGAGGATGAAGGCGAACCCCATGAGCATGCCGACGATGACCAGCGGCCAGGCCATCTCGCCGCCGACGATGCCCTGGGACAGGGCGGCCATCAGGCCGGCCTGGGGCGCGGCCAGTTCCTTGCTGCCGAAGGTGAAAGCCCCATGCAGGAGCATGAGCGGGAAGTACATGACCAGCGAGGCGACGAGGATGCCGAAGATGTTCCCGATCTGCATCTTGTAGGGCGTGCCGCCAAGGATGTGTCCGACCTTGAGGTCCTGGAGCATCTCGCCGGCAACGGCCGAGGAGACGCAGACGACCGCCGCGACGCCGAGGACGGCGGCGACTCCGGTCGTCCCGGTCGCGCCGACGAGGACCATCAGGAGGGCAGCGATGATCAGGGTCGAGAGGGTCAATCCGGAGATCGGGTTGTTGGACGAGCCGATCGTTCCGACGAGATTGCCGGAGACCGCGGCGAAGAAGAAGCCGGCGATGGCCATGACCACGGCGGCGAGAATGGCCGAGCCGAACGACTTCGAGAACGTCTGGTAGACGAAGACCATGAGGACGAAAGTCAAGGCCATCAGGACCATGACGACCTTCATGTTCAGGTCCTTCTCGAGCCGGGAGACGACCTCGGCCTGGCCGGCGGCCTTCCTGACGTCGCCGATGGACCGCTTCAGGCCGGCGCCCAGGTTCTTGCGCATCTTATAGAGGGTATAGCCGGCCCCGACGAGCATGCCGCCGACGGCGATCGGCCGGATGATGAACTTCCAGACATTGGTGACCATGTCCACCCAGCTGACGTCGGCCGCGGCGACCCCAGGCCCGTAGAACGTGGGGATGAGCTGGGGACCGAGGAAGAACATCAGCAGGGGGGCGAAGAGGCCCCATGCCAGGACGCCGCCGGCGAAGTTGAGGGAGGCCAGCCGCGGCCCGATGATGTAGCCGACGCCGATGTAGGCGGGGAAGATGCCGGGGCCGGAGACGGCCACGGTGCCGCCGGCGCCGATCGTCGGGGAATCGGCGGTCGCGCCCATACGGACGAAGCTCGAGCCGATCTTGCCGACCTTGAGGAGGAAGTCCTTGCTCGCGGCGAAGATCTGGACGACGCCGAGGGAGTAGATGAACGCGCCGATCCCCATGGCCTGGAAGAGGAACTTCGAGCCCTGGCTGCCCTTCTGGCCCGCCTTGTGGATCTCGGCCGCGGCGACCGATTCGGGGAAGACGAGGTCGGGGTCGGTGACCATGACCCGGCGCAGGAAGGTGACGAAGAGGATGCCGAGCAGGCCGCCGACGAACATCAGGGCCGTCGACTTGATGTAGGCATCGAAGGTGTTGAAGTTCGTCCAGGCGCCGGAGATGACGAAGGCCGGGATGGTGAAGATGGCCCCGGCGGCGATCGACTCCCCGATGGAGCCGATGGTCCGGGCGATGTTCTCCTCGAGGATCGAGCCCTTCATGATCTTCAGGACGGCCATGCCGATGACCGCGGCCGGGTAGGTGGCGGCGATGGTCATACCGGCCCGCAGGCCGAGGTAGGCGTTGGCCGCGCCGAGGATGACGGTCAGGACAAGACCGATGAGGACGGCCCGGAGGGTGAATTCCTTCATTTCGGTCTTTTCGGGGACGTAGGGTTGATGGGCCAAGGCAATCTCCTTTCGGCCGGAATCCGTGTCAGGCGACTAATGATATATGGGAAGTCCGGACGGAAAGTCAAGCCACGTCTCCTGACGGGCGCCCCATTTGCTTCGGCCCGGGAATTGTGCTAAAACTTGCCCCGACGGAGAGAGAGAAATCATGAGCCTTATCAGCTGGGTAAAAGACAGACTATTCTGCGATCTGGCCATCGACCTCGGCACCGCCAACACGCTCGTCTTCCTCAAGGGCAAAGGCATCATTGTCCAGGAGCCGTCGATCGTCGTCGTCAACAAGGCGACGGGCAAGGTCGAGTCCGTCGGCTCGCGGGCGAAAGACATGCTCGGCAAGACCCCGATGAGCGTCATGGCCATCAAGCCCATGCGCGACGGCGTCATTGCCGATTTCGAGATCGCGGAGAAGATGCTCGATTACTTCATCAAGAAGGCCATGAACAACCGCGGCTTTCTCCTCCGGCCGCGGATCGTCATCGGCATCCCGACCGGCATCACCCAGGTCGAGCGGCGCGCGGTCAAGGACGTGGCCATGCGGGCCAAGGCCTCGGAGGTCTACCTCATCGAGCAGCCGATGTCCGCCGCGATCGGCGCGGACCTGCCGATCTCCGAGCCGACCGGGAACATGATCGTGGATATCGGCGGCGGCACGACCGACATCGCCGTCATCTCCCTCGACGGCATCGTCTTCAACCACAGCATCCGCGTCGCCGGCAACGAGATGGACGACGCCGTCATCCACTATCTGAAGAAGAAGTACAACCTGCTCATCGGCGAGCGGACGGCCGAGATTGTCAAGATGCAGATCGGATCGGCCTACCCGCTCGACGAGCCGATGACGATGGAGATCAAGGGTCGGGACCTCCGCGAGGGCATCCCCCGGACGATCGTCGTCGACGACCAGGAGATCCGCGAGGCCATCGAGGAGACCGTGGCCGCCATCGTCAACGCCATCCGCATCGCCCTGGAGAAGACGCCGCCCGAGCTGTCGGCGGACATCATCGACCGGGGCATCATCCTGACCGGGGGCGGCGCGTTGCTCAAGAATCTGGACAAGAGGATCCGTGAGGAGACCCAGCTACCCGTCTTCATCACCGAGGACCCCCTGACGACCGTCGTCCTCGGGGCGGGCAAGATGCTCGACGACCTGGAGCTCCTGAAGAAGATCTCCCTCATCTGAGGGCCCGGGCCGCGGCGGTGCGAGAGGTTCCATGCCCTTTGGGGAGAAACGGCGAAGCGTCCTGGTCCTGGCGGGCCTGACGGTCTTCCACATCCTGCTCATCTCCGTCCAGATGCCCCAGGGCGCCGGGAAATCCTATTTCGAGAGGGCCGTGTTCTTTCTCTTTTCGCCAGTCCAGAGGGTTGCGACGGGCGCGGTCCGCGGCGTCGGATCGCTCTGGAACGGCTACTTCGACCTGCGCGGCGTCCGCCGGGAGAACCAGGAGCTCAAGAAGAAGAATTTCTTCCTGACGCAGGACGTCCGGTTCCTGGAGGACCGCCTCCGGTTCGCCGAGTCCGAGTCCCGCCTGCGGGAGAATCTAGCCGCGTTCGAGGGCTCGATCATCGCGGCCCGGGTTATCGGCGTCGACAGCGTCAATCCGCACCAGTCCATCGTCATCGACAAGGGCCGGCTTGACGGAGTCGACCGGGATATGGCCGTCTGCGACCGGAACGGGGCGCTCGTCGGCCGGACGATCGCCCCGGTCGGCCTGAAGGAGGCGATGGTCCAGCTCGTCACCGACAAGGACAGCAGCGTCAGCGTCGAATCCGTCGTCGACAAGCTGACGGGCTCGATGACCGGACGGTCAACCGGCGTCTGCGATCTCCGCTACGTCCTGGCCAGCGTCGACGGCGGACGGGAGGGCGAGGAGCTGCGAACGACAGGCTTCGACAAGATCTATCCCGCCGGCATCCCCGTCGGCACCATCAAGAGCCTGGAGAGGGACGAGGCCTCGCCGATCTTCCGCCGCATCGTCGTCACGCCGTATTTCCGCTTCGACGCCATCGACGCGGTCGCCGTGCTGACCAAGGGCCCGGGAGGCGGGAGATGAGGGACTCGGCCGCCCGGGACCTCCTCCAGGCCTTCCTGGGGACGATCGTCGCCGTCCTTGTCTATTCCATCGCCGGCGCGGGCGCGCCCGTCCTGCTCATCGTCTTAAATGCCTTTTCCGTGGTCGTCCTCTATTTCTCGATCCGCCGGGGGGAGGTCTTCGGCGCGGTACTGGGGACGATGTGCGGCCTGGCCCAGGACGCCTTCTCGCTCGGCGTCTTCGGCGTCGCCGGGCTGACCAAGACCCTGCTCGGCTTCTGGACCGGGTACATCTCCCGGCGGATTGACGTAGCGCCGGTCACCCGGAACGCGCTGTTCATGCTGGTCATGGCCTTCCTGGAGACGGCTCTCTGGGTCCTGATCACCGCGGCGGTCCGGCTGAAGGCGGTCAACCTGCACGGCGGGCTCATCCTGCTCCAGCCCGTCGTCACGGCGGCCCTGGGCGGCGCCCTCTTCGCTCTCGAGCGCTGGGCCCGGGCGCGGCGCTCCCGAGGCGCGTGATGCCCGGAGAACGCATCTACGAGGATCTCTCGCTCGTCCGCCGCCGGGCGAGCGCGGCCTTTTGGGCCGTCGCCGCGCTGATCTTCCTCGCGCTCGCGTATTATTGGAAGGTCCAGATCCTGGACCACAAGAAGTACGAGGACCTGGCCGCGGCCAACCGGACCCGGATGCGCGTGCTGGCCGCGCCGCGAGGCCTCATCCGCGACCGCCACGGCCTGATCCTGGCCGACAACAGGGCCTCGTTCAAGGTCTCGCTCATCCGCGAGAACGTCAAGGACGTCGCGGCCTCGTTCGCCGCGATCAGCCGGCTCCTCGGTATCGACGAGCCGACCCTCCGGAGCCGCGTCGACCTGCACAAGGATCTCCCGCAGTTCGAGCCCATCGTCGTCGCCGATGGCCTGGGGCCCAACGATGTCGCCCCGATCGAGAGCCGCCGGCTCGAGTTTCCCGAGCTCGTCGTCGAAGCCGAGCCCCAGCGGTTCTATCCCGGAGGAACGCTGGGGGCCCACGTTCTCGGGTATCTCCAGGAGCCGACTCCCGAGGAGATCAAGGCCCGTCCGGACAGGAAGACCCGGGCGGGGGAGATGGTCGGCAAGACCGGCGCCGAACACACGTTCGACGATCCGCTCCGGGGCGAGGACGGCACAGTCTACGAGGTCGTCGACAGCCTCGGCCGCGTGCAGAGCGAGCAGGCGCGGGTGTTCCCGGTCCAGGGGAAAGATGTCGTCCTGACCATCGATCGCGGGCTCCAGGCCGAGGCCGAGCGATCCCTCGAAGGCCGCGAAGGGGTCGTTGTGGCCCTGGACGCGCGGACGGGCGGCGTCCTGGCCCTGGCCAGCTTCCCGACCTACGATCCCAACAGGTTCATCACCCGCTTCACGCCGGACGAATGGCGCCAGCTCATCAACGACCCCCTTTCGCCCCTGGAGAACAGGTCCATCCGCGGCCTCTACGCGCCCGGCTCGATCTTCAAGTTGGTCATGGGCGTGGGCGGGTTCGGCTTCGGCTACGTCACCGAGGGCACGACGGTCTACTGCTCCGGCGCGACCCGGATCTACGGGAGCATTCGCCACTGCTGGTTCGTGCCCGGGCACGGGGCGATGAATCTCGAAAACGCGATCAAGAACTCGTGCAATATCTATTTCTATACGCTCGGCCGCCGGATGGGCATCGACCTGATCGCCCTGGCCGCCACGCGCCTCGGGCTCGGCCGGAAGACCGGCATCGATCTCATCGGCGAGAAGGACGGCCTCGTGCCGAGCTCGGAATGGAAGAAGCAGGCCCTCAAGGCGCCCTGGTATCCCGGGGAGACGATCTCCGTGGCCATCGGCCAGGGCCAGCTCCAGGTGACCCCCATGCAAATCGCGGCGATGACCGCCATGATCGCGGGACGGGGACGGACGGTCCATCCCCGCCTTATGGAGGGCGATGGGGCCGCCACCGCGGACGAGGACGGACCGCCTGCGGCCGCGGAGCCGCCGCTCTTCAAGGCGTCGACCTACGAAGCCGTCATCGCCGGCATGTGGAGATCGGTCAACGACGGAGGCACGGGCAAGGGAGCGCGGGTCGCCGATTTCGACGTCTGCGGCAAGACCGGCTCGACCCAGACGATGAGCCGCGAAAACGCCGAGCGGCTGGCCCGGGCCGGCCGGGAGATCAAGACCCATTCCTGGTTCACGGGATTCGCCCCTCGCAACGACCCACGGATCGTCGTGACCGTGCTCGTCGAGTTCGGCGGCGGAGGCGGCGCGACGGCCGCGCCGGTCGCCGGGCGGCTCTTCGAGCTGTTCAAACAGGAGCTCGACGGCCGATGATGATCGACCGGCGGCTCTTCCGGGAGGTCGACTGGGTCCTCCTCGCGCTCATCCTGATCCAGTCGCTCATCGGCGTCTTCTTCATCTACAGCTCGTCCCATTTCCTCCCCGGCGCCCACCATGTCCGCCAGCTCGCCTGGATCGGGGTTTCCCTTCTCGCCCTCCTCCTCGTCCTCACCGTCGACTACAAGTTCTTCGTCTCGCTCTCGGGCTACTTCTACGGTCTCGTGACCGTCCTCCTCACCGCGACGCTGGTGTTCGCCCGGCTGATCGCCGGCACGAAGAGCTGGATCTCCTTCGGACTGATGCAGCTCCAACCCTCGGAGCTGGCCAAGATCGTCATGATCCTCGTCTTTGCCCGGCTCTTCGCCGAGTACAAGAGCGCCTACCTCACGACGCAGCATACGCTCGGCGCGCTGGCCGTCGCCGCGGTGCCGCTGCTCCTCATCATCGCCCAGCCCGATCTGGGAACGGCCACGACCTTCCTGGCCATCATCGGCGGGGCCTTCATCCTGGCCGGGCTGAGAAAGAAGGCGATCGTCGTGCTCGTCCTGGCCGGCCTCGCCCTCGGCATCGGCGGCTGGAACATCGCCCTCAAGGATTATCAGAAGAAGCGCGTGACGACGCTCATCAACCCGGCCGGCGATCCGAAGGGGTCCGGCTACCAGGTCATCCAGTCCAAGATCGCCATCGGCTCCGGCGGGTTCGCCGGCACGGGCTTCAAGAAGGGCACGCAGAGCCAGCTCCGCTTCCTCCCGGCCCGGCACACGGACTTCATCTTCTCGGTCATCGGCGAGGAGGCCGGCTTTCTCGGCGTCTTCGCCGTCATCGCGCTCTACTTCGCCCTTCTGGCCCGGATGTTCCTGTCCGTGCACAAGGCCCGCGACCGGGCCGGCGTCTACATCATCTTCACGGCCTCCCTGCTCATCGCCTTTCAGTTCCTGGTCAACATCCTGATGGTCATCGGCCTCATGCCGGTCGTGGGGATCACCCTGCCGTTCCTCAGCTACGGCGGATCGTCACTCCTCGTCAGCTATGTCGCCTGCGGCCTGGTCATGAATGTGAAGATGAGACGATTCGCCAATGTCTGAACGGAACCCGCTCGCCGGCGTGCTCGCCCGCGTCGAGAAGCCGGGGCGCTACGTCGGCGGCGAGTGGAACGAGATCCGCAAAGACCCGGCCCAGGTCCGGACGAAGGTCGCCCTGGCCTTCCCCGACGTCTACGAGATCGGCATGTCCTACCTCGGCCAGAAGATTCTCTATGACCTGCTCAACCGGGACCGGGAGGTCCTGGCCGAGCGGGTGTTCGCTCCCTGGCCGGACTTCGAGAGGGAGCTCCGGGCGGCCGGGATCCCGCTGGCCAGCCTCGAGAACGCCCTGCCGCTCAGCGCCTTTGACATCGTCGGATTCTCCCTGCTCTACGAGCTCAACTACTCCAACGTCCTGACCATCCTCGACCTCGGCGGCATCCCCCTGACCTCGGCAGAGAGGGGAGAGGATGCGCCGCTCGTCATCGCCGGGGGGCCGGCGGCCTTCAATCCCGAGCCGGTCGCCGATATCTTCGACCTCGTCTTCATCGGGGACGGAGAGGAGGGGTTCCCGGAGATCGTCAGGGCCGTCGCGGATATGCGGCGGCGGGGCCTGCCGCGGGGCGAGCGGCTGCGGGAGCTGGCCCGGATCGAGGGCGTCTACGTCCCGTCCCTGTATCGGGCCGATGCGCCGGCGGGCTCGTCCCTTGTCGTTCCCCGGGCCGGGCCCGGCGTCCCGGCGGTCGTCCGCAAGCGCCTGGTGAAGGACTTCGCCCACTCGGCCTTTCCCGAGAGGATCGTCGTCCCCGGGATGCGCGTTGTCTTCGACCGCGTGGCCGTCGAGGCGGCCCGCGGCTGTCCGCAGAGCTGCCGGTTCTGCCAGGCGTCGGCGCTCTATTTTCCGCACCGCCCCAAGGACCCCGAGGTTGTCCGCAGGACGGCCCTCCGCAGCCTGCGGCAGACGGGCTACGAGGACCTGTCCCTGTCCGCGCTCTCGATCGGCGACCACCCCGGGCTCGAAGCGCTCGTGCGCTCGCTCATGGATGATCTCAGCCGGGAGAAGATCTCGCTGTCCCTCTCGTCGCTCCGGCCGGGGCGGCTGTCGCGCGACCTCGTGGAGAACATCCTCAAGGTCCGCAAGACCGGCTTCACCCTCGTCCCTGAAGCGGGCACCGAGCGCCTGCGCGCCGTGATCAACAAGAAGATCGACGACCGGGAGATCCGCGACGCCCTGACTTTCGCGTTCGAAGGCGGTTGGAAGCTGGTCAAGCTCTACTTCATGGCCGGACTGCCGACCGAGACCGACGAGGACCTGGCCGGCATCGTCGACCTGGTCCGCGGCGTCCTCGATCTCGGCCGTTCGATCGCCGGCTCGACGCCGCGCGTCCACGTCAGCCTGTCCTCCTTCATCCCCAAGCCGCACACGCCGTTCCAATGGCTCGGCATGGAGGATGAAGCCGTGCTCGCGGCGAAGCAGGAATTCGTGCGGAACGAGCTCCGCCGGCACCGGACGGTCGAGGTCAAGACCCATCCCATCGCCACGTCCGTCCTGGAGGGCGTCTTCTCGCGGGGCGACCGGCGGCTCGGCCCGGTGCTTATCGACGCCTGGAAAAGGGGCGCGCGGTTCGATGGCTGGGACGACCGGCTCGACGTCGGGGCCTGGACGGACGCCTTCGCCGCCGCGGGCCTCGATCATCGGGACTATCTCGAGTCGATCGGCCGGGACAGGCCCTTGCCATGGGACCCTATCGACACGCGGATCAAGAAAAGCCGCCTCGCCGCCGAGCTCGACGCGGCCCTCCGGAACGAGCGCACGCCAAACTGTCTCGAGCGGGCCTGCGGCGATTGCCGGGGCTGCGACGAGCGGGCCTGGAAAAAGACGGCCCGGCCCTCGAAGATCGAGCCCAAGCCCCGGCCGCCTTCAACGAGACCGGCGGGGGAGCCGGCGGATTCCATCCTCCGCTACCGGGCCTTCTACGCCAAGAGGGGCAAGGCCCGCTACCTGTCCCATATCGATCTCATCCACATCCTTCAGAGGAGCTTCCGGCGGGCCGGGATCGAGGTCGTCAAAACGCAGGGCTTCCATCCGAAGATGGACTTTTCGTACGGCCCGGCGCTGCCCCTCGGCATGGAGGCCTCGAAAGAGGTCCTGGAGTTCCGCTCCTGCCGCCGGATCGAGGCCCGCGATTTCCTCGCCCGGATCAACAGGAGCGTCCCACCCGGAATCCGGTTCTCCGGGATCGAAGCGGTCAAGGCGGGATCGTCCTCGCTCCACAAGCTCACGGACAAGCTCGTCTATTCGGTCGACCGGACGAATGAGGCCCTGGGCCGGCCCCTGAAAGCCCGGGAGATCAGGCTCGCCCTGGACCGGTTCAAGGCCGCTCATGACGGCGCCGCGGTCGGGATACTCCTCGCCGGCAGGCGGCTCGTCCTCGAGCTGCCGCCGGACCCGGCCAAGGGCGCGAGGGTCCAGGACATCGTCCGGGAGGTCTTCGGCGCCGAGGACGCGGTTCACCATATCCGGCGGGACGAGGTCGCGCTGAAAATTGACAGCCCCGGCTGAATCCGCTACGATTCGCCGTGAATTTCGCAGGGGAGGATCTCTCGTGATAGATTTCGAATTGACGGAAGACCAGACCGCCCTTCAGGAGATGGCCCACGAATTCGCCGCCTGCGAGATGCGCCCCAAGGCGGCGGCCTACGACCAGGGCCACACGTTCCCGGAAGACGTCATGCGCAAGGCCTTCGAGGTCGGCTTCCTGACTTGCACGGTGCCGGCCGAGTACGGCGGCGTCGGCCTCGGCGACCTCGACACGGCCATCGTCAGCGAAGAGCTCGCCTGGGGCTGCGCCGGCATGTACACGACGATGATGGCCAACTCCCTGGCCTTCACCCCCCTCCTACTCTTCGGGACCGACGAGCAGAAGAAGCGGCTCTTCGCGCCGTTCCTCGATCACATGGCCTTCGCCTCCTACTGCCTCACGGAACGGGAGGCCGGCTCGGACACATCGGCCATCAAGACGACCGCCCGCAAGGACGGCCCGGACTTCGTCATCAACGGCTCCAAGTGCTTCATCACCAACGGCGGCGTCGCCAGCCTCTACGTCGTTTTCGCCAATTCGGCCCCGGAAAAGGGGCCTCGCGGCCTGAGCGTCTTCGCCGTGCCGCGGGAGACCTCCGGTATCACGGTCGGCAAGGTCGAGGACAAGTTCGGTCACCGGGCGTCCAATACGACCGAGCTCTTTTTCGAGGACGTCCGGGTCCCAGCTTCCAACCTCATCGGCCGGGAAGGCCTTGGATTCATCGTCGCCATGAGGACCTTCGACAAGACCCGGGCCGCCGTCGGCGCGGCCGGCCTCGGCATCGCCCGGGCGGCCCTCGAATACGCGGTCGAGTATTCCAAGACGCGGATCCAATTCGGCAAGCCCATCGCCACATTCCAGGCCACCGCCTTCAAGCTGGCCCAGATGGCCATGGACCTCGAAGCCGCGCGCCTGGCCGTCTGGCGGGCGGCCTGGCTCATGGACAAGGGCAAGCCCAACGGCAAAGAATCGGCCATGGCCAAGTGCCTGGGCTCCGATGTAGCCATGCGCAACGCGCTGGAGGCCCTCCAGATCTTCGGCGGCTACGGCTACATGAAAGACTACCCGGTCGAGAAGCTCGTCCGGGACGCCAAGCTGCTCCAGATCTACGAGGGGACCAACGAGATCCAGCGTCTCGTCATTTCGCGGGATGTCATCGGCCCGATCCGGGGCCGCTGAGCCGGCCGGCGGCCTGTAGATCCCAAGGATCCTGGCCAGATAACTCTTCGACCGTGCCTTCGGGGGTTTCCACGATCCGTCCGGCTTCACGGCCGGCGGCCCGGACGAGTTCGTCGCCGGCCGCAGAGAGGGGAGCGGGGCGGTCAATAGGACCGCCGCGATGATGACGAAAAGAGACTCGCTTACGGGAGCGCCGCCCGTGACGTCCGGGCGCTAGTTCTCGATATACTCGGGGATCAGGGCCAGGGTCTCGACCCCGGCGCCGCGGGCGATATCGATGACTTCCATGACCTTGGCGAAGGGCAGCTTGGCCAGGGCGCGGATGAAGATGGTCTTGTCCTGCCGCGTGCTGTAGAGGCGGCGGAGCTCTTCGAGGAGGCCGCGGAGCTCGTACTTGATGCCGTTGATCTCGACGGCGTCGCCGTCATGGAGGGTCAGGACGATGAGGCCGCTGGGCTGGCCGCCGCCGCTCGAGGAATCGGAGGTTTCGGGCAGCTTGATGTCAATGCCTTTCTGAACCAGGGGGGTGATGACCATGAAGATGATGAGCAGAACGAGTAGGACGTCGCAGAGCGGAACGACGTTAGGCTCGGCTTTTGCCATGATGGCCTCCTTGAGACAACACTAAGGGAGGTATTCTATGATAACTCCCGGGCCTTGTCAACGAAATTTACGCACCGCCTACCTCAGGGTTTCGATGGCTTTCCGATTGTTGCTGGTGTGGAAAACGAGGAGCGTTTTGCCCTCGCCGGCGGACGTTCCAAAGCCGTAGCGGATGTCGACGACGGCGTTGCCCAACAGGGCCCCGATCTCGGCCCCGGCGCCGATCCGGTCGGTGACCAGGACCGTGACGATCTTCTTGGACTTGACCTTGTAGCCAAGGGTCCGCAGGGCCGTCTCCGACTTCTTCGCATCCGAGGTCACCAGATGGAAGTGACCCTGGCCCTCCTCGGAGTAGACGTAGAAGGCCTTGACGTTGACCCCGGCGTTGGCCAGCGTGCCGAGGACGCGCCCGAAGATGCCGGGCTCGTCGGGAGTCGTCACGGTCAGTTCGGTTTCTTCGTTCAGGTGTGTCACGGCGGTTCTCCTGATGGACGGGCATTATACCAGAATCCGGCCCGGCGCAACAAATCGCGGCTGGCTTTCCTTGGGCCGGTCCTCAGGGACCGTCGCGGGAGGGATCTCCAGGCCGGGCCGGACGGGTAGCCGCCGGGGGTGAGAGAGGGCGAAAGCGTTGATTTTGCTTGACAAATAGGCCCGTCCTGCCATATATATCCCCATAGAAGTGGTTTATCCATACCCAAACTCACCAGGAGGACTGAATATGAAGCTGCACAAATCCGCTTTGTTCTTTGTCGCGATGGCGCTCGTCGTCTTCACGACGATGTCCTTTGCCCAGACCACCAAGCTCAAAAGAGTCGGGGTTTACACCTTCTGCACGGTCAAGGGGCAGGCGCCGACCGCGCCGGTCATGAAGGGCCTCTTTGACGCCCATGCGGCAGACATCAAGACCGGCTTCGAACTGGCCGGCAACCCGGAGCTCTACGAGCCGTTCATGGAGCAGATGAAGACCGCCGAGTGGGTGGATACGACCCTGCCCATCGGAGAGGTGCTGCCCTGGATGCTCTTCAGGTCGCAGAACCAGGTCAAGGTGGCGCGGAACATCGAATGGGCCGGCAAGGAGCCGCTCCCGGTGTTCATCGTCCCGGTCACGAAGGATTGGAAGCAGTACGAAATCATCATCCCCAAGGGCTGCGGCAACATCGCGCTCGGCAGCAAGGTCACGGACCTGATCCAGCCGGCCGTCTGCAACCTCGTCGTCACTCCGGCCCGGGCCAACGCCAATGACCCGATCACCGTGGACATGAGCGGCACGCAGAACGCGAAGTCGATGACCGTCGAAGTCACCGACGCCCAGGGCCAGAAGCTGGCCACGCAGGAGCTGACCCCCCAGTCGCCCAAGTGGCAGACGAAATTCGACAAGCCCGGCGAATACACGTTCAAGGGCGTCGCCACCGGCATGGACGGCAAGACCGCGGACTGCGTCAGCACCGCCAAGGTGGCCATCAACTTCCCGCCCATCTGCAAGCTGTGGACGTCCTGCATGCCCTGCGAGGATTATGTCGGGCGGCCCATCACCTTCGACGCCTCCGGTTCGTCGGACCCGGACGGGGAGATCGTCAAGGTCATCTTCGAGCTCCTCGACTCCGAGGGCAATGTCATCGACACCTGCGTGACGACGCGGAAGCCCTGGACCTGGGAAAAGGTCTTCACCAAAGCGGGGACCTACACGATAAACACGACCGTCTTCGATAACGACAACGCCCAATCTCCGGCGTCCGATCCCTGCAGCCTGACCTTCGAGGTCACCCAGAAGAAGCTCTACTGGAACATCGGCGGCGGGCTCGGGCTCTACGGCGGCAGCACGGCCCTCTACGGCTTCCTGCGCGCCGGGCTGTTCGCCTGGATCACCCCGGACAAGTGGAGCTTCACCCTGACCGGCGGCGCCGGCCTTCCGTTCAAGGGCGATCCCTGGAACGCCGTCTTCACGGCCGAAGCCCTTGTCAACGGGCATTTCCAGAGCTTCTTCCTCGGCACCGGCCTCGGTGTCAGCTCGCCCACCTGGGACAAGGACGACAATCACAAGTTCGGCGTCGACATCCCCGTCCAGCTCGGGTTCGATGTTATCGACAACTGGAAGAACAAGGGCCAGCTCTTCTTCGAGTTCCGCATGCCTCTCGGCCGGTCCTTCGACCACAACTACAAGACCGGGCTCGGCTTCAGGTTCCTGTTCTAAGCGGCCCCGCGAATCGCGGTCTCAAGGGCCTGGGAGCGAAAGCTCCCGGGCCCTTTTTATTAGTACTACTCAAGATTCCGGGAAGTTCCTCTAACCCCTCGGATTCTCCCACGGTTCGCCTGCGAATGATGATCGATTGCCGGGCCGGCGCGAGGAATGAGCATGCGGATGCCCTGAGGAGGCCGTGGGAGGGCGGAGCGGGCTGGCTCGCGGGGACAGCGAGCGACCGGCGAATGGCGCAACCCGGGTCGGGAATCCCGAAACGCAGGCGAGGTCATCTTCAGCCGGACGGGACCCGTGAAGAGAGGGATCAGTCGGAGAGCTTGCCGAGCTTGGCCAGTTCGTCGTTGTAGTACTTGCGGTAGAGGATCTCCCATTCGCGGGAGCCCTCTTCGATGGCCTTTTTCTGCGATTGGATCTTGTCGATGGCCTTCTTGTCGATGGCCTCGTAGAGGCGCATTTCCTCTTCGATGGATTTGACGATGATCAGGCGGACCTCGTTGGGATCGTCGAGGAAATCGACCTGGTCGTCCTTCTCGAGGACGCTGAGGACCTGGCGCGAAAGATAGTTGATCTTCTCGCGGGACAGGCGGTTGCTCACAGGACGATCCCCTTTTCCCGGGCCAGCTTCTTCTTGACCTCTTTGAACATCGCCTGGTATTCGATGTTCTCCTTGCGGATCTTCTCCATGTGCTTGCTGAGGATCTCCCGGACCTCCTGGTCGAGGCGGTCCTCCTTCTGGAACTCCTCGAAGAGCAGGTTCGTGACCTCCTCGAGCAGACGGCCCTTGTCCTCCACGATGAGCTTGCCTTCCTTGGCCAGGTTGCGCAAGATCACCGAGGCCAGATGCTCGAGTTGGTTCTTGTTGAGCCGCATAACCCCGATACTTTACCTCACCTCCGGCCAAAATACAAGGCCGAAAATGAGGCCGTTCGACCGGTCAGGCGATGACGAGGAAGGGGTGTAATCCGGCCCCATCGGGGGTCGGGCGGGCCAGCGCGAGGAGCTTGCCGCCGCCCGAAAAGAGCCGCGCCAGGTTCTCCCTCGATTCCGGCAGGGGAAAGACGGGGAACGGCGTCTCGAGGTCAACGGGCTCAAGGGTCCGTCCGTTCCTGATGAGGGCTTCGGCCTCCCCGCGCACGACGACGGCGGGCGCCCAGGGCAGAAGCCGTTCGAGGGCAAGGATATGCCGGTCCGCCTCGCCCCGGGCGGCCGCGGCCTCGAAAAGGGCCAGGGGCACGGCGTCGGCCAGACTGAACGGGCCGACGGAGGTCCGTCGCAGAGCCGCAAGGTGGGCGCCGCAACCGAGCTTTCGGCCCAGATCGTGGGCCAGGGACCGGATGTAGGTGCCGGACGAACAGGCCGCCTCGAAATCCACGTCGGGCGGCCGGTAGTCACGAAGATCGAACCGGCCGATCGTGACCGCCGCGGGCTCGAGAGAGAACGCCTCGCCGGCCCGGGCCGGCCGGAAGGCCGGGCGGCCGGCCAGCTTCTTGGCCGAAAAGCGCGGCGGCGTCTGGAGGATATCCCCTTCGAGGGCCTTCATGGAGGCGAGAAGCGTGTCCCGGCCAGGAAGCTCGGCGCACGCCGTCGAGGTCGGGCGGCCCGAGGCGTCATAGGTGTCGGTGGCGACGCCCAGGCGGATCCGGCCCTCGTAGACCTTGCCCTCCCTGGAGAGGAAGGGGAAAAAGCGGGTGGCCTGACCGGCCGCCACAAGGAGGACGCCCCTCGCGTCCGGATCGAGGGTCCCGCCGTGGCCGACGCGCCGTAGGCCCAAGACCTTACGCACATGCTGGACGATATCGTGAGAGGTCGGGCCGGCGGGTTTGTCGATGATGATGAGACCGTCGCGCGTCACGGCTCCGCCCCGGCTCTCAGAGGGCCGGCCCCGACGAGGGTCCCGGATCCTCGTCGAGGAGGCCTTCGACGGTGGCGGGAACCTCATGGATGAGGCGCTCGAACGGCCCGTAGACCGTGAAGCCCGAAGCGTGGATGTGGCCGCCGCCCCCGAAGTGCTCGGCCACCCGGGCCGCGTTGGCGCTGCCCTTCGATCGCAGACTGACCCGGAAGGTCTCCGGGGCCATCTCCTTGAAGAACATGACCATCTCGACGCCCTTGATGGACCGGGCCAGGGTGGTCATGTCCTCGGTATCGACCTCCTTGAGGTGGAGGGTTTCCGTGTCGCGCTTGAACATGCTGATGATGGCGATCGTGCCCTTGCTGTTCATGGTCAGCGTCGTGAGGACGCGGCCGAGGAGCTGGATCTTCTCCGGGGAGTTGTTGTAGTAGAGCTTCTCGGCGACCCGGATGGGGCTCGCCCCGAGCCGGGCCAGCTCGGTCGCGGCGGCCAGCGCGCGGGGGGTCGTGTTGGAGAATTGGAACGATCCCGTGTCGGAGGCGATGGCGCAGTAGAGGTTCTCGGCGATCTCGGGCGAGGGCCGGAGGCCGAGAAAGCCGGCCAGCGTGAAGATCATCTCGCCAACGGCCGGCGCCTCGGGATCGATCCAGTTGATGTCGGCATAGGGAGAGTTCGAATGGTGGTGGTCGATGTTGATCTTGAAGGCCCCGTCGAGACCCTCCTGGCCCGAGCGGGAGACGTCGGCGCATTCGAGCAGGACGACGGTGTCGAAGTCCGAGGCCCGGATCTGGCCGATGACGATGCCGGCCAGGTCGGGAAAACCGGAGAAGGGCAGGGGGGTCGGATCGCGGTTGACGATGGTCACATCCTTGCCGAGGATCTGGCCCATGAGAGCCAGGGATCTGGCCGTGCAGAGCGAATCGCCGTCCGGCCTGAGATGGGAGGTCACGGCGATCCGATGCGACGCCCTGATCCTCTCCGCGATCAGCGCCCGGGGGTCAGCGGCCATGCTTCTTCGTCTCCTCGATCAGCTTGTCGATCCTGTCCTGGTGTTCGAGGCCCGGATCCAAGGCAAAAATAAGTTCCGGATTATACTTCAACTTCACCCGGGAGGCAAGGGACCTCCGGAGGGCGCCCTTGCTCCTCTCGAGGCGTTCGAGGAGCGCGACGGGGTCCGCGGCCCCGAAAACGGAGACGAAGACGCGGGCCGTGAGCAGGTCGGGGGTCATTTCCACTCGGGTGACGGTCAGGAGGCCCGACGAGGAGTCCTGGAACTCGGTGATGAGGAGCCGGCTGAGCTCCGTCCGGACGAGCTCGGAGACCCGGCGCGCGCGGAACCCCTTCTCAGACATAATGGATCTCCTGGCCGGCGATCTCGGCCTCCTGAAGGTGGCCCGCGTCGGCGAGGACGCGGCCGAGGATCTCCTCGACGACCGAGGCGTGGCTGTTGACGGTGACGATGCCGAGGCGGGTCCTCTGCCAGAGGTCGTGGAAATCGATCTCGGCCAGGGCGACGTTGTGGCGGTGCAGCCTGTCCTTGAAGCCGTGGAGGATGCGCCGCTTGTCCTTCAGGGACCGGGCGTAGGGGAAGAACAGCTCGAGCGTCAGGACGCCGACGACCATCGGAACCCTCCCGCGACGTCAGATGGGCTGGACTTTTTCGCGGACGAACGCTTCGATCACATCGCCCGGCTGGAAGCCGTTGAAGCCGCCGACGCCGATGCCGCACTCGTAGTCCTTCTTGACCTCGGTGACGTTCTCCTTGAGATGCTTGAGCGAGGTGACCCGTCCCTGGTGGAGGACCTCCCGGCCGCGCAGGACGCGGGCCTCCCCGTTGCGCGTGATCTTGCCGTCCTGGACGTAGCATCCGGCGATCTGGCCGACCTTGGGGATCTGGAAGACCTTGCGGACCTCGGCCCGGCCCTGGTAGGTCTCCTTGATGACCGGTTCGAGCAAGCCGATGACGGCCTTCTTGATGTCGTCGGTCAACTGGTAGATGATCTTGTACGTCCGGATCTCGACCTCTTCCTTCTTGGCCATCTCGACGATCTTCGGGTCCGGCTTGACGTTGTAGCCGATGACGATGGCCTTCGAGGCGGAGGCGAGAATGACGTCGCCCTCGGTGATGTTACCCGTCGCGGCATGGACGATCTTGATCTTGACCTTATCGGTGCCGAGAGGCGGCACGACGTCGGACAGGACCTCGACAGAGCCCTGCACGTCGGCCTTGAGGACCAGGGTCAGCTCCTTGGCCTGGCCGCCTTCGATCTTCTTGAAGAGATCGTCGAGGGTCACGCCGCCGTCGCGGGCCGTCTCGGGCCTGCGGGCCAGGATCTTCCGGAACTCGACGACGTGGCGGGCGGCCTCGGGATCGTCCATGACCTGGAAAGGATCGCCGGCGACCGGGACTTCGGCGAAACCCATGATCTCGACCGGCATGGACGGCCCGGCGCTCTTGAGGACCTTGCCGTGCTCGTCGAACATGGCCCGGACCTTGCCCATGGTCTGTCCCGAGACAAAGGCCTGCCCTTGCCCCAGCGTGCCCTGCTGGACGATGACCGTGGCTAGGGGGCCTTTCTGGCTGTCCAGCCGCGCTTCAAGGACGACGCCCTGGGCCGGGACCTTGGGATTGGCCTTGAGCTCGAGCATATCGCTTAGCAGGAGGGTCATCTCGAGCAGGTCGCCGATATTCTTCTTCTCCTTGGCCGAGACCTCGACGCTGATCGTCTTGCCGCCCCAATCCTCGACGAGGAGATTTTCCTTGGATAGCTGCTGCTTGACCCGTTCGACGTTCGCGTCGGGTTTGTCGACCTTGTTGATGGCCACGATGATCGGCACGTTGGCCGCCTTGGCGTGATCGATGGCCTCCTTGGTCTGGGGCATGACCCCGTCGTCCGCGGCGACGACCAGGATGACGATGTCCGTGGCCTTCGCCCCGCGGGCCCTGAGCTGGGTGAAGGCCTCATGGCCCGGCGTGTCGATGAACGTGATGGTCCGCGTCTTGACGGCGACGCGATAGGCCCCGATGTGCTGGGTGATCCCGCCGGATTCCTTGTCGACGAGGTTCGAGGACCGGATCGCATCGAGCAGCGTGGTCTTGCCGTGGTCGACGTGCCCCATGATGGTGACGACCGGCGACCTCGGCGTGAGATCGGACGGCTTGGCCTCGGCCCGCTGACGCATGGCCTCGTCGAGGCCGATGAACGCGGCGTCGAAGTGGGTCGCTTGGGCGACAGCCGCGGCGGTCGCCGCGTCGACGAAGTCGTTGAGGTCGGCGGGGAAGCCCTTCGCGGCGAGCTTCTCGAGAAGGTCCTTAGGCCGGATCTTCATGGCTTCGGCGGCGTCCTTGAGCTGCCAGCCTTCGCGGAAGGTGATGGATTGCCGGGGCTTTGGGGGCCCCGGGAGGGCAGCGGGCTTCGGCGGAGCGGCCGGGCCCGGCTTGGGCGGGTGCAGGGCGACCGACGGCCTCTGCGGGAACGTTCGGGGGGCGCCAGGCCTGGATGGGCCGGCCGGCCTGGGCCCGGCACCGGGGCCTTGACCGGGCCTTGCGGAGGGGGCGGGCCTGGGCGCTTGGGGCTGCGGAGGTGCCGCGGGTCTCGCGGGCGGAACTGGCTGAGCGGGCCTGGGGGGCGCTTCCGGCTTGGGCCCCGGTGCGGGCGCCTGCGGCGGCTTGGGGGGTTGCGGTTGGGGCGCTTCGGGCTTCGGAGCGGCCGCCTTGGGCGCC
>Ga0209706_10000428_pt1 | contig 24055 bp, 18 predicted proteins | sample PPLLaktember2015_6_FD_187263 | JGI IMG/M metagenome (GOLD analysis project Ga0209706, IMG submission 187263) | Freshwater sediment microbial communities from Prairie Pothole Lake near Jamestown, North Dakota, USA - PPLs Lake P8 Core (1) Depth... | ecosystem: Environmental > Aquatic > Freshwater...
ACCAGGTCAGGTCGGAGATATGGACGAGGCCCTCGACGCCCTTCTCGAGCTCGACGAAGGCGCCGAAGTCGGTCAGGCTGGAGACTTTGCCGGCGACCTTCTGTCCGGCCTGGTACTTGGCGGCGATGTCGGCCCAGGGGTCGGGGGTCAGTTGCTTGAGCCCGAGCGAGATCTTCTCGTCCCGCTCGTTGAAATCGAGGACCACGACCTCGACCTCCTGGCCGACGGTCAGGTGCTCGGAGGGATGGGCGCCCTTGCCCCAGGAAATGTCAGAGACGTGGAGGAGGCCCTCGATGCCGCCGAGGTCGACGAAAGCGCCGAAGTTGGTCAGGGACTTGACCCGGCCGGTGACCTTCTGCCCCTTGACCAGGCTGCCGAAGACCCGTTTTTTCTTCTTCTCCCGCTCTTCCTGGAGCACGAGCTTGCGGGAGAGGACGGCGTTCTCGGTCTTGCGGTCGAACTTGAGGACCCGGAACTTCAGCGTCTGCCCGATCAGCGAGGACGCGTCCCGGACCGGCCGGATGTCGACGTGGGATTCGGGCAGGAAGGCGGGGATGCCGACGTCGACGTTGAAGCCGCCCTTGGTCCTCTCGACGACGGTGCCCGTGACGATCAGGCCGTGCTCGCAGGCCTGGTCCAGCGTCTCGAGGGCCCGGAGGCCGTCGGCCTGCCTCTTGGACAGGACGAGGTAGCCGTCCTTGAGGTCGGTCTTCTCGAGCATGGTCTCGACCTCGTCCCCGGGTTTCAGCGCTTCGAGGGCCTTGAGGTCGGTGAAGTCCTCGTTGGGGATGAGGCCCTCGGTCTTGAAGCCGACGTCGACGAGGACGTGGGTCGGTGTGCGCTTGATGACCCGGCCCTTGAGGACCTTCCCCATGGTGATCTCTTTGGTGCTGTATTCGTAGCGGTCGAGCAGGTGCTCGTAGTCCTCCGAGGACATCCGGTCGTCGCGGTCGGGCTGCTTGGTCGGCTCGGTCATGGCGCAAAGCTCCTGAAGTGAAAATGCTGGAACGCCCCTCCGCGGCAGGCCGGGAAAGGACGACTCATCCTATCGAAGATCGGCGGGCTTGTCAACTCTAAGTTCTGATGGCGCCTATACTTAGCCTGAATCGTTCACGTTCGTGAATGATCCAGGTTCGGGCTAGGCCTCGACGGCCTTCTCCTCTTCGAGGATCTTGGCGATCTCGGCCTCCGAGGGCAGCCCGTCGAGGTTGTCGAGCCCGAGGTAGAGCAGGAACTCCTCCGAGGTCCGGTAAACGAGCGGGTTGCCCGGCGCCTTCTTCCGGCCGACGATCTTGATGAGCTTCTTCTCGAGCAGCGTCTTCAGCGCGCCTGTCGAGTCGACGCCCCGGATGGCCGAGACCTCGGACTGGGTCACGGGCTGGCGGTAGGCGATGGCGGCCAGCGTCTCGAGGCCCGCCGACGACAGACGGTTCTTGCGTTCGATCTGGAGCAGCCGGCGGACCTCGCGGTCGTGCGCCGGCTTGGTCGCGAAGATCCAGCCGCCGCCGGCCCGGATGATGTGGACGCCCCGGCCGCCGGCGTCAGAAGCGGCGATGAGCTCGTCGACGGCGGCCTGGATCCCGGCCGCCGGGACGCCTTCGATGACGGCCTGGAGCCGCTCCAGGCTCACGGGCTCCTGGGAGACGAAGATGAGGGCTTCGACGAGGGCCTTCAGGGTGTCGTCAGTCATGGGCGGCCGTCCTGTGCGCGTCCTTGCGCAACCAGACGCGGATCGTCTGGAAGAGCTCGTCCTGGACGGCCACCGCCACCCGGGACTTGACCAGCTCGAGGATGCAGAAGAAGGAGACCAGGGCCTCCTCGAGCGAGGCGTTGGATTCGAAGTATTCGAGGAAATCGATCACCGACCTTTCGTGGAGGAGGGCGGTGAGCTCCTTCATCTTGGCCTCGACCGACACGTCGCGGCCGCGGATGACGCGGGTGTCGTCCGCCTCCCGGCGCTTCATGATCCGGAAGAAGGACTCGGCCAGCTCGAACAGGGAAAGCTCGACCGGCTCGAGCTCGGACTCGCCGTGGAGCGGCGGGATGAAGTCCCGCTTCCACTGGAGGATCTGGACGTCCTCCCGCTCGCGGAGGAGGGAGCAGGCCGCCTTGACCTTCTCGTATTCGAGGAGGCGGTCGATCAGGACGCGGCGGGGGTCCTCGTGCTCGGCCAGGTCGGTCTCGCGAGGCAGCAGCATCTGCGACTTGATGTAGATGAGCAGCGCGGCGATGAACACGAACTCGGCCTCGCGGTCGAGGTTGATCTCGGTCTTGCGCTCGAGGTAGCCGAGGTAGTCGCGGGTGATGGCGGCGATGGGGATGTCGTGGATGTCGATCTTCTTCTTGCGGATGAGGAAGAGGAGGAGGTCGAGCGGGCCCTCGAAGACGTCGAGACGGACCTGGTAGCCGTCCCCGGCTTCGGCCGGGGGCGAAGGCGGGACGGGCTGGTCCTCGAGGGGCGGGGTCTCGGCGGGCGTCACGGTCATGCTAGGAGAAAAGCCTGAAGATGAGGTTCTGGACGGGCGAGAACACGTAGGTCAGGGCGTTGGTGTACATCAGGGCGATGAGGATGAGGAACCCGTAGGGCCGGAGCCGCTCGAACTTCGCCGCGCCCCGCTCGCTCAGGAGCCCGGCCAGGATGCCGCTGCCATCGAGCGGAGGGATGGGGATGAGGTTGAAGACGGCGAGCGAGATGTTGATCAGGGCCGTGAACAGCAGGATCACGCTCAGCCCCTCGAGCGGCCGGGAGAGCGCCGAGAGGTCGGTGATCCGGGCGCCGAAGAGCCGCAGGACACGGAAGACGATCACGGCCGCTGCGGCGGTCGCGATGTTGGCGATCGGGCCGGCGAAGGAGATCCACAGGCCGCCCCGGCGCGGGTTGCGGAGGTTATGGGGATTGTACGGCACGGGCTTGGCCCAGCCGAACACGGGCTGCTTGAAAAGGATGAGGAGGAGCGGGAAGATGATCGTTCCGAAGAGATCGATGTGGACGAGCGGATTGAGGGAGGCGCGGCCCAGGGCGGCCGCGGTCGGGTCGCCGAGCTTGTTGGCCATCCAGGCGTGGGCCGCCTCGTGAACGGTGATGGCGAAAAAGATGGCGAAGACCTGAACGAGTATGAGCCGGATATCCATGGGTTAAAAGAAGCTATATATAGCACATATTGTTCCGGCCGTAAACACCGTTCAGCGGGACTCGACGACGACCTCGTAGCCCTCGCGGACGGGAGGCGAAGCGAAAAAAGGCAGCAGCTTGACCAGCTGTTCCTGGTAATACCGGTTTTCTTCGTTGGCCGCGGCCGCGGCTTCGTTCTCCCAAAAGGTCAGGGCCACGCAGCGGCCCGCATGACGGTCGGCGAGCAGGTAGATGGCCCGGAAGCCTTTCTGGGCCTTGGCCGCCGGCACGACGCTCTCTTCGAAGGCCCGGACCCCCTCGTCGTACTTGTCGACGCGAAACGACAGTGTCGTCAAGCGCACGTACATGTTCCCCCCCGCCGCGGCGCGGTCCCTGACGTCCGCCGTTCCCGGGATCATGAATCCCGTCCGGCGGCCGACCCGGAGTTTCATCGGCGCCGGCCCCTCCCGGACCTGGGATTACATTAATCCTCCCGGCCGGCGGGAGTCAACCCGGGTCAGCGGGAGAAACCGGGATCCCGGAAGACCTCCCGGCCGTCGAGGAGCGTCAGGAGGACCTTGGCCCGGCTGATCTCGGATGCCGGGATGGCGAAGAGGTCGCGATCCAGGACGATGAGATCGGCCGCTTTTCCCGGCTCGAGCGTGCCGCGGCTTCCCTCGTCCCGGCTGAGCCAGGCGCCGTTCACGGTGTAAGCGCGGAGCATGGCCGTGAGATCCACCCGCTCGTCGGGGATCCAGGCCGGGCCGGGAGCGTCATCGGGTCCCCGGCGCGTCAGGGCGACCTCGATGGCCTGGAGGGGGTCCATGGTCGAGACCGACCAGTCGCTGCCGCCGGCGATCACGGCCCCGGTCCGGGCGACGCTCCCGATCGGGTAAAGCCAGCGGGAGCGGCGCGGGCCCAGGATGGGCAGGGTCAGGTCGGTGATGTAGGTGTCGGCATAGGCCCAGAGGGCCTGGAAGTTGGCCGCGGCGCCGAGGCGCCTGAAGCGTGGGATGTCGGCGGGATCGATGAGCTCGAGGTGGGCGATGTGGTGGCGCATGTCCCGAAAGCCGTTGGCCCGGCCGGCGGCCTCGAAGGCGTCGAGGGACATGCGGACGGCCCGGTCGCCGATGGCGTGGACGTGGATCTGGAACCCGGCTCGGTCGAGCGCCCGGGCCAAGGCGTCGAAGGCCTCGGGCTCGAGGAGCGGCGTGCCCCGGTCGCCCGGCCGGTCGAGGTAGGGTTCGAGGAGGGCGGCCGTGTGCGGCTCGATGACCCCGTCGGCGAAGATCTTGGCCGCCGTGGCCTCGAGCCGCGCGCCCGAATAGCGCCGACGGAGCAGCGCCAGGCGCCGGGCCTCCGACACGCCGCGACCGGTGTCCACTTGGAGCGAGGCCAGGACCCTGACGCTAAGCTCGCCGGCCCGGTCGAGGGCCGAATAGGCCTCCAGGATGTCCCCGTCGGCCCGGGCCTCGATGATCGAGGCGATGCCGAAGCGGTTGGCGAGAGCCAGCCCGGCCCTCAATCCTCTTATATAGTCCTCGGGCCCCAGCGGGGGGACACGCGACTCGACGAGGCCGGCCGCGCTCTCCCGCAGGGTCCCCGTCGGTTCGCCGGTCCTCGGGTCGCGCTCGATGCGGCCGCCGGCGGGGTCCGGCGTGTTGCGGGTGATGCCGGCCAGGGCCAGGGCCCGCGAATTGACCCAGCAGCTGTGGCCGTCGGCGGAGTCCAAGACCACGGGCCGGTCGGGGACGAGGGCGTCGAGATCCTCCTTGCGCGGGTTCGCCTGCGGGAAAAGGGGCAGGGCCCAGCCGCCGCCGGTGATCCAGGGGAGATCGGGGTGCGCGGCCGCGTACTCCCGGATCCGGGCGAACACCGCTTCCTTCGTAGCGAGCTCGGCGATGTTGCAGGCGAGCAGTTCGATGCCGCCCGTGACGAGATGGATGTGGGAATCCTGGAAGGCCGGCAGGACCATGCGGCCCTGGAGGTCGACGACCTCGGTCGAGGGGCCGCGATGCCTGAGCGCTTTGACGCTGTCCCCGGCGAAGAGGATCTTGCCGCCGCCGACGGCCACGGCCTCGGCCCGGGCGGGCCTCGCGGCCATCGTGGCGACGGCGGCGTTCGTCAGGATGAGGTCGGCCGGCTCGGGCCGGGGAGGGCCGGCGCAAGAAACCGTCAGGACCGCGGCGGCGAAAAGGGAAAGGGAGGCGGCCCTGGTCCTCGGCATGGATCTGGTCTCCTTTCGGGCCGGGGTCAGCCGGCGGAACCGTTCTTGAGGCGCCGGCCCATGGCCGCCGCGGCGGTTCTGGCGTCCCCCATGGCCAGGATGACCGTCGCGCCGCCCCGGGCGATGTCCCCGCCGGCGTAGACGCCCGGGAGCGATGTGGCCATGGTCGCCCAGTCCACATCGATCGTGCCCCACTTGCCGACGCCGAGCCCGGGTGTCGTCTGGGGGATCAGCGGGTTCGGGCTCTGGCCGATGGCTACGACGACGAGATCGACCTCGGTCGTGAACTCCGAGCCGGCCACGGGCACGGGACGGCGGCGGCCCGAGGCGTCCGGCTCGCCGAGCTCCATGCGCAGGCACTCCATGGCCTTGACCCGGCCGTGCTCGTCGCCGATGTAGCGCGTCGGCACGGTCAGGAAATGGAATTCGATGCCCTCCTCCTCGGCGTGGTGGACCTCCTCCACGCGGGCCGGCATCTCCGTCCTCGAGCGGCGGTAGATGATGAGGGCCTGCTCGGCCCCGAGCCTTTTGGCCGTCCGGACGGAATCCATGGCCACGTTGCCGCCCCCGATGACCGCGGCCCGGCGGCCGGGGAAGACCGGCGTGTCGTAGCGGGGGAAATCGTAGGCCCGCATCAGGTTGACGCGGGTCAGATACTCGTTGGCCGAATAGACGCCGACGAGATTCTCGCCCGGGATCTTCATGAAGTTGGGCAGGCCCGCGCCGGAGCCGATGAAGAAGGCCTCGTAGCCCTCGGCCCGGAGGTCGTCGATGGTCGCGGTCTTGCCGACGATGAAGTTCATGCGGAACTCGACGCCCAGCCGCTCGAGGTAGGCGACCTCGGCGACGAGGATGCTCTTCGGCAGCCGGAACTCGGGGATCCCGTAGACGAGCACGCCGCCCGCCTCGTGGAGGGCCTCGAAGATCGTGACCTTGTGCCCCAGGCGGGCCAGCTCTCCGGCCACGGTCAGGCCGGACGGGCCGGCCCCGACGACGGCGACCCGGTGGCCGGTCGGGGGAGCGAGCGGCGGGACGACCGCTCCGCCCTCGCGGCGCTCGTAATCGGAGACGAAGCGCTCCAGGTTGCCGATGCCCACGGCGACGCCCGTCGCCTTGCGGAGATGGCACTTCTCTTCGCACTGCGTCTCCTGCGGGCAGACCCGGCCGCAGACGGCCGGCAGGCTGTTGGCCTCCCGGACCTTGGCCGCGGCCGCGGCGAACTCGCCTTTTTCGACGAGCTTGATGAACGACGGGATGTCGATGCGGACCGGGCAGCCGGCGATGCAGCCCGGCTTGGCGCAGTCGAGGCAGCGGCGGGCTTCCGCGACGGCCTCCTCGGCGGAGAGGCCCTGGTTGACCTCGGAGAAATCCTTGTTCCTCTCATCGGCCGCGCGCTGGGGCATCGGCTGGCGGCCGGTCTTCAGGCGCTCCTTGACCGGCACGGCCCGGCGGAGATCCTTCCGCCAGTCCTTCTCGAACTCGGCCAGGACCTCGGCCGCGAGGGAGGGGCTGATGGCGTCCTTGGCGTCTTGGTCGCTCACGGGAACCGCTCCTCCTCCCAGGCGCAAAGGGACCGGATCTCGTCGTCGAAGTAGGACTTGCGCCGCGCGTAGAGCTCCGCCCAGTCGACGAGGTGGCCGTCGAAATCCGGCCCGTCGACGCAGGCGAACTTCGTCCGGCCGTCCACGGTGACGCGGCAGGCGCCGCACATGCCCGTGCCGTCGACCATGATGGGATTGAGGCTGACCAGGGTCTTGATGCCCGACGGCCGCGTGGCTTCCGCGATGCTCGACATGAAATACGTGCAGCCGACGGCGACGACGCGGTCGATCTTTTCGCGTTCGAGGACTTCTCGGATGTGGTTGGGAACGAAATCCGTCCCGCCGTAGAGCCCGTCGCGCGAGGAGACGACGAACGCGTCGGCGATCCTCTCGAGCTTGTCCCTCCAGTACAGGAGATAATCGGCCTTGACGTCGACGAGGACGACGACCCGGTTGCCGGCCGCCTTGTAAGCCCGGGCGAGAGGGTGGATGGCGGCGATGCCGAAGCAACCGCCGGCGCAGAGGACCGTCCCCACGCGGCCGGTGTCCGAGGGCAGGCCCAGGGGCCCGGCGAAGATGGGGACGTGGTCCCCGGCGTTGAGCAGAGCGAGCTTGCGCGTGGTCGTCCCGACGGCCATGAAGACGCAGACGACGGTGCCGCGCTCGCGGTCCCAATCGGCGATCGTCAGCGGGATCCTCTCACCGCGCGCGTCCGGCATGACGATGACGAATTGGCCCGGCTGGCACTTGCGCGCGATCTCCGGGGCCTCGACCTCGAGCAGGTGGATGTTGGGGACCAGGCGTTCGCGGCGGATGACGCGGGGCATCAGCGGGCCCTCCTCAGTCTGGCGTAACCGCGGTTCCCGGCGACGAGGTCGAAGCCGCGGAGGACGTCCCCGGGAAGACCGGCCGCGGCGGCCTTGGCGGCGGGACGGCGGCCCCGCCGCCGCGCCGGAGGCGCCAAGGGAACGAAACGGGGGGCTCCTCCCGGGGCCTCGGAGAGGATGAACGGCTCGTCCGTTCCTCCTCCGGGCCGATAGCCGCCGAGGGCCGGCACGCGTTCGCAGATCTCGCTGAGGACCGCGCCGGGACCGGGCCGGCCGAAGCCCGGATGGCCCATCCGTTCGGCGAGGGCGGCCAGGATCGCCGCGTCCGTCCGGACGGCGCCGGGGCACGGCAGGGCCGGTTGATAGGTCCGGACGCGTCCCTCGGTGTTCACCCAGGTCCCCCCGGCCTCGGCGAAAGCGGCGGCCGGCAGGACGACATCGGCCCGCTCGGCGTTCCGGGTCCAATGCGTGTCCTGACAGACGAGGAACGGCGGCTTCAGCTCGCCGAGGTCGGGGGCCGGTCCGGCGAGATAGAGCGCCTCGAGCTCGCGGGATCGGACGCGGGCCCAGAGGCTTTCGAAGCCCGTCCCGGGGGAGGGCTGGCCGAGCGCACGGGCGAGCGCGTGGACACCGCGCTCGTTGGCGCTCCGGGCAAGGGGGAAGAGCTTGGCGCCGATGAGATGAGCGATGTTGAGGAGCCAGGCGAGGGTCTCGAGACCCGCCGGGCCAGGGACGGCGCCGGCGTCGAAGAGCAGGGCCGCCGGCCGGCCGGCGGCGAGGACCTGGGCGATCTCCTTGAGGGCCCGGCCGGTCCCCGGCGAAGGCGCGCCGCCTTCCGCGAGCGCCTGACGGAGCTCGACGAATCCTTCGATGCCGTCCGCGGGGGAGGCGCCGGCCCGAAGAAGGGCCGCCGCCAAGCCCGAGGCCGCGGCGGGGCCGCCCGCTCCGATGTCCAAGGTCAGGGCCATGCTTCCGGCCGGCCCGCCCCTGGCCCTGCCGGCCGCGACGACTCTCGCGCCGCCGCGGACCGCCCGGACGACCCCGAGCCAGGCCATCGGATGGTCCTTCGGCAGATCGACGTCCCAAGCCAGGATGGACCGGCAGCTCGAGATCTCCGAGAGCCGCCTTTCCGCGGGGAACCGCCGGCCGTAATTTTCTTCGAAGGCGTCGAGGGCCGCGTCGATCCCGGAGGCCGGCGGTGCCGCCGCCTCCGCTTTGAGGACCTGTCGTCCGAATTCGAGGAAGAGATAGGCGTCCTCGAGCGAGACCTGGGACGGATAGAGGAGCGCCAGGCGTCCCTCGGCGGCGTTCCGCAGGCCGGCGACGGCCCGGTCGAGGGCCGCGCCGAAGGCCGCGGGCACAAGCTCGCCGTTCTCGCGGACGCGGGGTTCGAGGATCCGGCCTTCTCCTCCGATCGCGCCGCGGACGAGGAACCGGCCCTTGACGCAGGCCTGTCCGCGGTTGGGGGCCGCATCGACCGGCTTCGCCTCGATGACCGCATCGTCCCGGATCCCGAGCGACAGGAGGCAGCCCTGGGCGCAGAACGGGCAGACGACCTCCGCCGCCCGAGCGGCCGCGGGCTTCGGCCGGACCGCGCGTTCGACCAGGGCCCCGGTGGGACAGACGTCGACGCAGGCCCCGCAGAACTGGCAGCCCGTCTCGAGCAGCGTCCGGCCCAGCGCCGTGCCGACTTCCGTGCGTCCGCCGCGATGGATGAAGGACAGGACGGCAGCGCCGCGAACCTCCTCGCAGACGCGGATGCACCGGCCGCAGAGGATGCACAGGTTGTAATCGCGGTCGAAGAAGGGATCCTCCTTGTGGACCTCGAGGTTCCGGTAGACCGCCGGCAGGTCGACCCTCTCGAGCCCGACTTCCACGGCGACATCCTGGAGCTCGCAGCCGCCGTTCTCCGGACAGAGGACGCAGCCCGTGACCTCGCCGGTCTTGCGGATGGTGGACTTCAGATCGTCGCACGTTTTCTTTTCCGGGCAGACGAGGCAGGCATAAGGGTGCTGGGCCAGGATGAACTCGAGGATCTTCTTCCGGAGAGCGGCGATCTCCGGCGTCTGCGTCCTGACGACCTGGCCCTCCTCGGCCGCCGTCGCGCACGCCGGCGCGTAATCCCCGCGCCCGGCGACCTCGACGAGGCAGATCCGGCAGCCGGCGAAGGGCTCGAGGTCCGGATGGTCGCAGAGGGAGGGGACGGCGATGCCGGCGCCCCGGGCGGCTTCGAGGATGGTCGCCCCGTCCCGGCAGACGACCTCGCGGCCGTCGATCGTCAGCTTCATCGTCCCTCTCCGGATGGCTTCGGGCCTTCGGCCCGGGTCGAAGCCGCCGCCGGGGTGGTTTTGCTCACCGCCCGGACCTTGGCCGGGCAGACGCTCTGGCAGAGGCCGCACTTGATGCAGGCGTCCTGGTCGATCGTGTGGACCTTCTTCAGCTCCCCGGAGATGGCCCCGGTCGGGCAGGCCTTCTTGCAGAGGAGGCAGCCGACGCACTTCTCCGGATCGATGGCGAAAGCGATGAGGGCCTTGCAGACCAGGGCCGGACAGCGCTTGTCGAAGACGTGGGCCTCATACTCGTCGCGGAAATAGCGGAGCGTCGACAGGATGGGGTTGGGGGCGGTCTGGCCGAGGCCGCAGAGAGAGCCCTGCTTGACCGTCGAGGCCAGGCTCTCGATCCCGGCCAGGTCCTCGGCCGTGCCTTCGCCTGCCGTGATCTTGGCCAGGAGCCGGGCCATCTCTCCCGTGCCGACCCGGCAGGGTGAGCACTTGCCGCAGGATTCCTCTTCGGCGAACCGCAGGAAATAGAGGGCGATGTCCACCATGCAGGTGTCCTCGTCCATGACGATCATGCCGCCCGAGCCCATCATGCTCCCGGCCGCCTTCAGGCTCTCGTAATCGACGGCCAGATCGAGCTCGGACTTGGGGATGCAGCCGCCCGACGGCCCGCCGATCTGGACCGCTTTGAAAGCGCGGCCGCCCGGGATGCCGCCGCCGATGCCGTAGACGATCTCGCGCAGGGTGATGCCCATCGGCACTTCGACGAGGCCCGTGTTGGCGATCTTGCCGACGAGCGAGAAGATCTTGGTGCCCTTGCTCGTCGCCGTCCCGACGCCGGCGAACCAGTCCGCCCCGCGGCGGATGATGGGCGGGACGTTGGCCCAGGTCTCGACGTTGTTGATCACCGTCGGCTTCCCCCAGAGGCCCCGTTCCGCCGGGTAGGGCGGGCGCTGGCGGGGATAGGCCCGGCCGCCCTCGATCGAGGCCAGGAGCGCCGTTTCCTCGCCGGAGACGAAGGCGCCGGCGCCGCGGACGACCTCGAGATCGAAATCGAAGCCCGTGCCCAGGATGTCCCGGCCGAGGAGGCCGTAGCGGCGGGCCTGGTCCAGGGCGATGCCGACGCGGGTGATGGCCAGGGGGTACTCGCGCCGGATGTAGAGGAACCCGCGGGCGGCGCCGATCGCCCGGGCCCCGATGATCATCCCTTCGATGACCGCGTGAGGATCGGCTTCGAGGACGGACCGGTCCATGAACGCGCCGGGGTCGCCCTCGTCGCCGTTGCAGACGACGTAGCGCGGCTCTCCGGCGGCCTTCCGGGCGGCGGCCCACTTGCGGCCGGTCGGGAACCCGGCCCCGCCGCGGCCGCGCAGGCCCGCCGCGGAGATCTCGGCGACGATCGCTTCCGGGGTCATCTCGCCCAGGGCCTTGGCCGCGGCGGCGTAGCCGTCGTAGGCGATGTAATCGTCGATCCGCTCCGGATCGATCCGGCCCCGGTTGCTGAGCACGATCAAGCGCTGATGCTTGAAGAACTCGATGTCCTTCATGCGCGGGACGGGCTCCCGCTCCCGGGGCGGCACGTACATGAGGCTCCGGACGGGCCGGCCTTTGACCAGGTGCTCCTCGACCAGGCGGGGGATGTCGGCCGTCTTGAGCCGCTGATAGAACACGCCGTCGGGCTGGACGAGGAGGATCGGCCCGCGCTCGCAGAACCCGTTGCAGCCGGTGGCGACGACCAGGACTTCCTTGTCGAGGCCTCGGCGCCGGACCTCCTCTTCGAGGGCCCGCCGGACCTCGAACGCCCCGCAGGAGACGCAGCCCGTCCCGGCGCAGACGAGGAGGTGGGCCCGGTGCGTCGTCACGCGGCTTTGTCCTTCTTGATCTCCGCCAACGCGGTCTTGACCTTGGCCTGGGTCATCTGGCCGTAATAGCGGCCGTCGACGACCGCCAGGGGAGCCAGGGCGCAGGCGCCCAGGCAGTTGACCCGTTCGAGGGTGTACGCGCCGTCGGGCGTCGTCCGGCCGGCGGCGACGCCGAGCTGGCGCTCGAACTCGTCGAGGACGGCCCCGCCGCCGCGGACGTGGCAGGCGGTGCCCAGGCAGACGGTGCAGACATGGCGTCCCCGCGGGGTCAGGCTGAACGACTTATAGAAGGTGGCGACGCCGTAGACCTGGACGAGCGGGACCCCCAGGGCCTCGGCGACGTGCTCGAGGGCTTCGGGCGGCAGCCAGTGGAAACGGTCCTGGATGTCCTGGAGGACCTGGATGAGGGCCCGTCTCCGGCCCCGGGCCTTGGCGGTCAGAGCCTCGAGATCGCTCTTCGGCGGGCACATGCGGCCATTATAGTCATCGGTCGCAACACATGGCAAGTTTCGGAAGCCTGGATTATTCACGAGCCGAGGCGGCTGCAGATGCGAGGCGCGAAGGGCGAAGCTGTACTCCTGGTACTGCGAGCCCTTTGGGCCGAAGCAGATGCGGCCGGATCGGTTCGCCCGGAGGGTAAAAACGCCGGTCCTGGGTTCTTGCGTCTTCCTGAGAAGTACGGCGTTTTTATGAATAGTCCAGGCTAGAGAATGGGGAGATAGCGGCGGATCTCGTAGTCGCTGACCTGCTTGTCGAACTCCCCGGAGACGTTCTGGCCGTACTCCTCGACCTCCTTGAGCTTGTTGGCGACGAGCGAGCGGAAGATGTGGTCGCCCAGGGCGTCCCGGACGAGGGCGCTCTTCTCCATGATCCGGACGGCCTCCTCGAGGTTGCGGGGCAGGACCCGGATCTCGAACTTCTTCTGGCGCGCGCCGCTCATGTGATAGATGTTCTCCTCGACCGGATCGCCGAGCTCGAGCTTCTTCCGGATGCCCTCGGTCCCGGCGGCCAGCATGACGGCGAAGGCGAGGTAGATGTTGCAGGCCGGGTCGGCGGCCCGGAGCTCGATGCGCGTGGCCTTCTCCTTGCCCGGCTGGTATTCGGGGACGCGGATGTAGGCCGACCTGTTCTTCTGCCCCCAGGCGATGTAGACCGGAGCCTCGTAGCCCTCGATGAGGCGCTTGTACGAGTTGACCCACTGGCTGAGGACGGCCGAGATCTCCCGGGCGTGGGTCATCAACCCGGCCATGTAGCGCTGGGCGAGCAGGGACAGATGGTACGGACCGTTCTTGTCGAAGAAGAGGTTCTTGCCGTCGCGCCAGAGGGACTGATGGACGTGCATGCCGCTGCCGTTCTGGCCGTTGACCGGCTTGGGCATGAACGTGGCGTAAAGGCCGTGCATGCGGCAGACCTTCTTGACCATGTACCGGAAGATCATGGCCGTGTCGGCCATGTCCACGGCGTTCTCGTAGCGGAGGTCGATCTCGTGCTGGCTGTGGGCGGCTTCGTGGTGGTCGTATTCGGTGGCGATGCCCATCCTCTGGAGGAGGATCTGGACCTCCTTGCGGATCCCGCCGTTGCGTCCGCTGACGAAGTACCCGCCCACGTCGGTGAGGGCCGTCGAGTCGTTCGACGGAAAGATGAAGAACTCGAGCTCCGGCCCGCACTTGAAATCGCTGATCGCCAGCTCGGACGCGGTCGAGGCCAGGACGCGTTTGAGGGCGGCCCGGCTGTCCCCTTCGAAGACGGCGCCGTCGGGGGTCAGGATGTCCCCGAACATGACGGCCTCCCGCCAGGTGATGTCCCCGGCGAAGCCTTCATAGGTCCAGGGCAGGATCCGGAACGTCTTGGGGTCGGGCTTCATGACCAGGTCGGACTCCTCGATCCGGACGAACCCTTGGACCGACGAGCCGTCGAAGCCTTTGCCTTCGCCGAACGCGGCGGCCAGCTCCTGGATGGGGATGGAGAAGTCCATCTGGCGTCCCAGGGTGTCGGGAAAGATGAACCGGATGAACCGGACGTTGCTTCGGGGGTCACGGACGACGTCGAGGACGTCCTTGGCGTCCCTCGTTCCGAAGGCCTTGATCGCCGGGGCGCGCACGACTGGGGGCATGGGCTCTCTCCTCTCCGGCCGGGGCGGCCGCTGGAAATTGATGTCCAATAATTAAGCCTAACGCCAGACAAATGTCAACATATATATGATAAATATTTACAATTGATTTCATTCGTGATAGATTACCGTATAATTGGAGGTGCGGCCCATGATCGACGAGCTGGACCGGAAGATCGTCCGCGTTCTCAACGCCAACGCCCGGAAGAGCTTTCGGGAGATCGCCAAAGAGGTTGGGACCTCGGTCACGGCGGTCATCCACACGGTCAAGAAGCTCGAAGCGTCGGGGGCCCTCAAAGGCTACGTTCCGGTCGTCGATCCGGAATACTTCGGCGCCGGCCTCGCGGCCATCATCGCCGTCCGCTTCTCAAAGGGCAAGCTGATCGAGACGCAGAAGAGGATCGCCCAGGACCCCCGTGTGGCCGCCGTGTACGATGTCACCGGCGACTGGGACGCGTTCATCGTCGGACGCTTCGCGGGCCGGGATGATCTCAACGGCTTCATCAAGGGGCTCCAGGCCGTCCCGCACGTCGACCGGACCGTCACCCACCTCGTCCTCAACGTCGTCAAGGAAGAGCCGCGCCTCCCCGTGTGACGCCCCGCCGGAGGCCGGACCGCCGTCCTTGACAGAATCCGGCGTTGTGCCATAATCGATTTTTTCACCGTATGAAGGAGAGCGCGATGGTCAAGATCACTCATTCCCCGATCGGCCACCACTACATCGTCGAGGCCTCGGGCTGCGACCCGAAGATCATCGGCAGCGTCGAGAAGGTCCAGCAGATCCTCGTCCGCGCCGCCGAGATCGCCGGGGCCCACGTCTGGTCGATCTCCTTCAGCAAGTTCCCGCCGGCCGGGGTCAGCGGGGTCGTCGTCATCTCCGAATCGCACATCTCCACGCACACGTGGCCCGAAATGGGCTACGCCGCCCTCGATATCTACACCTGCGGCGCCACCACCAAGCCCGACAAGGCGGTCATCTACGCCGTCGAGGAGTTCGGGGCCGCGACCTCCCATATCACCGAGATCACCCGGGGCATCGACGAGGGCGACGCCGTCTTCTACCACAGCTTCATCACCTGGGAGGAGCGGCTGAGGAAGGCCAGCCCGAAGAAGGACCGCGACCGGGACAAGGACAAAGAGAAGGACAAGGACTAGGAGAGCGGGATGGTCGTCGAATTCAGCGTCGTGCCGGTCGGACGCGGCGAAGAGCTCGCCGGGCCGGTCGCCCGGATCCTCGACCTCGTGGACCGGAGCGGCCTGCCCTACCAGCTGACGGCCATGGGGACCCTGGTCGAAGGGGATTGGGACGAGATCCTCGGACTCGTCCGCCTCTGCCACGAGGCCATGCGCGGCGAGACCGGCCGGGTCCTGACCCACATCGCTATCGATGACCGCCCCCAGGCCAAAGAGCGGATCACCGGCAAGGTCCGGGCCGTCGAGGATATCCTGGGCCGCCCCCTCAAGAAATAGCCGTCCCGGCGTAAAGTTCCTTGACGTTCCGGGCGCCGGCCGTTCACTTCCTTCTCGTTGCGGCAGCCCACCCCCCGATAAGCCCCCGAGGGGCCGGTCCGCCTGTTCTGGCACAAAATCGGCACTATCCGGGGCGGCGGATCGGCCGCGATGATGTTATAATGAGGGCAGCTGTGAGAAAAGCGGTCTTTTGGGCGTTGGCCCTTCCTCTCTTCCTCCTCCTCCCGCACCCCGCTTCCGCTGAGGCCGGCCGGCAGACCGCCCCGGTCGAGACCCCGGCCGCCTTCGTGGAACGCCTGGAAGACCTCCTGGGAGAAGGGAACCTCGCGGCCTATCTCGACCAGTTCGCGCCCGAGCTCCGGCCGGCCGAGCGGGCCCGGCTGGGCATCGTCTTCGACGACCTGGCCATGACCGGCGTCGCCCTGCGGCCGGCCGGCATCCAGCGCCCCGCGGGGGGGCTCCCCCGCGTCTTCGTGCAGGCCTTCTTCGAGAACGATCACTCGGCCGTCATCGAATCGTGGACGCTCGCCCTCGAAAGCCGCGGCGAGGCCTGGTCCGTCGCCCGGCTGGACGTCACCGGGTCCTTGACCCGGCTCTACAAGGTCCGCGTCCCCGCCGAGCGGGCCGTCCGGGCCCGCCGGGTCGAGGTCGGCCACGCCGACATCCGCTTCACCTTCACAGACGCGGCCGTCTTCTACGACAATCTTCCGGCCGTCGAGACGGCCCTCGTCGTCGTCGGCCGGGGCAAGGTCGTCTTCACGCCCAGCGACGCCAATGAACGGCACCAGCTCGAGCTCCTCTATAAAAAGGACAGGATCGAGGACGACGTCGATTCCCTTTTCATCCGCTGCTCCCCGGGCCAGTTCGAAACGATCGTGATCGAAGCGGACGAGCGGGGAGCCCCGCTTTCGGCCGCCGAGCGGGACCGGGCCGCGGCCGTATTCGCTCGGAACTACCCCCGATCCTACACGATCGAGAGCTCGATCGACGGGGCCCTCCTGTCGTTCCTGCCCCAAGCCGACGAGGCGGTCTTCGAGTTCAAGGCCCGCAAGGCCGGCGAGCTGGCCTACATCTATTATCCGTTCTCCGAGGACGAGGTCAGCCTCTACGACCGGGGCCGGCAGCGGACCATCTGTCTCTACGCCCCGGCGGAGACCGGATCCGAGCCGCCGCTCAAGAGGATGTTCGTCTCGTTCGCCGAGAAGTTCGATATCACCTCCTACGCGCTCGATCTGAGCTTCACCCCCTCCTCCCGCTACCTGTCGGCCAAGGCCCGCATCACCATCGTCCCCAAGGTGGACCTCCTCGACAACATCCGGCTCCGCTTCAATCCCGGCCTCGAGATCCTCAAGATCACCGACGCGGATGGCTTGGAGCTCTTCTACACGTCGGACAAGGTCCGCCAGATCCTCTATGTCCATTTCCTGTCCCCGCCCGAGCCCGGGGCCCCGGTGTCGATCGATGTCTACTACCGCGGCCGGATGGTCCCGGCGACGCCGACGACGGACGTGATCGCCCAGACGGGGCTCAGCGAGAACATCCGCGTCCAGCCCCGCTACGAGACCTACTTCTATACCCACGCCGGGAACTGGTACCCGGGACCCTCCGGCGAGGATTATTTCGAGGCCCGGCTGACCGTCAGCGTCCCCCCGGAGTACAAGTGCGTCGCGACCGGGGAGATGGTGGCCAGCGGGCGCCTCGACGACCTGGGCGACCTCGCCGCGATCGAAAAGGCGGGCAACGCCGTCTACACCTTCGTCTCCCTGTCGCCGGTGAAGTACCTGTCGTTCATCGTCGGCAAGTTCGACAAGAGCCGCCTCCGGCCGGGGCCGGTCCCCGTCGCCGTCCACGTCTCCTCGGAGGTCATGGATTCGCGGCCGGCCATCGCCGACCGGGCGGCCGCCATCCTCGATTTCTACGGCCGGGCCTTCGGCCCCTTTCCCTATCGGAAGCTGGACATCGTCCTCCGGCTCTGGCCGGACTTCGGCGGGCACAGCCCGGCCTCCTTCATCGTCCTCAACGAGGTCCCCTGGCTGGGCGACACCGGCCTCCCGATGTCGACCGACACGCCCGTCGACCTGTCGGGCTGGGACGACTATTTCCTGGCCCACGAGATCGCTCATCAGTGGTGGGGCCAGGGCGTGTCCTTCGACTCCTATCGGGACCAGTGGCTGAGCGAAGGCCTGGCCCAGTTCGCCGCCGCCTCCTACCTCCGGCACAAGCACGGCGACGGGGCCTTCGCCACCATCCTGAAGAAGTTCGCCCGCTGGACCGAGAGGAAGTCCGTCCGCGGGCCGATCATCATGGGCTCGCGCCTGAGCTACTTCGATTTCGCGGCCTACCAGTCCATCGTCTATAACAAAGCCGCCCTGGCTTTGTTCATGCTCCAGGACCTCGTCGGCCGCGAGGCGTTCGAGGCCGGGCTCCGGTCGTTCTTCGAGGCCAACAAGTACCGCGCGGCGAGGACGGGCGAGTTCATCGCCGCCATGGAGGCGGCTTCGAGCCGGGACCTCCAGGAATTCTTCCGCGGCTGGTTCTACTCCTGGGAGCTGCCCGACGTCCGGACGGCCTGGACCCTGAGCCAAGCCGACGAGGGCGGCGTCCGGCTCGACGTCCGGGTGACCCAAGTCAAGGGCCGGTTTATCTTCCCGCTCTGGGTGGAGTGGAGACACGCCGGGGTGAGCCGCCGGGAGCTCCTCGTCGTCGACGAGGCGACTGAGTCGGCGACCTTGCTCCTTCCCGTCCGGCCGGACAGGGTCCGCATCAATCCGGACAAGGCTGTGCCGGGCAAGTTCGATTAACCTGACTTATTCACCAAAACGCCCTAAGGAAGAGAGATGGAGAAGGAACAGGGCGTTTTTGTGAATAAATCAGGTTAGCCGGGAACAACAGTCGTATCGATCCCCAGCCGCTTGATCATCTCGTTCAGCGTCGTCGGCTTGACCCCGAGCAGCTTGGCGGCCTTGTTCTGGACCCCCTTCGTCTTCTTGAGCGCGGCCAGGATGATCTTCTTCTGGAAGGCCTGGGTCCGGTCGCGCAGGTCGAGGGACTCCTCCGCGCCGATCAGGGCCTCGTCGTCGACGCCGTCCCGGGCCAGCAGGAACGGCGGCAGCGAAGCCCGGGTGATCATGTTGGAGCGGGACAGGACGACGGCCCGCTCGACGAGGTTCTCGAGCTCGCGGACGTTGCCCGGCCAGGAGTGCGCGTCGAGGATCTCGAAGACGTCCTCGCTCACCCCCGCGACCTCCTTGCGGTTCTCCCGGGCGTAGATCTCGACGAAGTGCTTGACCAGCATCGGGATGTCCTCCTTCCGCGCGCGCAGGGGAGGGATCTCGATCTTGATCACGTTGAGGCGGTAGAAGAGGTCCTGGCGGAAGGCCTTCTGGGCGATGAGCTCCTCGATGTCGGTGTTGGTGGCCGCGAGGATGCGGACGTCGACCTTGATCGTCTGGGTCCCGCCGAGCCGCATGAACTCCTTCTCCTGCATGACCCGCAGGAGCTTGGCCTGGGTCTCGAGGCTGATGGACGAGATCTCGTCGAAGAAGATGGTCCCCTTGTCGGCCGCCTCGAACAGGCCCTTCTTCAGGGCCACGGCGCCGGTGAAGGCGCCCTTGACGTGGCCGAACAAGTGGCTCTCGAGGAGGTCGGGGGGCAGGGAGCCGCTGTTGACCGTGACGAAGGGCTCGTCGGCCCGGTTCGAGTTCATGTGGATGGCCTTGGCCACGAGCTCCTTGCCGGTGCCGCTCTCGCCTTGGAGGAGGATCGTGCTCCGCGTCGGTGCGGCCGCCTTGACCAGCTCGAAGACGGCCTTCATGGCCTGGCTCTTGCCGATGATGTTGTCGAAGCCGAAGCGCTGGCGCAGCTCGTCCTTGAGGCGGATGTTCTCGTCCTGGAGGCGCTTGCGCTCCAGGGCCTTCTCGAGCGCGAGCAGGAGGTCGTCGTGCTTGAAGGGCTTCTGGACGTAGTCGAGGGCGCCGATCTTCATGGCCTCGATGGCCGACTCGACCGAGCCGTAGGCGGTGATGATGATGACGGCCGCGAGCGGGTCGAGGCGCTTGATGCGCCGCAGGACCTCGATCCCGTTCATCCCCGGCATGAGGAGATCGAGGAGGATGACGTCGAACGACTGGGAGGGGAACTTCTCGAGCGCCTCCTCGCCCGAGCCCGAGATCTCGACCTCGTAGCCCTCCGAGGTCAGGAGCTGGGCCAGGACGTCGTGGATGACCGGTTCGTCGTCGATGATGTGGATGATGCCTTTGCTGCTCATGTCTCTCAGGTCCTCGGGACCGCGGCGCCCGGCCGGCCCTCGCGGCCGGCCGGCAGGGTGATGGTGAAGGTCGAGCCGCGGCCGACCTCGCTCTGGACGTCGATGCGGCCGTCGTGCTCCTTGACGATGGCGTAGCTGATGGACAGGCCGAGCCCGGTCCCCTTGCCGACGCCCTTGGTCGTGAAGAACGGGTCGAAGATGCGGGACCGGTGCTCGGGCTTGATGCCCGTCCCCGTGTCGGAGATGCGGACGACCGCGGCCCCGCCCTCGGCCGTGAGGCCGATGCGGAGCTCGCCGCCGCCGGGCATGGCGTCGAGGGCGTTGAGGATGATGTTGATGAAGACCTGCTGGAGCCGCTCGCCCTGGGCGTAGACCGGCGGGACGGGATCGAGATCGAGGACGAGGCGGATCTTCATGTTCTTGAGCTTGTAGTCGATGAGGGACAGGATCTCCTCGAGGCTCTGCTTGAGGTCGACGCGCTGGAACGCGGCCTCGGAGGGGCTGCGGGCGAAGGTCAGCAGGTTCTTGATGATCTTGGCGACGCGGTCGGTCTGGGCCTCGACCTTCTCCAGGATCTGGGCGTAATGGGTGTCGGTGAGCTTCTTCTGGAGCATCTGGATGTAGCTGGAGATGCCCGTGAGGGGGGTGTTGATCTCGTGGGCGACGCCGGCCGAGAGCAGGCCGAGCGAGGCCAGCTTCTCCGAGGTCAGCAGCTGCTGCTGGAGATGGATCTTGTCGGTGATGTCCTCGAAGACGATGATGGTCCCGTAGGGCTGGAGGGCGTTGTCGAGGAGGGGGGTCCGGGCGATGTCGAAGATCCTCTTCCCGCCGCCGGGGGTCTCCAGCGTGATCTCGCTGAGGAGCCGGAATTCGGGCTGGCCCTCCTCCGGGAAGAGCGCGGCGTAGGGGCCGGCGCCGAAGATGTCCTGGAGCCGGCGGCCGAGGGCGGCTTCCTTGCGGATGCCCACATGCTCCTCGAGGACCCGGTTCCAGCCGATGACGATGCCGGCCTCGTCGATGACCGAGACGCCCACGGTCAGGCTCTCGATGATGTTCTCGCTGTAGTCCTTGAGCCGCTGCATCTCCAGGGTCCGGACGGTCTCGCGGCCGTAGAGGTCGGCGTTCTCGAGGGCCAGGGCGGCCGGGCCGGAGATCGTCGTCAGCAGCTCCCAGTCCTCCCGCGAGAGATAGGACCCGTCGGCCTTCTTGCCCATGGCCAGGCAGCCGACGACCTTGTCCTCGACCTTGAGCGGCAGGACGTGAAAAAAGCCGGCCGCCGAGAGCATCTCCATGGCCACCCGGGCGGGCTCCGATTCTGAGGCGGCCAGGCCCCCGATCCAATCCCGGTCCCGGAGGGCCCCGGCCAGCCAGTCGTCGAGGACGATCAGCCCGGCCAGCTCCGGCCCCTCGCCCTTGGTCTTGAGGATCTTGAACGACCGCCGGTCGTTCTCGTCGGCCAGGAAGAGGGCCAGGCGCTTCAGGCTGAGCGCGTTGGCGATGGCCTCGAGGAGCGACCCGGCCAGCTTGCCGAGGTCGCGCTCGCGGTTGAGGTCGCGGGTGATCGACAGCAGCGTCTTCCGGTACTCGTAGCTGCGCTTGTAGATGGCCCGGTCGAGGAGGGTCTGGAAGAGCCTCTTGAGCGGCGTGAACAGCGTCGCCCCGAGGACGATGGCCAGGACGCCGAGGACGACGGCGTTGAGCCGGTTCTCCGAGAACAGGCGGGTCCGCGAGCTGACGAAGAAGTAGACCGAGGCGATGACGAAGAAGGAGAAGGTCAGGGTGGCCGCCTTCTTGAGGATGACCTCGATGTCGACGAGCCGGTAGCGCGAGATGGAATAGGAGAAGGCGAGCGGGATGAGGGCCTGGAGAAGGACCGTCAGCTCGGCCCCGGTCGACGGCCGCCCGCCGAGGATGAACGGGACGATGTAGAAGACGGTCGACGGGATGACGCCGAAGCCGAGGCCGTAGGCGATGATGCGGAGCTGCTTGCGGAGCAGGATGTTCGGGGCCCGGCGGATGCTGTGCACGAGGATCGCCAGGGTGACCAGGGCGAACGCGGCGAAGTGGAGGAGCTCGAGGCGCTCGAGGCCGTCCTGGAGCCGCAGGACGGAGGCCTCGCTGAGCGGGCGGGGGAAGGGGATGTGCATGCGGACCCGGGCGAGCAGGAGGAACTCGGCCGGCGCGTAGAGGGCCAGGAGGAGGTTGGGGTGGTCCTTGAGGAAGCGCTTCCGCAGCGGGAAGATGGCGAAAAAGTGCAGCAGAAGCGGCGGGAAGGCCAGGAAGCCGATCTTGTCGAGCCCGTGGAAGACCAGGTCGAGGGCGGTCATCTCCCCGGTCGGCGAGAAGATCATGAAGGTCGCGAAGGCGAGCGCCAGGAGGTAGAAGAAGACATAGGGGAGGGACATCTGTCCCTTCGAGCTGAAATAGACGATGAGGCCGATGGCCAGGGTCATGAGGCCGACGAGGACGAGGTAGAAGTAGATCGGGTTGGGCGCCTTCCGCTGGGGATAGAAGGTCGGGTAGATCTGCATCCCCTCTTTGTTGATGTCGTAGGAGACGCTCTGGTCGGTCGCGGCCGCCAGCCAGAGGTTCTTGAGGACGTCGCTCTGCGTCCTCACGGGGACCTTGTTGACGGCCGTGAGAACGTCGCCCTTGCGGATGCCCGCCCGCAGGAAGGCTTCGCTCTCGGGGTCGACGCGGACGGCCCGCAGGCCGCCTTCGACGGCCCGCCAGGTGACGCCGTCGGTGACGTCGCGCCACTTGGCCTTGCGGACGACGTTGAACGTTCCCAGCGTGAGGACCGCGAGGAGGGGGACGAGGACGAAGATCAGCGACTTCTTCATCAGCATCCAAAAATTTGAATCGGGATCATAAAAAAAAATACCTAATCGAGAATGTGCCGGGAACCGGAGCGGATGGCCCAGGCCACGGGTCCCTGGCTGAGCATACGCCTGGCCGCCGGGTCGTCCTTGAGCCCGAGCGGACGGGTGCTCCGGGACAGGAAATTGTCCATATAGTTGTAGGTGGGTTTCTGGACTTCCCGGGGAGGGGGTTCTTGTCCGGCTGTCTGCGAGCCGGGCCGCATCGTCCGGGGGCCCATCAGCAGGCCGAATACGGCCCCGGCCAGCACGCCCGAGAGTACCTTCTGGGTCTTGGTCACGGCACCTATAGTTAACCCTTATCCCCGGGTTTGTCAACCTGACTTATTCACAAAAAGGCCCTGAGGAAGGGAGATGGGGAAGAACAGGGCGTTTTTGTGAATCAATCAGGTCAATAAGGCGCGCCTCGGCCCAGGCCTCGGTCCCGGATTGACAATATTTGGGCCCTGGAATAGATTAGGAAGGAGCATTCAGAGCGGAATTTTGCCAAGATGCCCTACTATCTCTGCCGGGTCGCCTGCGAGGACGGAAGGGTCGAGAACCGGACGGTCCTGGCCACGGAAGCCTCCGAATGCCGCAGAACCTTCGAGTCCGAAGGCCTGCTCGTGCTTTCGGTCCGGCGCGACTGGAACCAGCTGGCCAACCTGGCCTTCCGATTCGGCCGGAAGATCAAGGATCGGGATATCATCCTGTTCAACCAGGAGCTCGTCGCCATGCTCAAGGCGGGCTATCCCATCCTCAAGAGCCTCGAGGCCCTGACCGCCCGGATCAAGAACATCCACCTCAGGGAGATCCTCATCGACGTCTCCGGCGAGGTCAAGAAGGGAAAGGCCCTGTCCGAGGCCTTCCAACCCTATGAGAAGGTCTTCTCCCCGGTCTACACGGCCAGCCTGATGGCGGGCGAGAAGGGCGGCAGCCTGCCGGCCTCGATCGGGCGCTACATCCAGTACGCCAAGATGGTCAATCAGACCCGGGCCCGGATCAAGTCGGCCATGACCTATCCGACGATCCTCATCGTCTTCTCCTTCATCCTCATGGGCATCCTGATGAACTTCGTCATCCCCAAGTTCGCCGATTTCTACTCGAGCTTCGAGGCCCAGCTGCCCGCGCTCACCCGGAACATCATGGCCCTGGCCACGGCCGTCAGCCGCCACTGGTATGTCACGGCGGGCCTGATCGTGGCGGCGGTCGTCGCCGTCACCCAGGTGCGGCGCCGGGCGGACTTCCGCTTCCAGCTCGACAAGCTCAAGCTCCGCGTCCCCTTCGGCAAGACGATCTGGCTCGAGTCGGGGATCAGCCTGTTCAGCCGGACCCTCGGCCTCCTGCTCGAGGCGGGCATCCCGCTCCTGGGGGCGATCGGCATCGCCATCCAGGCCGTGCCCAACCTCTCGATGGTCCGGCGCATGGGGAACGTCCCCGACCACATCAGGAACGGCGAAGGGCTGTCCGACTCCCTGTCCCAGACCGGCGCCTTCCCCGAG
>Ga0209706_10000430_pt1 | contig 24048 bp, 28 predicted proteins | sample PPLLaktember2015_6_FD_187263 | JGI IMG/M metagenome (GOLD analysis project Ga0209706, IMG submission 187263) | Freshwater sediment microbial communities from Prairie Pothole Lake near Jamestown, North Dakota, USA - PPLs Lake P8 Core (1) Depth... | ecosystem: Environmental > Aquatic > Freshwater...
TGTCCGGCGGCGGCGGCTTCCGCTGCGCTCGGCGGCACCAGCTCCGCCACGCGCCCGTCCTCGCTCTCCGGCAGGCCGATGTGGAAGTCCGCGCCGAGGGGCTGCGCGACCTCGTCGCGGAACAGCGCGCCGAGGCTGCGCCCGGCCGCGCGCTGCACGACCTCGCCGACCAGGTAGCCGTACGTGAGCGCGTGATAGCCGCTCGCGGTACCGGGCTCCCACCAGGGCTCCTCCGCGGCCAGGGCCGCGGTCATGCGCCGCCAGTCGAGCAGCGCCTCGCGCGGCAGCGGCTCCCGCAGCGCCGCGAGTCCCGCCTGGTGGGAGAGCAGCCAGCGGACCGGCAGCGACGCCTTTCCCGCCGCGCCGAACTCGGGCCACAGCCGCGCCACCGGGGCGTCGAGGTCCAGCAGGCCGCGGTCCGCCAGCCAGTGGGCCGCGAGCGCGGCCATCGCCTTGGTGGTGGAGAAGACGTTGACGATCGTGTCGCGCTGCCAGGGCCGCGTGCGCGCCGCATCGGCGAATCCGCCCCACAGGTCGATCACCGGCTCGCCGTCGAGCGTCACCGCGAAGCTGGCGCCGACCTCGCGGCCCTCGGCGAAGTGCGACTCGAAGACGTCGCGCACCGCCGCGAAGCGCGGCGCGCACTCGCCCTGGACGTCACCCATCGTTCGATCCTCCCCGCCGCGGCGGGCGCGGCCTGGCCCAACGGGTCCCGGCAGTATGGCGCGTCGGCCGGCGCGGGTCAGGCGCGCGCGCGAGGCGGGATCAGGCGCGCGTGCCAGAGGATCGCGAACACCAGCAGGCAGAGGCCGAGCACGCTCATGCCGGAGACCGCAGCGCTACGGGCGAGGCTCTCCAGGTGCCACAGCGTCGGAACCCGCTCGGCGACGCCTGCCGCCGTCCCGAAGGTCGCCGCTCCCGAGAGCAGGAGAGCCGGCGCGAGCACGGCGCAGCGCGTTCCCAAGGAGAGCGCAGGCGCGGGCATAAGGCGCTGCACCGGCGCTTCCCGCAGCCAGCGCCAGGTCCAGCGCACGAGCAGCGCGACGCCGAGCACGGTGCTGACGTGCTGGAGCAGCTGGCAGAGGTACACCGGATGCCCGAAGGCGAAGAACACACGCGTCCGCAGCACCGGCAGCGCCGCCGCGAGCGGCGTACCGAAGTGGGTGAACGAGTCCCAGACGAGATGCGTCGCGGCGCCGGCGAGGAGCGAGAGCAGCACGCCGCTCCAGGGCGCCGGCGGCAGCCGCCCCGCCGGCCCCGCGGCGAACGCGAGGCGCGCCTGCACGAAGCCCGGCGTCAGGGCGGCGAGCGGGTGCTTCAGCAGCACGTGGAACACGAGATAGCCCGCGAGGCCGACGGGAAGGCAGAAGAGGAAGAGGCCCGGCAGGCTGTGGCTCCCCGCGCGCGGCAGCGGCAGCGGCATGAAGTAGCCGGCGTCGGGCGCGACGCTCCCGATCGCGAGTGCGGAGACCACGCCGAAGCGCCCCAGGGGCCGCGCGAGGGGCACGGCGGCAGCGGGATGGGCGAGGGTGAACGGCATCGAGCCGATTACCGACCCCGCGGCCGCGCCGCAGGTTCCTCGCAGCCGATCGGGTACCCGCCCGCGAACGCCGTCGCCAGCACGAACAGGCCGAGCGCAGCGCGCGAGCGGAGAGGGGCCCGCGCCGCCGCGCCGCCTCGTCCGCCGCAGGCGGCGCGGGGCTCACGGGTCCCGGTGGACGATCGCCGGCGAGAAGGCGGGGAGACACACGGCGACGTACTCGGCGCCCTCGGGCGTGCCGTAGCGCACCCACTCGCCGGCGGGGGCGTGCACCGCCTGGCCGGCGCGCGCCAGCAGCGTGCCGGCCTTCGTCTCGACGCGCAGCGCGCCCGACAGCACCACCGTGTACTCGTCGAACTCGGGGGTCTGGCCGGGCTCCTGCCAGCCGGGCGGGCTCTTCATGCGCGCGATGCTGACGCCGGGCGTGCCGCTGTTCACGCGGCCGACGAACTCCTCGATGCGCTTCGGCTTGTTTCCGGCGGCCTCGACGACGGACGGGGCTTCGATCAGCTTCGCCATGCGGCGACCTCCTTCACGGGCGCCTCGGGCCGGGTCGCCCACCACGCCCACGCGATCAGCAGGAACTGGATGGGAAGGCGTGCGTAGAGCGCCCAGCGCGGCGTGCCGCTCGCCACCCAGCGGTCGGCCTCGAGCGCCATCTGCAGGTTCGCGGGGTAGACCGCGAGCAGCAGCGCCACCAGCCACCAGCCCGCGAGCGGGCGCGCCGCCGGCAGCAGCACGGCGAGCCCGCCGAGGATCTCCGCCACGCCGCTCGCGTACACGAGCGCGAGCGGCGCAGGCAGCCAGTGCGGCACGATCGCGACGAAGAAGTCGGTGGCCGCGAAGTGCATCACTCCGGCGAAGACGAAGAACGCGGCCAGCAGCAGCAGCGCGACGGCGCGAGGCCAGGTGCCCGGCATGCGCTTACGCTAGCTCGATCGTCGCGATCTCGCGGGCGCAGTTGATGCGGATCGCGGGCCCCGCCATGCCGACGCCGCGGTTCACGTAGAGCACGCTGCCGTTCTCCGAGAACAGCCCTCGGTGGTAGCGGGTCACCAGGCCCGCCAGGTTGTAGCGACCGCCCCGGGTGGGGAGCGCGAGCTGCCCGCCGTGGGTGTGGCCGGCCAGCACCAGCGGGAAGCCGAGACGCGCCGCCTGGGGAAACGCCTCGGGGCGGTGCACGAGCAGGATGGTGGGTCCGTCGCCCGGCTGGCGCGCGCCGAGCTCCTCGAGCTCGGGGAGGTGCAGGTTGCGCTGCGTGAAGCGCGAGGTCGGGTCGTCGATGCCGGCGAGGTAGAGCGGCGAGCCGGTGGGCGCCCGCACCAGGTCGCGGCGCAGCAGCACGATCTGCGGCGCCAGGCGCCCGAGGCTCTCCGCCACCAGCTCCATCCCGGTGTAGCCGTCGTGGTTGCCGAGCACCGCGTAGACGCCGTGGCGCGCGCGCAGGCCGGCCAGGCGGCGCGCGCCCTCTTCGACGTGGCGCGGATCGAAGTCGAAGAGATCGCCCGTCAGCGCGACGAGGTCCGCCTCCAGCGCGTTCACGCGCTCGACCAGCCGCTCGAGCCGGCGCCCTTCGAGCCCGTTCCCGATGTGGAGGTCGGAGATCTGCACGATGCGCAGCCCGCGCAGGTCGTCGGCCAGGCCGGGCAGCGCGACCCGCAGGTGGGTGCGCTCGATGCGCGTCTGGCCGCCGGTGAATCCCCAGAGCAGCAGCGCGGCCATGGTGCCGACGATCGCCGCGCTGGCGACGCGGAACGCCGCGAAGCTCGTCTCCGCGCTCACCCCCACCAGGCCGAGCAGCCCCTGGAGCGGCAGGAAGCCGATCCACGACAGCCCCACGGCGATGCCGAGCAGCAGCGTCCCGAGGCCGACGCTCATGTAGAGGCGCGCCACGCGGCGCGGCCAGCCGTGGGTGAAGCGCGCGCGGCGCAGCACCGGCAGCAGCCGCCAGTTCCCGTAGACGAGCGCCGCCGCCAGCACGAGGCCGAGCGCGAGGCCCGGCCCCTCGCGGCCCGCCACCACGACGGTGACCCAGTGCCCCACCAGCACCTGCATGCCGCCGAGCAACACGGCCAGCACGGCGAACAGGTTGCCGATCAGCGGCGCGAAGAAATCGCGGAAGCGGGCGCTCATCCGCCGCTCTCGGGGACGAAGCTTCCATGGCGCAGGAAGTGCGCGACCTCCGCCGCCGTCCGCTCGGAGCGCACCAGAAAGGTGTGGGAGTGGGGAAGCATCCGGAAGTCGGCCATTCCTTCGAGGCGAGTGCTCGAGACGGCGACGACGCCGTCGTCCGCGTCGTGCAGGAGCCAGGAGCCGAGCGGGTTCAGGCTGCGGCTGCCCGCGACGACCCCCAGCGGGTAGGACGGCGGAGGCAGGCGGTTGGGAAGGCTCCCGGCCCGGGTGCCGAGCTGCACCGCGGTGGGGCCGGCCAGCGCCGACAGGATCTTCGAGCCCGCCGCCAGGTCGGCGAGCTCGCTCCCCCGGTTCGGCGAGCCGAGCAGGACCGCGCGGCCGAGGTTCGGCAGCGGGTGCTCCGCCAGGTACGCGCGCAGCAGGATGCCGCCGAGCGAGTGCCCCACGAAGTGGACGCGCGGCGCCGCCGCGCAGCATTCGGCGATCAAGCCGTCGAGATCGCGCACCAGCTCCTCGGGACCCCGCAAGAGCGAGCGGTAGTGCAGGTTCGCGACGCGGAAGCCCTCGGCCTCGAGCCGGCGCGCGAGGGGGCGCATGACGCGCTCGCTGCGGCCGAGGCCGTGCAGCAGGACCACGGTCTCCGCGCCCGGAGGCGGCCCGGCGGCCGGCACGCCGGCGCAGCCCAGCATGCCCGCGGCGAGCAGGACGGCGGCGTGGCGGCGGTACGTGGCTGGGGGCACGGGCGCTCCTCTCGGAACCCGGAAGTCTAGCGGCCGCGCGCGGGACCTGTTCACACCCGCCGCCGGGCGAGGCGCGGGTCGAAGCCGAACGGGCGCGGCGCGCTGCGCAGGACGCGGCGGAAGTCGCGGTGGGCAGGGTTCAGCAGGTAGTTGTGCTCCGTCGGCACGACCGCGCTCGGCACGCGCAGCAGGGCCGAGCGCGCCTCGCGCGCCCAGCCGTCGCCGATCTCGCGCAGCCGCGCCGGCGGCGGGTGGGCGCGCCAGTCGCGCGGCAGCGCCCGGAGCGGGAGCTCCTCGACGATCGACTCCGGGAACTCCGCGCCGCAGAGCGCGTAGGCCTCGAGGATCGACTCGCTGCCGAGGTGCACGAGCAGCTCGAGGGCGGCGAGCGCGGCGCTCTCCGACGCGTACACCAGCGCCACGCCCGGGCTGTTCCAGCGCCCGCCGAAGAGGCGCGCCCCCTCGCCGTCCCAGGCGTGCCGCTCGTGCTTGCGCTTCACGAGCCGGAAGGCCCGCGGCATCAGGCGTAGACGCCGTGCTCGAGCCGGCCGATCAGCGCCTCGACCTCGCGGGCGCCCGTCTCGGTGCGCGCCAGGCCGAGCGGCGTCTCGCCGCCGAGCGCGCGCTGGGGCGCGCCGAGCCAGCGGCGGGCCTCGCCGGCGTCGCCCTCGAAGAGCTCGATCGCGGCCTGCACGAGGCGCGCGGCGCGCAGCAGCCGATCCGACTCCTGCGGGTCGAGGCGTCCGGCCTCGCGGCGCCGGCTGAGCGTGCGCGCCGGAATGCCGAGCAGCCGCGACAGCTCCTCCCAGGGAAGCGCCGTCGCCGCCTTGAAGCGCAGCAGCGCCTGGAACGGCAGCCCGCGCTCCACCTGCCGCAGCAGCTCGGCGACCCCGCGGCTGCGCAGGCCGAGCAGCCCGAGGTAGTCCCGGGCCGGGGCGTCCTCCACTCTCGCGCCGGCGAGCGGCATGGCCGAGCCTCCTGCCAGATGGCCTTTCCAGGGTAGGCCATCTGGCCGGATGCGGCCAGGCCCCGGGATCAGCCCCGCGGCCGCTTCGCGCGGGCGCGCGGCGCGCCCCAGCCGTAGCGCGCGAGGTCGATGCGGCCGCGCGCGTCGAAGCGCACGCCCTCGCGCTCGAGCAGGCGCCGCTGCGGCCCCTCGAAGCCGGAAGCGCGCGGCGGGATCTCGCCGCGCGCGTTCACCACGCGCTGCCAGGGCACCGCGCTGCCCTCGGGCAATGCGTGCAGCGCGTACCCCACCTGGCGCGCGGCGCCGGGCAGGCCCGCCCGCCGCGCCACCTCGCCGTAGCTGGCCACGCGCCCGCGCGGGATGCGCCGCACCACCTCGTAGATGCGCTGGTAGGAGGACTTGCCCGCGCCGCGCGCAGGCATCAGGGAGCCGGGTTGCGGAAGATCGCCCGGAAGTGCCGCTCGCGCAGACACGCCGCCTCGTCGGGGAGCGGCGGGTAGGGCGCAATCGCGGAGGCTGCCCTCAACTCGCCTCCTCAGCCGAGCCAGAGGCCCCCGGCGAGCAGCAGGCCGCCGACGAGGTTCAGGCCCGCCACCTGCCCGAAGGCGCGCGTCATGGCGCGCGCGTCGGCGGCGTCGTGCAGCGCGGTGCGCGAGGCCGCCACGGCGAGCGGAGCCGAGAGGAAGAAGGCGAGGGCGAAGGGCGGCAGCCAGCCGAGCGCGACGCCGCCCGCGACGAGCAGGTAGGGAAGCGTGAGCAGCGCCGGCACCAGCCGCCCGGCGCCGGCCGGGCCGAGGCGCACCACGGGCGTGCGCTTGCGATGCCGGGCGTCGGCATCGTGTTGGGGGAAGTGGTGCAGGAACAGGATCGCCGTCACGAGGATGCCGACGATGCAGGAGACGAAGGCGGCCACGGCGTCGAAGCGCCCGGTCTGCACGTAGTAGCTGCCGAGGCCGGCCAGCGGCCCGAACAGCAGGAAGGTCACCGGCTCGCCGGCGCCGTGGTAGGAGATGCGCAGCGGCGGCGCGGTGTAGAAGTAGCCGAGCAGGAAGCCCGTGGCGCCGAGCGCGAGCACCACGTGGCCCGGATGCAGCGTGTCGAGCCACAGCCCGCACGCCGCGCCGCCGGCGAAGCACGCCGCCGCCAGCGCCAGCACGCCGCGGCGCGAGAGCTCTCCCTTCTGGATCACCCGGCTGCCGAGGGGGAACGGGTTGCGCTCGAAGCTGGGGTCGGCATCGAGGCCGCTGGCGTCGTCGAAGTAGTCGTTGACCAGGTTCACGCCGGCCTGCAGCAGCACCAGCCCGACGAGCGTGGCGGCGAAACGCGCCGCCGAGACGGGGTGGCCCTGGTGCGCGACCAGCGCCGTCAGCACCAGCGCGGGCATCGCCCCCGCGACGAGCGAGGGCGCGCGCGTGGCGCGCAGGATCAGGCCGAGCACGCCGCCCTCACGACGCCGACTCGAGAGTGACGCGGATCGCGCCCCACTGGCCGACCGCTCCCTGCCCGTGGCACGAAACGCTGCCTTTGCCGGGCACGATGTCGGTCTCCGTCATCAGCCCGATGGCGAGGTGCACCGGCCCGAACTCGCCCACGCCCTCGGCCCGCTTCACGACCTCGCCGTCCATGCGCCAGGTGAGCGTGCCGGCCGCGGCGTCGTGCTCGATGGCGTAGGCGTGGGTCTCGCCCGGCGCCGTGCGGCCCTCGAGCTCGTCGAACCACGCGAAGAAGCGCGGGCCGGCGTCGCCGCGCGACACCGTCGCGCCCGGGAACGGCAGCCGCGCGTGCACCGTCGCCAGCACGTCGTTGCCCACGAAGAAGTTCGCGGCCACGCCGCGCCCGAGGTCGAGCAGATGGAAGGAGACGAAGCCGTCGTAGAGATCGCCCGGCCGGCCGCCGACGATCTGGGCGCTCTGCTCCCACTCGACGGTCATGCGCCCGCCCTCGGGCGCTCCGTAGCTCCGCGTCGAGAAGTACATGTGCTTGGCGTTGTCGAGGATCTGCACCTGGTCGTGGCTGCGCGTGTAGGGAACCGCCGCCACGCGGAGCCGCCCGTTCTGGATCAGCACCACGGCGTCGGGCTCCTGATACTGCCAGAAGCCGCCGTCGTCCGTCGGAAAGCCCGCCGCCATCCAGGTGCCGGCCGCACCCGGCCGGAGCACCGAGCCGAAGTCCCCGACCTCGATCACCTCTCGCGCCATGCCAGCCTCCTCGGGCACGCGCGGAGCATAGCCGCTCAGAAGCGGTCGGCGGGCCAGAAGGTGAGCTGGTCCGCGGGCAGCAGGCGCGCCAGGAAGTCGTTCGGGTCCTCGCCGGGCCGCGCCCGCTCTCCGACGCGGGCGGCCAGCGCCGGAGCATCGAGGCAGCGGAGCATGGTCTTGTTGTCGCCGACGGCGCGCGCGGCGACGCCGGCGCGGGCCAGCTCCGCGGCGAGATCGGGCGCGAAGCCGAGGGGCACGCTGACGGCCAGCTTGCGCAGCTCCGCGGAGGCGCGCCCGGAGCGCTCCCAGGGATCGCCTGCGCGCGGCGTCATGACGCGCAGGGCGAGCCCCGCCAGCGCCGGCTCGAAGCCCGGGTCGCAGGCGAACTCCATCAGCGTGACGAAGCCGTAGAGGAGCGTCGCGCGCAGGTAGGCGACCAGCTCGCCGCCCGCGCGCGCCACCAGGAACTCCTCGTCCGGGTTCCCGCCGAGCCGCAGCGCGGCCTCCCAGGTCCGGTCGTCGCGCACGACGCAGCCGGAGAGGAGATCCGAGTAGCGCGCGTGCAGCGCGCGCACCGCCGCGAGGTCGCGTCCGGCGTCGAACGGCGCGATCGCGAGGCCGGGCGGCTGGGTCGGAGCCGCCGCGTTCGCGTCGCGCTGGAGCAGGCCGACGCGCACGCCCCAGGTCCGCCAGCCCTGGCGGGCGTAGATCGGCTCGTCGCCGAACAGCAGGCCGACCGGCATGCCGCGCTCGCCCATGGCGCGCACGGCCTCGGCGAAGACGGCCTCCGCGAGGCCGCGCCGGCGCGCCGACGCCGCGGTGAAGACGCTGCCGATGCCGCCGACCGGAACGGACGCGCCGGCGATCCGGATCGCCCGGGGAAAGATCTGCACGCAGCAGAGCAGCTCGCCTGCCTCGGCCGCCACGAAGACGTTCTCGTCCGCGAAGGTCGGGTCCGCCTCGACGTAGCGCCGGAAGAAGTCGCGCCCGCACCAGCCGTCGGCGAGCTCCCAGCCGTCGAGCAGCGTGAGCAGCGCTTCGCGCTCACCCGGGTGCAACGTGCGGATCTCCATCGGACCGGCGAGTATAGGGCGATGGCCGACGCTCGCGCGCTCTACAAGGAAGCCTTCGGACACTTCGCGAAGGGGCGCCTCGAGGAGGCCGTCGCCGGCTACCGCGCCGCACTCGACGCGCAGCCGGATCTCGCTATCGCCTGGAACGGCCTCGCCATGGCCCTCGCCCAGCAGGGCGAGCTCGACGCCGCCATCGACGCCGGCCGCCGCCTGGTCGAGCTCGAGCCCGACGAGCCCCTCGGCCACACCAGCCTCTCGATCTTCTACCAGCGCAAGGGGATGATCCGCGAGGCGGAGGACGAGAAGGCGATCGCCACGAAGCTCGCGATGCGTGCGCGCTGACCCGCGGCGGCGTCAGGGGCTCTCGAACGCGACGGCGTAGCGTGGAACCAGCCAGCTCCCGGGCCAGTCCTCTTCGAGCGCGACGCGCGCGAAGCCCGCGGCCTCGGCCTCGCGGACCACGATCTCGGGGCGCACGCCGTGGCCGCCGCGATCGGCGGGGACGTCCTGCGGCGTCCAGAGGGCGAGCCAGCGCGTCGGGCGGAAGTCGATCACCGCGAGGCGCGCTCCCGGGCGCAGCGAGCGGCGCAGGCTCGCCAGGATCGGCTCCGGCTTGCTGAGGTGATGGTAGACGCCGCGCAGGAAGGCGGCGTCGCAGCAGCCCTCCGGCAGGCCGGTCGCGTCCTCCAGCGCCTCGACCACCACCACGTTGGCCAGGCCCTCGCGCTCCGCCGCCCGCGCGATCTTCGCGCGCAGCGAAGCGTCGATCTCCGTGGCGTAGACGCGGCCGCCGGGGCCTACCCGCCGGGCCAGCGCGATCGCGAAGGCCCCCTTGCCGGCGCCGATGTCGGCGACCGTCGAGCCGGGACCGATCGCGAGCAGCTCCGCCAGGCGGTCGACCTCGCGCTCGAAGCGCGAGGCGGCGTGGGCCGACGCGACTCCTCCGAGAGCCAGCGCGACGGCGAACCCCGTCACCAGGGCGAGGTTGCGAGCTCCGTTCATCTGCAGTCTCCGCGGGCGCCGGGTTGCATCGAGCGGCTAGCGCGCCGCGAGCGCGAACAGGCGCTCGAGCGCGGCGTGGAGGGCGGGGCCGGCGGCGAGCGTCGCGGCCAGGGCCGCGAGGGCGAGCGCGGCGAGCAGCGGCGCGGCCGGGCTGTTCGAGGTCGGCTCGCCGGCGAGCACCTCGCGTACGCGGGCCTCGAGGCCGTCGCCCTGGAAGCCGGCGGCGAGCGCTGCCGGGAGCCGGAGGCGCGCGAAGCGGACGAGGGCCTCGGCGACGCGCGCGCGGTCGCCGAGCGCGCGCGCGGCTTCCGCGTCGGCGCTCGCTTCCTCCGCGCGCCGGAGCGCGCGCGCGAGGGCGCCGGCGACGCCCGGGAGATGGAACGCGAGGGCGAGCCCCGCCAGCAGGCGGCGCAGCGGATCGCGCCGCCGGACGTGCGCGCGCTCGTGGGCGAGCACCGTCTCCACCGCGTCCGGGTCGACGCCCCGAAGCAGGCCCTCCGACAGGAAGACCTCCGGCCGCCGGAAGCCGATCACGAAGGCGTGGGCCTCGCTCGACGCGATGCGCCGGAAGCCGCGCGGGTCGCGCGGCGAGAGGGCGCGGAGCCGGCTGCCCGCGCGCACCGCGCGCAGGCCGGCGACCGAGCCGCGCAGCAGGCTCCACGCGAACCAGCCGAGCCAGACCGCAGCGAAGCCGGCGACGGGCCACGCCGGGCTCGCCTCCGCGAAGCGCTCCGCGCAGTGGCGCGATACGGCGGACCAGGCGATGTCGGCCGCCACTGCAGCGCTCGCCGCGGCGCCTGCGAGGGCGGGTGCGAGAGCGGCGCCGAGCAGCAGGCGCGCGCGAGCGGGCGGCGCGAGCCGGCCGAGCCGGCCGCGCGCCGCGAGTACGAGGACGCCGCTCGCAGCCGAGGCGAGCGCAAAGACCAGCGCGAGGGCGGCGCCGGTGAGCGCCAGGAAGCCGCCCTTCACGGCTTCCGCTCCGCGCGCTTGCGCGCGATCAGCGCCTCGAGGCGGTCGAGGTCCGCGGCGTCGCGGCTGGCGAGGGCGTCGACGAAGGCTGCGAGCAGCGACGGCTGGCCGAGCGCTCCCCCGCCCGCCGCGGCGATCAGGCGGCGCGCGGTCAGCTCGTCCCGGCCGAGGCGGGCGCGATAGCGGAACGCGTGGGCGACCTTCCAGCGCTCGGCGAGCCCCTTGCGGTGGAGGCGCTCGAGCGCCGAGCCGACCGTGTTGGAGGCGATTCCGCGCGGCTGGCCGACGGCCGCGTGGGCGGTGGCCACGTCCGACTCGCCCGTCTCGAACAGGTGCTCGAGCACCGCCTCCTCGAGGGGTCCGAGCTTCGGGAGAGTCGGGGAGCTCACGCCCATAGGAGTACCGCTCTAAATTCCGATCGTCAATCGGATTCCGGCCTTGGATCGGATTCCTGGCCGAAGCGGACTGGCTGCGATTCGTGTGCTTCTGCTCCCACATGCTGCACGGAGGTCACCCACTTCCCCATGCGGACATCTGCGCTCTGGCTCGCCGTCGCCTTCGCCCTTGCGAGCGGACCGGCCACCGCCCTCTCGATCTCGGACACCAGGCCCCTCTACTTCTCGGGGCCCGGGGGCTACGGCTTCGCCGTCGCGGACGTCGCCGCCGCAGGCCTCTCCCCCAGCTTGCAGGCCGACGCCGAGGACAATTGGATCGACGCAGGGGGCACGAAGCTCGGCCTGCCGATCGGCATCGACATCGACCTCCAGAAGGTCCACAAGAACCCCCAGGCCCGCGGCCGCAAGCCGAGCGCCCGCAGGCCGATCATCGCCGACTCCACCTGGACCATCACGAACCACACCGGCGAGGCGCTCGAGGACGCGGTGCTGGTGTTCTCCCTCGGCGACACCAGCGGCGGCAAGAAGAAGAAGCCGGTGGCGCTGGACGGCAACCTGATCGAGATCCTGGCGTACTCCTTCGAAGGTGAGGACTATCTGCTGGGCGCGGTTCGCCTGGGCGACCTCGCGGCGGAGGGCGAAGGATCTTCGGTCTCGATCGACGTCCGCTACCTCGTGGCCGGCCGCCTGCCGCGGAAGGGCAACAGGCTGCTGCTGCCGCCCCTCGGCGTCAGCGGGCTCACCGGCTGGTCGCCTGTTCCGGAGCCCGCCACCGGGTCGATGATCGCCCTCGGGTTGCTGGCGCTCGGCGCGGCTCGCCGGCGCCGTTAGCGGCGCCCGCTTCGATGCGCGCGCTGCGCATCGTCTGCGGCGCCGCGGTCCTCGCGGTCGGGCTGGCGCCCGCAGTCGCGCAGCCGACGCAGGACGCCGCGACCGCCAGCCAGCTGGCGCGCGAAGGACGCTGCGAGGCCGCGCTCCCCGATCTCGAGCGCGCGCTCGAGGCGAAACCCGGCGACGTGGATCTCGCGCTGCTCGCGGGCGAGTGCTCGATCCGCCTGGGGCGCTACGCGAACGCCGCGTCCACCCTCGAGCAGGCTCGCGCCCTGGCACCCGGGCGCGGCGACGTCGCCCTCCAGCTCGCCGTCGCCCGCTATCACCTCGGGGACCTCGAAGCGGCCGAGGCCGCGCTGGACGCCGCCGAGGCCGCGGGCGCCGCGGGCGCGGAGCTCGAGCTCTACCGGGGCATCCTGTTGCTCCAGCGTGCGGCGTCGCCGCGCGCCGCGGCCGCGGCGCTCGAGCGGGCCCGCAGCGCGGGGGGCGTCGCCGTCGAGCCCGTGGCGTCCTACTACGCCGGCCTCGCCTTCGCCCGGGCCGAGGACCGCGAGCGTGCCCGCGAGGCGCTCGAGCGCGTGGTGCGGGAATGGCCCGGCACCGACTGGGCGCGCGAGGCGGAGCGCGCGCTCGGTCGGCTCGGCGCGGAGCGCCGGCGCGGCTGGCTCTCGCTGCGCGCGGGCTACGAGTACGACGACAACGTGGTGCTGCTCGGCAGCGGCGTGCAGCTCCCGACCGAGATCTCGAGCCAGCGCGACGAGCGCGCCGCCTGGCTGCTCCAGGCGGGCGGGGAGCTGCTGCGCAGCGGCCCGTGGTCGGCGGGCGCGGCGCTCGGCTACGAGGGCTGGATCCACGGCGACCTGTCGCAGTTCGACCTTCACTACCCGTCGCTCGTCCTCTGGCTCGACCGGCAGCTCGGCGAGGACACCAGCGCGCGGCTCGCCGCCGACGTCGACTACGCGTGGGTCGACAACGACGCGTTCTATACATCTCACGGTGTCGGCGCCTCGCTGTTCCACCGCTTCGGGCGCGCCGGCACCAGCGAGCTCGGCGGCAGGCTGTGGCGCCAGAACTACCTGTTCCCGAACGAGGACGTGCCCGACGGCCCCGGTCGCCCGGGCGCCACGTGCCTCGACGAGGACGCTCTCGTCTGCGGGCCCGCCGGCCTCGACGAGTCGCGGGAGCGCAACCGGGATGGCACGGGCTTCACGCTCGGCGTGCTGCATACCCTGCCCCTGGTCGCCGAGCGCGCGAGCCTGCGCTTCGGCTACCGCTACCACCACTTCGGCGCGCGCGGCCGCGAGTACTCCTACGACGCCCACGAGCTGCTGGCCGAGACGGGCGTGCGCCTGCCGGCGAAATTCGAGCTGCGCCTCGCCGCGAGCTGGAGCGACCAGCCCTTCCGCCACGCCTCGACCTTCCCCGACCCCGACGATCTCGTGGCCGGGCGGGAGTACCCGCTCACGCGAACCCGCCGCGACGACTGGTTCCTCGACACCGAGGTCTCCCTCGCGCGACCGATCACCCGCCACCTGACACTTTCCGGTTCCTGGCGCTACCAACGAAGTCGGTCCAACGTCGAGGTCTTCGACTACCGGCGGCACGTGCTGGGCCTCTACGTGACCGCGAGCCTCTGAGGAGGAGCCCGATGTTCCGCATCGCGAGCCTGGCCTTGCTGGGCGCCCTGGCCTTCGCCGCCCCCGCCGTCGGGGTCGAAGTCGAGGACAAGGGCGTCGCGGCCGCGGGTGCCTGCGCGGAGCCGCGGCGCTTCGACGGCAGCGCCTGCACGGACTGCCCCTCCGCCAGCGCCGCCGACGAGGCGGACTTCTCCGTCGCGGGGCCCGCCCGCGGCCGCTTCTCGCCGACCGACGTAGCCGCCCCCCTGCCCGCACCCGCCGGGGCGGTCGCGCAGCCCGAGATCGGGAGCTTCGCGGGACGGGGGCCCTGCGACACGCCGGGCTCCTGCACGGGCGCCGTCTCCCCGGTGCCCACCGGCCGGAACTCCCCCGGGGGAGGAGCCGCCGGGGGCCTGACGGTGGTCGAGCGGCCGCCCCGTCCCGGAGGGCCGCCCGGGACGCGGTAGCGCCCGTCCCGGCCCCGCGCGTCTCGATTCCGAAACCTGCGGCTGCGGCGGAGCCACCCACGGGTAAGCACCATGGAAAGCAACGCCGCCAGCCCGCCGGGTCAGCTCGACGACACGGCGCTCATCGAGCGCGTGAAGGCACAGGACACCCGCGCCCACCGCGCGCTGTTCGACCGCTACTACGCGCGCGTCCTCTCTTTCCTCCAGCGCCGGCTCCGCGACCGCGAGCTCGCCGAGGAGACCGCCGCCGACGTCTTCTTCGAGATCTGGCGCAACGCGAAGTCCTTCCGCGGCGCCTCGCTCGCCTCCACCTGGATCTTCGGCATCGCCCACTTCAAATGTCTGGAGGCCGACCGCCACCGGCGGCGCATGAAGCGCAGCCAGGTGCTGCCCGCCAACGTCGAGTTCCTGCACCGCGTGCGGGATCCGCGGGACCTCGCATCGGACCTCGGGGCGCGCGCCGAGCTGCGCCAGGTGCAGGGCCTGCTGGCGCGGCTGCCGGCGGAGCAGCGGGCCACCGTCGAGCTCGCGCTGCTCGAGGGGCTGGGATACGACGAGATCGCGGCGCGCCTCGGCGTGCCGGAGGGCACCATCAAGGCGCGCGTCGCACGCGCGCGCGCGCGACTGCGGAGCGGGATCGGGCTGGCTGCGGAGGAGGACGCATGACCGGAATGTGGAGCGACGCGACCTGCCCGGCCGACGTGCTGGAAGCGATCCCCTGGTACCCCGACGGCCTGACCCCCGCCCAGCGCGGCGCGGTGGAGGCCCATGCAGCGGTGTGCGCGGACTGCCGCCGCGAGCTGGCGCTCGTGCAGGGCGAGCCGATCGAGCGGCCCCTCGCGGCTCCCGAGGCCGAGCGGGTCTGGGTGCGCGTCCTCGAGCGGATCGCCCGCGAGGACGACCTCGACGTGCCGTCGCGTCCCCCGGCGCGCGCGCCGCAGCGCCGCGCCGGCGGCTGGCTGCGAGTGGCCACGCGCCCGCTCCCCCTCGCCGCTTCGCTGGCGCTCGCGCTGGGCGTCGGCGCCCTCGGCACGCTGGTGGGCTCGACGCTCGCGGGCCAACAGGAGCCGGTGTATCGGACCGCCACGGCCCCGCTCCCCGAAGTTTCGTCCGCCGGCCCCGCCCTCGACGTGGTATTCCGGAAGAGTGCGAGCGCCGCCGAGATCGAGAAGTCGCTGCACGCGATCGAAGGCAGCCTGGTGGCCGGGCCGAGCGCCCTCGGCGTCTACCGCGTCGCGCTCCGGCCCGGCGCCGATGCATCGGGAGCGGCCGCGGCGCTCCGCGCGGAGGCCGGCGGTGTCGCGTCCCTCGCCGAGCCGGTCCATCCGTAAGGAACTGATCCTCCTCCTCGTTCTCGCCCTTGCGAACGCGTTCGCACTGCGCGCGGGAGCCGCGGAGGGCGAGGGCTGCGGCCCGTTCGAGACGCCCTACGCGGCGCTCGATCTCGCCGCCGCCGACGCGCAACCCGAGGGTGGGATCGCGCCGTCGACCGCCGGCGAATCGCGCGCAGGCGAGGCGGACGGCCCGATCGTCGGCCTGCCCGCAGCGAGCGGACCGGCGGAGCGAGGACCCGTCGCCGGCGAGGCGCTGCTCGCGCTCCCGAAGCGCGCGGACGGCACGCTGCCCCTCGATTTCGAGCTGGGCGCGGGCGTACGCGTTTCGGACTCGTACTGGAGCCCGGTGCTGTGCGCGACGGTGGCGCTGCTGGTGGGGCCGCCCGGGGCGAGCCTCGCGGAGATGGTGCCGCGCGTGCCGGCCGGCGCGACGGTGGCGAGCCACGATCGCTACACGACGGCGGGCGTCTCGCTGCGGCCGGCGTCCGCCCTGCCCGCCCAGCCGGCGACCGTCTCGGCGCCGGACTCGTATCGCCCGATGCAGTGGGGCCTCGACCGCCTGGGCGCCGAGACGGCCTGGACCAGCTCGCAGGGTGCGGGCGTGCGCGTCGCGCTCCTCGACTCGGCGCCCGAGAGCGCCCACCGGGATCTCGCCGGCGTCGAGGTCGCGGGAGTGGCGGGCGGGCCCGCCGCCGCGCCCGCGACCCACGGCACCCTGATGGCCGGCGTGGTGGGCGCCGTCGCCCGCAACGGCTTCGGCATCGCGGGCGTAGCGCCCGCGGCCACCGTCGTCGCAGTTCCCGTCTGCCGGCCGGCGGGTGCGTCGGCCTCCGACGAGTGCCGCCTCTACGACGTGCTGCGCGGCGTCGACCGCGCCTGGGAGCTCGGCGCGCACATCGTGAACCTCTCGCTGGTCGGGCCCGCGAACCCGCTCCTCGAACGGGGCATGGCGAGGCTCGACCAGCTCGGCGCGCTGGTCGTGGCCGCCGCCGGCAACGAGGGCACGAGCGATCCGCGCTACCCGGCCGCGTACCCCTCGGTGATCGGCGTCGGAGCCATCGACCCGGACGGCGCTCCCTTCGAGCGCGGCAACCGGGGCCCATCCGCGGAGCTGCTCGCGCCGGGGGTCGAGGTGCTGTCGACCGTGCCGGGCAACGCCTTCGCGTTCGGCGACGGCACCAGCCTCGCCGCCGCCCACGTGAGCGGCGCGCTGGCGGTCCTGCTCGGCGCGAGCGCCGACCCCGTCGCATCCCGCACCGCCCTCTTCCAGGCCGCCGACGAAGCCCGCCCCCCCGGCAGCCCCGCCTCCTCCCCCCCGCCCGTCCCGCCCCTCTGCCGCGCCCTCGAGAAGCTGAAGCGGGGACGGTGCTAAGTAGTTAAGAAATCTCACCCGAGGGGGAGGTTTCTTAACTACTTAAGACCGTCCCCGCCGATCTACCCGGTGTTGCGGAGGGCGGCGGCGATGCCGTTGATGGAGAGCTGGATGGCCTCGGAGAGGCGGTCGAGCTCGGCGCGCGGGCGGGCCGGCTCGGCCTCGCGCTTGCGGCGCAGCAGCTCCACCTGCACGTGACCGAGGGCATCGAGCCAGGGGCGGCGCAGCGCGATCGAGCGCGCCAGCGCGCGCTCGTCCTGGAGCAGGCGCCGCACGCCCTTCGCCTCGCACACGGCGCGCCGCACGCGGCCGAACTCGGATTCGATGCGCAGCATGATCTCGCGCGTCGCGGGCACGTCGCGCGCGAGCTCGGCGTAGCGGTGGGCGATGCCGAAGTCGACCTTGGCGAGCACCTGCTCGAGGTTGTCGATCACGGTCCGGAAGAACGGCCAGCTGCGAACCATCGCGGCGAGGGGCGCCGCGTGGCCGCCCTCGAGCTCGAGCGCGAGCCCCGCGCCGGCCCCGTACCAGCTCGGCAGCAACAGGCGCGCCTGGTTCCAGGCGAAGTTCCAGGGGATCGCGCGCAGCTCCTCGATCCGCTGCGTGGCGCGGCGCCGCGCCGGCCGCGAGCCGATGCGCAGCCCCGCGACCTCCTCGAGCGGCGTCGCCGCGCGGAAGAAGTCGACGAAGCCAGGCGTCTCGTAGACGAGCTCGCGGTAGGCGCGGCGCGAGCTCTCGGCCATCGCGTCCATCGCGCGCACGTAGCGCTCGGGCACTTCGTCGCTGCCGGGCCGCGTGCCGGCGGGAAGCGACGCCTCGAGCACCGCCGCCACCAGCTCCTCCAGGTGATGCACCGCCGCGTCGACGCTGCCGTAGCGGTGGCCGATCACCTCGCCCTGCTCGGTGAGCTTCAGCCGGCCGCGCACGCTGCCGAAGGGCTGCGCGAGGATCGCGCGGTGCGTGCGGCCGCCGCCGCGGCCGATGGTGCCGCCGCGCCCGTGGAACAGCTCGAGGCGCACGCCGTGGCGCTCCGCCTGGACGGCGAGGTCGCGCTGCGCCACCTGCAGCGCCCAGCACGCCGCGAGGTAGCCGGCGTCCTTCACCGAGTCCGAGTAGCCGAGCATGATCTGCTGGCGCATGCCCCGCGCGCGGAGCTGCGCGCGGTAGGCGGGCGAGCGGTAGAGCCGCTCCATGGTGTCGGCGGCCGCGCGCAGGGAGGAGAGCGTCTCGAAGAGCGGCACCACGTCGACGTCGCTCGCGACGTGGCGACCCTCCTGCACGCGCACCAGCCCGGCGCGGCGCGCCAGCACGAGCAGCGCAAGCACGTCGTGGTGGTCGCGCGCGTTCGAGATCACGAGGTCGCGCAGCGCTTCGCGGTCGGCGCGCGGCCGCGCGGCCGCGAGCGTCTCGAGCGTGCGCATCACCTCGCGCGTCTCGTCGGAGAGGGCCGCCTGCTGGGGCCCCGGCGCGCCGGCCGCGAAGAACAGGCTCTCGAGGAACGCGTCCTGGCGCGCGGCGGGCAGCGCCTCGAGCGGCCGCGCGCTGCGCCCGAGCAGCTCGTCCACCGCGGCGCGGTGGCGCGCCTGGTGCTCGCGCACGTCGAGGGACACGAAGCGCAGACCGAAGGATCGCACCGCCCGCTCGAGGGGAGCGAGCGTCACGCGCGCCAGGGGCGCGGCGCGGTTCGCCTCGAGGCTCTCGCGCAGCAGCGCGACGTCCGCCGCGAGGCCCTTGGCGGACTCGTAGCCGCCGAGCTCGCCCGGCAGCGAGAGCGTGTCCGTCTCGCGCAGCGAGCGCTCGAGCCGGAGCGCGACGGCATTCAGCTTCAGGCGATACACCTCGCTGGGACTGCGCCCGTGGGTGCGCTCGCGCAGCTCCTCGTCGCTCTCGAGGTCGTGGGACACGATCTGCCCGAGGGCGCGCGAGACGGGCACCTCGGAGGTGGAGGGGATCAGCCGGTCGATCAGGCCGGGGATGACGGCGCGGTAGCGCTCCAGCGCGGCGCGCCGGTAGAGGCGCAGGGCCTCGGCGGTGACGAAGGAGGTGACGTGGGGGTTGCCGTCGCGGTCGCCGCCCACCCAGGAGCCGAGGCGCACCAGCGGATGCTCGGCGGCTCCCTCGATTCCGTAGGCGCCGGAGGCCGCCGCCGCGAAGTCGCTCGACACCCTCGGCACGGCCTCGAAGAGCACCGTCTCGAGCGTGTGGAGCAGGTGGAGCACCTCGTCGATCGGGGTCGGCGCGCGGTGCTGGAGGAAGCTCGCCTGCCAGAGCGCCGTCACCTCGGCGAGCAGCTCGGCCTCGGCCTCGCCGTCCGCGGCATCCGGCCCGAGCCGCTCGAGCAGGACCTCCACGCGGTCGAGCAGGCGATGCACCGTCCAGCGCGTCGTCTCCGTCGGGTGCGCGGTGAAGACGACCGTGACCGCGAGGTCCGCCGCCGTCTGCTCGACGGTCTCGCGCGTGACGCCGTGGCGGCGCAGCCGGCGCAGCAGCCGCTCGAAGGGAGCCTCGCCGAGCCGCCGCTCCCGCGCGTCCTGGCGCGTCTCGCAGACGTTGGCCAGGGTGGAGAGCACCGTGAAGGCTCGCGCCGCCGCTACGAGCCGCGGCAGTGGGAGCCGCCGCAGCCGGGCCGCGAGGCGCCGCTCCAGGGCGGAGTCGCCGCGCCCGCGCAGGCGACTCGCCTCCCGCCGCAGCTCCTCGACCAGCCGGGCGAGCTCCTCGCCCTCCTGCTCGCGCACCACCCGCGCGAGCACGCGCGCCACGAGGCGCAGCTCGCCGCGCAGCTCGGCTCCTTCGCTGTTTCTCCGTTCCACGGCGCCGCGATGCTAGCCTCGTGCGGATGGAGCCCAAGTCCTTCTTCCTGTCGCCGGAAATCCACTCCTACCTGGTCGCCCACGGCACGCCCCCCGACCCGATCCTCGAAGAGCTCGCCCGCGAGACGGCCCAGGTGGGCCCGCTGGCGATGATGCAGGTAGCCCCCGAGCAGGGCGCCTTCCTGACGTTCGTCACCCGTCTCGTGGGCGCGCGCCGCGCCATCGAGGTCGGCACCTTCACCGGCTACTCGGCGCTCTGCATCGCCCGCGGCCTGCCGGCGGACGGGCGCCTCTTGTGCTGCGACGTGAGCGAGGAGTGGACCGCCGTCGGGCGGCGCTTCTGGCAGAAGGCGGGCGTCTCGGAGCGCATCGAGCTGCGCATCGCGCCCGCGGCCGAGACGCTGCGCGCGCTGCCGGAGCGCGAGGAGTGGGACCTCGCCTTCATCGACGCCGACAAGCCCGGCTACCCGGTCTACTACGAGGAGATCCTGCGCCGGCTGCGGCCCGGCGGGCTGCTCCTCGCCGACAACGTGCTGTGGATGGGCCGCGTCGCCGACCCGGCCGTCGCCGACCCGGCCACCCAGGCGATCCGCGCCTTCAACGACCTCGTGGCCCGCGACGAGCGGGTCGAGAAGGTGATGCTGCCGATCTCGGACGGCCTCACCCTCGTGCGCAAGCGCTGAGGCGGCCGCGTCACCCCTTCGGGAGGTCGCGGTCGAGCACGGTGATGCGCCCCTCGCGCTGGGCGTTCTTGATGGCCTCGTCGCAGACGCGGCGCACGATCTCCGAGAGCGGGTCGAGCACGCTGTCGGAGGTGTTGTAGCCGGAGCGCGCGCGGATGTAATCCTTCAGGCGGCTCGCGATGATCAGGACCTCGCGCGGCACGCGCGGGGCCGTGGGCTTCGGCTCCTCGCGCACCAGCAGCCGGCGCCCGCCCTTGTCGCCGCCCGCGGAACGCTCTCGGGCCGGCAGCGCGCTGGCGGGCGCGCGCTTCTCGACGGCCCACGCCTCGCGATGGTTGGCGCTCGGCAGGTGCACCTCCCAGCACTCGACGCTGCAGAAGGCCAGGGCGGTGCGCTCGCGGTTGCAGGTGGACACGCTGCACACCCAGTAGATCGCGCCGGTCGCGATCTGCTTCTTGCAGGCGCTGCAGCGCCTCCACAGGACCTCGTCCGGCATCGCGACCCCCTCGAGCGGAGGAGAGACCCTAACGGTTCTGCGCCGCGGCCGCTCCGGCGAGCCAGCGCGCGGTGCACTCGGCCACGTGGCGCCCGTGGGAGCGCGCCGCGCGCAGGTGCTCGGCGGTGGGCCCGGCCTCGCCCCCCTGCGGATTGGTCCAGGCGATCGGCCCCCAGTGGCAGCCACCCTCCCGGAAGCCGTCGAGGCGGTTGTGCATCGGCACCAGCAGCATGCCGTGCTCGGCGAGGCACGCGAGCAGGGAGATCAGGGTGAGCTCGGCGCCACCGCGCCCGCCGAGGCCGCCCGATACGAACGCCGCGCCGAGCCGCCCGCGCAGCTTCCCCTGCATCCAGAGCGGCGCCGTGCGCTCGAAGAACGCGCGCATCTCCGCCTGCATGCCGCCCATGTGGACGCCGCTGCCGAGGATCACGGCGTCGGCGTCGACCAGGTGGGCGTCGTTCGCGTCCTGTGCCGGGCGCAGCACGACCTCGGCGCCGGCCTCGCGGGCGCCGGCCGCCACCTCCTCGGCCATGCGCTGGGTGCGACCGGTGGCGGAGGCGACCACGACGAGGAGCTTCATCGGGCCGGCATGCTATCGCAGGCGGAGGTGCGAGAGCGCAGCCTGGAAGTCGGGCGGGTCGGGAGCGGTCGCCGCCACCCCTTCACCCACCAGCCGCGAGGCATGGAGCATGGCGCGCTCGGCGCCCGACGCGTCGCCGGCCTCCGCCGAGCCGTAGCGGACGTCGCCGGCCAGCGGATGGCCGAGGTGCGCGAAGGCGGCGCGGATCTGGTGGAGGAAGCCCGTCACCGGCCGCACCTCGACGAGGGTGGCGCCGCGCAGGGCCTCCAGGGCTCGCCAGCTCATCCGCACGCGGTGGCCGCCCGCACCCACGCGCACGCGCGCAGGGCGGTGCTGCGCCACCACCAGCTCGAGCTCGATGCGGCCGTCGCCCTCCAGGCGACCGAGCGCCAGCGCGCGGTAGTCCTTCTCCATCCGGTGGCCGCGGAACGCCGCGCGCAGGCGCTGCCAGGCCTCCTCGCGATACGCGAACGCGAGGCAGCCGGAGGTCTCGACGTCGAGCCGGTGGACGACGCCGCTCCGCAGCCCGCCTTCGCCGACCCCGACGATCTCCGGATGCCGCGCGGCGACGAAGCCCAGGGCGGTGCCGCGCTCGTCCTCGCGCAGCGGGTGGACGGGCATGCCGGCCGGCTTGTCGACGACCAGCCAGCCGGGCCCCTCGGCGACTACGTCGAGCGCGAGGCCGGGCTCGGGGAGCGGGCGCCGCTCGGCGGCCGGCAGGAACGGCTCCACCTCGACGCGGGCGCCGGCGGCGAGCCGCTCGCCCTTCGCGGCCGCGCCGCACGGCCGGCCGGCGACGCTCACCAACCCGCGCGCCAGCAGCCGCCTCGCCTCGGCGCGCGAGACGCCGAGCGCCCGGGAGAGGAACGCATCCAGCCGCGAGCCGGCCGCGCCGGCATCGACGTCGAAGTGCGAGGCAGCCACGCGCGAGAAGTTAGGCGCGGGGACGGGGTTCAACTAATCAACTAACTCCCCCCGCGGGTGCAGTTAGTTGATTAGTTGAACCCCGTCCCCCCCCATCCTCAGACCTCCGCCGTGTAGGGCGGCGCCGGGTCGTATTCCATGAAGCGCTGGGTCTGGCGCGCGTGGGCGACGCCGTGGATCTGGCCGACCAGCCAGAGCGCCATGTCGATGCCCGCCGAGACGCCGGCGGAGGTCACCAGCCGGCCGTCGCGCACGAAGCGGACGTTCTCCAGCACCTCGACGTCGCCGCGCTGGCGCAGCGTCTCGACGAAGCCCCAGTGGGTGGTCACGCGTTTGCCGCGCGCGATGCCGGCCTCGTGCAGCAGCAGCGCGCCGGTGCACACGCTCGTCACCCAGCTGCAGGGCTCGGCGGCCTTGCGGATCCACTCGACGAGCGTCGGGTTCGACACCTCCTTGCGCGTGCCCTGACCGCCCGGGACGAGCAGCACGTCGAGGGGCGGCGCGTCGGCGAAGCTGTGGTCGGGGATCACGCGCAGGCCCTTGGCGCCGCGCACGGGCTCGGCGCGCTCGGCGATGGTGACGACGCGGTCGCCGGGCTTCCCCATGCACGCCATGGTGAACACCTCGAAGGGCCCGACGAAGTCGAGCTCCTCCGCGTCGTCGAACAGCAGGATTCCGGTGGTGAGGCTCATCGATCTCTCCTTGCCTGAGGTTCAGGCCACACGGGCGCTGCGGAAGCGGCTGCGGTACTCGGCCGGGCCGACGCCGAGCACGCGCAAGAAGGCGCGGCGGAGGGTCTCGGCGCTGCCGAAGCCCGCTGCGCTCGCGATGGCGGCGACGCCGGCGTCGCCTTCCTCGAGCGCGCGGCGCGCGTGCTCGACGCGCGCTTCCTCGACGAAGCGCGCCGGCGTGGTGCCGACCTCGCGCGCGAACACGCGGGCGAAGTTGCGCGGGCTCATGCCGGCGCGGCGGGCCAGGGACTCGACCGAGTGCGGCGCCTGCGGGCGCTCGGCGATCCAGGCCTGCACCTCGCGCAGGGGCTCGCGCTCGGCGAGCTGGCTCGCGAGCTGGGCGCTGAACTGCGACTGGCCGCCGGGCCGCTTCAGGAACAGCACGAGCCGGCGCGCCACGGCCAGCGAGAGCTCCCGGCCGAGGTCCTCCTCCACGAGCGCCAGCGCCAGATCCATGCCCGACGTGACGCCGGCGGAGGTCCAGATGCGACCCTGGCGCACGAAGATCGGGTCGGGGTCGACCTGGAGCTTCGGGTAGCGGCGCTGCAGCTCGTCGCAGGCGGCCCAGTGGGTGGTGACGCGCAGGCCGTCGAGCAGGCCCGCTTCCGCGAGGAGGAAGGCGCCCGTACACACGGAGGCGACGCGGCGCGCGCGAGGGGCCTGGCGGCGGATCCAGCCGACGAGGGCGCGGTCCGAGACCGCCTGCCGCGTGCCCCAACCGCCGGCGACGACCAGCGTGTCGAGGGGACCGCGGGTCTGGGCGAGGCCCCGCGCGAGGAGCGCGTAGCCCGTCGAGGTGGCGACCGGCCCCGCCTCGCGCGCCACCAGCTCCAGCTCGTAGGGTCGCGGCGCGCCCGGCTGCTCCGCGGCGCGGGCCTCGTTGGCGGCGGAGAAGACCTCGAGCGGGCCCGTGGCGTCGAGGGCCTGGAAGCCGGGGAAGACGATCAGCGCGACGCGGCGGGGCGCGCGCGGGCGGGGTCGTCGAGAGCGGTGGCCGGCCATCGACCCGAGGATCGGCCCGCCGCGTCTTGGCTGCAATGACAAACAACCCTCGGATCCTGCCATATTCGTCGCCGGCTGGGGCGCCCCGCCGGGCCGACCCTGGGTCCGCCGAGCCGAGTTTCTAAAGTTCCAGGCCAGACCCCTTTCTGAACTGGAGGGCGGGGTGGGCGGGCGGCCGAAGGTGG